>Ga0209941_1001765_pt1 | contig 13740 bp, 10 predicted proteins | sample ThiBiot_300_plan_FD_183945 | JGI IMG/M metagenome (GOLD analysis project Ga0209941, IMG submission 183945) | Wastewater bioreactor microbial communities from Cape Town, South Africa - Thiocy_solids_1 (SPAdes) | ecosystem: Engineered > Bioremediation > Thiocyanate > Unclassified | place: South... | reverse complement strand
GAGGCGGACGCGCTGCGCAAGGCGGCCGGCGACCGCTTGCAGGAGGCGGAAAACAGGCAGGCCGCCTTCGACAAGGCGGCGATCACCGCCATCCAGGGGCTGGCCGAGGCGCGCGAGGCGCGCGCGCGCGCCGAGGAGCGGCTGACCGCCGCCGACGAGCGCCGCGCCGAGGTCGAGGCCCGCATCCAGGAAACGCTTGCCACGCCGCCGCATCTGGTCATCCGCCACACCGGCTTGGAGCCTGACGATCCGCTGCCGGAGATAGTCGACGTCGAGCACCGGCTCGAACGGTTGAAGATCGAGCGCGAGCGGCTCGGCGCCGTCAACCTGCGCGCCGAGGACGAGCAGAAGGAACTGTCCGCGCAGCTTGAGGCGATCGTCTCCGAGCGCGAGGACGTCATCGAGGCGATCCGCAAGCTGCGCCAGGCGATCCAGAGCCTCAACCGCGAGGGACGCGAGCGGCTGCTTGCCGCCTATAACGAGGTCAACGGCCATTTCCAGCGGCTGTTCTCGCATCTGTTCGGCGGCGGCACGGCGGAATTGCAGTTGATCGAATCGGACGACCCGCTGGAGGCGGGACTCGAGATCGTCGCCCGCCCGCCCGGCAAGAAGCCGCAGACGATGACGCTGCTTTCCGGCGGCGAGCAGGCGCTGACGGCGATGTCGCTGATCTTCGCCGTGTTCCTCACCAACCCCGCGCCGATCTGCGTGCTGGACGAGGTCGACGCGCCGCTTGACGACCAGAATGTCGAGCGCTTCTGCAACCTCATGGATGAAATGGCGGCCTCGACCGAAACGCGCTTCATCGTCATCACCCACAATCCGGTCACCATGGCGCGCATGGACCGGCTGTTCGGCGTGACCATGGCCGAGCAGGGGGTGAGCCAGCTGGTGTCGGTGGACCTTCAGGCCGCGGAGGCGATGCGCGAGGCAAGCTGACGCGGCCGCGCACCCTGACCGGGCGGTTTCGCAGGGTTGACCTGTCGTTTGCCACCCTCTACCCCTTTAAGAGATTCCTTGAAGGAGTCGGATAGCGCGGGGAGCGCCGCTGCCGGGACCGGACACGTCAGGCGGCACGAATGGAGTACAGCTTCTCGATGAAAGGAATAATTCTGGCTGGTGGCAGCGGGACACGCCTTTACCCGCTGACCTTGGCTGTTTCCAAGCAGATATTGCCAGTCTACGACAAACCTATGATCTACTATCCCCTGAGCGTGCTGATGCTGGCGGGGATACGCGAGATTCTCGTCATTTCCACGCCGCGCGACCTTCCGGTGTTCCGCGACCTGCTCGGCGACGGCAGCGAGTTCGGCATCGAATTGTCCTATGCCGAACAGCCGCAGCCCAACGGGCTTGCCGAAGCCTTCATCATCGGACGTGATTTCGTCGGGGCGAGCAGCGTCGCCATGATCCTGGGCGACAACATCTATTTCGGCGTCGGCCTGTCGACCATGTGCCGCAACGCCGCCGCGCTCGAGAGCGGGGCGTCCGTTTTCGCCTACCGTGTCGACGATCCGGAACGCTATGGCGTCGTTTCGTTCGACAAGGCTACCGGAACCGCGCTTTCCATCGAGGAGAAGCCCGAGAAGCCGAAGTCGAACTGGGCCGTCACCGGACCCTATTTCTACGACAACGAGGTTCTCGACATCGCCGCCTCGATCGAGCCTTCCGCGCGGGGCGAACTGGAGATCACCGCCGTCAACAACGTCTATCTGGCCCGCGGCGCGTTGCAGGTGAACCGGCTGGGGCGCGGCTATGCCTGGCTCGACACCGGCACCCACGACAGCTTGCAGGAGGCGTCGTCCTTCGTGCGCACCATCGAGCGCAGGCAGGGCATCAAGGTCGCCTGCCCGGAAGAGATCGCGGTCCAGAGCGGATGGCTGGCGCCCGCCCGCGTCGTCGAGCGCGCCGCGCGGCTGGGCAAGAACGAATATGCCGTCTACCTGCGCCGCCGCATGGTGGAACTGGCCGACGAGGTATGAAATGCTCGAGGTGAGGCCGCTCGCGCTGAAGGACGTGCTGGAGATCACGCCGCGCCGTTTCGGCGACGCGCGCGGCTTCTTCAGCGAGACCTACAATGCCGAGCGTTTCGCCGCCGCCGGCGTCGATATGGTCTTCGTGCAGGACAACCACTCCTATTCTGCGCCGGCCGGCGTGCTGCGCGGGCTGCACTACCAGCTTGCGCCGCGCGCGCAGGACAAGCTGGTGCGGGTGGTTCGCGGCGCGATCCTCGACGTCGCGGTCGACATCCGCCGCGGCTCGCCGGAGTTCGGCCGCTTCGTGACACTTGAGGTGAGCGCGGAAAAGGGCAACCAGATCCTGGTGCCCAAAGGCTTCGCGCACGGCTTCCTGACGCTCGTGGCCGATACGGAGGTGATCTACAAGGTAACCGACTTCTATTCGCCCGGGCACGACCGCTCCATCCGCTACGACGATCCCGCCATCGGGATCGATTGGCCGGTGGCGGCCTCCACGGTCATGCTTTCGGACAAGGACCACGCGGCGCCGCTTCTCGCCGACGCCGAAGTCTTCGGGTAGGAAAAGAGCGATGGCGACCAACGTTCTAGTCACCGGCGGCGCAGGCTTCATCGGTTCGGCGGTATGCCGGCATCTGTGCGCGGACCCCGGCTTCAGGGTCACCAATGTCGACAAGCTCACCTATGCGGGAAATCTCGCCTCGCTGCGGGCGATCGAGAACGCGCACAACTACCGCTTCGTGCGGGCCGATATCTGCGACGACAACGCGATGCTGGAGCTTTTGCGCGGCAACGAGATCGACATCGTCATGCATCTGGCGGCCGAAAGCCATGTCGACCGCTCGATCGACGGGCCCGCCGCCTTCATCGAGACCAACATTGTCGGCACCTTCCGTCTGCTCAACGCGACGCTGGAATACTGGCGTGGCCTTTCCGGCTTGAGGCGCGAGAATTTCCGGTTCCACCATGTGTCGACGGACGAGGTGTTCGGCGACCTGCCGTTCGACGGCGGCATCTTCACGGAGGAGACGCCCTATGCGCCTTCCTCCCCCTATTCCGCCTCGAAGGCCGCTTCCGACCATCTCGTGCGCGCCTGGCACGGGACCTACGGGCTGCCGGTGGTGCTTTCCAACTGCTCGAACAATTACGGGCCTTTCCATTTTCCGGAAAAGCTCATTCCCCTGGTCATCCTGAACGCGCTCGACGGCCGGCCGCTACCGGTCTACGGCAGCGGCGCCAACGTGCGCGACTGGCTTTTCGTCGAGGACCACGCAAGGGCGCTGAAACTGGTGGCGACTGCCGGCAAGGCGGGCGAGAGCTACAATGTCGGCGGGCGTTCCGAGCGCACCAACCTGGCCGTCGTCGAGGCGATCTGCGATGCGCTCGACCGCAGCAGGCCGCGCGCTTCGGGGCGCTCCTACCGCGACCAGATCACGTTCGTGACCGACCGCCCCGGCCATGACCGCCGCTATGCCATCGACGCCTCGAAGATCGAGTGCGAACTGGGCTGGAAGCCGTCCGTGACCTTCGAGCAGGGCCTGGCGCGCACGGTCGAATGGTATCTTGCCAACGAGTGGTGGTGGGGACCCGTCCGCAAGGAGCGCTATGCGGGCGAGAGGCTGGGCGAAGCGAAGCGGGAGGCGCCGTGAGACTGCTGGTAACGGGACGGCCCGGCCGCACCGTTAGCCTGTTCGAAATATCCATTTTCGCCGGTTCGTCCGCGCAGGGTTTCTTCGGCGATATCTCCGAAGCAATACGTTTTCGGTCAGCCGGTCCTGTTCGGCCGTTTCGATGAATGGGTAGGTCCCGCCCTAATTCTCCACCTCATACCAGCACCGCGATCGAGGAGACGAGCCTGGTGCTTGCGGTGGCCGAGATGGTTTCGCGGATGCGTACGAGGTTGGAGTTCGAGATCGGCGAAAGCTCGGTGCAGGGCAGCAGCGAAACGCCGTCGCAGGCACCATTGACGGCGGCGCTGACGAAGGAGCCGCTTGCCCCCGTCGCCGACAGGCCGATCGTGTCTCTGCCCGTCCCATCATTCAGCAGTCCCTTGACGATCAGCCCCGTCTGCCGGAAAGCTTGGCCGAACAGGTTCACCAGCATCGGCGAGATGTCGAGCGTGATGCACCGGCCCGGCGTCACCGACGTCGGGTCGCCGATCTGGATGGTGTCGCCTGTCGACCATGCGGCGATGTCGGCGGCATCCGTCACCTCCAGCTCCGAGGCGTTGATCTGGGCGCGCACCCAGGCACTATGGGAGGCGGGGCTGAGCGTCGTGTTCCAGATGCGGGCACAGGCCACGCCCGTCATGATCGAGCCGAAGAGCGTATCGGCCACGGCGGCGGACAGCATGATACGAGCCCCGGAAACCGAAGCGATCGTCGCCTTGCGGGGATTCTGGCCGCTGACGGTGTCGAGCCGGTAGAGGGAGATGGTGCCGTCGCCGCCCGGCGTGAAAAGGATCGAGCTTGTGCGCGCCCGGTTCGCCGGGATGGAGCGCAATTCCCGGATGGCGAGCGCTCCCGTCGCGCGATCCATGACAAGCCCTTCGGTCCACGCCGATCCGTCCGCGCTGACCTTCATGTGCAGGTCGTCGTCGCCGGTCAGGCCGATCTCGGCGCGCCCCGACCAGTCCGACTGCATCAGGAGCGACGCGGTGTTGCCGGGCGCCTGCTTGTTGAAGGTGTAGCGCAGGTCGCCGTCGCCGCCTTCGCCTGAATATTTCGCTGTCCACAATGCCTTGTTGAGCTTGGCGGCGAACGGGTTGGCGCCGTCCGCGGCGGTGCCGATGCCGAAAAGCGAGAGGTTCTGGAGCGCCGAAAACGTGCTCTCGATGCCGTCCCATGAAGCCCCGGTCCAGCAAAGCAGTTTCTCCTCTTCCGCCACCCAGGCGAGCCAGCCCGTCCGCGGCTCCAGGAAAACCCAGCCGCCGTCCTGGAAGGCGGCGACCTGCCCGGCCTTGCCGGGCCATTCCAGGGTAGCTTCGGCGGCCACGATATGGCGTTCGCCCTCGCCCGGTTCGGCAGGCGGCGCTGTCAGCCCCCGGTCCGCCACCGAAAGCTGCACCATGGCGTCGAGCATGCGCAGCGCTTCGTTATGGGTGACGTGTTTCTGCGCCTGGGAAGGCAGGATGTAGGGCAGTCCCAGAAGGTTGGTCTGTTCGCTCATGGCGTCGCTCCGGTGTCATCTGTGCCGATCTTGCCCCGGCTTGCGCGGCGGTGAACGAGTTCGCCCGCGCAGGCATCCGGCCGGCGGCAGGCGCGGATCGGGGAAACGAAGCAGGATCAGGAGGATCGCCCGCATGGCCGGTAAGCGGCGAAGGCGTCTTTTTGCCGGTGGCGCGAAAAACCGATCCACGCCCCCGGCGGCTTTTATTCGAGGTCAGAGCTTGCCCAGCAGGCAGGCGAGATAGAGGCCCATGTTCGCGGCCTTCGACTGGCGGTAGGCGCCGGAACGAACGAGGCCGGCCACCCGCGCCGGCAGCGCGCCGCGATGAATGCGCTCCATGTCGGCCAGCACGCGCAGGGCATCCTGCGTGAGCAGCCGCTCGCAGCGGCGCAAGCCGGCGAGGTTGCGCTCCATCCAGCCGGAAAATCGGCCTTCGAGCAGGAATTTGTAGCGCGACAGCCGGGCGTCGAGGCCGTTGTTGGAGCCGACCAGGTTCCCCGGATGCTGGCGGTAGCCGATCCGTGGTTGCGCACAATAGTGAACCGTCCCCCCGGCGCCCGTGACGATCAGGTAGGTCCACCAGTCATGGCTGACGAAGGAGTTTTCGCGGCAAGACCGCGCCAGCAGCGACCAGGCTGCCCGATTGAGCACCATGGTGTTGGCGCCGGCGATGCTTTGCACGATCGCGTTGCGGAAGCCGGGCGGGCGCGTAAACAGGGGAGACAGCCCCACCGGCCTGCCCTGAAGATCGACGATCCGGGTGCGCGAGCAGTAGACCCCTGCCTTGCCCTCGGGCAACGCTTCCAGCCAGGCCACCGCGGCCGCCAGCTTGTCGGCGTCCCACAGGTCGTCCTGGTCGCAGAAGGCGTAGTAGTCGGCGCTCACGCCGGGGTTGAGGATAAGGCTGCGGAAATTCTCGGCGAATCCCTTGCCGGGCCCATGCAGGATTTGGAACCCGCCGCCCTGCCAGGCCGCCCCTGCTTCCTCGAGAATGGCCGGCGTGCGGTCGCTCGACCCGTCGTCGGAGGCGAAGACGTCGAGCGACACTCCCTGCTGGCGCGCAAGCGTATCCAACTGCTCGCCGAGAAAACGTTCCCCGTTATAGGTGGCAAGCAGGATGGCGACATGGGCAGGTTGCCGCAATGGCCACTTGGTCGAAGTCACGATGGGCGGTATCCATACAGGTAAGCTCGCAAGACCTGCCCCGATCCGCCGGCATCGTCAAGCGCTGCCTGGTGCGTTGACGGCAGGGGCCGGACCGATCTCATGTCACGGTTTCGACTTCGAATGCAGGGTTGTTGGGGCGCCGTTATCGCGTTAGTCGAGAAACGGCGTGCCGCCGGTCGGGGGCAGGCTGCCGATGGACGAGGACAGACCCTCGGTGAATTGAAATGGCGTAGGACGATGCGGCTTGTTGGATAGGATCGGAGCGTCGGGCAGGGGAATATTCAGCACCATTTTACGCCGCGTCATCGCGATGCCGCGGTCGCAAAAGCGGGTGATGCTGGTGGCGATGGATTTCCTGTTCATCGTGACGTTGCTGTGGGCCGCATATTCGATCCGGTTCACGCAATTCTTCGTTCCCAACATGGGGCAGGTGTTGCTGATACTGGCGGCACCGGCGATCGCGCTGCCGACTTTTGCCCGGCTGGGCCTCTACCGGTCGGTCCTGCGTTACCTGCCCGACCGGGCGGTCTGGACGATCCTGCGGGCGGTGACGCTGGCCGTGCTGGGCTGGGTGGCGCTGGTCTTTCTCACCTTCATGACGGGCGCGGCCGGCGTGCCGCGGACGATCCCGCTCATCTATTGGGTCGGCACCGCCTGTTTTCTCGTCGGCAGCCGGTTCGGCATGAAGTGGCTGCTCCTGGGCGGCGGCGAAGACGGCCATAAGCCGAAGCGGACCCTGATCTATGGCGCGGGCGAAGCCGGCGTGCAGCTGCTCAATGCGCTTCACTCGGCCAAGGGCCGCCAGGTGCTCGGCTTCGTCAGCGACGACAAGGCTCTGCAAGGCATGGATATCATGGGCCTGCGGGTCTATCCGCCGGAAGCGGTCGAGGGCCTCGTGACCAACATGGGCATCGAGGAAATCATCATCGCGACCGCGTTTCCGAACTCGGCCAACCGCAGGACGTTGCTTTCCCGCTTCGGCGCCCTGCCGATCAAGCTGCGCGTCCTGCCGCTGATATCGGACCTGGCCGGCGGGCGCTACATGGTCAACTTCGTCCGCAATTTCGGGATCGACGACCTGCTTGCCCGATCCGAGGTTCCGGCGAACCCCGAATTGCTGAAGACCGCCATCGAAGGCAAGGTCGTCATGGTGACGGGCGCCGCCGGTTCGATCGGCTCGGCCGTGTCGCGGCTGGTCGCGGGCTTCAATCCGGCGGCGCTGGTGATCGTCGACATCAACGAACACGGCATCTACGAGATAAATCGCGAGCTCAGCCAGATCGCCAGCACCCGGCTCGTCGCCGTCCTGGGGTCGGTGGCCGACGGCGCCTTTATCGAGAGGGTGCTGCGCGAGAATGCGGTGGACGCCGTGTTTCACTGCGCCGCCTACAAGCATGTCGCGCTGGTCGAGGAAAACATGCTCGAAGGGGTGCGCAACAACGTTTTCGGCACCGCGGCGCTGGTCGAGGCCGCGCATCGCGCCGGCGTGGCGAGCCTCGTGCTGATTTCGTCGGACAAGGCGGTGCGGCCGGCCAGCATCATGGGCGCCACCAAGCGGTGGTCGGAACTGATCGTGCGCCACTACGGGCTTGCCGTGGCGGACGAAGGGTCCTCCAGGTGCTACAGCTGCGTGCGCTTCGGCAATGTCATCGGTTCGAGCGGCTCGGTCGTGCCGCTGTTTCGCGAGCAGATCGCCAATGGTGGCCCCGTCACCATCACCCACGAGAACATGACCCGCTATTTCATGTCGGTGCGCGAGGCGGCGGAACTGATCGTCCAGGCGTCCGTCCTGTCGCAGAGCGGCGACATCCTGCTTCTGGAGATGGGGGAGCCGGTCAATATCCGCGATCTTGCCGAAGACATGATCGCGCTTGCCGGCCTGACCGTCCGCGACGCGGCCAATCCGTCGGGCGACATCGAGATCGTCGCCATCGGCCCGAGGCCGGGCGAGAAGATCTTCGAGGAACTGTTCTACGACCGCACCGGCGTGACGGCGACGGCTCACCCGAAGATCCTTCGGGTGAGGCGGCTGGGCCACTTCGGCGATATCGTTCCCGCCGGGCTGGAAAGGCTCAGGGCGGCCCTGGAGACAGGCGATGAGCGGACGGTCCGGCGCGTCCTGTTCGATGCGGTGGAGACGGCGCCCGACGAGGCTCTGCCCGGCCGGGAAAGGGGCGTTTGAGGCGGGCGCGATGAGCGGCAAGCGGGCCTTCGATCTGGCAGTGTCGGCGGCGGGCCTGCTTATCTCCGCACCGCTGCTGTGCCTGCTTGCCGTCGCCGTCAAGCTGACGTCGAAAGGCCCGGCGCTGTTTTGCCAAAGGCGCGTCGGCCGCGGCCAGAGGGCCTTCGTCTGCCTCAAGCTTCGCACCATGCATGCCGGCACCCCCTCGGTTCCCACGCATGAGGCGCCGGCCGGCTCGATGACGCGCCTGGGCGCCTTCCTGCGCCGCTGGAAGCTCGACGAACTGCCGCAGCTGTGGAACGTGCTCAAGGGCGAGATGAGCCTGGTCGGGCCGCGTCCCTGCCTGCCCGATCAGCATGAGCTGATCGGCGAACGGCGCGAGCGCGGCGTCTTTACGATCCGCCCCGGCGTGACCGGGCTGGCGCAGGTCAGCGGCGTCGACATGTCCGACCCGGTGCGCTGCGCCGAGCTGGACGCGCGCTATATGACCGCCATGGGTTGGCGCGCCGATCTTGCGATCCTGCTCAGGACCTTCGCGCGGCGGCATGCGAACGGCTGATTCGCGCGGCAAGTCCGGCGAGCGCAGCGGATGTGTCCGCTTCCGGCGTCCAGCCCAGGGCCGCAAGGCGCGCCGGCTCCAGGGTCTGGCCCGCGCCCAGAAGGCGGGCCGCCTTGCCTTGCCGGGCGAATGCCGCCGCCATCCACAGCAGGCCGTCGGGCGCGGCAAAAAGCCGTTCCGGCCTGCCCAGCCCGTGACGGAAAGCGCGCAGGATGTCGCCCGCGTTCACGCTTGCGCGGTCGCCCGCGAGATAGGTGCTCTCCAGCGCGCCGCCATGGTCGAGCAGGAGAACGATCGCTTCCGCCACCGACCGGCAGGAGGCAAGCGTGCGGGGCGCTCCGTACGCCTTCATGGGCAGGGGCAGGGGGGTATCCGCCAGCCTGAGCAGCGCGCCGAGCTGGCCGCGCATGCCTTCGCCGTAGACCGGCGGAAGCCGCAGCGTGACCGCATCCGCCCGCCCCACTGCGTCGTAGGCTTCCCGCAGCAGTCGCTCCGCTTCCAGCTTGGAGCGCCCGTAAGGCGACGTCGGACGGCAGGGGGTGTCCTGCGTAAGCCTCACGGTTTCGCCGGCGTCGGCCATGGCGCGCGTGGAAGAGAGGAATACGAAGCGGCCGGGCACCGTGCGCGCCGCCGCCCTGGCCAGCTTCGCGGTCAGCACCGCGTTGGCCTGAAGGAAGGTGTCCTCGCCGTTTCCGTCACGGTCGCTGTTGAGGGCGGCGCAATGGACGACGTGGCTCGCCCCGGCAAGTGCGGCTTCGAACGCGACCCCGGTCGCATCGGGAGCCGGCAGTGCGCGCACCGCGCAGGGCAAGCGCACTGAGGCGGGAACGCGCGACAGCACGCACGGATTTCGCCCCATGGCCGCAAGGCATGCGTAAAGGTGCGATCCGATCATCCCGGTGGCGCCTGTGATGACGACGGTCACGCTCACCTCCTCCCGGACACGATCGTTGAAGCCGCCAAGGGCCGTGCCGGGTAGAATGCTATTCCAAGTCTGAAAGGAACTTTGTAAAGAAGCTCCGTGTCCGCTATTTCGAATAGGCGCGCTGGCCTTGTTTGTCAGCCGGCACGGATACATTTTACCGGCCTCCGGTTCGGTGGCCGAACCATATGGTCGGGTTCCGACCCCATCAAACCGATACGGAAGCATGCCCAGTCCAGTTGCTACGCCAGAACCGCTTACCCACCTCGATCGGCTGGAAGCGGAATCGATCCATATCTTCCGGGAGGTCGCGGCGACCTTCTCCAATCCGGTCATGCTCTATTCGATCGGCAAGGATTCGTCCGTCCTTCTGCATCTGGCGATGAAGGCGTTCGCGCCGGCAAAGCCGCCTTTTCCGTTGCTGCATGTCGATACGACGTGGAAATTCCGCGAGATGATCGCGTTTCGCGACCAGATGGCGGAAAAGCTGGGCTTCGATCTCCTGGTCCATATCAACCGGGACGGCGTGGCGGCCGGCGTCAATCCCTTCGACAGCGGCTCCAGCGTCCACACCCATGTCATGAAGACGGTGGCGCTCAGGCAGGCGCTCGACCATTACAAGTTCGACGCCGCGTTCGGCGGCGCGCGCCGCGACGAGGAGAAGTCGCGCGCCAAGGAGCGCATCTTTTCGTTCCGCGACCACCAGCACGGCTGGGACCCGAAGGACCAGCGGCCCGAGATGTGGAACATCTACAATACGCGCGTCAAGCCGGGCGAATCGATTCGCGTGTTCCCCCTGTCGAACTGGACCGAACTCGATATCTGGCAATACATCCTGGCCGAGGACATTCCGATCGTGCCGCTCTATTTCGCCAGGGAGCGCCCCATTGTCGAGCGCGACGGCATGTTGATCATGCGCGACGACGACCGCATGAAGCTGAGGACCGGCGAGACGATCGAGAACCGCATGGTGCGCTTCCGCACGCTCGGCTGCTACCCGCTTACCGGGGCGATCGAATCGGAAGCCGACACGGTGGAAAAGATCGTCGGCGAGATGCTGACGGCGCGCACCTCCGAGCGGCAAGGCCGGCTGATCGACAAGGACGAGGCGGGTTCGATGGAAAAGAAGAAGCGCGAGGGGTATTTCTGATGGCCCGTCCCGACAAATCCGCCACGGACGGCGCCGAGGCGAGGCTGGGCGCCTATCTCGCCACACAGAAGCAGAAGGGCCTGTTGCGCTTCCTCACCTGCGGCTCCGTCGACGACGGCAAGTCGACGCTGATCGGCCGCCTGCTCTACGACACAAAGCTGATCTTCGAGGACCAGCTCGCCGATCTCGAGAACGCCTCGCGCAAATTCGGCACGACCGGCGAGGACATCGACCTCGCCCTGCTGGTGGACGGGTTGGAAGCCGAGCGCGAGCAGGGCATCACCATCGACGTCGCCTATCGCTTCTTCACCACGCCGGCGCGCAAGTTCATCGTCGCCGACACGCCCGGCCACGAGCAGTATACGCGCAACATGGCGACCGGCGCCTCGAGCGCCGACCTTGCCGTTGTGCTGGTCGATGCGCGCAAGGGGGTACTTGCGCAGACGCGCCGCCACTCCTTCATCGCCTCGTTGCTCGGCATCCGGCATGTCGTGCTGGCGGTCAACAAGATCGACCTCATCGACTTCGACCGGCAGCGTTTCGAGGCAATCGTCGCCGATTATCGCGTGTTCAGCGATTCGCTCGGCTTCGCCTCGGTCGCGCCGATCCCGATGTCGGCGCGCTATGGCGACAATGTCAGCCTGCGTTCCGAAAACATGCCCTGGTACGAGGGGCCGACGCTGATCGAGCACCTGGAAAGGGTGGTCGTGGACGATGATCGCGCCGGCCAGCCCTTCCGGTTCCCGATCCAGTACGTGAACCGCCCGAACCTCGACTTCCGGGGCTTTGCCGGAACGATCGCGGCGGGCCGGGTGGCGGTGGGCGATACGGTTCGCGTCGCCAAGTCGGGCAAGCAGTCGCGCGTGCGCGAAATCCTGTCGCCGCAGGGCAGCGTCGCCCGCGCCGACGCCGATCAGGCGGTGACGCTGCTTCTGGAAGACGAGATCGAGCTGTCGCGCGGCAACATGCTGGTCGCCCCTGACATCGCACCCGAGGTTTCGGACCAGTTCGCCGCCACGCTCGTGTGGATGGACGAGCAGCCCTTGCTTCCCGGCCGCTCCTACATTCTTCGCACGGAAACCGACCAGACGCCGGCAACCGTGTCGGAGCTGAAGTATCGGGTCAATATCGGCAATTTCGCCCATGAAGCGGCGGCCTCGCTGGCGATGAACGAGATCGGTTTCGGCAATTTCTCGCTGCAAACGCCGATCGCGTTCGACCCCTATGCGCAAAACCGCGCGACCGGCGCCTTCGTCCTGATCGACCGGACCACCAACCGCACCATCGCGGCGGGGATGATCGCCCACGGGCTGCGGCGCGCCACCAACGTGCACTGGCAGGCGCTTGACGTGGACCGCGAGGCGCGCGCGGCGCACAAGAACCAGCACCCGCGCGTGCTGTGGTTCACCGGCATGTCCGGCTCCGGCAAGTCGACGATCGCCAACCTCCTGGAAAAGCGGCTCTATTCAGAGGGCCGCCACACCTACCTCCTCGACGGCGACAATGTCCGCCACGGCCTCAACCGCGATCTCGGCTTCACCGACGCGGATCGGGTGGAAAATATCCGCCGCGTGGCGGAAGTCGCCCGGCTGATGGCGGATGCCGGCCTGATCGTCATCGTCTCCTTCATTTCGCCGTTCCGGTCAGAGCGGCGGGCAGCGCGCGAGATCATGCGGTCGGGCGAATTCGTCGAGATCTTCGTCGACACGCCGCTGGAGGAGTGCATCAGGCGCGATCCGAAGGGCCTTTACGCGCGCGCGCTTAAAGGGGAAATCCCGAATTTCACCGGCATTTCCTCGCCCTACGAAGCGCCGGAAAAGCCGGAAATCCACCTTGAGACGCTTGGCCGTTCGCCCGAGGAGATGGCCGAGGCCATCGGGCAATGGCTCGGTACCCATCATCCGGGCGACAGCGGCCATGGCTGATCCCAAACCCGCATCCTTCGTGACCGTCTTCGAGAGCCTCGCCGTCGCGGCGGGAAAGGCGATCATGGAGGTCTATGCTGGCCCCATCGACGTGGAGCGCAAGGCCGACGCCTCGCCGGTCACCGAGGCGGATCGCCGCGCCGAGGAAATCATCCTGCGCGGCCTGCGCGCGGCGTGGCCCGACATCCCCTGCGTCGCCGAGGAGGAGGTTTCCTCCGGCAAGCCGCCCGCCGTGGGCGATGGCCCGTTCTTCCTGGTCGACCCGCTCGATGGCACCAAGGAGTTCGTCAACCGGCGCGAAGACTTCACCGTCAACATCGCACTGGTCAGGGCCGGCGCCCCGGTTGCCGGCGTCGTTTACGCGCCGGCAAGGGGCACGCTTTTCTCCGGGGCGGGCGCCGGGGCCTGGCGGGCGCGGGTCGAGCCTTCCGGCACGATCGGCGAACGCACTGCCATTTCGGTGCGCGATGCGGCAACGCCGCCGGTGATCGTCGCCAGCCGCTCGCACCGCACGCCGGAAACCGACGCCATCATCGCGCGCTTTCAGGGCGCCGAACTGGTCTCGGTCGGCTCCTCGCTCAAGTTCTGCCTGGTGGCCGCCGGCGAGGCGGACCTCTATCCGCGCCTCGGCCGCACCATGGAATGGGACACGGCGGCGGGCGATGCGGTGCTGCGCGCCGCCGGCGGTTCG
>Ga0209941_1001764_pt1 | contig 13744 bp, 6 predicted proteins | sample ThiBiot_300_plan_FD_183945 | JGI IMG/M metagenome (GOLD analysis project Ga0209941, IMG submission 183945) | Wastewater bioreactor microbial communities from Cape Town, South Africa - Thiocy_solids_1 (SPAdes) | ecosystem: Engineered > Bioremediation > Thiocyanate > Unclassified | place: South... | reverse complement strand
TAGCTGCCCGTGGGGGCGGCAGGATCGCTGGAGCGCGTTCGAAAACGCCTGCGCTCGGGGTTGGGGGTAATATGACGGTCAAGGGCGACAGGACAGGTTTCGGTGCGGCGCTCGCCGGTTCGGTGGCGATCGCCGCCTTGATGGGGCCGGCCGCCGCATCGGCGCAAAGCGCGCCGCCGGTCCCGACGCGCGAGGAAATCGACCGCAGCGCACCGCCGCCGATCGCCCCGGCGGGCGAGCGCGTCGTGTCGGCCGACGACAGCATCGAACACGCCCCCTGCCCGCTCGCCGCACCCGAATTCGCCAATGTCAGGGTGACGCTGCGCAGCGCCGAATTCTCCGCCGCGCCGGGGATCGACACCGCCATGCTCGCGCCCGCCTGGTCGGACAAGGTCGGCCAGGATCTGCCGATCGCGGTCGTGTGCGACATTCGCGACCGCGCCGCGACGCTGCTGCGCGCCAAGGGCTATCTTGCCGCGGTGCGCGTCCCGCCTCAGACAATCAGCGACGGCATCGTCCGCTTTGACATTCTCTCGGCACGCCTGGCGCGCGTCGAAGTGCGCGGCGATGCCGGCAGCAACGAACGGCTGCTGCAACGCTATCTCGCGCATCTCGACGATGCGCCGATCTTCAATGTCGAGGATGCCGAGCGCTATCTGCTGCTCGCGCGCGACATCCCCGGCCTCGATGCCCGGCTGACCTTGCGTCCCGGCAATGCGCCCGGCGAAGTGATCGGCGAGGTCACGGTCACGCGCACGCCGTTCGCTTTCGACGCCAATATCCAGAATTTCGGGTCGCACGACGTCGGCCGCTGGGGCGGCATGGTCCGCGCGCGCGCCGCCGGCCTGACCGGCTTGGGCGACCTGACGACCGTCAGCCTGTATTCGACCGCCGATTTCGAAGAGCAGCAGGTTCTGCAACTGTCGCACGAAATGCGTGTCGGCGGCGAAGGTCTGCGGCTTGGCGGCAGCTATACCTATGCGTGGACGCGCCCCGATGTCGCGACGCTGCCGCTGAAATCGCATACGCAGATCATCAGCCTATTCGCCGGCTATCCGCTCGTGCTGACGCAGGCGAAGCGGATTCAGATCGGCGGCGGGCTCGACGTCATCGATCAGGACATCGCCATCGGCGGCGTCCCCCTCAACCGCGACCGCGTGCGCGTCTTCAACCTGCACCTCGACGGCAACTGGACCGATCCGGCATCGATCGCGGGCCGGCACGGCTACACTCCGGCCGAGCCGCGCTGGGCCTTCGGCGCCTCGCTCGAAGCGCGCCAGGGCGTCGATTTCCTGGGTGCCAGCAAGGACTGCAGCCCCGGCGGCACCGCCTGCTTCCTGCCCGGCGCGGTTCCGCTGACCCGGATCGAGGCGAAACCCGACGCCTTCGTGCTGCGCGCCAATGCCCAAGCCGACTGGCGACCGACCCCCAAATTCACCCTGTCGGTGGCGCCGCGCGCACAATGGGCGAGCGATCCTCTCGTCGCCTATGAAGAATTTTCGGGCGGCAATTTCACCGTCGGACGCGGTTTCGATCCCGGCACGGTGATCGGCGACAGCGGGGTCGCGGTGACGACAGAGGCGCGCTACGGCTCGTTCGTCCCCGCCAATACCAAGGCGCTCGCTATCCAGCCCTTCGCCTTTTTCGATGCGGCATGGGTCTGGAACAAGGACAGCAGCTTCAACGGCCTGAATCCGCAAAAGCTGTTCTCGGCCGGGGGCGGCGTGCGGCTTGCCTACGGCACGCTCGGCCGGCTCGACATGACCGTCGCGGTGCCGCTGAACCGACCGGCACTGTTGGCGAAAAAGCCCGACCCGCGCTTCCTGCTGTCCCTGACGACGCAATTCGGTGTGAGGGCTCGTTGATCATGCAATTTGAATCGGAAACGACCGCCATGCGCAAGACCGCAAACACCAGCCTTCCCGCCGCACGGACGGCGAAGCGCCAATTGTTGCAGGGCTGCGCGATCGCCGCGAGCCTTGCTGCGCTTGCTTATGGCGGGCCGGCGCTGGCGCAGGTCGCCGGGACGGGCACCGTCGTGAGCGGAAGTGCGACCATCTCGCCGCCCGGACCCGGCGCGACGACCGTCACCACGGGCGGGTCGCAGACGATCATCAATTGGGTTCCGACCGACAACGCTCCGACCGGCGGCGACATCGACTTCCTGCCGGCCGGCAACGCCTGGAATTTCAGCGGCAACGGCAATTATGTGGTGCTCAACCGCTTCGTCAACGGATCGGGCGGATCGCTGAGCCGGCAGATCGCGCTGAGCGGCGCCATCAACAGCACCGACACCGCGACGGGCGCGCCGGGCGGCAGCATCTGGTTCTACAACGCCGGCGGCATCCTGCTGAACAGCGGCAGCGCGATCAACGTCGGCAGCCTTGTCCTTACCGCCAACGATATCGACACGACCGGCGGCCTGTTCGGGCCAGGCGGCGAAATTCGCTTTCGCGGCGCATCTGGCAGTACTGCTGCGATCCGTATCAACGCAGGCGCCTCGATCACCGCTGATATGGGCGCGGCTGGCGGCAGCTATGTCGCGCTGGTCGCCCCGCGCATCGTCCAGGATGGCATCGTCAACGTCAACGGGTCGGCGGCCTATGTCGCCGCCGAACAGGCCGACATCCGCATCAACGCAGGCCTGTTCGACATCAACGTCCTGACCGGCGCCGAGGGCGGTCAGGTCATCAGCCACAGCGGCATCACCACGGGACCGGAACAGCAGGTCAGTGGCGGCGCCCAGCGCATCTATATGGTCGCCATTCCCAAGAATGACGCAGTATCGATGCTCGTGTCGGGCCAGATCGGCTATCAGGACGCCGTTTCGGCCGTGACCGATTCCGACGGCGCGGTCATCCTGTCGGCGGGCTATAACATCACCGGGGGAGCGATCGACGCCACCCCGGCGAGCAGCGTCGGGGCCAATATCACGATCAACGACACGCTGTTCCGCAGCAACACCATTGCACGCGCGAGCGGCGATTTTCTGGGCCAGCCAGTCAGTACGATTCCGCCGGTCGGCGGAGCCTTCGTCCCGCCGCCGCAGCTCGGCCGGATTTTCGTTCAGGGCAATGCGCTGTTCGAGGGCGACAACAGCGCGACGATCAACGTCGGCGCGGTTCAGGCCGTCGGCGCGACCGGCCAGTTCATCGTCCGTTCGAAAGCGGCCTCGGCAATCACCGTCGACGGCGGACAGCTGGCGGCGGGCACCGACATCCTCGTGTCGGCCTCGCGCGATGCCAATGTCGTGACCGGCGTTGGCGAGGGCGGCAATGCCAGCCTGACCGTCGTCAACGGTGGCAGCGTGTCGGCCAATAGCGTGACGGTCAGCGCGCGCGGTCTGGGCGGATTTACCGACAGCGGCGCCGGCGGAACCGGCATCGGCGGAACCGCAAGCATCAGCGTCAGCGGTCCCGGCAGCGCATTGAATGTCGGCTCGTTGATCGTCGATGCCGGCGCGCTCGGCGGCGGCGCCTACGTCGGGCAAAGCGGTCCTACCGTCGCCGACGACAGTGGCGACGGCCAGGGCGGGACAGCCACGCTCGATATATCCGACGGCGCCACGGTTCAGGCCAGCAACTTCGTTCGCGTGACCGCCGATGGTCAGGGCGAGACCGGCCTTGTCCGCTCGGGCGACGGCGCAGGCGGGACGGCGCGGATCACCGCTGGCGGGCCTGGCACGACCTTCATATCGAGTTCGACCGACATCAATGCGCAGGGTTTTGGCGGCGGAAGCCAGTCGAGTTCTAGCGGATCGATCTTCTCCGCCTCCGCCGGAAACGGCGTCGGCGGCACCGCGTCCTTCAGCGCGAGCGGTGACGATTCGACCCAGATCGCGCCGGGGAACCTCTATCTGTCGGCAAGCGGCCTCGGCGGCGGCGCCAATGCGGCCACCGGGCCGCAAGGCGGCGACGGCACCGGCGGCGATGCGTCGGTGTCGGCCGATGGCGCCTTCACCCTCGATCTCAACTCGCTGATCGTTCTCGCCAACGGCGAAAATGGCGGCGCGTCGAGTTCGGGCGGCGATACGGGCGTCTCCGGGGACTCGCAGGGCGGCACCGTCAGCCTGTCCGCAAGCAACGGCGCGACGATCGCCAGCACCTTCTATATCCAGCTCGACGCCGGCGGCGTCGTTTCAAGCAGCGAGAATATCGGCAACGGCCAGGGCGGCGGCGTTCGCATCGACGCGACGAACGGCGGGTCGATCACCACCGACGGCATGCTGCAGATGACCGCCGACGGCGGCAGCTTCGGCGGCTTCACGGTGGCGACGAGCGGCGGCACCGGCGACGGCGGCAACATCCTCATTAATGCCGACGGCGGATCGGTGGGTGCCGGCTACTATTATCTGACCGCCAACGGCAGCTCGGCCAATTCGGCAGGCAGCACCGGCGCCGCGCAGGGCGGCAACATCGATCTTTTTGCCCTGGGCGGCGGCAGCATCAGCGCCACCGACCCCAGCCAGTTCAGCAGCTTCAATGCCGATGGGCAGAGCGGCAACAGCATGGGCGGTGCCAATGGGTTCGGCGGTTTCATCGGGCTTCACGCCGACGGCGGCACGATCGATCTTGCCGGAACGATCCGGCTGTCGATGGGCGGCTATTCGGGAGGCAACACCGATCCCGCCGGCGGCGCGGTCCCGGTGGGCCTCGGCGGCTCTGCGTTGATCGAGGTGCTGAACGGCGGCACTATGACGCTGGGCGATTTTGAGGCCGATGCCGAGGGGCGCGGCTATGGCAATGTCGAATCGCCCGGCGGAGCGGGCATTGGCGCGGCCAATGGCGTCGGCGGCGATGTCGTCATCACGCTGAGCGACGGCACGTTGAGCGCAAGTCGCTTCGCCCTGTCGGCCAACGGCTTCGGCGGCCAACCCGGGTCCGGTAGCGGCACCGGCCAGGGCGGCACCATCAGCTATACGCAGACCGGCGGCGATGCGAGCTTCGGCGACATGTCGATCGCCGCCAACGGCTATGGCGGCTCGACGCTGACCGGCACCGGCAACGGTATCGGCGGCACCGCGACCATGACCCTGTCGGGCGGCAGCTTCAGCGCCTCGACCGCGGCCGCCTATGCCGAAGGCGTCGGCGGCGAAGGCAATTATGGCTACGACGATTTCTCGAACCCGGTTCAGCCTGCGGGCAATGGCGGCGATGGACAGGGCGGCACCGCGACGATCGTCATCGACGGGCCGATCGCGATCGATGCCGGCACGCTGGCGGCTTATGCGGGTGGCCGCGGCGGCAGTGGCGGCGATTTCAGCAGCATCGGCGTCGCGGTCGGCAACGGCGGCGATGGCGGTGCGGGCACGGGTGGTCAGGCATCGATCACCGTCACCGACGGGTCGATCGACACCGGCGACCTGATTGCCGACGCCGGCGGGATCGGCGGCAATGGCGGCAACAGCTATGATTCGGGCAGCTTCGGCGCCCCTGCGGGTATCAGCGTCGGCGGCCGCGGCGGATCCGGCACCGGCGGGACGGCAACGATCAACCTCGCAGCGACGGTCGGGGTCGCCAACACGCTGGCCGCGCGCGCGACGGCGTCGGGCGGGCTTGGCGGCTATGGCTCGGTCGGCAACGACGGCGGCGCGGCGACGGGTGGCCTTGCCCAGTTTATCGTGACCGATTTCGACGCCGGGCCGCTCGGCGTCATGCTCGACGCTTCGGCGCTCGGCGGCGGCGGCGGCACCGGCAATGACGGCGCGGGCGGCGATGGCGGCGCAGCAACCGGCGGCACCGCGCGCGTCGAGGCGACGGGCGCCAACGGCGCGGCGTCGATCACCCAGGCCAATTTCATGGCCAGCGGCACCGGCGGACGCGGCGGCGACGGCAATTCCACCTTCTTCCTGAACCCCGTCGGACCCGATGGCGGCAAGGGCGGCGATGGCACCGGCGGCACGATCGAAGCCGTCGCGAGCGAGAATGCGACGCTCACCCTCGCCGGCGCGAACGGCGGGCCGGTCACGCTGGCGAGCGGCGGCACCGGCGGCGATGGCGGCAACGGCGCTTTCAACGGTGAAATACCGGGCAGCACCGGCGGCGATGGCGGCGATGGCGGGGCGGGTTCGGGCGGCGTCGTCCATCTGCTTGCCAATGGCGGCACGGTCAGTTCGGCGGGTGCGCCGGTGAACATCAGCGTGGCGGGCACATCGGGCAACGGCGGCATCGGCGGCGACGGCAATGTCGACGCGGGCGGCAACGGTGGCAACGGCGCGAACGGCGCGATCTTCGCCGACCGCGGCGGGCGTATCGTCATCGAGGCGCTGGCAACCCAGTCGGGCCCCGGCGCGATGGACCTTGGCGATACGACGCTGGTCGCAAGCGGCGCGCTGGCCGGGCGGATCGAGATCCGCACCGACGGCACCATCGACTTCGCCAGCCTCGACGCCGAAACCTACGGCATCTCCGATCCGACGAACAATGACACGGACGTTGCGACAAGCGGTATCTTCGTCGCGACGACCGATGGCACCATCAATGTCGGTGGCAACGCATCGCTGCGTAGCGACGGCTCGGTCGGCGTCTATGGGCAGGCGGCGGGGTTGTTCGACATCACGGGCGATCTGACCATCGAAGCTGGCGACCAGATCGATATCCGCCACGATTTCGGCGAAGGCACGCCGCCGACGATCCGCGCCGGTGGCGATTTTACGGCGACCGCGGGATCGGGCATCAGCGGCGCGACCGGTTCTTTCCTGATCGCGGGCGGCGACCTGTCGTTGACGGCGTCCAACGGCGCGATCGGCGTCGATAGGCTGCAGGGAAGCAATATTTTCGTGACCGCGAGCGGTGCGGGATCGGTCGAACATGCCGAAGCGGACAATGATTTCATCGCCAGCGCGGCAAGTTTCCGTACCGGGCTCAATTCGATCATCACCGGCGGCAATATCATCATCACCGCACCCGGCGCGGTCGACCTCGGCAATTCCACTGCCGGCGGCTACGTTTCGGTCGACGGGGAATCGATCCAGTTCGCGAACATCGGCGCGGGCGGCTTCGTCACGCTCAACGCCTCAGGCACTGCGCCGGGGGCCGAAGGTATCGCCGGCGGATCGATCGACGCGGGCAGCTCGATCAGCCTCTCCGGCAACAGCATCGCACTCACCGGCCCCGTCACTGGCGCCGGGCCGCTGTTCGCGACGGGCACCGGCGGCGCGGTGAGCATCAGCGATGCCGATGTCGCGGGGTCGATCGTCGTCGCCGCGGTGGGGAATATCAGCGGTAGCTATGTCTCGGGCGGCGACATCCTGCTCACCTCGGACGCCGACATCAACGCATCGGCGACGGCCAATGGCGGCTATACCGATCCGGCAACCGGCGCGATCGCCGACGGCAATGTTTTCGCCGATGCAGCGGGCAACGCCACCCTGACCAACAGCGGTGCGGCGCGCATGTTCGGCGTCAACGCGGGACAGGCGGCCACGGTCACCAATGCGACCGCCGGTGAGGACATGCTCGTCCTTGCTGGCACGACCGCCAATCTGACCAACGTCGCGGCAGGCGACGACATCGACGTCCGCGCCACCGGCGCGATCATCGCGAACGGGCTCGACGCGACCGGCGCCGGGCTCGACGGCTTCCTGATCAACTATGTGCCGGGGAACGGCTTTACCATCGGTCAGGGCGAAGGCACGTCGAGCATCGACGGGTCGGACATCGACATCACATCGTCGGCGGCATCGATCGACGCGACCAACCTTTCGGCGGGCGACGATATCCTGCTGTCGGCGGCGACGACGATCGCCCTTGACGGCGGCACGACGCTGGGCCTCGGCATCACCGGCGGTGACAGCAGCATCCGCACGCAGGGAGGCGATACGGTCCTCACCAACCTCGACGCGTTCGACGACATCGTCGCGACTTCGGCGGGCGCGATCAGCGGCGACGCCATCGCTGCAGGCCGCAATCTCGCGCTGACGGCCGTCGATGCCATCGATTTCGGCGCCATCACCGTGGGCGGGACGACCACCCTCACGAGCAGCGGCGGCGCGATCGGCGTCGATGCGCTCAACGCCGCCGGGCCGATCACGGCGAGCGGCGACAGCATCGACATTCGCGGCGGCGCGATGCAATTCGCGTCGCTTGCCGCCAATGTCGGCAATGCGCTGATCCGCTCGACCGGCAATCTTTCGATCGCAGGCGGCAGCGTGGCGGGCAGCGCCGATCTCGCGGCGACAGGCGGCAGCATCGCCCTGACCGACCTGTCGGCGGGCGGCGACCTCAACGCGACCGCAAGCGGCGCCATTCAGGTCGATGGCATCGTCAGCGGTCCGCGCATCGCGCTGGCGTCGAACGATATCGTGATTGCCGGCCAGGGCCGCGTCGGGACCGCCGGCACCACGCAGAGCCTGACGCTCACGAATAATGGTGCCGCGCCCACCTTCGTCGGCGGCAACGGCACACAGAACGGCTATCACGCCGACGCGACCGAGATGACGCGACTGTTCGCGACGAACATCACCGTCAACGCGCCCAACGGTGCAGCGGCGACCGACCTGATCGTCGACAGCTTCACGCTGGCGGGCAATTCCAATCTGGGCGCGGCGGGCTCACTCACGCTCCAGACGCCGGGGCGGGCACGCGTGATCGGTGCGGTGGAACTGACCGGCCTGACCAGCGCGAACCGGCTGACGCTTTCGGGCGACGATCGTGTCGAGATCATTCTGGGTCAGGGCAGCATCCGTCTTTCGGCGAATGGCGCTCCGCAAGGCGTGCTGGATCTGCGCGGAAACGATATCTTCGTCGCCACCGCGTCGGCCATCACCGATGTCGAAGCAGCGACCTTGACCAGCGCGATCGACACGCGCCTCGCACAGAATGACGGCGTCACCAGCGACGAAGGCGCTTTGTTCGCCGGCGGCATCAACGTCACGACGTCCCGCGGCTTCTATGTCCAGAACAGCGGTGCCGGGACCGACTACGCACAGCGGCGCGGGCTGACCTTCGCCGCGGGCGGGCTGAACGTCGATGCGCCGTCTTCGGGCGTGCGGATCGTCATCAACGGCGTCCGGCTCGGCGCCAACGGGCAAGTCACCGGGCTCGACACCATCCCGTTCCTCACCGTCAACGGTTCGACCCCGACCAGCGGCACGATCGACATGCGGTCGACCTTCAACGGGTGCCTGATCATCAGCACCGGCGGCTGCACCTTCATCGATCCGGGCAATCAATTCCCCGTGCAGGATGTCGTCGAGGACGAGGTTGGCGGCGATGGAGATGGGGACGGCGACGGCGGCGGCACCGGCTTGCCCGTGCCGCTCATCACGATCCGCGGCATCGATCCGCTGAGCGGCGCGCCGCTGCTCGACGATCCGGTTACCGGCGCGGGCAACGACGATCTGTGGACGCCGACGACGCCCTGACGCGCGTGTGCACAGTTGACGCCGACGGGCGGGCCGGGGCATGGGCGCGGTCATGACCGATACCCCCGCCCCCGCTTCCGGCGCACCGCTGCGGCTGTTCAACAGCCTGACGCGCCAGTTGGAACCCTTCGCGCCCGTCCACCCCGGCGAAGCGCGCGTCTATTCGTGCGGGCCGACAGTCTATAATTATCAGCATATCGGCAACATGCGCGCTTATGTCTTCGCCGACACGCTGGGCCGCACCCTGTCGTTCAAGGGGTACGACCTCCGCCACGTCATCAATATCACCGACGTCGGGCACCTTACGTCCGATGCCGATGCCGGCGATGACAAGATGGAAAAGGCGGCGACATCGCTGGGCAAATCAGCACGCGAAATTGCCGATTTCTATACGGATGAGTTCAAGCGCGACCTGCAATGGTTGAATGTCCGCGATCCCGTAAAATGGACGGTCGCCACCCAATATGTCCCACAGATGATCGAATTTGCGAAAGCGATTGCCGACAAGCATTGCTACGAACTCGACAGCGGCCTCTATTTCGACGTCTCGACCGTCCCTGACTATGGCCGCCTGGCCCGCGCCGTTACCGACGAGGGTGAGGGACGCATCGAAGAAGTCGCCAGCAAGCGCCACGCCGCCGATTTCGCGATCTGGCGCAAGACGCCGCCGGGCGAAACGCGCCAGATGGAATGGGATTCTCCTTGGGGGATGGGCGCGCCGGGCTGGCACCTTGAATGTTCGGTGATGGGCGAAGAAGAGCTTGGCTTCCCTTTCGATATCCACACTGGCGGCATCGACCATCGCGAAATTCACCACCCGAACGAAATCGCGCAGAACCAAGCTTATCGAGGTGCCGGCAGTCTCGATTGTGCCGAACATTCGGGCGCCCGGATGTGGATGCACAATAATTTCCTGATCGATCGGGGCGGCAAGATGTCCAAGTCGGCGGGCGAATTCCTGCGCCTGCAACTGCTCTACGATCGCGGCTACCACCCCCTCGCCTACCGCCTGATGTGCCTGCAGGCGCATTATCGCAGCGAGCTGGAATTTTCGTGGGAGGGGTTGGGCGCGGCGCTCACACGGCTCAAACGGCTGGTGATGGGCGTCGCTCCCGTGCGCGACATTCCCGCCGCAGCGGTCGAAGATCGCCGACTGACCGACCTGCTCGGCAAGTTCGACGCCGCCATCTCGGACGACCTCAACACCTCGGTCGCGTTGACGCTGCTCGAAGACGTCATCGCGATGAAAAAGACCGATGCCGGACAAAAGCGCGTCGCGATCGGGACCATCGACGCGGTTCTGGGCATCGGTCTTCTGGATCTGCTGCGCGAAGATCTGCGCATCCGCCCCAAAGCGGCGACGATCACGGACGAGGAAACCGAAGCCGCCCTCGCCCGCCGCAAGGAAGCGCGCGCGGCGAAGGATTTCGCCACGTCCGACAAGCTCCGCGACGAATTGATCGCCGCGGGCGTCGAGGTGATGGACGGCGACCCGCTCGGTTGGGACTGGCGGCTGGAAAATTAAGTTCCCCTCCCGCTTGCGGGCGGCATCGGACATCGCCATGATCGGTTGCAAAATCGAACGGAAGAGATGCCCGCAATGACCAAGACCGTCACCGTCCTGTCCGGCTTGATCCGCCCGCTGGTCGAAGGCCGCCTGCCCGATTGGGTCGAGCCGCGCTTCTTCACGACGAAGGACGAGGCGATGGCGATGGCGCCCGAGGCCGAGATCGGCTGGTTCGACATGTACGACAAGGACGACATGGCGGAAACGATCGCCGCCGCGACGCGGCTGAAATGGCTCAACTCCATCTATGCCGGGGTCGATGGCATGCCGCTCGATCTGCTCGCGGAGCGCGGGACGGTCGTCACCAACGGCGCCGGGATCAACGCGATCACCATCGCCGAATATGTCGTGATGGGAATGCTGACCGTGGCCAAGGGCTATCGCGAGGTCGTGCGGGCGCAGGATCGTCGCGAATGGCTGATGGATTCGCCGGGCAAGGTCGAACTGTTCGAATCGAAGGCGCTGCTGCTCGGCTATGGCGCGATCGGCAAGCTGATCGAGGAGCGGCTGAAGGGCTTTGCGGTCGATGTGACCATCGTGCGCCGGTCGCCCCCTAAAGACTCAGGCGGCCCCAACACGCTGACGCCCGACCAGTGGCGCGCGAAACTGAGCGACTTCGACTGGGTGATTCTGGCGGTTCCGGCGACGCCCGAAACCGATGGCATGATCGGCGCTGCCGAACTTGCCGCGATGAAACCGACCGCCACGCTCGTCAACATCGCGCGCGGCAGCGTGGTCGATCAGGATGCGCTGGTCGCGGCGCTCGACGCGAAGCAGATCGCCGCCGCCTTTCTCGACGTGACGACCCCCGAGCCGCTGCCCGCCGACGATGCGCTGTGGAGCCTCGACAACGCGCATGTCACGATGCACCTGTCGGGCCGCGCACAGGACAAGATGTTCGTCCGCTCGGCTCAGCGCTTCCTTGAAAATCTGGACCGCTGGCACAGGGGCGAAGCGGTCGAGCCGCGGGTCGACCTGACCCTGGGTTACTGATCGCCCGCGCCGTCACCTTTCGATCCTTTCGCGCGAATGGGAAGAGACCTCTCCCGTCGCGCAAAGGATTGCCATGCTCCCCCTTCTTCCTCGCCGCACCTTGCTGATCGGCGCCGCGGCTTCGACCGTCGCCACCGCGCTTCCCGCGCGCGCCGCCGCGGCCGCGCCGATCCGCGCGATCGGCTTCGACGGTTTTCCGATATTCGACCCGCGCGGCGTTGCAGCGCGCGTCAAAGCCATCGTCGGCGACAAGGGAGAGGCCTTTGCGGCCCAATGGTCGGCCAAGCTGTTCGGCTATAGCTGGCTCGAAACCGCCGCCGGCCGGTACCGCAATTTCCGCACGATCGCCGACGCGGCGCTGCGGCACACCGCCGCGGCGATGCAGGTGACGCTGAGCGATGCCGACCGCGCGGCGCTTGTCGGCGCTTACGACGCGCTCGACATCTGGCCCGATGTCCGTCCGGCCCTCGAAACGCTGCGCGGCGCCGGAATTCGCCTGGCCTTTCTGTCGAACCTCGGCGCCGACACGCTCACCGCCAATATGCGGCGCAACGACATCGCCCATTATTTCGACGCGCCACTGAGTACCGACCGCGTGAGCGCCTTCAAACCGTCGCCCAAGGCCTATGCGATGGCGCGCGACGCGTGGGACATTCCGCGCGAACAGATCGGCTTTGCGGCGTTCGGCGGGTGGGATGCGGTGGGCGCGACCTGGTTCGGCTATCGCACCGCCTGGGTCAACCGCTTCGGCGTCCCCGCCGAACCGCTGGGCGTCGAACCGGCGATCACGAGCCGCGGGATCGAGGGCGTGCTTGCCCTTGCCGGTCTCGCCTAAGCCGGCCGCTCGGCCTTCAGTTCGCGCACCAGCGGCTGCAGCCGCGCGTCATATTTGGCGAGCATCGTGTGCGCGCCGGCATGGTCATAAAAGCTGACTAGCTCACGGCCGTTCCAGCGATGGAGCGCATAGGCTGGATCTTCGGCCACGATCATCGGGCGATCGTCGGGATTATTTTCGTCGATAGGGCGCAGGTCGAGCGAAACTTGCGGCGCAGTCGACGAACAGATCGCGACCGTCCGCCCCTCCCACGCCACGGTAACGCTGCGATGCAAATGGCCGCAGATCAGGCCGCGGACATGGGGATGGCCACGCACGACATCGGTGAAGCAATGCACCCACGGTTCGTCGGGATGGGTGTTCATCCACTCGATGCCGCTTTCGACCGGCGGATGGTGCATGACGATATAGGTCGGCTTGGTCGTATCGCGGCCGAGTTCGGCGTCGAGCCATGCGGCGCGCGCGGCGCAAAAAGCGCCGCCGTGGCGCCCTTCCTCCAGCGTGTCGATCGTGACCAGCCGCACGTCGGGCAGATCGATCGCATATTGCACGAAGCCGTTGCCGTCGTCGAAGCCCGGAAACTGCGCGTGAAAATTGTCGCGCAAATCATGGTTGCCGACGCTCGGCCAGACCGGAAAGGGACAGCGCGAAAAGGCGGTGGCAAGCCGGCGATAGCTGTCGGCATCGCCGCGATCGGTGATATCCCCGGTCGCGAGCAACAGGTCGGGCCGGTTCGGCCCCTCGATGAGCACGTCGAGCACATCGTCGAGCCGCTTGCGGTTATATTCGGCCGGATTGTCCGGATCGAACCCGATATGGATATCGGTGATCTGGGCGATCAGCATATCCGTCCCCTGCTCGGCCGCTGGCGGCCTTCAATATCTCACCCGCCCCGCCTTGCCCCGTGCAAGGAAGGTGTGCGCCACGTCACATCATAAAGGCCCCGCCCCTCGGTGCCTGTGATCAGGCTCACATCATAGATAGC
>Ga0209941_1001763_pt1 | contig 13745 bp, 16 predicted proteins | sample ThiBiot_300_plan_FD_183945 | JGI IMG/M metagenome (GOLD analysis project Ga0209941, IMG submission 183945) | Wastewater bioreactor microbial communities from Cape Town, South Africa - Thiocy_solids_1 (SPAdes) | ecosystem: Engineered > Bioremediation > Thiocyanate > Unclassified | place: South... | reverse complement strand
CCACCGTCACCCTGACCACGGGGACGAAGCTGGTCGTCGCCGAGTCCCCGGACTCGGTGACGGCGGCGGTCCGCGAGTGGCGCGTCGGCATCCTCGAGCGCGCCCTCAAGCGCACCGGCCCGCAGATCGCTGAAGCTCGGCTGCGCGCTGTCGATTACCCGGCGGAGAACTGATGAAGGCCTCGACCGCGATAGGAATCGGGCTCGCCTGTGTGGGCCTGCTCATGGGCGCGATGATGGAGGGGAGCCAGATCGGCTCCTTCATCGACCCGCCCGCGATCCTGATCGTGTTCGGGGGCACCCTCGGCGCCACGCTCGCCTCCACCTCGATGGAGTCGATCAAACGGATCCCCGGCCTCTACAAACGGGCGATGTCGGCCGAGCAGCACGACATGTCGGGGCGGGTCGACCAGCTCGTCTCGCTGGCCGAGAAGGCGCGGCGCGAGGGCCTGCTGGCGTTGGAGTCAGGCGTCGCCGACCTCGACGACGAGTTCACCCGCAAAGGCCTGCAGCTGGTCGTCGACGGCACCGAACCGGAGGTCATCCTGCAGGTGCTGGAGAACGAAATCGACGGCGCCTCGGGGCGCGCCGCCGCCGACCGCGCGATCTTCGAGAAAGCGGGCGGCTTCGCGCCGACGATGGGGATCCTCGGCACCGTCCTCGGGCTCGTCCACGTGCTGCAGAACCTCGACCAGCCCGCGACCCTCGGCCCGGCGATCTCCGGCGCCTTCATCGCCACCCTCTACGGCGTCGCCTCGGCCAACGTCGTCTTCCTGCCGGTCGCCTCGAAGCTCCACCACATCGCCGACGCCGAGACCTCGCTGCGCGAACTGACGATCGAGGGCCTCCTCGCGATCCAGGCGGGCGACAACCCGCGCGTGGTCGCCGACAAGCTCGAGGCCTTCGTGCCGCCGGAGGAGCGCCGCGCGGTGAAGGCGGCCGCGGCGCCGGCCGGCAAAGGCGCGGCCGAGTCCCAGCCCGAGCCGGTGAAGGCGGCGGCCTGATGCGTCCCCCCTCCTCGCGGCGGCGACGCCAGCAGAACCGCCGCGGCGACGCGGGCGGCGAGGGCGGCAGCGGGAGCGAGCGCTGGCTCCTCACCTACGCCGACATGATCACGCTGCTGCTCGCGCTCTTCGTCGTCCTCTTCTCGATCTCGGCGGTGAACGTCTCCAAATTCAAGACGCTGAAGCAGACCCTGGAGCAGGCCTTCAGCCCGCACATCCTGAGCGGCGGCGGCTCGATCATCCCGAACGGCGGCAGCGAAGCGACCTCGCACAAAGCCGCCGCCGCGATCGCCGCCCTGGCGACCCAGCGCTCGCAGGCCACGACCCTGCACGCCGAAGAAGAACAGTTCCGCCGGCTGAAGGAAAAGCTCGACGCCTACGCTCAGGAACACGGCTTCTCCCGGGCGATCGAGACGACGATCACGCGGCGCGGCCTGGTCATCCGGCTGCTCACCGACCACGTCCTCTTCGCCTCCGGCTCGGCGGTGCTGAAGCCGGAGGCCGCGCCGCTCCTCACCGAGATCTCCAACCTCGTCAACGTCGACCGCGATCACGACATCTCGGTCGAGGGCAACACCGACGACGTGCCGATCTCGACCTCACAATTCCCCAGCAATTGGGAGCTTTCCGTGGCCCGCGCGACCGGCGTCGTCCGGTACATGATCGGCCAGGGGGTGGCGGCGCGCCGGCTCGAAGCGAGCGGCGTCGCCGGCGAGCGCCCGATCGCCCCGAACGCGACCGAAGGCGGCCGCAGCCGCAACCGCCGGGTCGAAATCGCCCTGCTGCGCGGCAGCAGTCCAGAAGGAGGTGTGCCGCAGTGAAGGGCCGCAAGAAACTGATCCTGATCGCGATCGGCGCGCTCGTCGTCGCCGGCCTCGCCTACAAAATGGTGCTGGCGCCGAAGTCGGAATCGAAGGTGAAGGTGGAAGGCACCGTCTACGTGATGCCGAAAGAATTCCTCCTCAACCTGGCGGGCGGGCGCTACGCAAAAGTGACCGTGGCGCTGGTGCTGGCGCCGGGCCAGTCGACCGGCGGCGAAGGCGCGGCGCCGCCCGCGGAAGGCTTCGGCACGCTCGAACAGGAACCGCTGGTGCGCCAGATCGTCACCGACAACCTGACCGGGGTGCCCGCGACGGCGCTGACCGCGCGCAAGGCGCGCCACCGCTTCCAGATGCGGATCCGCAAGGAAGTCGACCGCACCACCGACGTCAAGGTCAAAGGGATCGTCTTCACCGACCTGGTGGTCCAGTGATGGAGGGACAGATGCAAGAGGAGCGCCAAGACCGGATCTACGAGGACCTCGACAGCGCCGCCCCGCCCGACCCGACGCTTGTCGCCCAGAGGGCGACAAGCGTCGGTGGGGCCGACCTCGGCCGGCTGCAGAACGTGCCGGTCGAGCTGGCGGTCGAGATCGGCCGCACGCGGATGACGATCGGCGACGCCCTGGCGCTCGGGATCGGCAGCGTCGTCACCGTCGGGCGGCTGGCCGGGGACCCGGTCGACCTGCTGGTCAACGGGCGGGTGATCGCGCGCGGCGAGGTGGTCGCGATCGAGGAGGAACTCGGGCTGCGGATCACCGAGATCGCCGCCCCGGTGGTCGAGGCTCCGCCCCCTCCACCCGAAATCGATGAGGCGGAAATTCCAGAACCAGGCAACGCGGGGATGAACTCCGAGGAGGAGGCCGTGCCCGGCTAAAGCGCTGGACGTTCAGGCCGATTACGGGGGTGGTCCAGACCGGGCCACACCCGCATGAACCTGCCCGCACCCTTCATCCTCGCCGCCGCCTCGGGCGGCAGCGAAAAGCAACCGCTCGACCTCGGCAGCTCGGCGGCGAACGCGCACGCGGCGGGCGGCGGCTCGATCGCGCGGACGATCGTCGGGCTGGCGATCGTGCTCGCGGTGATCTTCGGCCTGCGCTGGGTGATGAAGCAGTACAAGGCGGGCCGCGAAAAGAAGGCGGCCGGGACCGGGCTTGCCTCGATGGCGACGCTGCCGCTCGGCCGCGACCGGTCCCTGCACGTGGTGCGGGCGGGCCGCGAGGTGCTCGTGGTCGGCTCCGGCGAGCACGGCGTCACCCCGGTGCGCAGCTACTCCGAGGAGGAGGCGCGGGCGCTGGGCCTGTTGGAGGTCGACCTCGAGGACGAGGAGCCGGCGCCGCTCACGCTCACGCTCACGAGTGAGGGTCCCTCGAAAGGTGGCTTCGCGGGGCCGATCCTGGATCAGCTGCGGGCCTGGACGGTGCGCGGATGAAGATCGAAGGCGGCGGGGGCGCGGTCCAGCTGCTGATCCTGCTCGGCGGCCTCACCCTCATCCCGGCGCTGATCTTCTGCACCACCGGCTTCACCCGCATCCTGATCGTCCTCGGCTTCGTCCGCACCGGCCTCGGCACGCCGACCGCGCCGCCCAACCAGGTGCTGATCGGGATCGCCTTCTTCCTCACGCTCTTCGTCATGGCGCCGACCCTGAAGGCGATGAAGGAGGACGCGCTCGACCCACTGACCTCTCACCAGATCTCCGACAAGGTCGCCCTCGAACGGGCCGAGGAACCGCTGCGCGAGTTCATGTTCAAGCAGACCGGCAACGACGAGCTCGAACTCTTCCTCGGCCTCGCCAAGGTCGAAAAGCCGAAGACCCGCGAAGACGTGCCGACCTACGTCCTGGTCCCGGCCTTCATCACCTCGGAGCTGAAGACCGCCTTCGAGATCGGCTTCCTGATCTTCCTGCCCTTCCTGATCATCGACCTGGTGGTCAGCTCGACCCTGATGTCGATGGGGATGATCATGCTGCCCCCCTCGTTCATCTCGCTGCCGTTCAAGATCCTGCTCTTCGTCCTGGTCGACGGGTGGTCCCTCGTCTTCCAGTCGGTGGTCGAAAGCTTCCACTGATGAACCAGGACGAGGTGATGAAGCTTGCGACGGACGCGCTGATGCTCGCGTTCAAGGTCGGCCTGCCGCTGCTGCTCGCGGGGCTGATCGTCGGCCTCCTGGTCTCGGTCTTCCAGGCGGTCACCCAGATCCAGGAGATGACGCTCTCCTTCATCCCCAAGATCCTCGCCGTCGCAGTGGTGCTGATCGTCGCCGGGCCGTGGATGCTGAACCAGGTCGTCGGCTACACCACCGACCTCTACCACTCGATCCCCGGGCTGGTGAAGGAAGAATGAGCGTGACGATCGAAACGCTCGACCGCAACACCCTGGTCGGCTTCATCCTCGTCCTCGCCCGGGTCTCGCCGCTCTTCCTGCTGGCGCCGCCCTTCTCCTCCTCGATGGTGCCGGTGCGGGCGCGGGTGATCGTCGCCGTCGCGATCGCGATCGGCCTCGCGCCGCTCGCCCTGCACGGGCAGGCGATCCCCGCCGACGCGGTGCGGATCGTCGAGCTGGCGCTGAAGGAAATCGTCATCGGGCTCGGCTTCGCGATGGCGATCGCCTGCCTCTTCGCCGCCGTCGACGCCGCCGGGGCGATGATCGACACGCAGATCGGCCTCAACTTCGGCTCGCTGGTCAACCCCGTCGACAACACCCAGTCGGGGACGATGTCGCAGCTCTACGCGATGGTCGGGATCCTCGTCTTCATCGTCATCGACGGCGAGGCCTGGGTGATCCGCGGGCTGGCGCGCACCTACGAACTGGTGCCGATGCTGGCGTTCCCGTCGCTCAGCCGGATGACCGCGGCGGTGTCGGACGCCTTCATCGGGATCTTCACCGCGGCGCTCGAGGTGGCGGCGCCGGTGCTCCTGGCGCTGATCCTCACCGACGTCGCCTTCGGCGTCGTCTCCCGCGTCGTCCCGCAGCTGAACATCTTCGCGGTCGGCTTCCCGGTCAAGATCATCGTCGGCCTGCTGGTCGTCGCCGCCGCCCTGCCGTTCATGGGCACCTGGTTCTACGACCAGCTCCGGCACTCGGTCGAAACCGGCCTCGCCGGCATCGGGATGGGGGCGATCTGATGCCCAAAGAGGACCGCGCCGAGAAGGCGACGCCGAAACGTCGCAAGGACGCGCGCAAGAAAGGCCAGGTCGCGAAATCGACCGACCTGAACGGCGCCGTGGTGCTGGTCGCCGCGCTCGGCTCGCTGGCCGTCTTCGGCCCCCACATCGCGGGCGGCCTGGCCGACACGATGCGCGGCATGCTCGGCGACGCCGGGCATCCCGACAAGGCGGCCGGCTCGGGCCTCGGCAGCCTCGCCGGCACCGCCGGGATGGCGATGGCGACGGCGATCGCCCCGGTCGCGCTCGCCTGCTTCGTCACGGCGCTGGTCGTCAACCTCGGCCAGGTCGGCCTGAACCTGAACCCGGCCGGACTGAAACCGGACTTCAAACGGCTGAACCCGATCCAGGGGGCGAAGAACCTGCTCGGGCCGAACGGCTGGGTGGAGCTGGCGAAGGCGCTGGTGAAGGTGTCGGTCGTCGGCGCGATCGCGGCGATGGCGCTCTTGCCGAACATGTCGAAGCTCGCCGCGATGACCGGCATCGAACCGCCCGCCTTCGGCGCCGCGATCGCCTCGCTCGCCGGCGGCATCGTCTGGAAAGCGGCGGCCGCCTACCTGCTGATCGGCGCGATCGACCTGATCTGGCAGCGCCACAAACACGAGAAACAGCTGCGGATGACCAAAGAGGAGGTCAAACGCGAGCACAAAGAAGAGCAGCTCTCCCCCGAGCTGCGCGCCTCGATGCGCCGCCGCGCCCAGCAGATGTCGCGCGGGCGGATGATGTCGGCGGTGCTCGGCGCCGACGTCGTCGTCGCCAACCCGACCCACTTCGCGGTCGCCCTCGCCTATGACGGCAAGCGGCCCGCGCCGGTCGTCGTCGCCAAGGGGCAGGACCTGATCGCGCTGGAGATCCGCAAGGTCGCCGAAGGTGCGGGCGTGCCGGTGGTCGAGGACAAACCGCTGGCCCGCTCGCTGTTCGACGCGGTGCCGCTCGACGCCGAAATCCCGGCCGACTTCTACCGCGCGATCGCCGAGCTCCTCGCCTACGTCTACCGCACCGCCCGCCGGCGGGCGCCGATCGCGAGCGCCGCATGAGCGCGTCGATGAAGAAGCTGATGGCGCACGCGGACCTGGTCGCCGCGGTCGCGGTCGTCCTCGTCGTCGTGATGATGATCGTGCCCCTGCCGCCGGGGCTGATCGACCTCTTCATCACCCTCAACATCGCCTCGGCGATCACGATCGTGGTGGCGACGCTCTACGTCCCGCGGGCGCTCGACTTCGCCGCCTTCCCCTCGCTGCTGCTGCTGACGACGATGTTCCGGCTGGCGATCAACGTCTCGGTGACGCGGCAGATCCTCCTCCACGGCGACGGCGGCTCGGTCGTCCACGCGTTCGGGACCTTCGTCGTCGGCGGCAACGTGGTGGTCGGGCTGGTCGTCTTCCTGATCCTGATCGTGATCCAGTTCGTCGTCGTCACCAACGGCGCCGGGCGCGTCGCCGAGGTGGCCGCGCGCTTCACCCTCGACGCGATGCCGGGCAAGCAGATGGCGATCGACGCCGACCTGAACGCGGGCCAGATCAACGACCAGCAGGCCCACCAGCGGCGCGACGACATCGCCCGCGAAGCCGACTTCTACGGGGCCATGGACGGGGCCTCGAAATTCGTCAAAGGCGACGCGATCGCGGGCATCCTGATCGTGATGATCAACCTGCTCGGCGGGATCGTCGTCGGGGTCATGCAGCAGGGCCTCTCCTTCCCCGAAGCGGTGCAGCACTACTCGCTGCTGACCGTCGGCGACGGCCTCGCGGCGCAGATCCCGGCGCTCCTGATCTCGGTCGCGGCGGGCATCTTGGTCACCCGCTCGGCCTCCGAACGCGACCTCGGCAACGACATCGCTGGCCAGATCTTCGCCCAGCGCAAGGCGCCGATGGTGGCGGCCGGGGTGATCTGCGCGTTCGCGTTGGTGCCGGGGCTGCCGAAGATCCCGTTCCTCTTGATCGGCGGGGCGCTGGCCGGGGTCGCCTACGCGATGAAGGACGGGCTGCCGCAGCCGGCGGGCGAGCTCGCGCTGGCGGGCGGGCCGGGCGGGCCGGCGCAGCTCGGGCCCGGCGGCGCCCCGGAGCTGCCCGCCGGCCCGACCGCCGACACCGCGACCGCGGTCGACCCGCTGGAGCTGGCGATCGGCTTCGGCCTCGTGCCGCTGGTCGAAGCGGGCCAGGGCGGCGGGCTGATGGGCCGCGTCGGGGCGATGCGCAAGCAGCTCGCGGGCGAGCTGGGGACGGTGATCCCGGCGGTCCGCATCCACGACGAGCTCGGCCTCGACTCGCACGAATACGTGCTGCGGGTGCGCGGCTCGGAGGTCGCCCGCGGGCGGGTCATGCCCGGCCACCAGCTGGCGATGGACTCCGGCGAGGGCGTCGGACAGCTGCCCGGCGTCCCCACCACCGAGCCCGCCTTCGGCCTGCCCGCGACCTGGGTGCCGGACGCCGCGCGGGCCGAAGCGGAGGCGCTCGGCTACACCGTCGTCGACCCCGAATCGGTGGTCGCCACGCACCTCACCGAGACGATCCGCGGCCACGCCGCCGAGCTGCTCACCCGCCAGGAGACGAAGAAGCTCCTCGACGGACTGAAGGAGACCAACGCGGCGGCGGTCGAGGAGGTCGTGCCGGAGCAGCTCTCGCTCGGCGAGGTCCAGCGGGTGCTGCAGGCGCTCCTGCGCGAGGGCGTGCCGATCCGCGATCTCGGCGCGATCGTCGAGGAGATCGGCGACAAGTCGCGGCTCACCCGCGATCCGGCGGTGCTCGCCGAGTACGCGCGGGCGGCGCTCGGGCGGACGATCACGGCGCCGCACCTCGACGGCGCGATGCGCCTGCGGGCGATCTCGCTCGACCCGGCGATCGAGCAGGAGATCGGCGAATCGCTGGCGCAGACGCCCGACGGCGAGCAGCTGGCGATGGAGCCCTCGCGCGCCCAGGCGCTGGTCGCGGCGCTGGGGCGCCAGCTCGACTCGGCGCTGGCCCAGGGCGCGCGGCCGGTGCTGCTCTGCTCGGGCCGCGCCCGCCGCCACCTGCGGCGACTGTGCGAGCAGTCGCTGCCGCAACTGACTGTCTGTTCCTACAACGAGATCGTGCCCGGAGTCCGGGTCGAGAACATGGGGGTTGTCCAGGTATGAGCGACGTACTCGTGACGACGGAGACGAAGACCTATCGGGGGGCATCGATCGACGAGTTGCTGCCACAGATCCGCGCCGAGCTCGGGCCGGAGGCGGTGATCGTGACCCGCCGCGAGGGATTGATCGGCGGCGTCGCCGGCTTCTTCCAGAAGAAATGCGTCGAGGTCGACGCGCGCGCCGGCGGCCCGCGGATCGACGTGTACGACGACGGCGGGGAGGCGGCGGAAACGGTCATCGAGCCGCCGTCGATGAACGAACCCCACGTGGTCCGAAACGACGCGGCCACCCGCGAGGGCCTCGAAACCCCCGCGGTGCAGCGCCTGGTCAGCGAAGCCAAGCCGTTCGCCGACCTGCTCGGCGAGATGGCGGCCGGCGGCGACCCCACCCCGTCCAGCTGTTCCTTATGGTCCCCTGAGGACCAAAAGGAACAGCTGGAGGAGGGTGCTGGCGCCGCGGAGGAGCCGACGCCGGAGCCGCGGCGGATCGCGGCGCTGCGCGAGGGCATGGTCGCGGCCGGGCTCGGCGCCGACCTTGCCGCCGACGTGGTCGACGCGGTCGTCGCCAACGTCGCCCCCTTCGCCACCCCGGCCCGGCTGCGGACGCTGGTCCGCAACGAGCTCGCGCTGCGGCTGCCGGTCGCCCCGGCCCCCGGCCCCGGGCGCCGGCACCTCGCCGTCGTCGGCCCGGCCGGCACCGGCAAAACCGCCGCGGTCGCCCGCGTCGCCGCCGCCCACGCGGCGGCCGGCCAGGACGTCGCCTGCCTCACGCTCGAACCCGCCGACCGCGGCGCCGCGCTGCGGGCGATGCTCGAGGGCTCGGGCGTGAACGCCTGCGCGATCGCCTACGAGGACCTCGCCGTCGCCCTCCTCGGCGCGTCGGCCCAACTGGTCCTGATCGACACCCCGGCCGCCGCGCCGAGCAGCGGCGTCACGGTCGAGTCGCTCGGGGCGACGCTGGGCGCGGCGGGCGTCGACGAGATCCACCTCGCGGTCCGCGCCGGCACCGCGTCCCCGGCCGCGGTCGAGATGCACGAGAACCTCAAGGGGCTCGACCCGAACCGCATCCTCGTCAGCGCCGCCGCCGACACCACCTACATCGGCGCCGCGGTCGACGTCGCGATCCGCACCTCGCTGCCGGTCCACTACGTCGCCGAGACCGTCGTCGACCTGGCGCCGGCCGACCCGCGTGACCTCGCCTCGAGGGTGGTCCCATGAGCGCCGCCGTGCCGGGCATCGAGGAGGGCCTCCCGCCGGAGGATCTCGACGTGGCGATCCGGCTCAGCTCCCACCCGCGGGCAACGCGGCAGATCGAGCTCGCCCGCGGCTGGGGCGGGATCGGCGCCTTCGTCCTGGTCGGCCTGCTGGCGCTCTCCTCCGGGGTGCCCGCGGCGAGCGCCGGGCTGCGGGCGCTGATCGCCGGGGTCGTCGGCTACATGGTCTGCTGGTTCCTGGCGGTGATGGTGTGGCGTCACCTCGCGGTCGCCGAGGAGGCGGCGGCGCGCTCGTTCGCCGAACAGCGCCGCGCCGCCCTGCTGGAGGAGATCAAACGGCGGTCCGCCGGGCTCGCCGAGCAGGAGGAGGGCCTCTCGTGAGCACGATGAAGAAGATCGACTTCACCCGCCCGACCAAGTTCACGCCCGACCACGAGCGGCGCGTCGGGCGGGCGCTGGCGGCGTTCTGCCGGACCAGCTCGACGCGGCTGTCGGCGGAGCTGCGGCTGCCGATCGAACTCGAGTTCGTCGAGGCGACCCAGCTGACCTGGGCGAACGCCCACGAGCGGCTCGCGTCCTCGGCCCTCTGTGCGGTGGTCGAGCTGCAGCCGACCGAGACACAGGTCCTGCTCGCCGCCGACTCGGGCTTCGTCCTCAGCGGGATCGAGTCGCTCTTGAGCGGCGCGCCGGAGGAGCCGCCGCCGGACCGGCGCCTCTCCGAGATCGACCTCGCCCTCGCGCGCCGCATCTTCGACGACCTGCTGGGTCAGCTGAACGCCGTCTGGCGCGACCTCACCGGGGCCGAGCTGACGCTGGTCGGGATCGACTCGCAGCTGGAGACGACCGGGACCGCGCCGGTCTCGGAGCCGACCCTGGAGCTGGCGATGCAGGCGCGCATGCTGGACCAGGAGTTCGCGCTGACCCTGCTCCTCCCCCACCGCGCGATCGCCCCGGTCGAGGAACGGATCCTCGGGCGGCGCGGCGAGGGCGACGCGGCCTCGGACCCGGTGACCGGGCTGCGGCTGCGCGAGGCGATGGCGGGGATCGAGGTCGCCCTGCGGGCGGAGATCGCCGGGCCGCAGACGCCGGCGGCGGAGGTCCTGGGACTCGCGCCGGGCGCGATGCTGCGGCTCGGCGGGCGGGTCGGCGAAGGGCTCGGGCTGTGCGTCGAGGGCGTCCGCGTGATGCGGGCGAAGCCGGGGCGGAGCGGCAGCCGCCGCGCCGTGCAGGTGCTGGAGGCGATCGAGCCGGGCGCGGCCGAGGGGCTGGCGCGGCTGGCGACGACGGCGCACCGGGCCGGTACGGGGGCGGTCGAGGGCGACGGCGAGCCCGACGCGGCGCTCCGCGGCGCGCTCGGCCAGGTGCCGGTGCGCGTCTGGGCGGAGCTAGGCCGGGCGCGGCTGTCGCTGGCCGAGGTGGTCGCGCTCGGGGTCGGCGCGGTGGTCGAGCTCGACCGCCGGCTCGAAGACCCGATCGACCTCTACGTCAACGGCCTGCGCCTCGGCCACGGTGAGCTGGAGATCGTCGACGACGAATGGGCCGTGCGCGTCGACGCGGTGACCGGGCTCGGCGAGCCCGCGGTCGCGCTGGGATGACGATGGCCGACGTCAGCGTGATCGTGCATCTCGAGGGCGGGCGCGAGCGCACGCGCCGCTGCCTCGAGGCCCTGGCGGCGCTGGAGGAGGAGCCGACCTTCGAGGCGATCCTCGTCGACGACGCCTCCCCCGACCTCGGCGAGCTGCTGGCGGGCCTGAGCGGCGACGTGAAGGTGCTGCGCAACGAGCGCCGCGAAGGCTTCATCGCCTCCGCGCAGCGAGCCGCGGCCGCCGCGTCCTCCGAAACCCTGGTCCTCCTCCGCGGCCCCGCCCTCCTCGCACCCGACGCCCTTGCTCCCCTCCTCAAGGCCCTCGAGCCCCCCAACCGCGCCGCCGCCGCGGCGACCCCCGATGTCGACGGGCCGAAAACCGGACATATAGGCAGGCTTTCGGCCCATCGACCAGGGACTGCGACGGAAGTGCATCCGACCGCGACGCACGCGCTCGCGTTCCGCCGGACCGACGCTGAGTGCCTGGGCGACGCCGCCGGGGCCGCGCCCGGCTATGAGCTTGCGGCGATCTGCACGGAGCTCGCGCGCCGCGGCGAAGTCCTCGGCGCCCCGGCCGCGCTCGCCGCTCCGGCCGGCGCCGCGGTCGCCGCCCGCCAGGCCCCCGGCGAGCGCGCCGAGCTCACGATCGTCGTCCCGACCCTCGACGCCACTGCACCACGGGTCCGCGGCTGCCTGGCGGCGATCGCCGCCAACACCACGGCGCCGCACCAGGTCGTGATCGTCGACAACGGCTCGCCGCCGCAGGGCTTCACCGCCCCGGTCAACGCCGGCCTGCGCGCCGTCGACACCCCCTACGCGGTGGTGATGAACGACGACGTCGAGGTGCTGGAGGGCTGGTGGGAGCCACTCCGCGCGGCGCTCGACGAGGGCGCCTCCGTCGTCTTCCCGCGCACCGTCGAGGGGGCGATGCGCGAGGACTTCGCCGCCTGGTGCTTCGCGCTCGGCGCGCCCACCATCGCGGAGATGTCCCACGCTCCCGGCGAGTTCTTCGACCCGGCGCTGCGGGTCTGGTTCCAGGACACCGACCTTCTGGTCCGCCTCCGCGCGATCGGCCGGCCGCCGCAGCTCGTCACCGACTCCCACATCCGCCACGCCCTCTCGGCGACGGTGCGAACCGAGGACCCGGCGCTCCGCGCCTGGATCGACCGCATGATCGCCGCCGACAAGGCCGCCTTCCTGCGCAAGCACCCGACCGCCCTCTCGGTATGACCCCGCAAGACGACCGCTACTTCGAGTTCGACCGCCCCGAGCTGCGGGGGCTGGTGCCGAGCGAGGCGCGCCGCGTCCTCGACGTCGGCTGCGGGGCCGGTGCGCTCGGCGCCGCCCTGCGCGAGGAGCGGGGGATCGAGGTGATGGGCCTCGAGCTCTCCCCCGACGCCGCGGCCCGCGCCCGCGAGCGCCTCGATGCCGTCGTCGTGGCCGACCTCGACGAGCTCAACGAGCTCCCCTTCGAGCGCGGCAGCTTCGACGCGATGGTCTTCGGCGACGTCCTCGAGCACCTGCGCGACCCCCACCGCCTCCTCCGCGTCCTCCGCCCCTGGCTCGCCGACGACGGCGCCCTCGTCTGCTCGATCCCCAACGTCGGCCACTGGAGCGTCGTCCTCCCCCTCCTCACCCAGGACCGCTGGCCCTACGCCGACGCCGGCCTCCTCGACCGCACCCACGTCCACTTCTTCACCCTCGCCGAGGCCGAGCTGATGCTCCGCGACTGCGGCTTCACCGTCGAGTCCGCCGCGACCACCACCCTGTCCCAGCCCCCACCCCCCACGGTCGACCACCTCACCCGCTTCCTCACGGCCCTCGGCACCGACGAGCAGCGCACCCGCCAGCGCCTCACCGCCTACCAGTACCTCCTCCTCGCCCGCCCGGCCGGTTAGTACAGCCCGGAAAATCTCCCTAAAGGTTCGCTCCGACCTGCCGATCAGAGGGACGACATAACCATGGGGAGACACGGACGTCGCCCCGGGACCATCCAACAACGATCCAAGGAGAGCGATCGGAATGTCCCTTCGTATTCAGACCAACATGGAAGCCTTCAACGCGCACCGGAACCTGGTGTCGACGAGCGAAGGCATCGGCAAAGCAATGGAACGCCTGTCCTCGGGCTACCGCATCAACCGTGCCGCGGACGACGCCGCCGGCCTGGCGATCAGCGAACGGCTGCGCGCGCAGGTCAAAGGCATCGGCCAGGCTCAGCGGAACGTCCAGGACGCCGTCTCCGTCGTGCAGACCGCGGAAGGTGCCCTCAACGAGGTCCACTCGATGCTCCAGCGCACCCGGGAACTCGCCGTCCAGTTCAAGAACGGCTCGCTCTCGGAAAGCGACCGCACGTCGATCCAGTCGGAGATCAACCAGCTCGCCAGCGAGGTGTCCCAGATCGGCGAAGACACCGAATTCAACGGCATCAAGCTGCTCGAAAAATCGGCGACCATCACCTTCCAGGTCGGCGCCAACGACGGCGAGCAGATCACCGTCTCGACGATCAGCCTCGGCGAAGCGGTGAAAGGCGAAGCGTTCAAACTCGAAGCCACCGGCGAAGAAGACATCAAACAGATCGACGAAGCGATCGAAGCGGTGTCCTCGCAGCGCGCCGAATTCGGTGCGGTGCAGAACCGCCTCGAACACACGCTCAACAACCTGGCCGTCTACCAGGAAAACCTGAGCGCTTCGGAAAGCCGGATCCGCGACGTGGACATGGCCTCCGAAATGGTCGAATTCACCAAGCTGCAGATCCTGCAGCAGGCCGGCACCTCGATGCTGGCGCAGGCCCAGCAGTCCGGGTCGGCGGTCCTGAAGCTCCTCGGGTAAGAGGAGCTGGGGTCCGAGGCGG
>Ga0209941_1001747_pt1 | contig 13875 bp, 8 predicted proteins | sample ThiBiot_300_plan_FD_183945 | JGI IMG/M metagenome (GOLD analysis project Ga0209941, IMG submission 183945) | Wastewater bioreactor microbial communities from Cape Town, South Africa - Thiocy_solids_1 (SPAdes) | ecosystem: Engineered > Bioremediation > Thiocyanate > Unclassified | place: South... | reverse complement strand
TCGTGCTGGTCGGCATCGCCTTCATCGACCCGGCCAACCTCACGCCGTTCGTGCCGCCGGCGCGGGGCGATTTCGAGTTCGGCTGGCCCGGCGTGCTGCGCGGCGCCTCGGCGATCTTCTTCGCCTACGTCGGCTTCGAGACCGTGTCCACCAGCGCAGCCGAGGCGCGCAACCCCCAGCGCGACCTGCCGATCGGCATCTTCATGACGCTGGCGGTCTGCACGGTGCTGTACATGGCCGTTGCCGCGGTGATGACCGGCATCGTGCCCTATGCCCGGCTCGGCGTCGCCGACCCGATCGCCGTCGCCGTCGACGCGATGCAGCTGCCGATGTTCGGCATCGCAGTCAAGTCCGCGGCAGTGATCGGCCTGCTTTCGGTGCTGCTGACGTCAATCTACGGCCAGACCCGCATTTTCTACGCGATGGCGCGCGATCGCATGCTGCCGCCGGTGTTCGCGCGGATCGACGGCAGGACGCGCACGCCGCAGGTCGGCACCATCTATACCGGCGTGGCCATGGCGTTGCTCGCGGCGTGCCTGCCGATCAGCCTGCTCGGCGACCTGATCAGCCTCGGCACGGCGGTCGCGTTCGCGATCGTCTGCGCGGCGGTCATGCGCCTGCGCGTGGTCGAGCCCGATCGCCCGCGTTCGTTCCGGGTGCCGCTGGGCGGCATCCGCGTGCGTGGCTGGTGGATCGGCGTCATTCCGGCGCTCGGCATCGCCTTCGCCGCGATGATGGGCTTGCCGCTGCTGATCGACATGGTGCTGCGCGCGACGCGCGGCGACGTGCTGCCGCTGGCGATCGTCGGCGGCTATTTCGCGGTCGGCCTGGTCATCTACGCGGTCTACGTGCGCTCGCGCTGAACGGGAGCGGCGATCCTGGTTCCGCACAAGCGCCGGGCCTCGGCCCGACGGTGCGCTGCATGCTCAAGGCTCGATGTCGCCACCCTTCTTGCGCGGCCCGCGCGCGGGTTTCCCGACGTGGCCGACGAATTCCTGGTAGAGGTCGGAGACGTGGGCGAGGCGCTGCTCCACGCGGTCGCCGAGCGCGAGAACCACGCCGTTGACCAGCAGCGCCAGTGCCGCGTGGATAGGGACGGTGGTGCCCCAGAAGATCCCGCTTTCCGTCGGCAAGGCCAGGATGTGCGGCGTGTATTCGCTGGCCCAGTGACAATACTTGTCGGTAATCATCACCAGCGGCAGCCCGCGTTGCCGGCAATGACGGGCGAGCAGTTGTGCCTGGCGGGAGTAGCGGCGCGTCTCCACGATCACGACGCAATCCTTGTCGGTGCCGTCGAGCAGCACCTCCGAGAAGCTTCCGGTAGACAGGTCGGCCACCCGCACCCGCGGGCGCACGTATTGCAGGAAACTGGCGAAGTGGGCCGCAAGCCCGCGCTCGGTCTGGAATCCCACGATGTGCAGGGTCGAGCAGTGCGCCAGACGCGCGACGATGTCCTGCCATTCGCGCGTTTCCGCGCGGCGGTAGACCTCGATGATGCCGGCGATGGTCAGGTCCAGGTCGCGTTGCAGCGCCGGCTCGCCGCCGCCGGTCTGCAGCATCGAGCGCAGGCCCTCGCCGATCGGCCATGGTGCAACGGCCACGTCGAACTTGAACGCTGCCTTCAGCTCGCGGAAGTTCCGGTAGCCGAGGCGGCGGCAGAACCGGCCCACCGTCGCGGCGCTGATGGCGAGTTTGGCGGCCAGCGAGTTGGCGGTCTCGAACGGCACCGCCTGCCGGTTGGTGAGCAGGAAGTTCGCGATCACCCGTTCGGACGCGGTCATCCGGTCCATTTCGCTGCGGAGCTGGCTGAACAATCGCCGGTCGGCGCTGCTTGGCTTTGGCGACATCGACGCCGTCTCCCGTGGGTTCGATCGTGCTGGATCGGTACGAAAGTATGATCCGGCGCGGCGCAGGCCGCACGGCGCACGCCGCCCGGTGGTGAGCCGGCGATGGCAGAACGGGCGCCTGCGCGCCCGTTCTGCTGCAACCGATCGATGGTCCGCCAGCAGCTCAGTAGCGGTAGTGATCCGGCTTGTACGGCCCTTCCACCGGCACGCCGAGGTAGGCGGCCTGGGTCGGGGTGAGCGTGGTCAGCTTCACGCCGATCTTCTCCAGGTGCAGGCGCGCGACCTCTTCATCCAGCTTCTTGGGCAGGATGTAGACCTTGTTCTCGTAGCTGTCCTTGTGCGCCCACAGGTCGATCTGCGCCAGGGTCTGGTTCGAGAAGCTGTTGCTCATCACGAAGCTCGGATGGCCGGTGGCGCAACCGAGGTTGACCAGACGGCCTTCGGCCAGCAGGAACAGCGCGTGGCCGTCGGCGAACACGTACTTGTCCACCTGCGGCTTGATGTTGATCTTTTCCACGCCGGCCATCGCATTCAGCGCGTCGACCTGGATCTCGTTGTCGAAGTGGCCGATGTTGCAGACGATCGCCTGGTCCTTCATCGCCTTGAGGTGCTCCAGCGTCAGCACGTCCTTGTTGCCGGTGGTGGTGACGTAGATGTCGCCGCGGCCCAGCGTGCTTTCGACGGTGTTGACTTCGAAGCCTTCCATCGCCGCCTGCAGCGCGTTGATCGGGTCGATTTCGGTGACCACCACGCGCGCGCCGTACGCACGCAGCGAGTGCGCGCAGCCCTTGCCGACGTCGCCGTAGCCGCAGACCACCGCGACCTTGCCGGCCAGCATCACGTCCATCGCGCGCTTGAGGCCGTCGGCCAGCGACTCGCGGCAGCCGTACAGGTTGTCGAACTTGGATTTCGTCACCGAGTCGTTGACGTTGATCGCCGGCACCAGCAGCGACTTCGTCTCGGCCAGCTGGTACAGCCGGTGCACGCCGGTGGTGGTCTCCTCGGAGACGCCCTTCCAGTCCCTGACCACGGTGTGCCAGTAGCCCGGGCGCTCGGTGTGCACGCGCTTGAGCAGGTTCTTGATCACCTGCTCCTCGTGCGAGGAGGCCTTCTCGTCGACCCACTTCGAACCGTTCTCCAGCTCGTAGCCCTTGTGGATCAGCAGCGTCACGTCGCCGCCGTCGTCGACCACCAGCTGCGGGCCGAGGAAGCCGCCCTTGCCGTCGGGGAAGGACAGCGCGTCCAGCGTGCAGTCCCAGTACTCCTCCAGCGTCTCGCCCTTCCAGGCGAACACCGGCGTGCCGGTGGCGGCGATCGCCGCGGCGGCGTGGTCCTGGGTGGAGAAGATGTTGCACGAGGCCCAGCGCACGTCGGCGCCGATGTCCTTCAGCGTCTCGATCAGCACCGCGGTCTGGATCGTCATGTGCAAGGAGCCGGTCACGCGCACGCCCTTCAGCGGGGCGTCCGGCGCGTACTTGCGGCGGATCGACATCAGGCCGGGCATCTCGTGCTCGGCGATGTCCAGCTCCTTGCGGCCGAAATCGGCCAGCGAGATGTCGCGGATCTTGTAGTCGGTGGCGGTTTCTTTCAGTGCGGCGTTCATCAATATCTCCGGTTGGTGCGAGGCTCTTGTGAAGAGTCCGGCCATGGATGGCCGACCTTGCTTCGCGAAGGGACCCGCGTAAAGCACAGAGCGCCGTTGTGGAACGTGCCACGCCGAGCCTGGCCGATGCGTGGGGCTGCAGATGGATCTGCCTTCACGCCAACGGTCGCAGCGCCCCTCGGCGGGCAGTGCAGCTTGCCATTGTAGCGGCAGACATAAGCTTATGCCCGCCGGCGTGGTGCCGCGGCCGTGTCGATTCGGTAGGCTGGGCGCTTGGCCGCAACGTGGAGCACGGCGTGGAAACAGATCGCGAGCCCGAATTCCTGCCGCACGACGGCCCGCTGCGCGAGGACGTGGGCCGGCTGGGTGCGATGGTCGGCCGGATGCTGGCCGAGCAGGGCGGCGAGGCGTTCTTCGAGCGGGTCGAGCAGGTGCGCATCGCGGCGATCCGGCGGCGCGCCGAGGGCGCCTCCACCGGCGAGCTGGCGCGTTCGCTGGCCGGCCTGGAGCCCGACCGTGCCGAGGCGCTGGCGCGGGCGTTCGCCACCTATTTTCACGCGGTCAACACGGCCGAGCGGGTGCATCGCATCCGCCGCCGCCGCGACTACCAGCGCGAAAGCGACCAGGTGCAGCCCGAATCGCTGCTCGACGCGCTGGGCCGGCTGCAGGCGCAGGGCGTGGACGCGGCCGAGTTGCTGGGCTGGCTCGATCGGCTGTGGATCGAGCCGGTGTTCACCGCCCATCCCACCGAGGCCGTGCGCCGCTCGCTGCTGGAGAAGGAGCAGGCGATCGTGCGCTCGCTGGTTGACGGGTTCGACCCCACGCGCACACCGCAGGAGCGTGCCGCGGACGACGAGCGCATCTACATGGCCCTGTCGGCCGGCTGGCAGACCGCCGAGGCCTCGCCGATCCGGCCCACGGTGCAGGACGAACACCACCATGTCGGCTTCTACCTGGCCAACCCGCTGTACCGGGTGGTGCCGGCGCTGTACGAGGCGCTGGCCGAGGCCCTGCAGACGGTCTATGGCGTGGCGGTGGAACTGCCGCGGTTGCTGGGCTTCGCCACCTGGGTCGGCGGCGACATGGACGGCAACCCGAATGTCGGCGCCGACACCATCGCCGCCAGCCTCGCCACCCAGCGCGCGCACGTGATCGAGCACTATCTCTCCGACGTGGCCGCGCTCGCGCGCCTGCTCAGCCAGACCGACAGCCGGGTGCAGGTGGCGCCCGCGTTGCGTCAGCGGCTGGCCGACTATCGCGAGCGCTTCCCGCAAGCGGCCGGTCGCATCCGCCCGCGCCACGCCGACATGCCCTATCGCTGCCTGCTCACCCTGATCGGCGCGCGGCTGGAGGCCAGCCTGCGCGACGACGATGCCGACGGCTACGCCTCCTCGGCCGAACTGCAGGGCGACCTGCAGCTGATCGCCGACAGCCTGATCGCCCACCGCGGCCTGCATGCCGGCGCCTACGCGGTGCAGCGGCTGGTCCAGCGCGTGCGCACCTTCGGCCTGCACCTGGCGCGGCTCGATGTGCGCCAGGATTCTCGCGTGCACGACGACGCGCTGGCCGCGCTGCTCGACGACGAGGCCTGGCCTGCGCGGCCGGCCGCCGAGCGCACGCGGCAGCTGCGCGACTACGCCAGCGGCGACGCACGCTTCGCGATCAGCCACAGCGGGGTGGTCACCGCGCTGTACGACGTGTTCGCCACCCTGGGCGACACGCGCCGCCGTTACGGCAGCGAGGCGGTGGGGCTGTACGTCATCAGCATGGCGCGCAGCGCGGCCGACGTGCTGGCGGTGCTGGCGCTGGCGCGCTACGGCGGCCTGGTGCAGGACGACAACGTGCCGCTCAACATCGCCCCGTTGTTCGAGACGGTGGACGACCTGAAGAACGCGCCGGCCACCTTGCAGGCGCTGCTCGACGACCCGGTCTATCGCCGCCATCTGGCCGCGCGCAACGACCAGCAGTGGGTGATGCTCGGTTATTCGGACAGCGGCAAGGACGGCGGCACGCTGGCCTCGCGCTGGGGTTTGCAGCGCGCGCAGGTGGAGTTGCTGGAGGTGGCGCGCGGCGCCGGCATCCAGCTGGCGTTCTTCCACGGCCGCGGCGGCTCGGCCAGTCGCGGCGGCGTGCGCATCGCGCCGGCGCTGATGTCCTCGCCGCGCGGATCGGTGGCCGGCGTGCTGCGGGTGACCGAGCAGGGCGAGGTGATCCACCGCAAGTACGGCATCCGCGCGCTGGCGCTGCGCAACCTGGAACAGACCGTCAGCGCCGTGCTGCGCGCCTCGCTGCGCCCGCGCGCCGACGATCCGCGCGAAGAGCCATGGCGCGCGCGGATGAACGTGTTGTCGGCAGCCAGCCGCGAGACTTACCGCGCTTTCGTCGAACACGCGCACTTCGTCGAGTACTTCCGCAGCGCCACGCCGATCGACGTGATCGAGCGCATGACCCTCGGCTCGCGCCCGGCCAGTCGCCGCAGCATGCGCGGCGTGCAGGACCTGCGCGCGATCCCGTGGGTGTTCGCGTGGACCCAGTGCCGCTCGATCCTGCCCGGCTGGTACGGCCTCGGCAGTGCGCTGGGCCACGGCGTGCGCGAGTTCGGCGAGGAGGCGATGGCCGAGATGGCCAGCGACTGGCCGTTCTTCAGCAACATGCTGGACGACGTGGAAATGGTGCTGGCCAAGTGCGACCTCGACATCGCCGAGGCGTTCTCGCGCCTGTCCGGGCCGCTGCACGAGGAAATGTTCGGCCTGGTCCGCGGCGAGTTCGAGCGCACCCGCCGCGTGCTGCTGCAGTTGAACGGGCACCGCACCCTGCTGCAGGACGCCCCGCGGCTGGCCGCCTCGATCCGTCTGCGCAACCCGTACGTGGATCCGATGAGCCTGCTGCAGGTCGACCTGCTGCGGCGCTGGCGCGAGAGCGACCGCGAGGACGACGCGCTGCTGCAGGCCCTGGTCGCCTGCGTCAACGGCGTGGCGCAGGGGCTGCAGAACACCGGCTGACTCGCCCGTTGCCTCACCTGTAGGGCGGGCACTGCCCGCCGCTCCTGCTACGCGTCGTCCGGGAGAAAAACGGCGGGCAGTGCCCGCCGTACCGCGCCGAACAGGCCCTGCACGTACGACTTCGGACAGGGGTGTCCGCTGGCGAACGACGAGAGTGCCTGGCGGGCGACGAAATCGCTTGTCCGGAGGGCCTTCGCGCCCTGGCACGGGGCTTGCTCCAGCAGGCGCATGGACATGGCCAACCCCACCCTGAAACTGCGCAAGCGCCGCCGGCTCCGCCTGCTCGCGGCCGCAGCCGTCGTGCTCGTCGCGATGCTGGTGACGGTGCTGCTGCGCCTGGGACCGGCGTTGCCGCGGGCCGATCGTGCCAGCCTGTGGATCGACACCGTGCAGCGCGGCGACATGCTGCAGGAGATCCGCGCCACCGGCACCCTGGTGCCGCGCACTTCGCGCTGGCTGGCGGCGGCCACCGCCGCCCAGGTGGACCGGATCCTGGCGTGGCCGGGCACGGTGGTGCAGCCGGACACCGTGCTGATGACGCTGTCCAACCCCGAAGTGCAGGACAGCCTGCGCAACGCCCAGGCCCAGGTGGCGGCGGCACGTGCCGACGTGGCCGCCCGGCGCGCCGAGCTGCAATCGCAGTTGCTCGACCACCGCGCCACCCAGGCGCAGGCACAGGCCGACTACGCCTCGGCCAAGGTCAAGGCCGACGCTGATGCCAAGGCCGTGGCCCGGCACCTGATTCCCGAGGTGCGCTACGAACAGGAGCAGATCGCCCTGGCCCAGCTGAAGAACCGCATGCAGGTCGAACAGCAGCGCGTGCACGCCTTCGGCGCCAGCATGCAGGCGCAGCTGGACGCGGTGCAGGCGAAACTGCTGCAGCAGCAGAGCAACCTGCAACTGCGCCAGCGCCAGGCCGATGCGCTCCAGGTGCGCGCCGGCATCGCCGGCGTGCTGCAGGAAGTGGCTGTGCAGGAAGGCGCCCAGGTCGCCACCGGTGCCAACCTGGCACGGGTGGCGCGCACCGACGTGCTGATCGCACGATTGCAGGTGCCCGAGGTGCAGGCCAAGGATGTATTGATGGGCATGGCGGTGAACGTGGATACCCACGACGGCGTGATCGCCGGCAAGGTCGAACGCATCGATCCGGCCGTGCGCGACGGCAGCGTGCGGGTGGATGTCACGCTCGCCGGCGCGCTGCCGCCGGGTGCGCGGCCCGATCTTTCCGTCGACGGCCGCATCCGCATCGCCGAACTGCACGACGTGCTGTCGGTAGGGCGTCCCGCGCTGGCTGCCGCCGGCAGCGACCTCAGCCTGTTTCGGCTGGAACCCGACGGCGACACGGCCACCCGCGTACCGGTACGCATCGGCAGCGCCTCGGTCGATCGCGTGCAGGTGTTGCGTGGATTGAAAACCGGCGACAAGGTCATCCTGTCCGATACCAGCCAGTGGGACAAATATGACCGCCTGCGCCTGCGCTAACTGGGGTTGGAAGTGAGTGAAGAGGAGTGTGGCGTGAGAGAAAAGCCCGCACCCTCATGCTCCTCACTCACTTCTCTCCACTCACTCCTCACTCCTCATGTCTCTCGGTATCGTCATGAACCAGTCAACTAGCGTCATCACCCTCGACAGCATCCGCAAGGTATTCCAGACCGACGAGGTGGAAACCCATGCACTCGCTGACGTGCATCTGTCCATCGCGCGCGGCGAGTACGTCTCCATCTCCGGGCCGTCCGGCTGCGGCAAGACCACCCTGCTGTCGATCCTCGGCCTGCTCGACACCGCCAGCGCCGGCCGCTACGTGCTGAACGGGCATGACGTCGCGGCACTGAACGCGGCCGAGCGCGCGCGCATCCGCAACGCCGAGATCGGCTTCATCTTCCAGGCGTTCAACCTGATCGGCGACCTGAGCGTGCAGGAGAACGTCGAACTGCCGCTGACCTACCGCAACGGCATCGGCGCCGCCGAACGGCGCGAGCGCGTGCAGGAAGCACTCGAGCGCGTCGGCATGGCGCATCGCATGCGGCATTACCCGGCGCAGTTGTCCGGCGGCCAGCAACAGCGCGTGGCGGTGGCCCGCGCGCTGGTCGGCCGGCCGGCGATCCTGCTCGCCGACGAGCCCACCGGCAACCTCGACTCGCGCAATGGCGAGGCGGTGATGGCCCTGCTCGACGAACTGCACAAGGGCGGCGCTACCCTCTGCATGGTCACCCACGACGCGCGCTACGCGGAACTCGCCCAGCGCAAGATCCGCCTGTTCGACGGCCGCGTGGTCGACGAGGAAACCTACGAGCGCCTGCGCCACGAGGACGAGCAGCGGTTGGACGCGCTGATCGGCCAGCGCGTGGAAGTCGGCGCGTGAACGTCTGGCTTGCCGAGATCTGGCGCGCGTGGCGCGCCAGCCTGCGCCGGCCCGGCTTCCTGTTGCTGGCTGCCGGCGTGCTGGCGCTCGGCGTCGGCGCCAGCGTGGCGGTAACCACGCTGATTCAGAACAGCTTGTGGCGACCCCTGCCGGTACCGCAGCCGTCGCGACTGGTGGTGCTGGGCCAGATCCGCGACACCAGTCAGGTGGGCGGCATCTCGCCGCACGAATACCAGTACCTGGACAAGCTCGACGGCGTGGCCTCGCTGGGGTTGTGGTGGCCGGGTTCGATGGTGAATGTCGCCGGCGTGAGTGTGCCGGCGCAGGTTCCGCTGATCCGCATGGACAAGGGATTGCTGCCCACGCTGGATCTGCAGCCGGTGCTGGGGCGCAACTTCGATGCGCAGGAGGATCATCCGCACGGCCCGCCCGTGGTGATGCTCGGCTACGGCTTCTGGCTGCGCAGTTACGGCGGCGACCGCAGCGTGATCGGCCGCAGCCTGCAGGTGGAAGGCGTGCCGCACACCATCGTGGGTGTGCTGCCGGCGGCCTTCAACACCGTGCTTGGGTCGGGCGACGTGGTGCTGCCGACGGCGGTGCCGGTGGGCAGCCGCGATTACAGCCACAACGGCACTCTGGCGCTTGCACGGCTGGCACCCGGTGCCGACATCGCCGCCGTGTCGGCGCAGGCCGATGCGCGCGAGCGCACCATGTACCGCGACATGGGCATGGGCGGCAACTGGAAGAAGCCGCGCTTCGGCGCCCTGCATCTGGCGTCCGTCATGCGGCAGGACGCGCGGCCGATGCTGCTGCTGTTCATGACCAGCGCGGTGCTGGTGCTGCTGATTGCGCTGGTGAACCTCGCCAACCTGATGCTGCTGCGTGCGTTGTCGCGCAACCACGACGCCGCGGTGCGCGGCGCGCTGGGCGCACCGCTGTTGCGGCTGATACTGCCGGCCTTGGGCGAGGGCCTGCTGGTCGGTGGCGCTGGCGCGCTGGCGGGCATGGCGCTGGGGACGACTGGCCTGGCCTTGCTGCAAGGCTTCATTCCCGCCGAGTGGTTGTGGGGCGGTCGCCTGCATGTCCGTGCTTCGGCGTGGCTGCTGGCGTTCGCCGTGGGCATGCTCGGCGCGCTGCTGGCGGCGGGGCTCGCGTTGTGGCGCAGCCGCAGCGCGACGACGGTGGACGAATTGCGCGAGGGCGGCCGTAGCGGCATCGGTCTGCGCGGCGGGCGGCTGGGCCGCGTACTGGTAGTGGCGCAGGTGGCGTTGGCGACGGTGCTGCTGTGCGCGGCTGGCGTGTTCATGCATGGGCTTTATGACGCCTCGCGGATGCATCTTGGCTTTGCCGACAGCAATGTGCTCACCTTCGACCTGGCGCCGGTGCGGGCCGATTACCCGGATGTCGCCTCGGTGTGGGGCCTGTCGCGGCGGCTGGTGCAGCGGCTGCGCGTGATCCCGGGCGTCGCCGACGCCGTGGTGACCACGAACCTGCCTGCCAGCAACGGCATGATGGGTCAGCTGCAAACCACCCTGCACACCCCGGATGGGCGGGAGTTCGCGTCCCAGTACCACGGTATCGGGGACGACTTTTTCCGCTTGTTCTCCATCCCGTTACTCAAGGGGAGGGACTTCTCGCGTGACGACACGACAGGAGGCGAGCAGGTGGCCATCGTCAGCCAGGATCTGGCTGACAGGTTCTACGGCGGTCATGCGGTGGGCAAGCGGATCGAGATGACAGGCGTTGACGGCAAGCTTGTTTCGCTGCACATCGTCGGCGTAGTGGGCGCCACCTATCAGAAGGGGCCGTTGCAGCCCATGCAACCGGTGCTGTACGTGCCATTGGCGCAGGTACCCGATCCGGTGATGGCATTGGTCCGTCACCTGGAGCCGCTGCGCTTCGCGTTGCGCGGCCACGGCAACCCGATGGACTGGCAGGACGGCGTGCGCGCGGCGCTGGCCGAGATCGCGCCCGAGCAGCCGATCGCCAACTTGCGCACGATGCGGAACGTCGTGCAGCAGACCACCGCGAGCGCACGGCTCAGCCTGTGGCTGATCGGCTTGTTCGCCACGCTCGCGCTGCTGCTCGCCGCGGCGGGGCTGTACGCCGTGATGGCGGTGGCGGTGGCCACGCGCGAACGAGAGTTCGGCGTGCGCATGGCGCTGGGTGCCAGACCTTCGCGACTGCTGGAGCTGGTGCTGCGCGGCGGCTTGCTGCAGATTGCGGCGGGGCTGGCGCTGGGCATGGCCGGGGCGTGGCTGGTGGCACGTGCGGCATCGCAGGTGCTGATGGGATTGATTGGCCGCGCCGGTGCGCTGGACCCGCTGGTGATGGCCGGTGTGAGCGTGGTGCTTGCGTTCGCCGGCTTGCTGGCCTGCCTGTTGCCGGCGCTGCGAGCGGCACGCGTGGCGCCGATGCGTGCCTTGAGGGGAGAGTGACGATGATCGTGCGCGAACTTCGCGAGGTCTGGCGACGGCTGGCGCGGCGGCCCGGCTATGCGCTGCTCTCGGTGGCGGTGCTGGGCGTGGGGCTGGGGGTGACGCTGTTCCTGTTCAGCTTGGTCAACACGCTGATCCTCGAACCGTTGCCGGTACCGCATCCCGAACGCCTCATGGCGCTGGGCGAACCGTCGCACAGCGGCAACGGCATCGGCAGCCTCGACAGCGACCAGTACCTGGCCCTGCGCGACGGCCTGCGCAGCGCCGACGAGGTGGGTGCCTACGTCCCCATTGGCGCGGGCGTGGAGGAAAACGGCGGCGCGACGTACTACCCGGGCAGCCGCGTGACCGCCTCGATGATGCCGCTGCTGGGCGTCACGCCGCTGCTGGGGCGCGGCCTGCTGCCGTCGGACGAGGCGCCCGGCGCCGCGGACGTGGTGTTGCTGGGCGAGAACCTGTGGCGGCGTGGTTTCAAGGCCGATCCGCACATCGCCGGCCGCGAGGTGCGGATCAATGGCGAGTGGGCCACCGTGGTGGGCGTGCTGCCGGCAAGGGCGGCGCGCATGCCGGTCAGCGGCAGCGAGGTCTGGCTGCCGCTGAAGCTGCCGCCCGGGCAGCACCGCGATGTGTGGGGCGTGGTTCGCCTGGCGGCCAACCACCAGCTGGCGCAGGCGCGCGCGGAGCTGGACACGTGGGCGGCGCGCCTGCAGGCCGCGCTGCCAGCGGGGAAGCACACCCGTGGCGTCACGCTCAAACCGTGGAAGTTCAGCTTTGTGCCGGAGGACATGCGCCAGTGGGTATGGCTGATGTTCGGCGCCGCCGCGCTGGTGCTGCTGCTGGCCTGCGTCAACGTGGCCAACCTCCAGCTGGTGCAGACCCTGCAGCGGCGTCACGAGCTGGCGCTGCGCGGCGCCCTGGGCGGCAGTCGGATGCGACTGGTATCCGCGGCGCTGACGGAGAGCCTGCTGCTGAGCCTGGCCGCGCTGGCGGTGGCGCTGCCGATCGTGCACTGGGGCAACCGCTGGATCGTCTCGGTGTACTTCAACGATGCGTCGGGCGCCGCGCCCTTCCATCATTTCGGCCTCGACGGCCGGGTGCTCGTGGCGGCTTTCGTGGCTGCCGTGCTGAGCACCGCGCTGGCAGGCGTGATCCCGGCCTGGCGCGCCGCGCGCGCCGACCTGCAGGACGTGCTGCGCGACGGCGGCAAGGGTTCGGGTGCCGGCTTCGCCCGCGTGGCCCGGGTCATGGTGGTGGCGGAAGTCGCGCTGACCGTGGTGCTGCTGGTGGGGGCGGGCACCTTCGTGCGCGCGGTGGGCAGCGTGCTGTCGCAGCCGGTGGCCGGTGCGGCGCATGCGACGCAGGTGCTCACCGCCGATGTGATGCTGCCGGCGGCCAGCTATACCGACGATGCGCGGCGCATCCGCTTTTTCGACGCGGTGGGCGAATACCTGCGCCAGGATGCGGGCGTGGTCGACGCCACCGGATCGGATACCGTGCCCGGCGCGGTGCTGGGCAGCCACGAGGACGTCTCGCTGCCGGGCCACCCGCAGCCCGCGGAGGGCTGGCCGCGCGCGCAGATGGGTATCGTCGATCCGCATTTCCTCGGGACCTACGGCGTTCACCTGCGGGCAGGCCGCTTCTTCGACACGCGCGACCGTGCGCACAGCGCACCGGTGGCCGTGGTCGACGCGAAGATGGCGACCGCGATGTGGCCGCACGACAACGCCGTGGGCCGCAAGCTGGTGTTGTGGCCCGGCCGTCCGTTTGCCGCCACGCTGACCGTGATCGGCGTGATCGAGCCGTTGCAGCTGGATGGCGTGCTGGAAAAGCCGCGACCGGGCCTGCTGCTGCCGCTGGACCAGTCGGCCGGCCAGTTGCCGCTGCATGCCGTGGGCCTGGCGGTGCGCGCGCACGTCGCCGGCGGCGTTTCCGCGCAGCAACTGGCCGATGCCGTGCACGCGGTCGAGCCGCAGGCGGCGGTGTACGGCGTGCGAAGCCAGGCCGCCGCGATGGCCGAGGCGCGGGCGGGATTGACCGTGCTCAGTACCGTGTTCGGCGCGCTGGGGCTGGTCGCGCTGTTGCTGGCCGGCGCGGGACTGTATGGCGTGCTGGCGTTCTCGGTGGCCCAGCGTACCCGCGAGATCGGCATCCGCCGTGCCATCGGTGCGGGCAGCCGCGCGATCGTGCGCGAGGTCGGGCGGCAATTGCTGTGGCAGCTCGGGCTGGGGCTGGGCATCGGCCTGCTGCTGGCATGGCCGTGGTCGGCGCTGCTGGCCGATCCCGGGCTGCACACGCAGGCGCACGATCCGCGGGTGTTCGCCCCGGTCCTGTTGACCGTGTTGCTGGTGGCGCTGATCGCTTCGCTGGTGCCGCTGTTGCGCGCGCTGCGCGTCGACCCCGCGATCGCGCTGCGCTACGAGTGACGCGATGCTTCTTGCAGTAGTCCGCTCGCGAGCCATGCGCTTGATCTTTCGATCGCCCGCCAAAAGCATCGCCCGCGAGCGGGCTCCTTATGTGTCGATTCTCCTCGGAGGTTGGGGGAGAATCGCCGACTGATCATCGGTGGGAACGGGGAGACGCCGTCGGGCTCCTCTGGCTTCGCGCCTGCGCCGTAGATTCGCGC
>Ga0209941_1001736_pt1 | contig 13966 bp, 17 predicted proteins | sample ThiBiot_300_plan_FD_183945 | JGI IMG/M metagenome (GOLD analysis project Ga0209941, IMG submission 183945) | Wastewater bioreactor microbial communities from Cape Town, South Africa - Thiocy_solids_1 (SPAdes) | ecosystem: Engineered > Bioremediation > Thiocyanate > Unclassified | place: South... | reverse complement strand
AGTTGGAGCCGCCGCCGCAGGGGGCGAAGATCATGTCGGGATAGTCGCCGGCCTTCTCGAACTGCTTCTTCGCCTCCAGCCCGATCACGGTCTGGTGCAGCAGCACGTGGTTCAGCACCGAGCCGAGCGTGTAATTGGTGTCGGGACGCGAGGCGGCATCTTCCACCGCTTCGGAAATCGCCAGGCCGAGCGAGCCCGGATTGTCCGGGTCATCGGCCAGCGCGGCGCGGCCGGAATGGGTCTCCATGCTGGGGCTGGCGAACACTTCGGCGCCCCAGGTCTGCATCATCGAGCGGCGGTAGGGTTTCTGCCCGTAGCTCACCTTGACCATGTACACCCGGACTTCCAGCCCGAACATCTGGCCGGCCAGCGCCATCGAGCAGCCCCACTGCCCGGCGCCGGTCTCGGTGGCGATGCGCTTGATGCCGGCTTCGGCGTTGTAATAGGCCTGCGCCACCGAGGTGTTGACCTTGTGCGAGCCGGCCGGGGAGACGCCCTCGTACTTGTAGTAGATCTTCGCCGGGGTGCCGAGCGCAGCTTCCAGGCGGTGGGCGCGGAACAGCGGCGAGGGGCGCCACAAGCGGTAGATTTCGCGCACCTTGTCGGGGATCGGAATCCACCGCTCGGCCGACATCTCCTGCTCGATCAGGCTCATCGGGAAAATCGCCGTCAGTGCCTCGGGACCGATCGGCTTGCCGTCCGGGCCCAGCGGCGGCGCCGGCCGGTTGGGCATGTCGGCGACGACGTTGTACCAGTGGGTGGGAATCTCGGATTCGTCGAGCAGGAACTTGGTTTGCGGCACGGCAGTCTCCCCGTTGTATTTGACGATGACGGCATTTTGGGCAACGCCAAGCCGGAAATCATCGGCCAATCGCCTTATGCCGTCAACGAACCCCGCCTGGCCGGGAACCCGCGCAATGCGTGGTCAGGCGCCGTCCCGCTTCACTTGTTTTCCGGCGGGACGGCAGTGTCTTCCGTAGCCGGCGGCGTCCCCGCCGGCGCTGCTTTCTTCAGCTCCTTTTCGGCCTTCTTTTTCTTCTTTTCCAGTTCCCTTTGTCGCTTTTCGTACTGATAGTTCGGTTTCAAGCTTTGGCTCCTTTCAGTGGTCGTATGGAAACGATACCCGACCTGGCCGACTTCACCCAGCAAAAACAGCCTGCGCAGGAAGCGGACCATCCGCGAGCCTGGCCCGATGGCGCGACGAAACAAAAAGCCGCCCCATCGAGGCGGTTTTCAGTCGGCGCAGCAGCGCGCACTTACTTCACGTGCAGTTCGACGCGGCGGTTCTTGGCGCGGCCTTCGCGGGTGGCGTTGCTGAAGGCGGGCTGAGTCTCGCCCATCCCCTTGGAGGTGAGCCGCTCGGCAGCGATGCCGTGAGAGACGAGATAGTCGTATACGGACTTGGCGCGGCGCTCGGACAGGCTCTGGTTGTATTGGTCGGTGCCGATGCTGCAGGTATGGCCGACGACGTCCACGCTGATGTCCTTGCGGTGGCTGAGCACGGTGGTGGCCTCGGCCAGAATCTCGATGGCGTCCGGACGCAGTTTGGCGGAGTCGAATTCGAAGTTCACGCCTTCGAGGATGACGATCACGTCGCCGGCCTGCGCCTTGTCCAGTTCGGCCGCCGGCTTGGTCTTGAGCACCGGCGCAACCGGCACGGGTTCTACTTGCGCCGCCGGTTCGGGCGCGGGCTGCGGCTTGGGCTCCGCTTGCGCTGCCGGTGCCGGCTGCGGCGCGGGCTCCAGTTGGGCCGCCGGCGTCGGCGCCGGTTGCGGCGTCGGCTCCAGTTGGGCCGCCGGCGCGGGTTGCGGCGCGGGCGCAGGCTGCGCCTTCTTGCCCAGGGCGATGTTCAGGCCCACGTTGATCAGCCAGTCGCCGAAGCCGTTTTTGTTGAAGGCATCGGTGCTGTTGTCGTCCCAGCGGTAGCGGGCATCGGCGCGCAACGCGACGTTTTCGCTCAGCTGCTTCATGACGCCTAGGCCGGCATTGGCCATCAGACCGGTGTCGTCGTGGCCGGCAAGGTCGGTGCGCAGCGCACCCAGGCCAACAACCGCGTAGGGGGCGAAGCCGGCATCGCGGTCGAAGAAATACAGGCCATCCACGCCCAGGCCCCACAGCTTGTAATGGCCGCCGGCGTCACGGTCGAGCGAGCTGCCGGTCAGCGCCAGTTCCAGGTTCCAGTCCGGATTGATGGGTTTGCCCAGAGCCAGGCCGCCCCCCCAGCCGTCGTCGGAGCGGCGGTCGCTGTCGGCGAAGGTGTGGCTCAGCGAGGGGGCGATGTACAGGCGATCGTCCATGGCGTGCGCGTGCGGTGCGGCACTGGCCAGACCAAGGGCGATGAGGGCGGGCAGGGTCTTGATGTGCATTGGATTCTCCTTCGAATAGTTGCGCTTATTGCGGTGCTTGTCGCGAAATCTCCTGCAGGAGCAGCGTGTCATCCAGAACGGCGGAGCCTGCCGCGTCCCCTCTCCTCAAGACGGACCGACGACCCTCAACGCGAAACCACGATCGTGCAAGCCGGATTCCGGATCATATCAAAACAGCGCGCGGTGGATCGCTTGCCGCATGGCGTTCGGGCATCCGTAAAGCGGGTGCGGTTTGGCGACTTGCAGGCCAGCAGACCCTGTTTCCGAGGGGCTGGCGTTCGGGAGGCGCGATCGAACTCCGCCGCCCGCATGACAGGCAGCGGGAAAACCGCCTGGCATTTCCGGGTGCACGGGGCAGCGTCCCGGCGTTCGGCGGCGGCCTGCGTGCCTGTCTGAAAATTGAACCGGGCGGCAAGCTTCTGGGCGGGCAGGCCTTGCGGGAGGTGCCCGGGAAAGACCGGCACGAAAAGAAGGGGTACGATCAGGCTCGAACAAAGGCATCTGGCGTTTCCCGCCAGATGCCGGCCGCTATCGTGGCGGGGTCATTTTTTCAGTTGGGGCTGATCGATATAGCGGATGTCCTTCACCGAGAGCGGCAGCGGGTTGATGTATTGGTAGCCCTTGCCCTGCCAGTAGGCCAATTCGGGGAAGCCTGCCGGCACCACGGTAATGAAGCCGTGCATGTCTTCGGCGCTGAACCCGGCCGCCTTCATGGCGTTGTTGCACATCTTGAACGCCACGCCCTCCTTCGCCAGCTCCGCCATCTTGTCCACGATGCCCTGATATTTTTCGTAATTTTCCTTGGCGAACGCGCGCAGTTCCGGCCCGTGCGTCACCACCACCACCTTGCCGCGGGTTTCTTTCTTGGTATTTTTGACGAAGTTGTAAAGAGCGTTCAGTTTCTGCGGGTCGTCGTAATTGACGTCGAATACCGTATTGGTAACCGGCATCTTGTGCATGTCGACCTTGGCCGTGCCGTAAGGAGCGAACGCTTCTGCAATGACCGGTTGTACCGGCAGCATGGCAACGGCCGCCGCGATGGCAATTCCTGGCAGTTGTATTTTCACGCTCGTGTCTCCTTTTCATTGCCATGCGCGCAGGCGTCCGTTCGGTAGCGCACAATCCCCGGTTTCCTGCAAATCATTGCGTTTTCCGGCCATGACCGGCGGGACCGGAAAACGCCGCCTGCGACTGAGCCTGTCATCATTTCTCCGTCTCAATTTCCTGTGCCTGGCAGGGATGGCATGATGCCGGGCGAGGCGACGGACAGGTTTGCGGAAACCATGGAAAACCTGACGAAGACAGTGCGGATGTCGTGCCCACCCACCGCGGACACATCTTGTCGCGTCAAGTTCGATCCACATATTTGGATTTTGTTCTGGCTGCCCTCTGGCCACAGGGATTTGCCTGTGCCGGTTGGGCAGCGCGTATCGCCGGCCGGCGATCCGACCCCGTGATTCCGTACCGCAAGCCGCCGCCTCAAGTCGATTTGAAACGGTCTGTCCCGGTTGGCTGCCGTGAGCAGGCGGACGTCGGTGATGCCGGAGTTCTCGCCCACCAGGCAGGGCTGCTCGGTCAATTGCCCGGCCCGCCGACCCCACGCTGAATACCTGATTGTTTTTGTCTGGTATTGGCCTACAAATAATATTGATCGTGCGCTATTTCCGGCTGTCCGGCGCAATTCCCGATTACTCAAAAGGATCGCATCATGAGAAACGTACATATCGACTATCACGGCCCCGACCCGGGCTTCCAGACCGCCAGCCTGCTTGCGAAGGACGCCGCGAAGGACAATCAGATGAAAGACCCGACCATCATGGCCTGGCATCGGAACAGCAGGTTGGGAGCGACGACGCCCTTTTATGACGGCGCCAACCCCGATACCTGGTGGGAAAAATATGGCGAAGGCAACGGCGGCAGGCTGGAGGTCAGCATAGGGGACGACTACCAGTTCATCATGATGGATGCGCGTGGCTTTGAAACCGTGGGCGACATCCCGCTGCGCAACCTGACGGATAGCGACGGCAACCAGTACGTCTGCTACACCCCGTTGCAGGGCAGGGATTCCTCCGTCCCCAGGCAGGAAGCCTGCACCCTGCTGGACGACTGGCTGGCCGATCAGTATTGAATCGTGCCAGGCTCCCGGCCTGCAGACGATGGCCGGAGTTGATCCGCGTATCGCCAGCATGAAGGACGCACGCGGAGTTCACGTGCTGTATTGCGCTCGTTTTTTCAGGGGAGGGGAGGGCGATGAGCCACAGCGTCAACCTGCTTATGAGTCAGTTCGTTACCCACGACGTGAAGCGCTTCATCGTCAGCAAGCCTGCGGGCGTTGCCATCGTTCCCGGTCAGGGCGTGGAACTGGCGATCGACCGGCCCGGCCTGCGCGAGCAAGGCCGCCCCTTCACGCCCACCGGACTGGCCGATGACCGGGTGCTGGAATTCACCATCAAGGCCTACCCCAGCCACGCTGGCGTGACCCACGCGCTCCACCAGTTGGAGCCGGGCGCCGAACTGCTGATGTCCGAACCGTTCGGCACCATCAGCTACCAAGGCCCCGGCGTTTTCATTGCCGGCGGCGCCGGCATCACGCCTTTCCTGGCCATCCTGCGCGGATTGGCGCGCAAGGGAGAGCTTGACGGCCAGACCTTGATGTTTTCCAACAAGACCCCGCGTGACGTGATCTGCGAAAAAGAGCTGCGTCATTTGCTGGGGGAGCGCTGCATTCTGCTCAGTACCGGTACCGCCGCACCCGGCTATGAGCACCGTCGCGTCGACCGCGCCTTTCTGGAGGAAAGAATCAGGGACTTCAAGCAGCGCTTTTATGTCTGCGGCCCGCCCCCGTTCATGGAGGCGGTCAACGGCGCCTTGACGGAGATGGGGGCCAACGCGGAAAGCCTGGTGTTCGAACGTTGAACCGGCAGGGCCGGGGCTGCGGGCCATGCCGGGAAAATCCGGCAGCCCGAGTCCCCGTTTGCCTTTGCGCGCATTTGCGCCTTGAGTGCAGGATCATGCCGCCTTTGCGGTGGGCATGGTCTTGATCAGTGCGCGTATCTGGTTGCGCAATTCCGGTGTGTCCCGCTCGTGGTGCACTGCTGCAGCATGCTGAACCGCCGCTTCCAGAAGTTCGGCTTCGCCGTCTGCGGAAATCATGACCGTGCAGTTCATTTCGCTCGGATACTCCCGGCAGTCGATGTATTTGCGTTCCATGACAACCTCCTGTCATTCGCCCGAATTGCCCCGGCCCGATCCCGGCCGGACGTCGCAAAAGGCGAATGATTCTTTATAGCCCGGCAATCCGGAAACGTCGGCTTCGAGCCGGCATTCGGCACCGCTCAAGGCGAGGCCAGACAGGCCGTTAAAACAGGAGGGGCTACGGATCGCTTTCGTGAGGGGAATGAGGTGCTTTCATCGGCCGGCTGCGCGGATTTCTGTAGCGCCTTCGTTGGCAAGGATCCGCTTCGCGCCGTCGGGGAGGAGGGATGACGCAGCAACCGGAAAACATGGCGGACTGGCTCGCCTTTTTGGGGCAGACGGACATTCCCGTGCTGAGACAAACCGCCCGCGAACTGCAACGCCTGCGCGCCGACGACGCGCTGCTCACTGCCCGCAGCATGGCCGATGTGGTGACCGACGATCCGCTGATGACGGTCAAGTTGCTGCGCTATATGCAGTCGCACAAGCATCGCAACCAGCAATACGAACTGGTCGATGTGAAGCAGGCGCTGCTCATGCTGGGCTTGGACACGTTTTTCCGCGGGGTGCCGGCGGCACCGGTCGTGGAAGAGATGCTGCACGAACGTCTCGACGCGCTGGTGCAGCTGCTGCAAACCGTTCGGCGCGCGCAACGCGCCGCGCACTATGCCTTTGATTGGGCGCTGCGGCTGCACGATCTGCATGCGGAAGAAGTGCGGGTGTCGGCATTGCTTGCCCATGTCGCCGAAATGCTGATGTGGTGTTTCAACCCGCGACAGATGCTGGAAATCGGCAGGCGGCAGGACGCCGACCCCTCCCTGCGCAGTGCGGAGGTACAGAAGCAGGTGCTGGGGTTCGCCGGCGTGGATTTGCAGCGTGCGCTGACGATCGAGTGGCGCTTGCCTGAATTGCTGCTGAACCTGATGGATCCGGCGCAGGCGCACTCGGCCAGGGTGCGCAACGTGACGCTGGCGGCCAACCTGGCGCGGCATTCCGCTCACGGCTGGGACGATGCCGCGCTACCTGACGATTACCGCGAGATCGCGGCGCTGCTGCGCATGGAGCCGCACAGGGTGATGGCGCTGGTTGGGGCAAGGCCCGCCGGCACTCAAGACTGACGGGGAGAATGGCGCCGCTGCCGGCCGCCAATGCCTGCGCGCTGCGGCGCGGGTTTACGGGCTTGCTCCCCAAGCCAAGATTGGACGCGCAGCGCGCCAGCGAGTACGGATGCTACGCCGGGCAGGGGATCACGTTGTGTTCCAGCTTGCCTGCGAGCTGCGCAATGGCCACCCCGGCGGGGCAGCCGGGGGTGGTTTGCATCAGCAACTGGCGGCGCATCACGGCTTGACGCACTTCGGGATCGAACGGGATGTCGCCCATGTGGATCAGGCGGACAGGATGGCCGGGTTCGGTGACGACGAAGCGGTCGAGCACCTGTTGCAGCTGATTCGTGATGGCCTGGCCGGTACCCGGGCGGACGGCCTGGTTGACGATCACGCGCACGGTTTGCCGTTGCTGCTGCCCCACCAGTACCTTGATCGTGGCATAGGCATCGGTGAGCGAGGTCGGCTCGGGGGTGGCGACCATCAATACTTCCGAAGCCAGCGAAACGGCGAACAGGACGACGTCCGAAATCCCTGCACCGGTATCCAGCAGCACGACGTCGTAATGCGGCACCAGGCCACTCACGATGCGCAGAAATTCGTTGCGTACCTCGGGCGTCAGTCGTGAATACTCGACCATGCCGGAGCCTGCCAGCAGCACGGAAAAGCCGCCTGGCGCCTGCAGGATGGCCTCTTCCAGCCTGGCCTTGCCGGTGAACACGTCGTGCAGCGTGATCTTGGGGTAGAGGTTGAGCACCACGTCGAGATTGGCCAGCCCGAGATCGGCGTCGAGCACCAGCACCTTGTGGCCACGCTTGGCGAGCGCGGCGGCGAGGTTGGCCGAGACGAAAGTCTTGCCGACGCCGCCCTTGCCGCTGCTGACGGCGAGCACCTTGCCCAGGGGTTTCAAGGGAACCGGGGTCGTCTCGCGGTTTCCGGCTGGAGGGGACAGGACATCGTTCATGCGTTTACTCTGTTCGTGACATTGCCCTGGGCATCGTGAGAGACGTCGCCCGGAGCCATTCCGGTCGCGGCCGCTTCATCCAGGCCGAACTGACCGAACAGCAGGCCTTTCTCTTCGGCGCTGACCGACAGTTCCTGCGGCTGTTCCAGACTGATGCGGTTGCGTCCCTCGGACTTGGCGCGGTAGAGCTGCTGGTCGGCGCGTTCAAGCCACAGGTCGGCGGTGGAACGCACCCATTCCGGTGCGTAGGCGCCGCCAATGCTGAGCGTAACCTGGACGCTGAGCAGCGGCGCCACGACGATCGGGAGCGATTCAACGGTTTGGCGAATCCGCTCGGCGACGGCACGCCCGAAAAGCGGCCGGCAGTTGGGCAGAATTACCGCAAATTCTTCGCCGCCGTAGCGGGCGACGGTGTCCATCGGGCGCACGCAGCCTGCCAGGCAGCCTGCTATGGCCTGCAGCACCTGATCGCCGGCCAGATGACCGTGGGTGTCGTTGATGGTCTTGAAGTGGTCGATGTCCAGCAACAGCAGCAGTACCGAGTCGCCGGAACGCGCGACCGCTTCGATCGAGCGTTCGAGCACCGAGCGGAACTGCCGGCGATTGCCCAGCCCCGTAAGTGGGTCTTTGAGCGAGAGTTCGCACAGGCCATCGAGCACGCGTTGCAAATAGGCGGTAGGCGACTCGCCGGCTTCCTGCCGGCTGTTTTTCGCGTCGTGCTTCAGCAGGGCGCGCGCGTCGTCGAGTTGCAGCGTGTGCAGTTCGATCAGGTGTGAGTCGGTCGGGGGAGCCACAGAGGGTTTCGATACCTGGCGTCTGATTCGGACAAAGGACCAGGCGAGGAAACTCAACCGCCTTTGCGCGAGTATGTGGGCATTTGTGTCTTTGATCAAGCGCGCTCGCGTTGATCGGGCGCGTCGGCAGGGCTGGCAGGTGTCGCTGCCGGTTTTGCCGGAACAGCGGTGCGTCGGCTACCCTTGCCGACCGGACGGGATGGACATGGGGGCGCGGAACATGCGGTGGCGACGGACTCCCCGGCATTTGCCGATGGAGCGCGCGGAACCCCGCCGCCAGCCTGGGTTCGTTAAGCGACGCTGCCGAAGCTGCGGTCGGTGGCCATGAAGGGCGCTTTCAGCCCGGCAAGACGGCAACTCTGTGCAATGGGCCCGCCCGGGAACAGCGTGTACAGGTATTTCAGGCCGCCTTTCTGGTGGAAGCATTCATCCAGCGCATCGTGCAGGTCGCGCAGATTGACGACGCTGTCGCTTTCGTGGTGGGCGTAGTAGTTCTGCAGGGCGCGAATGGTCTCCCAGTGATCCTCGGCCAGCTCAAGTCCTTCGTCGCGTGCGATTTTCGCCGCTTCGTTGCGGGTCCAGTCCAGCGGGGCATGGGGGAAATCGGGGTCGGTCGCCGGCTTCTGGATCAGCCGGTTGATGTCGGTTGAATCGTGCAGCATGGTCATCTCCTTGAATGCTTTCGGAGGGGGTACTTAAATTTAGGCCAGGCTCACCGCGGATACAAGGCGTGCTCGCCGTCCGGTTGGTTTCAGCGCATGTAGGCGTAGCCCTCTTGCTGCAGCCGCACGATCTCGGCATCCGCCATCGGCACCAGGGTGACGAAGCCGTGAATGTCCTCGGGCTGGAAGCCGTGCATTTCCGCTGCCAGGCGGCACATGCGGAATTCGATGACGTCGGTGAGCGAGGCGCCCTGGGCGCGCTGCATCAGTTCGCGGTATTTCGCGTGGTTCTTGATCGCGAAGAAGGGAATTTCGTTGCCGTGCAGCATGATCACGATTTTGCTGTCGAATGGATCGGAGCCATTGAGATCGGCCAGCAATATCGCGCGGCTGATCGCCGAGCGCACCGCGGCTTCACTGTTGACGTTGACGTCGTATACGACTTTCTGCCGGGTGTAGGCCTGCTCCACTGCCTGGGCGCGGCCCCAGGGCGTCTCCGCTGCGGCGGCGGCCAGGCCTGGAAGCAAGGCGAGCGTGAACAATAGCCCGGCGAGGAAGCCGGGTGTGGTCAGGCTATGTCGCCGCGTCGGCTCGGAGTTGAACGGGGAAAGACGCATGCTTGTCTCCTTGTTTAAGGCAGACAGGATGGACGCGGGCGTTGCGCTTTGGTTCGGTGCGGCGGGCGGCATGATTTCGCCCGCGCCGGAGCGCGCGAGGCCGGCTATGCTGCAGGCGTAGGCGATCCCGTGAAGGAGGTGTCGACATGGCGAAACGCGCGTATCCCCTGGCCAAGGTCTATGGCTTGCTGGAGCCAGGGCCGGTGGTGCTGGTGGCGACCGCCCGCAAGGGCCAGGCCAACATCATGACGATGTCGTGGCACACCATGATGGAATTCGAGCCGCCGCTCCTGGGCTGCGTGATCAGCGGCCGCAATACTTCGTTCGATACCTTGAAGGCGACCCGTGAATGCGTGGTCAACATCCCGACGCTGGCACTGGCGAAGCAGGTGGTGGGCATCGGCAACTGCTCCGGCCGCAGCGTCGACAAGTTCGTCAAATACGGCCTCACTGCCGTCCCGGCTTCGCAGGTACAGGCGCCGCTGATTGCGGAATGCTATGCCAGCCTGGAATGCCGGGTGGCCGATAGCCGGCTGGTGAATGCCTACAATTTCTTCATCCTGGAAGTGCTGAAGGCGTGGGTCGATACGGCCGTCAGGAATCCGCAGACGCTGCACCACCGCGGCAACGGCGTGTTTGCGGTGGCGGGCGAGCCGGTCAGGCTGCGCTCCGGCATGAAATAATGGCAGCAGGCGCCGTTTGCTGCGGTAGGGCCGATTTTGTAGTTGGATTCCCCGTGCGAGTTGATAGTCTGAAATTTCGGACGGCTTGTTCAACCGGAAGGGGGCATCATGAGTATCGCAAAAACCATCGAAGTCACGGCGAGTTCCGAAAAGGGATTTGACGACGCGATCAGGCTGGGCGTCGCAAAGGCGGCCGAGTCGCTGGAAAACATCACCGGCGCCTGGGTGATGGATCAGAGCGTGAAGGTGGACGAAGGCAAGGTCGCCGAATACAGCGTGCGGATGAAGCTGACGTTCGTGCTGAAGTAGCCGCGGCCCGGTGCGAAAGCACGGCCTGCGCGGAGGAGTCGTGCAGGGCATGCGGCAGCGGGTTCAGGGGGGAATCGGTTTGACCAGGCAGACAGACGGGGGCGGCCATCACCGTCATCCCATTCCGGTTCGTCTGGTCTTTGCCGGTCTGGGTGCGCTATTCCTCTTGTTGGGTGTTCTTGGGTTGTTCCTGCCGGTGCTGCCGACTACGCCCTTCCTGCTGCTGGCGGCCGCCTGCTTTGCGCGCTCGTCCCGCCGCATTTTCAACTGGCTGCTGAATCACCCGCAGTTCGGGCCGCTGATCCGCGAATGGCGCGAGCATCGCAGCATCCCGTATCGCGCCAAGCGCATTGCGCTGGGGCTGATCGCGCTGAGCTTCGCGGTCTCCATCGGGTTTTTCGTACCGGGCTGGCCGGCGAAGCTGGCCATGGGAATCGGGGGGCTGATCCTGATGGCGTGGATCGCGCGCATCCCCTCGCGCGATTCGCCATCCGGCATGGGGTGATCCGGCCGTACAGCGCTTTTATTCGTCCCCGGACCGAATGACGGATGCGGAAACGGTGCCCGCCTCGGGGATAATCCGGCCGCATGAGTGCCGTTCCCTACTGGCGTCTGTCCGGTTTCTATTTCTTTTATTTTGCTTTCGTCGGCGCGATGTCGCCGTTCTGGGGGCTGTATCTGCAGTCGCTGGCGTTCAACGCCTTCCAGATCGGCGTGCTGATGTCGCTGCTGCAGGTGATGCGGATTTTTGCGCCCAATATCTGGGGGTATATTGCCGACCGCTCCGGCCGCCGCACAGCGATCGTGCAGATCGCGGCGATCGGCAGCGTGCTGGTGTTCGCCGGGGTGTTCGTCGGCGACGGTTTCTGGTGGCTGTTTGCGGTGATGGCGGCGCTGAGTTTCTTCTGGAGCGCGTCGCTGCCGTTGGTCGAGGCGATGACGCTGTCGCATCTGGGCGAGCGCAGCGACGCCTACGGCCGCATCCGCCTGTGGGGCTCGGTCGGCTTCATCGTAATGGTGGTGGGGCTGGGCCATGCCTTCGATCATGTGTCGATCGGCTGGCTGCCGTGGGCGGTGCTGGCGGTGATGCTGGGCATCGTCGCGTTCGCGCGGGTGATCCCCGAGGCCGAGATCCTGCCGCATGCCGGCGATCACATCCCGGTCTGGACCGTACTGAAGCGGCCGGAGGTGGCGTCGCTGCTGGCCGCCTGCCTGCTGATGGCGGTGACGCACGGGCCGTACTACACTTTCTATTCGATCTATCTGGTCGACCACGGCTACGGCAAATCAACCGTGGGCTGGCTGTGGGCGCTCGGCGTACTGTGCGAAATCGGGGTTTTTCTCGTCATTCCGCGTATTTTTGCGCGGGTGACGCCGCGCAAGCTGATTCTGGCGAGCTTCGCGCTGGCGGTGCTGCGCTTCCTGCTGATCGCCTGGGGGGTGGAGTCGGCCTGGCTGGTGTGGGGCGCGCAGACGCTGCACGCCTTCACTTTCGGCACCTTTCACGCGGCGGCGGTGGCGCTGATCCATGCCCATTTCCGCGGGCGCCATCAGGCGCGCGGGCAGGCGCTCTACACCAGCCTGTCCTATGGCATCGGCGGCACCGTCGGCGGGCTGGCCAGCGGCCTGACCTGGGACACGCTGGGCCCGGCGTGGACTTTCAGCCTGGCGGCCGCGAGCGCGGCGCTGGCCTGGCTGGTGTATGCGGCGTGGGGAAAAACAGAATCCGTGCCCGTTGGCGCCCAGCTATGAAATAATTGAACTTTACGTAATTTGCTCTTCCCATGCCCGGCCAGACCTTATTCCAGAAACTGTGGGATGCCCACGTCGTCCACGTCGAAGCCGACGGCACCACGCTGCTCTACATCGACCGCCATCTGGTGCACGAAGTCACCAGCCCGCAAGCGTTCGAAGGGCTGAAGCTGGCCCACCGCACGCCGCGCCGCGCCGATGCGGCGATCGCCGTGCCCGACCACAACGTGCCGACCACCGACCGTTCGCAGGGCATCGCCGATCCGGTGTCGCGCCTGCAGGTCGAGACGCTCGACGCCAACTGCGCCGAGTTCGGCATCACCGAATTCAGGATGGACGACATCCGTCAGGGCATCGTCCACGTCATCGGCCCCGAAGAGGGTCTGACCCTGCCCGGCATGACCGTGGTGTGCGGCGATTCGCATACCTCCACCCACGGCGCGTTCGGCGCGCTGGCGTTCGGCATCGGCACCTCCGAGGTCGAGCATGTGCTGGCCACGCAATGCCTGTGGCAGAGGCCGTCGAAGACCATGCTGGTGAAGGTCGAAGGCACGCTCGGCCGCGGCGTCACCGCCAAGGACATCGCGCTGGCGATCATCGGCGCGATCGGCACCGCCGGCGGCACCGGCTATGCGCTGGAATTCGGCGGCGCGGCGATCCGCGCGCTGACGATGGAAGGGCGCATGACGCTGTGCAACATGGCGATCGAGGCGGGCGCGCGCGCCGGCATGGTGGCAGTCGACCAGACCACGATCGACTACGTCAAGGGCCGGCCCTATTCGCCCACGGGCGCGGCGTGGGACCAGGCGGTGGCCTGGTGGAACACGCTGCATTCGGACGCCGACGCGGTGTTCGACCGCGTGGTCGAGCTCGACGCCGCGACGATCGCGCCGCAAGTCACCTGGGGCACCTCGCCCGAGATGGTGACGACGATCAACGGTCGCGTGCCGGACCCGGCCGCCGCGCCGAGTGAGGTCAAGCGCCACGACTGGACGCGCGCGCTGGAATACATGGGCTTGCAGGCGGGAACCCCGGTCGCAGGGATCGCGGTCGACAAGGTGTTCATCGGCTCGTGTACCAACTCGCGGATCGAGGATCTGCGCGAAGCCGCCGCCGTGGCTAGCGGCCGCAAGGTCGCGTCCAACGTCAAGCTGGCGATGGTGGTGCCGGGCTCGGGCCTGGTCAAGCAGCAGGCCGAAGCCGAGGGCCTGGACAGGATTTTCCTCGCCGCCGGCTTCGAATGGCGCGAACCGGGCTGCTCGATGTGCCTGGCGATGAACGCCGACCGCCTGGAACCGGGCGAGCGCTGCGCCTCGACTTCCAACCGCAACTTCGAGGGCCGGCAGGGGCAGGGCGGCAGGACCCATCTGGTCAGCCCGGCGATGGCGGCTGCGGCGGCCTGTGCCGGACATTTTGTCGATGTACGAAACTTTTAAGGAGATAGCATGAAGCCAATGATTGCCCTGATGATCGCCGCTGCCCTGGTGCTGGCCGGCTGCAACACCGTGCGCGGCGTGGGCC
>Ga0209941_1001732_pt1 | contig 13991 bp, 19 predicted proteins | sample ThiBiot_300_plan_FD_183945 | JGI IMG/M metagenome (GOLD analysis project Ga0209941, IMG submission 183945) | Wastewater bioreactor microbial communities from Cape Town, South Africa - Thiocy_solids_1 (SPAdes) | ecosystem: Engineered > Bioremediation > Thiocyanate > Unclassified | place: South... | reverse complement strand
CCAGGCCTACATGCGACGACGCACCGAGCAAGGCCTCTCCAAAAAGGACATCATCCGCTGCCTCAAACGCCTCATCGCCCGCGAGATCTACTACGTCCTCACTGCTTGACATCCATAGGAGCATCCCGCCCCCCTTCTCCCCCTTCTCCCCCCTTCTCCCCCCTTCTCGTCGAGAGCACGACATCTCGCCGAGTGCACGGGTCCTGCGCGCGGAGAACCTGTGCGCTCGGCGAAGTCCCGTGCTCTCGACGACGAGAGGGGGTGCGGGGAGAATGGGGAGATGTACGAGATACCGGCGCCGATGCTCGCGAAGTCGGCCGCGGCCGTGCCCGACGACGCGAACAAGCCGATGCTGTACGAGCCGAAGTGGGACGGGTTCCTTCACTGAACACCGGGACAGCAGCATCAGAAGTGATTGGCGGCCCAGGTGCTCAGCGATGTTGGCACCGAAGCAGCCGCTCTGAAGCGGACCGCCGACTACGCGGTGGCCGATTTCGTGTTGTTAGCCGCGGGCACCGGCTGCGCATCTGGCCATGCCTACGAAGCCCGGAGGAACAGCAGGAACGCGACTGCGGTCGCAATGAGGACCATGATGGCGGCGGGCAGACCCGCCTCGGTGCCGAAGTCGGCACCGGTCAGCCACGTCGGTGCCGCGTCCGCGGGGCTCAGGTACACCAGTTACGTCGGCTTCGCGTCGATCCCGGATACCGGGATGCCCCAGACATTGCCCAGCGCCCAGTTCCAGCCCGCCTGCATGCCGATAATGAGCCAGAGCGAGTTCTGCCAGAACATGACGAACACGGCGAGCAACCCGTAACCGAGCCGGACGAGACTACAGGGGCGTCGCGGTCTGGCGCTGCCCCGACTGTGGCGCTAAACACGAGTGAATTTGTCGCGCATGGTGGGCGTGAGGAACGAACTGGTGACAGGTTCGGTTTAGGCCGCGAGCGTGAGCGGCTCGGCTAGCTTGGCTTCGAACTCGATGGGCGTCAAGCCACCGAGGGTGTCCTGGGCGCGCTGGCGGTGATACTTCCGCTCGATCCACACGACAATCGCGAGCCGGAGTTCCTGCCGGGTCCTCCACCGCTGCTGGTTGAGGACGTTCGTCTGCAGTAGCGACCAGAACGACTCCATGGCGGCGTTGTCTCCGGCGGCGCCGACGCGACCCATCGACCCGACCATGTCATGACGGCGCAGCTCGCGGGCCATCGCCCTGCTGCGGAACTGGCTGCCCCGGTCAGCGTGCAGGATGCACCCGGCGACCTCACCGCGACGAGAGACGGCGTTGCGGACGGCATCGACGGCGAGCTTCGCGGTCATCCGGTCGCTGATCGAGTAGCCGACGATGCGGTTGGAGAACACATCCTTGATCGCGCAGCAGTACAGCTTGCCTTCGCTCGTCCAATGCTCCGTGATATCCGTGAGCCACAGCCGGTTCGGGGCATCGGCACGGAACACCCGCTGCACGTGATCGTCGAACACCGGCGGGCCGGCCTTCTTGCCCTTCCCACGTCGCCGGCGCTGCGCGGACGAGAGGATCCCGGCCCGCGAGCACAGCTTCCACGCCGTCCGCCGGCTCATCCGCCACCCCGCCCGACGGGCTTCGTCGGCAAGGTACCGATACCCGAACGTCGGGTCATCGTGATGCGCGTCATGCAGCGCGTTGATCCGATACGCGCGGAGCACGTCCGCGTCCCGGACAGGGGCGCCTCTCCACCGGTAGTAGGGCTGTCTTGCGAGCTTGAGGACCCGACACGACACCGTCACGGGAATCCCCGCTTCGGCGAGCTCAGCAACGAGCGGGTACGTCATTTTGGGGAGCCGCCAAGGCGCAGGTTCGCCTGCGACAGATACGCCGCCGCACGGCGGAGGACCTCGTTCTCCTGCTCCAGCAACCGGATCCGTTTCTTCAGCTCCCGAGCCTCGGCCGCGTCCGCCGCGGTCTGGCCAGGTCGATTGCCGTCTTCGACATCGGCCTGGCGGAGCCAGTTCTGCAGGGTTGCTTCACTGATGCCGAAGTCGGTGGCGATCTGTTTGATGGTGACGCCGCTCTCGCGGCTGCGAGCGACCGCGACAACGTCCTCGCGGAACTCTCTGGGATAGGGACCGGGCATGATGACATCCTCCCCGTTAGCGCCTCCCGGCACTAACGATCAGTTGTCACCGATTCGTTCCTCACGCCCGGTTGCTGAATCTGAGGTCCTAATGGCCCGACTGTCGGCTGACGAAGTTGGGGCCGTCTCGCTTTTGCACCCCGAGGTGCTACCGCTGTGGACGACGTGAGGCAGTAGATGCCGCTTCAGCGCATGATCTCGATGTGACTAGCTGAACCATCCCAGCGCGCCTCGAACTTCCCGTTGAGAAGCATCTTCCAGCGGATTCTCTCGTTGGGCTTCTGGAGGTACAAAATGACACCTCGCAGTCGCCACGTCGCGTGCATCAGATCCACGCAATTCTGGACGAGATCCTCGACGCTGAGCGTCTCTGGCTCGCGGTCGAAGTCGACGTCGTGGTCACGTTCGAAGCGGAAGCGCTCGATGGACACATCAGAGTAAACGCTCATCATGTCGTGGACATTGTTGCTGCGGTGCTGGTAAGCGCCTAGCGCCTCTGTTGCTATATCGAGGCAAGCGCTGCGTGCCTCAGACGAGAACGCGGGATTCTCCGAGATCTGCCGACGAAACGCTCGGACAAGGTCGGAGAACCACCGCCTGACCGAGGGATCGAAGTTGGGGTCGAGCGTCATCAAGACCGAGCGCAGCGCGGCTTCCATCTCGACGGCATGCCGGACGGAGACGCCGACGACCATAGTCACCTGGTCTTCAATCGGAAGCTGACGCAGGTCTTCGAGGTTCATGCCGTCAGACTATGGGCCCGCACCGTCGGAGAGCAGCAGGGGCAATGCGGGCGGCGGGGCGTCCCTATCGAAGCTGGAGGTCTGGATCCTCGTCAGGCAGGAGGTCGGCGAGATCTACGTTCAAGACCGACGAAAGGGCCAGGAGTGTTCGGATCGTCGGGTTCATGGGTTCGCCCGGACGCGACTCACCTTTTTCGTACTTCTGGTAGGTGTAGCGCGTCATCCGGGCTCGATAGGCGACGTCCTCCTGGGTGAGTCCCTGGGCATGGCGCGCCGCCTGGAGATTAACCCCCATTGCAGCTGCGTATGTACGCCACCCCTCGGAGTGCTCGAATCTACGCCTAGCCACATTTCAAGCCTGTCGACTGAATCCGTGCGTATGGCCTAATCGGTATGGCATAATTTCCACAGCCATACGAAACATTCACTCCATCGACAGGCGCCGCCACGCGTCTCGACCTGCACGTGTGCCGCTGCGCATCGGCTTCGGGTCGCCTCGATGCGTAGGTCCCGTTCAGGTCGACCCCGATTGTTGAGTAGCAGTGACTGATTCCCGACCGATTTGGTGGAGCACCATAGAGGTCGAGGCTCCCGAGAGCTGGCGTGACGCGTTTGAAGCACTAACGGATGACGCGACTGCGGACCGGCACGGCCTCTCCGCCGGGGTCTTCATCGCACGGTTTCGACGGCGTAACGGGCGGGGTCCCACCTTCTCAGAGCTCTTCGCCGAAGTTTTCGACGAGGAGCCTCTCCACCCGGACTGGCCGGAGGGTCTCTCGAACGCCTCTCGGGCTGCCGTCCTCCGCTCGTTCCGTCTCCATGTCGCCATTCAGTGGAAACGGCGCGGGTGGGTCGCCTGGGCCCCCGGGGTGGCGCGCAGCTTGCGAGTCGGGCGGACGTTCCGTGAGCGTTCGCGCGAGCGGCAGACTGCGAAGACGCGATGAGCGTTGGCGCCTCGCCCAAGGTCGGGCACCAGTTGAAGAGCCTCGAGTACTCGCGCGACATCGCGCTTTCGGACGAGCGCGTCGCTGTCTGCGGCGACTGGCACGGGAACATCGGCTGGGTGCGGATGCTGGCACGAGCGCTGCCTAACCTCGCATACGACGTGACGACCGTCTTGCAGCTTGGCGACTGGTGGATGGGCCCCCAGGAGACGGACCCGCTCTTCGCTGAGGCAGGCATCGAGCGCGTTCTTGTCACGCTCGGGAATCATGAGCCATGGGACCGGATCCGCCCGCTGCTCGCGGAGTATCCCGGCGCTGCGGTTCGCGTCTCCGATGTCACCTGGATTCTTCCTCGGCCAGCGCGTCTCACCATCGGCGGCAGGACCGTTCTCTCATTCGGGGGCGCCGCCTCCGTGGACAGGCTCTGGCGCACCGAAGGCCGCGACTGGTGGCCGGACGAGGCGATCACCGATGAGCAGGTCGCGGCGGCTATCGCCGGCGGTCCCACGGACCTGATGCTGACCCACGAGTCGCCGGCCACCACCCCCGTCGGAGCGGTGCGTGAGCTCCTGGGCACCAATCCGAATCGATTTCCCACGGCGGCCCTCGCGGATTCGGCGCAGTCACGAGCGCGAGTCAGCGAGGTGTGGGATGCCGTTCGCCCTGAGCTGTTGATGCACGGTCACATGCACACGCCAGGCGGCGGCATCGCTGAGGACGGGCGACGAGTTGTGAGCCTTGGTCGCGATGTTCAAGAAGACAATCTCGCCTTCCTCGACATGAGCACGCTGACTCTGGAAACTCCAAGCCTCCAAGAGATGCGGAACGCGGCGAGACGATGGTGAACTCGAAGGCCACCCGCCACACCCACCCCTGGGCCGATATCGTCGGCTCCTGTTACACCTCGGCGTCTCTCGCACGGACTCTCGGGTGGACGGACTCAAAGGTGAACGAGGCCGCGGAGTCCATCGCCCTGCTCAGGCTGAGGACCTCCGATGGGGTCGAGCTGTACCCGGCGTTCCAGTTGTTGGACGGCAAGCCAGTGGTCGGTCTTGCTGACGTCCTCCGAACGCTCCGCTCCGGCGCCGATGCCCCGTGGACGTGGGCTCAGTGGTTGAACACGCCACTCACCGATGACGACGGCTTCGTCCAACCGGCGAACATCGAGCGACTCCGCGCGGGCCAACTGACCGAAGTGCTGCTTGAAGCCCGGCACGACGCGGCTGCGTGGCGCGGCTGACGCCTCGGTCTCGACTTTCCGGAGTGATTGGTGTTGCGGCACTGATCGTTCGGCGAGTGGTTCCCGCCGAACGCCCTTAGCGGAGCATCCGTCGGCTTCCGGTCGATAACGGCATCAGCAGCCTTGAACGCCCAGCCCTCGCGCCGCGCCCCAATTGCGCAACGACCCGTTGCGCAATTGCGAAGCAGTCTCTCGAGAGCAGCCACCGTAATTCTCCAACGGAGTGTTGGAGAATTGGCTGCGGAACCTCCGGAGGTCGGCCCTCCTCTCGCTCGCCGGTGTTGCCCATGACGTCGCGAGCGGCACTGCAACGTGAGGAGCCTGGCCTGGCGACGCGAGAACCGACCCACGATTCCCAATTGTCCAACAGGCCGTTGGACAATTGACGGCGCGACCTCCGGACGAGGCCGCTCCGCTTGCACGCCGGTGCTCCCCATGCCCCCCCCCCCCCCCCCCCCCGCGAACGCGGCGTGGATCTGGGAGCCACGACCCGCGACGGTCGGCGGGCGGGCCCTATCGGCGGAAGCAGTATTTCTGAAGGCACAGCTCGTGAACCACTCGGGGCCGATGAGCGCGAGTCACATTTATACAGCTCACGCTGTATAGTCATTTCATGCTGACCATTGCCTCGCGTCTCGACGTCATGAACCGGCTTGGCCGGGCCATGGCCGACCCCACGCGCTCCCGGATCCTCATGACCCTGTTGGAGGGGGCGAGCTATCCGGCGGTGCTGTCACGCGAACTCGAGCTGACCCGGTCGAACGTCTCGAACCACCTGACATGCCTGCGCGATTGCGGCATCGTCGTGGCCGAGCCGGAAGGGCGACAGACCCGTTACGAGATCGCCGACCCGCACCTGACTGCAGCGCTGACGGCGCTTGTGGATGTGACGCTCGCAGTCGACGAGAGCGCGCCGTGCATGGATCCGGCGTGCTCGGTTCCCGGCTGTTGCGATGCTGGAGATCCGCGATGACCGCCGCGGTGCTCACCTCTGAACGGCGGGATGTGCTGCGCCGGCGCATCAGGATCGTCGTCGCAATCACGATCACCTGGAATGTCATCGAGGCCGTCGTCGCGCTCGTCGCGGGCGGAGCGGCATCGTCGGCCGCGCTCATCGGCTTCGGGCTAGACTCCATCGTCGAAGTGCTCTCGGCCGCGGCCGTCGCGTGGCAGTTCGCCGCACCGGACCCCGAGAAGCGTGAGAAGGTCGCGCTGCGCGTGATCGCGGTGTCGTTCTTCGGCCTTGCTGCGTACGTGAGTGTAGACGCGGCGCTGTCCCTCTCCGGCCTGCGGGAACCCGATCATTCGCCGGTCGGCATCGCCATCGCGGCTCTGAGCCTGATCGTCATGCCGTTCCTCAGCTGGTTCGAGCGCCGCACTGGTCGTGAGCTCGGTTCCGCCTCGGCCGTCGCCGACTCGAAGCAGACACTGATCTGCACCTACCTGTCCGCGGCATTGCTGGTCGGCTTGCTGCTCAACAGCCTTTTCGGTTGGGCATGGGCGGACTCCATTGCCGCCCTCGTCATCGCCGTGTTCGCGGTCCGCGAGGGTATCGAAGCATGGAAGGGTGGCGCCTGCTGCGCGGCCCCTGTCGCGGTGCTCACGGGCGAGCGTGAGGCTGAGGGATGCGAGGACGGCTGCTGCACGCCCGCCACGGCCGCTGGCCCGCGCCGGATCGAGCTCTCATGAACGCTCCTGGACGCGCACCGGGACGGGTGGAGTGCTGCGAGGGCTGCGCATGAGTGTCTCTGATCGCGGTCTGTTGCAAGTGGCCTGCACGTTGGCGAGCGGCGCTGATGTTGCCCAGCTGGGCGCGTGGCGTGAGTTCAACGATGACTACCTGCCCGAGGTGGACCGCGAGCCAGGTCGGATCAGGACGCACTACCCGAAGATCGAGGACGCAATCACCCGTCTGACGGAGCTCGTGCACACCGAGCAATCGTGCTTCGCGTTCGCATCCTGGTCCATCGACACCACGCACCACGACGTGCGCCTCACCGTGACCGGCGATCACGAGGCGCTGGCCGCGTTGACGTTCCTCGAGCAGACATAGGCCGCTGACGCACAGCAGAGGTTCAGTGACCGCACCTAGGCAGATCTACGTCAGATCAGCTCGGTGACTAGCTTCTCGATGCGCGTGCGGATCTCGTCGCGGATCGGTCGAACAGCTTCAATGCCCTGGCCGGCGGGGTCGTCGAGCTTCCAGTCCTCGTAGCGCTTGCCTGGGAAGAACGGGCAGGCGTCGCCGCAGCCCATCGTGATCACGACGTCCGACGCCTGCACGGCCTCGGTGGTGAGCACCTTCGGCTGCTCGGCTGTGATGTCGATCCCGAGTTCGCCCATGGCCTCGACTGCGATGGGATTGATCTGTTCAGCGGGCATGGAGCCGGCGGAGCGGACCTCGATGCGGTCGCCGGCGATGTCGCGGAGGAAGCCGGCGGCCATCTGTGAGCGGCCGGCGTTGTGCACGCAGACGAAGAGGACGGAGGGCTTGGTGGTGTCGGTCATGAGGGCTCCTGTGGGTGGTGATCAGGTGGTGAGTTCGTTGACGAGGGCCCGAACGCGCTGCTCGATGTCGTCGCGGATGGCTTCGACGCCTTCGCGGGAGGCGAGGGCGGGGTCGCCGACGGCCCAGTCGTCGTAGCGGACGCCGGGGATGATCGGGCAGACGTCGCCGCAGCCCATCGTGATCACCACGTCGGCGGCGCGGACGGCGTCGTCGGTGAGGGGCTTGGGGAATCGCTCGCTGGCGGTGTCTCCTTCGATCTGGGCGAGGATCGAGCGCACGTGGGGGTGGATGACCTCGGCGGGGCTGGATCCGGCGGAGCGGGCGATGACCTTGCCGCCGGCGATCTGGTTGGCCAAGGCCGCGGCGAGCTGTGATCGCCCGGCGTTGGCGACGCAGACGAACAGCACTTGCGGCACCGACGTGTCGCGGTCACGTGTGAGGTCAGCGAGGCGCTGGCGGGCGAATCGTTCGGTGAGGGGGACGAGTGCTCCGGTGACCTTTGCCGTGCGTGCGAGCGACGTGTACGACTCGCGAACGATGCTGAGTACGGTCTCCGGGGCGAGCTCGGGGAGCTCGGCGCCGAGCTCGTCGGCGAGGTGGGTGATTCGAGCGTCGAAGTCAGGCCGGTCGTTGCGATGCTCGTCGTCGCCGGTCGCGCCGGGCTCCGTCATGGTCGCCGGTGCGAAGGAGTCCAGTAGGGCGGTGACGGCGCCGCGGCGGCTGGGGTTGATGCGGTACCAGACCCATGTTCCGCGGCGTTCGGAGGTGAGGACGTCGACGTCTTTGAGCACCTTCAGGTGGTGGGAGACGGTGGGTTGGGACACGTCGGCGAGCTCGGCGAGGTCGCAGACGCAGGACTCACCGCGCGGGTCGGAGGCGATGGCGGAGAGCATGCGCAGGCGTAGCGGATCGGAGAGTGCCTTCAGGGTCGCGGCGACCGTGGAGGCGGCTTCCTGCCCGATGGCATGCGTGGCGACGGGGCTGCAGGTGTTCGCGGCGTCCGTGAGGGTGACGTTCATGAGGTGACCCTTTCGCCGGTGTACGGATCGGTGTGGAACCAGGCGCGTGCCGCCCACAGTGAGACGTAGACGAGCCCGACGAGGACGGGGACCTCGATGAGAGGGCCGACGACGCCGGCGAGAGCCTGCCCGGAGGCGGCGCCGAAGGTGCCGATGGCGACGGCGATAGCGAGTTCGAAGTTGTTGCCGGCGGCGGTGAAGGCCAGTGTCGTGGACCGGGCATAGTTCAGGCCGAGTACCTTGCCGAGCAGGAGCCCGGCGAACCACATCAGGCCGAAGTAGACCAGCAGCGGCAGTGCGATCCGCGCGACGTCCATCGGGTTCGTCAGGACCGCGTCGCCCTGCAGTGCGAACAGCAGCACGATGGTGAACAGCAGCCCGTACAGGGCCCACGGACCGATCACGGGGAGAAACTTCTCCTCGTACCAGGCGCGGCCGCGGCGCTTCTCGCCGATCCACCGGGAAGCGAAGCCCGCGATGAGTGGCACGCCGAGGAAGACCAGTACGTTCAGGGCGATCTGCCCGACCGAGATCTCCAGCCCCTGGGTGTCCAGGCCCAGCCAGCCGGGCAGGACGGTGAGGTAGAACCAGCCGAGCAGGGAGAACGCGATGACCTGGAAGACTGAGTTGACCGCGACGAGCACGGCGGTTGCCTCCCGGTCTCCGCAGGCGAGATCGTTCCAGATCACGACCATGGCGATGCACCGGGCGAGGCCGACGATGATCAGTCCGGTGCGGTACTCGGGCAGGTCAGGCAGGAAGATCCACGCGAGCGCGAACATCAGCGCGGGCCCCGCGAGCCAGTTCAGTACCAGCGAGGACACCAGCAGCTTCTTGTCGCCGGTGACGGCCGCGACCTTGTCGTAGCGGACCTTCGCGAGCACCGGGTACATCATCACCAGCAGCCCGAGTCCGATAGGCACCGAGATGCCGCCGACCTCGAGGCGGCCAAGCAGGCCCGACAGGGCGGGGACGAAACGGCCGAGCAGGAGCCCGGCGATCATGGCGAGCCCGATCCACAGCGGCAGCCACTTGTCGAGCGTGGACAGGCGTCGAACGACGGGAGCAGGGGCGACGGTTGCGGTGGTCATGCGAGCAGCGCCTCGATCTTCTCGGCGATAACTGGCTTCGGGTGCGCACCGATGAGGATGTCCGTGCGGACACCGTCGCGGTAGAACCCGAGGGTCGGGATCGAGGTGACGCCGGCGGCGATCACGGTCTCGGGGTTCTGGTCTGCGTCGACCTTGACGATCTTCACGCGCCCGTCGTACTCGGCCGCGAGCTGTTCGAGCAGCGGAGCGACCTGACGGCACGGCGCGCACCAGGTGGCCCAGATGTCCACCACGACAGGGATGTCAGAGTCGAGGACCTCGTCCTCGAACGTGGCGTCGGTGACGGCGGTCAGCGTGCTCATGCGAAGACCTCCTCGGCCTCGGTCACAGGGGTGGCCTGGTTCTCGAGCGCAGCAAGGAAGTGCTGGGCGTCCTGGGCTGCAGCGCAGCCGGTGCCGGCAGCGGTGATGGCCTGCCGATAGGTGTGATCCACCAGGTCCCCGGCCGCGAAGACACCGGGAAGGTTCGTCCGAGTCGAGGGGTGGTCCACGAGCACGAAACCGGCCGCGTCAGTGTCGACCGTTCCGGTCACCAGCTCGGAACGGGGGTCGTGGCCGATGGCGACGAAGAGCCCGGTTGCCGACAGGTCCCGCTCGACACCGGTGGCGGTGTCGCGAAGAGTGACAGACTCCAGCTTCTCGGCCCCGTTGAGATGCGCGACCTCGCTGTTCCAGGCGACCTCGATCTTCGGGTGATCGAGCACGCGCTGCGCCATGATCTTGGACGCGCGGAACTCGCCGCGGCGGTGCACGACGGTCACCTTAGAGGCGAAGCGGGTGAGGAACAGGGCCTCCTCCATCGCGGAGTCACCGCCGCCGACGACGACGATCTCCTGCTCGCGGAAGAAGAACCCGTCACAAGTGGCGCACCAGGAAACGCCGCGCCCGGTGAGGCGCTCCTCGTCCGGGAGCCCGAGCTTACGGTAAGCGGACCCCATCGCGAGGATCACAGACTGTGCGCGGAACGTCTCTCCCGCGCCGGTCTCGACGGTCTTGATCGGGCCGACGAGGTCAACGCGGGTCGCGTCATCGAGGAGGATGCGGGCGCCGAACCGCTCGGCCTGCTGGCGCATCGACTCCATCAGCTCCGGCCCCTTCACGCCCTCGATGAAGCCGGGGAAGTTCTCTACCTCGGTCGTTGTCATCAGCGCCCCGCCTGCGGTCACGGAACCAGCGAGCACCACCGGGGCGAGTTCCGCACGAGCGGCATAGACAGCGGCGGTGTAGCCCGCAGGGCCGGACCCGATGATGACCAGCTCAACCTCATGAAACGACATGCTTCTATATTGACATTCTTCAAAGCAAGGCGCAATCAGTCGTGGGGGCGTTCACCGAATCTTCACCAGGGCGCATCAAAGAGGGCGACCTCCCCTGTGGAAGCCGCCCTCTTGATGAGCTGGTCAGCCGACGCTGACGGGCCGGGCCCCGATCTGCAGCACCGACGGTGCGGCGCAGCAGCTGGCGCCTTCGGCGTCGAAGCCGCCGGCGCCGCCGCAGACGCCGGTGTCGGGGAGGACGAGCTCGTTGCGTTCTGCGGCCTCGTGGTCGCCGGTGAGGTGCGCTGCGACGCTGCGGACCTGCTCGTAACCGGTGAGGGCGAGGAAGGTCGGCGCGCGTCCGTACGACTTCGCGCCGACGATGAAGAGCCCCTGCTCGGGCTGCGTCAGCTGGCGCGCGCCGGTCGCGCCGACCGATCCGCAGGAGTGGATGTTCGGGTCGATCTCCGAGGCGATCCCGGCGACCGCGTCCAGTGAGCCGTCCAGGTCGATGCGCACTTCGCGCAGGATGCTGGTGTCGGGGCGGAACCCGGTGAGGGCGAAGACGTGCGCGACGTCGGAGATCTCCTGGCCGTTCTCGGCAATGATCGTGAGTTTGTCGCCGTCCTGCTGGAACTCCGCGACGCGGAAGCCGGTGACGACTTCGACAATGCCTGCCTCGATGACCTTGCGGGCGCGGGATCCGAGTGCGGCGCGTTCGGGCAGTTCATCGCCTGATCCGCCGCCGAACACGTTCGTCGCGCTCCCGCGGCGCAGCAGCCAGGTCACCTTGGTGCCGGGTTCGCGACGCGCGAGCTCACTCAGGCGCAGCACCGTGTGCGTCGCGGAGTGGCCCGCGCCGACGACGACCACGTGCGTGCCCGCGAGAGCAGAGACATCGTCGGGGATCCGGTACGAGATGCGCTCCGAGGCAGCCGCCTCACCGACCGCGAGGAACCCATCGGCACCCGCGGGGTTCGGGAGGGACCAGGTCCCGCTCGCGTCGATCACAGAGCGTGCGAGGATGCGGCCATCGCGGCCGTCTTGATCGACCGTGTGCACGACGAACGGGGTGCTCTTGCGACCGCTCGCGACGACCTTGTCCCGCCCCTGCCGTGCGACACCCGTGACGGTCGTGCCGTAGAGCACCCGGTCGCCCAGGGCATCGGCAAGCGGGGCGAGATACTCGCTCACCCACTCGGCCCCGGTCGGGTAGCCGCTTGCCGGCGCCGTCCAACCGGTCGGCTCGAGCAGGCGGCGGGCTGCGGCATCGGTGAGCTCCGACCAGGCAGAGAATAGCCGCACGTGCCCCCACTCGAACACGGCAGCACCGGCCGTAGCACCGCGCTCGACGACCACGGAATCGACGCCGCGCTCGGCCAGGTGGGCAGCTGCAGCCAAACCCTGCGGTCCGGCACCGATGATGACGACAGGAAGCGCCGAAGACTCAGACATCACATCTCCTCAGATCGAAGAACTTCAATACGAGAACGCTCGCGCATCTATCGAAGTTTGTCAATACGTGCCAGAATAGCCGTATGAGCCTCCCTGCGACCATCGCTCAGAGCACGTGCTGCGTGCCGCGAATCACCGCGTCGATAACGCCGGAGGAGGCAGAGCGGGTTGCCCGCGTCTTCAAGGCTCTCGGTGATCCCACTCGGGTCATGCTGCTCTCGCTCATCGCCGGGAGCGAAGGCCGCGAGGCATGCATCTGCGACCTCATCGAGCCTGTCGGCTTGTCCCAGGGGACGGTCTCCCACCACATGAAGCTGCTCGCCGATGCGGGTCTGGTGACACGCGAGCAGCGCGGCAAGTGGGCGTACTTCGCCCTCAACGACGGAGCCTTGGACGCTGCCGCCGACGCCCTTCGCTCTGTATGACTGCCGACGTGGCCGCCCCGGCCCGGCTCGGCGGGCGGCTGGCAGCCTTGTCGGTGGGGCAGGTCATCAGCTGGGGGATCCTGTACTACGCCCTCATCGTCGCGTCCCCGGCCATATCCGTCGACACCGGCTGGCCAGTCACACTCGTCACGGTGTCGTTCTCTGCAGGTCTCATCGTCTCCGCCGTGGCCGGAGTCTTCATCGGCCGTTGGCTCGACGAGCATGGCCCGCGTCTGATCATGACTTTGGGGAGCATCGTCGGCCCTGCCGGACTCATCATGGTCGCGCTTTCCCCAAACCTCGCTACTTTCACCGGCGGATGGGTGATCACAGGTGTCGCGCAGTCCGCCGTGCTCTACCAGGCCGCGTTCACCGTCATCACCCGCCGCCACGGTGATCGGCGGCGCGCGGCGATGACCATCGTCACCCTGGCTGGCGGGCTCGCCTCCACCGTTTTCGCACCGGTCGTCGCGGGGCTTCTCACGGTTACCGACTGGCGCACTACTTTCCTGATCCTCGCCACGTTCCTGGTCGTGACCACGGCGCCCCTTCACTGGTTCAGCCTCGAACGCCGTTGGGACCATGCCCCGGACGACCCGGCCGCGGACCACGTTCACACGATCAGCACCGTCATCCGCACCCGCCGCTTCTGGATGCTCGAGCTGTCGATGCTCACACTCGCAGCGGCACTGTTCAGCGTCACCCTCGCCTTGATCCCCCTCTTCACGGAGAAGGGCATGAGCTACGAGCTCGCGGCATGGGCGCTCGGGCTCCTCGGCGCCGGACAGGTCATCGGCCGGCTCCTCTACGTTGCGATTCCGCACACCGCGGCCCCGTGGATCCCCTTTGCGGCTACCGCCGGGCTGAGCGTCGTCTTCCTCGCCCTTCTCGCACTCATCCCTGGCCCGCCATGGCTGCTCATCGTCATCGGCATCGCGGCAGGTGCCGTACGAGGCGCGCAGACACTCGTTCAAGGTTCCGCGGTCGCCGACCGGTGGGGAGTCCGCAACTACGGCTCCATCAACGGCGTCTTCGCCGCACCCATCACCTGAGTATTCGCTCTTCTGAGTGCCACTGATATTGGGGTTCAGGGCCGCTGTCCTGTCGATGCGATCTCGTCGTTGAGAGCCACCGAATATTCGGGTTCGGGGCCGCCTAGGCTCCTTCTGCCGTGT
>Ga0209941_1001731_pt1 | contig 13992 bp, 9 predicted proteins | sample ThiBiot_300_plan_FD_183945 | JGI IMG/M metagenome (GOLD analysis project Ga0209941, IMG submission 183945) | Wastewater bioreactor microbial communities from Cape Town, South Africa - Thiocy_solids_1 (SPAdes) | ecosystem: Engineered > Bioremediation > Thiocyanate > Unclassified | place: South... | reverse complement strand
TGCGCCGGCTCGGCAGGCCGGTGAGCTGGTCGTAGTTCACCAGATGCTCGATGCGCCGGCTGGCCTCGCGCTCGGCCGTGACGTCGATCTGGTAGGACAGATAGTGGGTGACGGCGCCGGTCGCATCTCGCAGCGGATGGATCAGGAGCAGGTCCACGGTTTCCTCGCCCGCTCTGGTGAGGTTGATCACCTCGCCGCGCCAGGGCTGGCCCTGGACCAGTTCGGACCACATGGCCCGGTAGGTGGCTTCGGAGGTCTTGCCCGATTTCAGCAAGCGGGGGTTGCGTCCGATGACGTCGTTGGCGTCATAGCCCGTATGCCGCGTGAAGGCCGGGTTGACGTAGATGATGCGCGCATCGAGGTCGGTGATGATGATGGTGGCCGGACTTTGCGCCACCGCATAGGAGAACATGCGCAGGGTCTGGGCCGTTTCCTCCCGTTTGGTCACGTCCCGCGAGATCACCACGAAAAGCGGCCTGGCCCCTACATCCACCATTGCGCGTGCCACCGACAGTTCATAGGAACGAAGCTCGTTGCCGGGCAGCTCGAGCGCAATGATCTTGCCGCGCGAGAGACCCTGGTGCCCGGCCTCCTGAAGCGCTTGCAGCACAGTCTGGGCCTCGCGCGGGTGCATGATGTCGTTGACGGTCTTGCCCAGCAGCCCATCGGTACCCGTCAGCAAGCCGCCGGCGCTGCCGGCATGAACCTCGAGGTAGCGGCCTTCGTCGTTCATGACGAACAGCAGGTCCGGCAGCGCCGCAAGCATGGCCCGCTGGCGTGTCAGGGCAGTCCGTAGTCGTCCATAAGGCTGGCGCACGGTGTCGGCAAAGGCCGCGCGGTACAGATAGACGAACGCCAGTACCTTGTACAGGTGCCCGGTCAGGTTGTAGAGGTCGCTGGCGCGCGCATAGCGGGCAAAAAAAACCTCGCTCATGGCGACGATGCCCGCCGCCATGAAAAACAGCACAGCGTTCGGAAAACCGGGCTCGCGCAGGCGCTGCCAGAGCTTGAACGCGGCGAGCAGGTACAACGCGATCAACACATACTCGCTGCCGATCTTGAAGTCCGTGAGGCCCTGACCCGGGAGGTAGGTGCGCGGCAGCCACGTTGCGTTGCCGAGAATGGCCAGATGCGCCAGCCCGACGGGTATCAGCACGGCGGCAAGAACCAGGACGGGTGAGCGCGCGCGCCGGGCAAGCGCGCGACTTTGCCAGGCAAAGGCCAGCAGACCCAAGGCATCGAGCAGGCGCGCGGCCAGCCAGAAGAGGATGGCCTTCTCGGTGGAACCTGGCGTGACATAGACCGGCATGCCGGCGTAGGAGAGCGCGTGGGAGAAATCCAGCAGCGCAGAGCCGAGAAACACGCAGGCCAGCAGCATGGCGCCGGGGGGCAGCGATTCGTGCCGCAGGCTCCATACCGTGGCGAAGATCATCGCGCTGATGACGATGGCCAGGGTTTCCAGCGCCGTGTGCAGCGGCAGATAGATCTCGGGCGCCAGCGTTTTGTCGGGCTGGGGCAGCAGGCTCAGTACCACCAGCGGCACGATCAGCACGCCCAGGATGCGCAGGGCGTGGCGGGTGGGCAGTGGAGAGTCCAAGGTGTTGTTCATTGCCCCCCCGCGGGGTGAAGCACGAGGGGGCGACTTTAACAGTCGGCGCCTCTTCCTTTCATGCAGCGCCTGTCGTCCGTACGCGCGGCTGCGCGCATCAGGGTGTGTGCCCGGCCGCGCGCAGCGCGCGCGCCACCTGCATGACGAGCGAGGGGCCGCGGTAGATCAGGCCGGTGTACAGCTGCACCACGTCGGCGCCCGCGCGTATCTTCTCGACGGCGTCCGCCGCCGAGAGAATGCCGCCCACGCCAATGATGGGAAAACCCGGCCCAAGCCGCGCGCGCAACTGGTGGATGACCGCGTTGGACGCCTGTTTGAGCGGTGCGCCGCTCAGGCCGCCCGTCTCCTGGGCATGGGGCAGGCCGTGCACGCCGTTGCGGTCGATGGTGGTGTTGGTGGCGATCACGCCATCCATGCCATGGCGAAGCAGCGCATCGGCGATCGCGGCGATCTGCTCGTGCGTGAGATCCGGCGCGATCTTGAGGAAGACCGGCACGCGCCGTCCCTGCGCGGCGGCCAGCGTCTCGCGCTCACGGGCGATCGTGCCCAGCAGCGCGTCGAGCGCCGCGTCGCTCTGCAGGCTGCGCAGGTTATTCGTGTTGGGCGAGCTGATGTTGACGCTGACGTAGTCCGCGTAGGGGTAGACGCCGCGCAGGCCCAGAACGTAGTCGTTCGCGGCCTCTTCGATGGGCGTGGTGGCGTTCTTGCCGATGTTCAGGCCGAGAATCAGCGGCGCACCCGCCGCGCGCACGCGCGAGCGCCTGACGTTGGCGATGAAGGCATCGAGCCCGTCGTTGTTGAACCCCATGCGGTTGATCAGCGCCCGCGCCTGCGGCAGGCGAAACATGCGCGGCTGGGGGTTGCCGGGCTGCGCCCTGGGCGTGACGGTGCCCACTTCGACGAAACCGAAACCCATGGCGGCAAAGGCGTCGATGCAGCGTGCGTTCTTGTCCAGCCCGGCCGCCAGTCCGACGCGGTTGGGAAACTTCAGGCCGGCCAGCGTGACGGGGTCATGGACCAGTGGGCAAGCCCACGTGCGCTCGGCAAGGGTCCCTGCCGTGGCCGCCAGCAGCTTGAGCGTGAGATCATGGGCCGCTTCGGCATCCATGCGAAAGAGCAGGGGGCGGGCAAGGGTGTAGGGCAGCGGCATGGAGATAATCCGGACAAAACCTGTCGATTTTCCGCCATGACCGATGCCACCCACCTGACACAAGACGAACTCAAGACACTGGTGGGCCGCGCTGCCCTGCAATATGTCACGCCCGGAGAAATCCTGGGGGTGGGTACGGGCTCCACGGTCAACTGCTTCATCGATGCGCTCGCCGACATGAAGACACGGATTCCCGGCGCCGTATCCAGTTCCGAGGCCAGCAGCACGCGCCTGCGGGCCCTGGGCATTGCGGTGCTCGACGCGAACGAGGTGCAACGCCTGTCGGTCTATATCGACGGCGCCGACGAGATCGACGGCCACGGCTGCATGATCAAGGGCGGCGGGGCGGCGCTCACGCGCGAGAAGATCGTCGCGGCGCTGGCCGATCGTTTCATCTGCATTGCCGATGCCAGCAAGCGCGTGGACGTGCTGGGGCGGTTTCCGCTGCCGGTGGAGGTCATTCCGATGGCGGCGGCGCAGCTCGCGCGGCGTTTTGCCGCACTGGGCGCCACGGCCACGCTGCGCCTGAAGGACGGCGCGCCGCTCGTCACCGACAACGGCCAGCACATCCTGGACGTGCGGGGCCTCGCCATTACCGATCCGCTGGCGTTCGAGACGGACGTCAGCCAGTGGCCGGGCGTGGTCACGGTGGGCGTGTTCGCGCATCAGCGCGCCAGTGTCTGCCTGCTCGGAACCCCCGAGGGGGTCCGAATCATCGACTTCGGGCCATGACATCGCTGCCCCGGTACTGGCGCCAGCAGGCCACGCCCTCGGGCGGCATGCGGCTGGTGTATGCCGTGCGCGGCGGCGCGGCACTCTGGGTCTTGCTGGCGCTCGCGCTCATACTCTTCGCCGCGAGCATTGCCAGTGCCCGGTGGCTGGGCTGGGGCGCTGATCTGACGGTGGCGGGCTGGCTCCTTTTCATCTTGCTGCCTGGCGGGGCGGCGCTCGCGGGCGTCTATGTGCTGGACGTGCTGTTCTGGCGGCAGACGCAGTACACGCTGGACGAGGGGATGATCGACGTGCGGGTGCGCTCGCTGTTTCACGGGCACGGCACGCAGATCGCACGCGCGATGGTCACGGGTGTGGAGCAGGCGTACACGCCACCCGCGCAGGATGCGGCGACGGGCGACCCGGGCACCTGGGCCGTCCTGGTCAATTACCGGGCGATCGAGGGTCACGCAGCCAGTCTGGCGCTGGTGGGGATGGGCAGCGAAGAGGAAAGCGAGTGGCTCGGTCCGCTGCTGGCGCAGTGGGCGAGGGCGCCTCTGGCCCGGGGCTTTGGCGCCAGCGTGGCCGACGAGGCCGATCCCGCCGAACTGCCCCGAAGCGCAAAGCTCAGAAAATGATTCCGGCCGGATTGGACGGATTGGGGGTTCCAGGCGCAGGCGCCGCGGGTGCCGGCGTTTCCGGCGCCGTGCGTGCGGGCTGCTGCCGAGGTTCGGGCTTGGGAACGACATGGCTCGGCACCACGGGCGTGCCGCGCACCACCAGCGGAGCGGCCGCGGAGCGTTGGTAGCTCGCCGGCAGTTCTGACGTCTTGGGATAGCCTGCGGCATCCAGGTACTGGCTCCATTCGGTATCGGAGAAGCCCTTGATCCTTTGTGAACCGATGGTGACCACGGGCAGCGAAGCATCGCCGGCCAGGCCTTGCAGCGCCTCGATGTCTTCGTTGCTGGTGACCGTGCGCTCCGCAAACGGAATGCCGCGGTTGATCAGGAGGTTGCGGCCATTGACGCAGGGGCCGCAGTCCTTGCCCGTGTACAGCACCACCGGGTAGCGCGTGGCCGTCTGGCGCAGGGCAAAGGGCAGGGCGTCGTTGGCGTGGAGATCGGTGCCGGTCTGCACGCCCACGTGGGTGCTGACCTTCGCGCCCTTGGACAGATCCTCGGGCGCCCGGTCGGAGAAGGTGACGCGGCCATCCGGCCCCACGATGCGGTAGACGGCCTGCGCCTGCACCGCGCCCGCCAGCAGCGCCGACAACGCGGCCACGAGTGCGGTGGTGTGCGTGCGGTTCATGGGGTTCTCCTCGTATCTCTGAAAAATGATAGCTGACGCCGCTTGTCAGTCAATACTTTCAAATATGAATGGCTTCATAAGCCTTGTTAATCCAGTGCGAACAGCTCACTTTTTATCCGGCCATGCCTTGATGGCGCAGCAAGGCATCGAGCTGGGGCTCGCGGCCGCGGAAGGCCTTGAAGGATTCGATGGCCGGGCGGCTGCCGCCCGTTTCCAGGATTTCCTTGCGGTAGCGGCGCCCGGTCTCGGGGCTCGGTTCGCCGTTGGCGCCGCGCGTTTCCTCGAATGCCGCGTAAGCGTCGGCCGAGAGCACCTCGGCCCACTTGTAGCTGTAATAACCGGCCGCGTAACCGCCGCCGAAAATGTGGCTGAAGCTGTGCGCGAAGCGGTTGAAGGCGGGCGGCTGCAGCACGGCCACTTCGGCGCGCACCTCGGCGAGCAGCCCGGCGATGTCCTCGCGTGCGTGCGAGCGCGTGTGCAGCAGCATGTCGAAGAGCGAGAACTCGATCTGGCGCAGCGTCTGCATGCCGGCTTGGAAGTTCTTCGCGGCCAGCATCTTGTCGAAGAGCGCGCGCGGCAGCGGCTCGCCCGTGTCGACGTGCGCCGTCATGTGCCTGAGCACTTCCCACTCCCAGCAGAAATTTTCCATGAACTGACTCGGCAGCTCGACCGCGTCCCACTCGACGCCGCTGATGCCCGAGACATCGTGCTCGTTGACCTGCGTGAGCATGTGCTGCAGGCCGTGGCCGAATTCATGGAACAGCGTGGTGGCGTCGTCGTGGGTGAGCAGCGGCGGCTTGCCATCGACGCCGTCGGCGAAATTGCACACCAGGTAGGCCACGGGCGTCTGCACCGCACCGGAGTCGGGACGCTGCCAGCGCCCACGTGCGTCGTCCATCCAGGCGCCGCCGCGCTTGCCGGGTCGGGCCGGCTTGTCGAGGTAAAACTGGCCGACGAGCGCGCCATCCCGCTCGATGCGGTAGAACTCCACCGCGGGATGCCAGACCGGTGCCTCGTCACGGCGGATGCTCACCTCGAACAGCGTCTCGACGATCTTGAACAGGCCCGCGAGCACCTTGGGCGCGGGGAAGTAGGGTTTGACCTCCTGCTCGTTGTAGGCGTAGCGCGCCTCCTTGAGCTTTTCGGAGATGTAGGGCCAGTCCCAGGCCTGCGGATCGGCGAGCCCCAGGGTTTCTTTCGCGAACGCGCGCAGGTCCGCGAGGTCCTTTTGCGCGTACGGGCGTGCGCGCTTGGCCAGGTCGCGCAGGAAATGCAGCACCTGATCGGGTGAATGAGCCATCTTGGGCACGAGCGAGACCTCGCCGAAATTGGCGTAGCCAAGCAGCTCGGCCTCTTCCTGGCGCAGCGCCAGGATGTCCTGCATCACCGTGGTGTTGTCGAAGCGGCTCGCGTCGCCCTCGGCCTGATCGGAGGCGCGCGTGACGTGGGCACGGTAGAGCTTTTCGCGCAGCGCGCTGCTGCGTGCGAACTGCATCACCGGCAGGTAGCACGGCATGTGCAGCGTGAGCTTGTGGCCTTGCTGGCCTTCGGCCTGGGCTGCGGCGCGCGTGGCGGCCAGTACGTCCCGCGGTACGCCCGCCATGTCTTCGGGCGTGGCGAGGCAACTGAACGCATCGGTCGCATCGAGCACGTTTTCGCTGTATTTCTGCTGCAGCTCGGCCAGGCGCTCCTGCACCTGGGCAAAGCGCTCGCGCGCCGCGCCGGTGAGCTCCGCACCCGAGAGGCGAAAGCCGCGCAAGGCGTTGGCGAGCGCCTGGCGCTGCTCGGCGTTCAGGCCCGCCGGGTCCATGGCCTTGTATTTGGCGTACAGCCGCTCGTCCGCGCCCAGGCGCGTCCAGAACGCGGTCACCAGGGGGAGGGCGGCGTTGTAGGCGGCGCGCAGCTCGGGCGTGTCCATGACGGCGCTCAGGTGGCTCACGGCGCTGAAGGAGCGGCTGAGCTGCTCGGTGGCCACGTCCAGCACACGCGCGATGGCGGTCCAATCCGCGGGAAAGTCGGCGGCCGTCACCTGCGCCAGCGCCGACTCGCAGCGCTTGAGCAGTTCATCGACGGCGGGCGCCACGTCGGCTGGGGTGATGCGATCGAAGGCGATGGCACCCGAGAAATCGAGCAGGGGATTGGTCATGCAGGTGCAGATGGGCGCCGCGGCGCAAAAGTTCAAGCCAGGCCCTCGCACGAGGCCAGCGTGTTCATGAGCAGCATGGTGATGGTCATCGGCCCCACGCCGCCGGGCACGGGGGTGATCCAGCCGGCCACTTCCTTCACGCCGTCGAAATCCACGTCGCCGCAGAGCTTGCCTGCGTCGTCGCGGTTCATGCCTACGTCGATCACGACGGCGCCGGGTTTGACCATGTCCGCCGTGAGTACGTTACGTTTGCCCACCGCCGCCACGACGATGTCGGCCTGGCGCGTCATTGCCGCGAGGTCCTTCGTGCCGCTGTGGCAGATGGTGACCGTGGCATTGGCCGCGAGCAGCATCATGGCCATGGGTTTGCCGACGATGTTGCTGCGCCCGATGACCACGGCGTGCTGGCCGCGCAGGTCGCGCAGGCCGATGGATTCGAGCATCTTCATGCAGCCGTAGGGCGTGCAGGCCTTGAAACCGGGCTCGCCCACCATGAGTGCGCCGGCGCTCGCCACGTGAAAACCGTCCACGTCCTTGGCGGGCGAGATGGCTTCGATGACCTTGTGGCTGTCGATCTGCGGCGGCAGCGGCAACTGCACGAGGATGCCGTGGATGGCCGGGTCGGTGTTGAGCGCGTGGATGCGCGCCAGCAACTCGGCCTCGGTCATCGCCGCGTCGTGGCGCTCCAGCACCGAGCGGATGCCCACGTCTTCGCATGCCTTGACCTTGTTGCGCACATAGACCTGGCTGGCCGGGTTGTCACCCACGAGGATGACCGCAAGGCCCGGTACCTTGCCTTGCGCCTTCAGTGCTTGAGTGCGGCGGGCGATGTCCGCGCGCAGTTGGGAAGAGAGTGCCTTGCCGTCGATCAGTTGGGCTGTCATCGATTACCTTGCAATGGGTTGCGTCAGGGCGCGCGGCGCCACGTCGGGCGTGCGGCGCCGGATGCGGGATTCAGAGCTTTGCGGGGGAATTGCCCAGCGCGATCTTGAGCAGGTCGGCCACCGTGTTGGCGCCGAGCTTTTCCATGATGTTGGCGCGGTGCGCCTCCACGGTCTTGATGCTGATCCCGAGGTCGTCCGCGATCTGCTTGTTCAAACGCCCGGCGACGATGCGCTCGAGCACCTGCGATTCGCGCCCCGTGAGCTTGGCCATGAGTGCCTCGTGGCTGGCGGCGAGCTGGTGGTCGGCAAAGCTCTCTCGCGCGCGTTCGAGCATGCGCTCGACCAGTTCGGAGAGTTCCTTTTCGTTGAAGGGCTTCTGGATGAAGTCCAGCGCGCCTTTCTTCATCGTGTCCACCGCCATGGGCACGTCGCCGTGGCCGGTGATGAAGACGATGGGCAGGGGAGACTTGCGCTCCAGCAGCCTGTCCTGCAGCTCCAGCCCCGTCATGCCGGCCATGCGCACGTCGATGATCAGGCAGGCCACCTCGCGCGGGTCGTAGCGGGTGAGGAAGGTCTCGGCCGAATCGAAACAGCGCACGCGATAGCCCCTGCCCTCGAGCAGCCATTGCAGCGAATCGCGCACGGCCTCGTCGTCATCGACGACATAGACCGTGCCTTTTTTCGGGGACATCAAATTCATGCATGGGCCTTTCACGTCGTTATTGCTTCGAAATCGCTAGTAGCGTTTTCAGCGCCGGCCAGCGGCAACCAGAAAGTGAACAGGCACCCCGTGACCTCTTTGGAATTGTAGAGGTTCTCCGCCTTGAGCCTGCCCTGGTGTGACTCGACGATGCTGCGGCACAGGTTCAGGCCCATGCCCATGCCTTCGCTCTTGGTGGAGTAGAAGGCTTCGAAGAGATGCTCGAGCACGTCGGCCGGAAGGCCAGGCCCGCTGTCTTCCACGCTGAACTGGATCACATCCACGCTGTCGACCTGGCGCGGCACCACGCGCAGCTCCACGTTGCGCTGAGCCAGGGGGCGGTCGGCGTGCGCGATGGCCTCGGCGCCGTTCTTCATCAGGTTGATCAGCACCTGCTCGATCAGGATGCTGTCGGCCATCACCGGCGGCAGGCGCGCCGCGACGTAGTGCGACAGGCGCACGTTGTGCCGGCGCAATTCGATGGTGGCGAGCTCCACCGCCTCGGCCACCATTTCGGTGACGTTGGCCAGCTGCCGGTTGGGTTCGCTCTTTTTCACGAAGGCGCGGATGCGCTGGATGATCTGTCCGGCGCGCTGGGCCTGGTGCGCCGTCTTGTGGAGTGCGCCCAGCAGCGCCTGTTCGCTGATTTCTCCGCTTTCCACGCGCGAGATCATGCCGCTGCAGTAGTTGCTGATGGCGGTGAGCGGCTGGTTGAGCTCGTGCGCCACGCTGGACGCCATCTCGCCCATGGTGATGAGGCGGCTCACCGACTGCGTGCGCTCCGCCTGGTGCGCGGCCACCTCCTGCGCATGGCGGCGGGCCGTGATGTCGGTGGCAATGACCATCTGCGCGATGCGCCCGTCCACCCAGTGCAGATAGCGCGAGCGCACCTCCAGCCACTTGCCCAGATCGGGCTGGTAGATCTCGACGTTGTCCGACTGGGCCTGCGTCATCGTGTGGCTTGGAAAGCCCATGAGACTGTCTTCGTCGTCCGGCGCCTCGGCGTGCACCACCCCGGCCTGGGCCACGAGCTGCAGGTGGCCCTCGGTGAGCGAACCGAACCACTGGCGGTACAGGCGGTTGGCGAACAGCAGCTCCTTGCTGCCCAGCGGGGCGACGGACACCGAGGCGTCGAGCGACTCCAGCACGATGGTGAAGCGCTCGTGCGAGGCCACGAGCTGCTCGCGCACGCGGTTGGGCTCGGTGATGTCGGTCATCGACGTCATCCAGCCGGTGTGCCGCCCGTGACCGTCGATCAGCGGCGAGACGTACAGGCGCGCATCGAAGATCGTGCCGCTCTTGCGCTGCACACGCACCTGCAGGCCGCCGGGCACGGCCTTGCCCGAGAGCTCTTCATGCAGCTTGCTTTGCTGCGAGTTGCGCTCCGCCTCGGGCCAATAGCTGTAGGGCGGGGTCTGGCCCACGAGTTCTTCGGTGGACCAGCCCGTCATCTGGCAGAACGCCGCGTTCACGTAGGTGATGCGGCCTTCGAGATCGAGCGCGCGCATGCCCGTGAGGATGGAGTTTTCCATGGCACGGCGAAAGTTGGTCTCGGCAATCAGCGCCTCCTGCGCCTGCATGCGCCTGCGCGTGTGCCGCCAGGTGCCGAGCAGCAGCCAGGCCGTCATGATGCTGAGCGCCCCCACGAGCCAGAACAGGCCGCTGCCCACCACACCCAGCGAGGTACGGTAGGCCTGCGCGCGCAGCACCAGCGTCTGCCCAGGCAGGACGATGGGCGCCTGGTAGACATTGGTGGGGCTGCTCCAGGGGAGGAAGGCGCGCACGCGGGGCTGCAGCGGCGACCCGGCCAGCAACTGGTGCTGCGTGTTGACCAGCGTCACCGCATAGCGCGAAAGCACTTCCGTGGGCGTGCCATAGCGCAGCAGGCTGTCCACCGAGTATTCGGCGAGCAGTACGCCCGCGAAGCGATCATGCGTGGTCAGAGGCACCTGCAGCTGCAGCAGCGGAACGGGCTTGTCCGGGGTGAGTTCGGGCAGCAGGTAAACCGGCTGCTCCAACTGCTGCACCTGGCGAAAGCCCTGTTGCGTCGGGCCCGGGCGCAAGAGCTCGCCCGTCAGGCGCATCTGGCTGCCCGCGAGCGTGGGCGCCGACTGGCTGATGCGCACGCGACCGGTCTCGTCGATCCAGGTGAGCGCCTGCATCTCCGGATACTGCGTCGTCATCAGGTCCGCCTGGATGGTGAAATCCGACTCGTTCAAGCCTTGAGCGGAGAGGTCGCGGGCGATGCGCATGACCTGCTCCTGGCGCTCGGACAGGCGCAGGCGCAGGCGCTGCTGGGCGTACTCCACGTCGCGCTGCAGCGCTTCGCGTTCGCGCTCGATTTCCTGCGAGTGCAAATACCAGAACGAAGCCGCGATGGCGACGAAAAACAGAAATACCGCCACCAGAGGCGCGAGGGCGGCAAAGCGGTCCTGGCGGTGCGGCGAGAGTTCACGCCACCACCGGCGCCAGCGCCGCGGTGGCAGTTGCTCCGACATCGGCATGGCCTCGGCGCGCGGATGAGGGGAAACCATGAGCGAAGTTTAAAGACCGACAGCGTGATCCAGAAGTTTTTCTTCGGGGTTTTCCTAGGTATTTTCGTATTATGAGATTCGCTCATACTATTTGAAATTTCATAAAACTATGCGACACTCGAACACCTATCCTGACACCCACATTGCCATCAAGGAGACTGAAGATGAGTGACGCCATCAATGGCCAGGCGCGCACGGACGCCGATGCACAAGAAACGCATGAATGGATGGACGCACTGTCCGCGGTCATCGAAAAAGAAGGTCCCGAACGCGCTCACTTTCTTCTGGAGCAACTGCTGGAGCATGCGCGCGAGCACTCCATCGACATGCCGTTCTCCGCCACGACCGGCTACGTGAACACGATTGAGCCCGAGGAGGAGCAGCGCAGCCCGGGCAACATCGAGATCGAAAAGCGCCTGCGCGCCTACATGCGCTGGAATGCCATGATCATGGTGGCGCGCGCCAACCGCATCCATACGGACGACGGCGGCTCGCTGGGCGGGCACATCGGCTCTTACGCCTCGGTCGCGACGATGTTCGAGACCGGTTTCAACCATTTCTGGCATGCCGAGAGCCCCGAGCACGGCGGCGACTGCATCTACCTGCAGGGTCACAGCTCGCCGGGCGTGTATGCGCGCGCCTTCATGGAAGGGCGCATTTCCGAAGATCAGATGCTGCACTTTCGCCAGGAGGTCGGTTACAAGGCCGGCCTGCCGAGCTACCCGCACCCCTGGCTCATGCCCGATTTCTGGCAGTTTCCCACGGTCTCCATGGGCCTGGGGCCGCACATGGCGATCTACCAGGCGCGTTTTCTCAAGTACCTGCACGCACGCGGCATCGCCAACACCGAAGGGCGCAAGGTCTGGGTGTTCCTGGGTGACGGCGAAATGGACGAACCCGAGAGCAAAGGCGCGATCGACCTGGCCTCGCGCGAGCATCTGGACAACCTGATCTTCGTCATCAACTGCAACCTGCAGCGCCTGGACGGCCCGGTGCGCGGCAACGGCAAGATCATCCAGGAGCTCGAAGGGCAGTTTCGCGGCGCGGGCTGGAACGTCATCAAGTGCCTGTGGGGCAGCAGCTGGGATCCGCTGCTCGCGCGCGACAGGGACGGCATCCTCAAGAAGGTGATGATGGACACGCTGGACGGCGACTATCAGACCTTCCGCGCGCAGGATGGCGCCTACATCCGCGAGCATTTCTTCGGCCGCGATCCGCGCCTGCTCAAGATGGTCGAGCACATGAGCGACGACGACATCTGGGCGCTGCGCCACGGCGGCCACGACCCGCAGAAGGTGTACGCGGCCTTTCATGCGGCCAATGAGACCCGGGGCCAACCCACGGTCATTCTTTCGCGCACCATCAAGGGCTATGGCATGGGCGCGGCCGGGCAGGCCAAGATGCCGGTGCACCAGATCAAGAAACTGGGCGATCCGGCCATCGTCGCCTTCCGCGACCGCTTCAACATCCCCGTGCCCGACAGCGAGCTGGCGGACCTGCCGTTCTACAAACCGGCCGACGACACGCCGGAGATGAGGTACCTGCACGCGCACCGCGAGAAGCTCGGCGGCTACCTGCCAAGCCGGCGCATGCAATCCGACGAGAGCTTTACCGTGCCCTCGCTCGAGACGTTCAAGGCCATCCTCGATCCGACGGCTGAGGGGCGCGAGATCAGCACCACGCAGGGCTTCGTGCGCTTCGTCGTGCAGCTGCTGCGCGACAAGGCGCTGGCGCCGCGCGTCGTTCCCATCGTGGTGGACGAGGCGCGCACCTTCGGCATGGAAGGGATGTTCCGCCAGATCGGCATCTACAACCCGGCAGGCCAGCAGTACACGCCGGTGGACAAGGGCGAGGTCGCCTACTACCGCGAGGCCAAGGACGGCCAGGTGCTGCAGGAGGGGATCAACGAGGCGGGTGGCATGTCCAGCTGGCTCGCGGCGGCCACGAGCTACAGCGTGAGCAACCGCATCATGATCCCGTTCTACGTGTACTACTCGTGCTTCGGCTTCAACCGCTTCGGCGATCTGGCCTGGGCGGCAGGCGACCTGCACGCACGCGGCTTCCTGCTGGGCGGCACGGCCGGGCGCACCACGCTCAACGGCGAAGGTCTGCAGCACCAGGACGGCAACAGCATGCTGATCTTCAGCTCGGTGCCGGCCTGCAAGAGCTACGAGCCCTCGTTCGCGCACGAAGTGGCGGTCATCATGCACGACGGCATGAAGCGCATGGTCGAGAAGCAGGAGGACGTCTTCTACTACCTCGCCATCCACAACGAGAACTACGCCATGCCGGGCCTCATCCCCGGCACCGAGGAGCAGATCCTCAAGGGCATGTACCTGTGCCAGCCCGGCGCCGAGGGCAGCAAGCGCGTGCAGCTCATGGGCAGCGGCACCATCCTGCGCGAATCCATCGCCGCGCAGCAGCTGCTGGCCACCGACTGGGGCGTGCAGGCCGACGTCTGGAGTTGCCCGAGCTTCAACGAACTGGCCCGCGAGGGCTGGGACGCCGAACGCTGGAACATGCTGCACCCGGGCGAGGCGCCGCGCGTGCCCTTCGTGGCGCAGCAGCTCGTCGCCCACCCCGGCCCGGTGGTTGCCTCCACCGACTGGGTGCGCGCCTATCCCGAACAGATCCGTGCCTATCTACCCAAGGGGCGCAGCTTCACGGTGCTGGGCACCGACGGCTACGGGCGCAGCGACTTCCGCTACCGCCTGCGCGAGCACTTCGAGATCGACCGCCACTACATCACGCTCGCCGCGCTCGCCGCGCTGGCCGATGAGGGCGTGGTCGACCGCTCCAAAGTGGCCGAAGCGATCGCCAAGTACGCGATCAAGACCGAAAAAATCAACCCGCTGCTGGCCTGAAGGAGGGACAAGACCATGGCAATCAAGGAAGTCAAAGTCCCCGATATCGGCGATTTTTCGGAAGTGGGCGTCATCGAGCTGCTGGT
>Ga0209941_1001728_pt1 | contig 14010 bp, 8 predicted proteins | sample ThiBiot_300_plan_FD_183945 | JGI IMG/M metagenome (GOLD analysis project Ga0209941, IMG submission 183945) | Wastewater bioreactor microbial communities from Cape Town, South Africa - Thiocy_solids_1 (SPAdes) | ecosystem: Engineered > Bioremediation > Thiocyanate > Unclassified | place: South... | reverse complement strand
CGCCGTGCTCGGGCCGGCCGCGCATGAAGCCCATCTCCGAGCCGTAATAGACCACCGGGATGCCGCGCGCGGTGAACAGCCAGTTGTGCGCGTCGATGAAGCCGGCATCGCTGGCGTCCATCCGCGGCATGTCGTGGTTGTCGTAGAAGGTGGCCAGATCGTAGGGGTTCGCATACGGCCCGCCGGTCAGGTGCAACGCCGGCGCCAGCCGTTCGAAGCCGGCCTGCTTGTGGCCGAAGGCCTCCTCCATCGCCTGCTTCATCGGGAAGTCCAGCACGCTGGTCTCGCCGTGGCCGGGCAGGGTGTGGCGGGCGATGGTGGCGGCGCTGTAGTCGAAGGCTTCGCCGAACATGAAGAAGCCCGGATGCTTTGCGCGGATGCGGGTGGTGAACTGTTGCCAGAACGCATCCGGCATCCACGCGATGGTGTCGATGCGGAAGGCGTCCGCGCCCTGTTCGATCCACTGCTCGTAGGCGCCCGCCAGATAGTCCAGCACCGCGGGGTTGCGTTCGTTGAGGTCCGCGAGCTGGGCAAGGTTGCCGCTGGCGTATTTCTCGCCATCCACCGGACCGGTCGTGTTGTAGAAGCGGTGCAGCGGGTTGTGTGCCGGGTCGAGCTGCTGCGGCGGCAGGTTCTGGTGGTCGGCGATCAGCTTGCCGTCACGGTCGTAGATCTTGCCGAAGCCGGGTTGGTCGCGCTCCATCCCCCACGCCGGCGAACCGTGGTTGCCCACGATGTCCAGCACCAGCTTCATGCCCTTGCCGTGCACCGCGTCGGCCAGCCCGCGGAAGTCCAGCCCGGCGCTGGGCAGGTGCTCGTCGAGCTGGTAGAAGTTCACGCCCCAGTAGCCGTGGTAGCCGGTCTTGCCCTTGTCGGCGAGGCTGCCGCCGCAGGTCGGCGCGGTGCCGCCGGTGAACGGCTCGTCGGGGTTGTCCACGACGGGGGTGATCCACACCGAGGTGAAACCCATCTCGCGGATGTAGCCGAGGTTGTCCGCCAGCCCGCGGAAGTCGCCGCCGAGGTAGCCGATGTTGCCGGCCACGCCGTTGCAGGGCGCCAGCGGGATGTCGAAGGTACCCTGCGCGCGCTGGTCGTTGGCGGTGTCGCCGTTGACGAAACGGTCGGTCACCACGAAGTACACCGCTTCGCGGGCGAACGGTTCCAGCGTGCCGTAGTAGTCGCTGGACTGGCGCGCGGAGGACGGCGCGGTGCTGGCGCAGCCGCTGGCCGCGGCGATCAGTGCGAGGGTGAGCAGGGTGCGGATCGGGCGCATGGCGGGCCTCAGGCGTGGGCGGCGGGTTCGGGCACGCGCAGCACGCACAGCCCGGCGACGAGCATGCTGGCGCCACCCAGCACGAGGATCTTCGCCGGCTCGTCGGCGAACACGTGCTTGAGGATGTAGCCCAGCGTCGCCACCGCCACCAGCTGCGGGATGACGATGAAGAAATTGAAGATGCCCATGTACACGCCCATCTTGCGGGCGGGCACGCTGTCTGAGAGCAGCGCGTAGGGCAGCGACAGGATCGAGGCCCAGCCGATGCCGACCCCGGCCATCGACAGCAGCAGCCAGTTCTCGTCGGGCATGAACGGAATCGAGGCCAGTCCCAGCCCGCCCAGCGACACGTTGACCAGATGGCTGCCGCGCAGGCCGAAGCGGCGCGCCATCCACGGGATCGCGATCGCCGCCAGCGCGGCGAAGCCGTTGTAGGCGGCGAACAGCACGCCCACCCAGTTGGCGCCGGTGTTGTAGGCGGCCGAGGCGGTGTCGGTGCTGCCGTAATACACGCTGGTGACGGTGGCGGTGGTGTAGATCCACATCGCGAACAGCGCGAACCACGAGAAGAACTGCACCACCGCCAGCCGGCGCATGGCGGTGGGCATCGCGTAGATGTCGTGCATGACCTGGGCAAAGCCGTTGTCGCGGCCCACCCCGTTCAGTGCCAGCAGGGCCACGCCGTAGGCGGCCAGCAGCGCGCCCAGCAGGTACAGCTCTCGCGGCAGGCCCTGCCAGGCCACGCCGGCAAGACCCAGCGCGCCCACCGCCAGCCACAGCAGGCCGAAGCGGGTAGCGCGCGGCCGGTCGAGCGGCGCGCGGTCCAGCGGCGGCGCCTGGTCGAAGGCCTGCAGCGCTTCCGGCGGATATTCGCGGGTGCGCAGCACCGTCCACGCGATTGCGCCCAGCAGCACGCCTGCGCCGGCATAGAAGGCATAGCGCACGGTGTCGGGCACTTCGCCGGGCCCGGCGGTGTTGGCCACACCCCATTTTTCCAGCAGCCACGGAAGCAGGCTGGCCACCACCGAGCCAATGCCGATGAAGAAGCTCTGCATCGCATAGCCCTTGGCACGCTGCGATACCGGCAGCTGGTCGCCGACGAAGGCGCGGAAGGGTTCCATCGACACGTTGATGGACGCATCCAGCACCCACAGCAGCCCGGCGGCGATCCACAGTGTCGGCGAGTCGGGCATGAACAGCAGTGCCAGCGAGGCGAGCAGGGCGCCGGCGAGGAAGTACGGCCGGCGCCGGCCCAGCCCGGTCCAGGTGCGATCGGACAGGTAGCCGATCACCGGTTGCACCAGCAGGCCGGTCAGCGGCGCGGCGATCCACAGGCCCGGCAGCGAATCCATCTCCGCACCCAGGGTCTGGAAGATGCGGCTGACGTTGGCGTTCTGCAGGGCGAAGCCGAACTGGATACCCAGAAAACCGAAGCACATGTTCCAGATCTGCCAGAACGACAGCTGCGGTTTGGCGGTGGTGCCGGTGATGTGCATGCGGTCCCCTGTGCGCGCGATGGCCAGCCGATACGGGCGGCGGGGTAGATATACCGCACCGCTTCCACCGGCCCGTGCATGTAAACGTATTCACGCGCCGCCGGTGTCGCAGCCGCGGTGGTGCGCGGCATAGTCCGCGCTTGTCGCAGGGGCGTGGAGCGGGAATGGCTGGACAGAACTGGTGGCGCGGCGCGGTGATCTACCAGATCTACCCGCGCAGCTTCCTCGACACCGATGGCGACGGCGTGGGCGACCTGCCGGGCATCCTGGCGCGCCTGGACTACATCGCCTCGTTGGGCGTGGACGCGATCTGGATCTCGCCGTTCTTCACCTCGCCGATGGCCGATTTCGGCTACGACATCGCCGACTTCCGCGGCGTCGATCCGCTGTTCGGCACGCTGGCCGATTTCGACCGCGTGCTGGAAAAGGCGCACGCGCTTGGCCTGAAGGTGATGATCGACCAGGTGCTCAGCCACTGCTCGGTCGATCACCCCTGGTTCCAGGAGAGCCGGCAGGACCGCGACAACGCGAAGGCCGACTGGTTCGTCTGGGCCGACGCCAGGCCCGATGGCACCCCGCCCAACAACTGGCTTTCGATCTTCGGCGGGGTGGCATGGACGTGGGAGCCGCGCCGCGGCCAGTACTACCTGCACAACTTCCTGTCGTCGCAACCCCAGCTCAACTTCCACAACCGTGAAGTGCGCGCGGCGCAACTGGACAACCTGAAGTTCTGGCTGGACCGCGGCGTCGACGGTTTCCGCCTGGACTCGATCAACTTCCCGTTCCACGACGCGCAGCTGCGCGACAACCCGCCCAAGCCCGCGCACCTGCGCACCGGACGCGGCTTCAGCGCCGACAATCCCTACGCCTTCCAGTACCACTACTACAACAACACCCAGCCGGAAAACCTGGGCCTGCTGGAGGACGTGCGTGCGCTGTTGGACCGCTATCCCGACGCCGGCGCGCTGGGCGAGATTTCCTCCGAGGATTCGCTGGCCACCACCGCCGAGTACTGCACGCCGCAGCGGCTGCACATGGGCTACAGCTTCGAGCTGCTGACCACCGATTGCAGCCCGGCCTACATCCGCGCCACGGTGGAAGCGCTGGAAGCGAAGATAACCGAGGGCTGGCCCTGCTGGGCCATCTCCAACCACGACGTGCAGCGCGCGGTGACGCGCTGGGGCGGTGGCGACGATGCGGCGATGGCCAGGCAATTGCTGGCGCTGGTGTGCTCGCTGCGCGGCTCGGTCTGTCTGTACCAGGGCGAGGAGCTGGGCCTGCCCGAAGCCGAGGTGCCGTTCGAGGCGCTGCAGGATCCCTACGGAAAGGCGTTCTGGCCCAACTTCAAGGGCCGCGACGGTTGCCGCACGCCGATGCCATGGACCGGCGCGGACGACGCCGGCTTCAGCAGTGCCTTGCCGTGGCTGCCGGTGCCGGCAGCGCATCGCGCGTTGAGCGTGGAGGTGCAGGAGCGCGACCCCTCCTCGGTGCTGCACGCCGCGCGCGCCTTCCTGCGCTGGCGCAAGACGCAACCGGCGCTGGTGCAGGGCGCGATCCGCTTCCTCGACGCGCCGGCGCAGGTGCTGGCGCTGATGCGCGAACACGCCGGCCAACGGCTGCTGCTGGCGTTCAACCTTTCCCCGCAGGCTTGCGAGTGGGCGCTGCCGGCGCCAGCGACCCTGCTGGACGTGCCGGGCCTGCCATCTCCCGCCGTGGAGGCTGGCGTGCTGCGGCTGCCGCCGCGCGGCGTGGCCTGCGCATTGCTGGCCGACTGAACGGAGGAGCAGGGCATGCAGGCGAAGACGATGGAGATGCCGGTGCGTGTTTCGCTGCTGGCGATCGCGCTGGCACTGGCGCTGCCGGGAACGGCCAGCGCCGAACAGGTGGCGCAGGTGAAGTCGCCGGATGGCCGCATCGAGGTGCAGCTGGACCTCAATGGCGAAGGCCGGCTTGCCTACCGGGTGCTGCGCGACGGCAAGCCGGTGCTTAAGGATTCGCGTCTGGGCTTCATCTTCCGCAACGGCCGCCAGCTGCTGCGCAACCTGGCGCTGGACAAGAAGGCGCAGCGCAGCGCCGACAGCACCTGGGAGCAGCCCTGGGGCGAGCGCCGCTTCGTGCGCGACCACTACAACGAGCTGCGCGCGGGCTTCGTCGAGAAGGACGGCGACCATCGCCGCTTCGACATGGTGTTCCGCGTGTTCGACGACGGCATCGGCTTCCGCTACGACGTGCCGGCGCAGCCAGCGCTGCGCGAGGCGCAGATCGTGCAGGAACTGACCGAGTTCGCCGTCGCCCGTCCGGCCACCGCGTGGTGGATTCCGGCGCTGGAATGGAACCGCGAGGAATACCTCTACCACCGCACGCCGCTTTCCGAGGTGGCGGTGGTGCAGACGCCGATCACCCTGCGCACCGAAGATGGCCTGCACCTGAGCATCCACGAAGCGGCGCTGGTCGACTATGCCGGCATGAACCTGATGCGCGGCGGCGACGGCGAGTTGCGCGCGCTGCTGACGCCCGGCAGCCCGGCGCCGGTGGTGCGCAGGACGCCGTTCGCCACCCCGTGGCGCACGATCACGATCAGCGAGCGCGCCGGCGGGCTGGTCGAATCCAACCTGGTCCTCAACCTCAACGAGCCCAACGCGCTGGGCGACGTGGGCTGGTTCAAGCCGTCGAAATACGTCGGCGTCTGGTGGTCGCTGCACTTGGATACCGAAAGCTGGGCGACTGGCCCGAAGCACGGCGCAAAAACGGAAAACACCAAGCGCTACATCGACTTCGCCGCCGCCAACGGTTTCCGCGGCGTGCTGGTGGAAGGCTGGAACGTGGGCTGGGACGGTGACTGGTTCGCCAACGGCTGGGGCTTCGATTTCAGCAAACCCACCCCGGACTACGACCTTGCCGCACTGTCGAGGTACGCCGGCGGAAAAGGCGTGCACTTGATCGGCCACCACGAAACCGCCTGTGCGGTCAGTCACTACGAGCGGCAGATGGATGCCGCGTTCGCGAAGTTCGCAGCGCTGGGCATCGACGCGGTCAAGACCGGCTATGTCTGCGATGCCGGCCAGATCGAGCGCCAGGACGCAGCCGGCGCGCCGGTGCTGCGCGAATGGCATGAGGGCCAGTGGATGAGCAACCACCACCTGCGGGTGGTGCGCGACGCGGCCAGGCACCACGTGGCGATCAATGCCCACGAGCCGATCAAGGACACCGGCCTGCGCCGCACCTATCCGAACTGGATCTCGCGCGAAGGTGCGCGCGGCATGGAGTTCAACGCCTGGGGCAACCCGCCGAACCCGCCGGAACACGAAGTCACGCTGGTGTTCACCCGCCTGCTGGCGGGACCGATGGACTACACGCCGGGCATCGTCAGCCTGACCGGTCGCAACGGGCAGGAGATACAGAGCACGCTGGCGCGCCAGCTGGCCCTCTACGTCGGCATCTACAGCCCGATCCAGATGGTGGCGGACCTGCCGGAGCATTACGCCGCGCATCCCGAAGCGTTCCGCTTCATCAGGGATGTCGCGGTGGACTGGGACGAGTCGAAGGTGCTGGCCGGCGAGGTGGGCGAGTACGTGGCGATCGCGCGCAAGGCGCGCGGAAAGCCAGAGTGGTTCGTCGGCGTGATGAACGACCGCAATCCGCGGACGTTGACGCTGGCGCTGGATTTCCTCGATCCCGGCAAACGCTACCGCGCGCAGATCTATCGCGACGGCGAAGGTGCCTCGTTCACGGGCGATGCGCGCTTCCGTTTCGTCAGCGAGGAAACAACCGTGGCCCGCGGCGACGTGCTGTCGCTGTGGCTGGCCGGCGGTGGCGGCGCGGCGGTGCGCTTGCTGCCGGTTGCGCCGGAAGCGGTTTCCGCGGCGTCGCCCTGAGCCTTGCGCGTACGCTTCTGCGGGCGCGCCTGCGGGCGCCATTGGTTTTTTGCTGCAAGCCAGCATTGGTGCGGGTTGCAGGGCATCTGGCCGCCGCCGCAATGAATACGTATGCAGCATCTTCTGTTGGCCGATGGCGCGACTACCATCGCAATGTTCATGTGATGCGCGCCGCGCAGGCATGAGGAGCGGGCGACCACAGTCCGCCATTTCCGAGAACCATTTCTGGAGGGGAACATGGTGCAGTTGAAGCGAAACCTGTTGAGCGTGGCGCTGGCGTCGGCCGCGATGATGCTGACCGCCCAGGCGTCCGCGCAGGAAGCGCAGCCCGCCGCGCAGGACGCGCCGGCCGCGAAGAAAAAGGCGGACGCCAAGAACCTGGATACCGTGGTGGTGACCGGCATCCGCGGCGGCATCGAGCGCGCCATCGACATCAAGAAGGATTCCACCTCGATCGTCGAGGCGATCTCCGCCGAGGACATCGGCAAGCTGCCCGACGTCAGCATCGCCGAATCGATCGCGCGCCTGCCCGGCATTGCTGCGCAGCGCGTGGCAGGCCGTGCGCAGGTCGTCAGCGTGCGCGGCCTGTCGCCCGACTTCTCAACCACGCTGCTCAACGGCCGCGAGCTGGTCAGCACCGGCGACAACCGCAGCGTCGAGTTCGACCAGTATCCGTCCGAGCTGATGGCCGGCGTCACCATCTACAAGACGCCCGACGCCGCGCTGGTGGGCCAGGGCCTGTCCGGCACGATGGACATGCGCACCGTGCGTCCGCTGGACTACGACAAGCCGGTGATCGCGATCAGCGGCCGCTGGCAGCGCAACTCGTTGGGCTCGGCCGCCAACCAGGGCGCCACCGGCAACCGCTTCAACGCCAGCTTCATCGGCCAGTCCGCCAGCCGCACCATCGGTTATTCGATCGGCTACTCGCACTCGGACACGCCGATCCAGGAAAACCAGGTGGGCTTGTACGAACCGTGGGAGAAGATCGGGGACAACTGGCGCCCCGGGGTGGCGGCGGGCACCTACTATTCCAACGGCATCAAGGCGCTGCGCCGCACCGGTTACACCAAGCGCGACGGCGTCATGGCCACGCTCGAGTTCCGGCCGTCCGATGCGTGGATCAGCACGTTCGACGCCTTCCACTCGCAAGCCAAGCAGGAAGACACCGCCAACCAGTTCGAGGTCAACCTCGGCGACTACAACGGTGGCTACGGCCGCCTGAACGTGACCGGCGCCCAGGTCAACGGCAACGGCACCTTCACCGGCGGCACCGCGGAGAACGTGTATCCGCTGGTGCGCGGCATGTACAACCGCCGCAAGGACGAGATCAACGCGTTCGGCTGGAAGAACGAGATGTTCCTCGGCCAGGTGAAGCTGCTCGCGGACGCCAGCTGGTCGAAGGCAAAGCGCAACGAGATCAACCTCGAGAACAACACCCAGCTGGTGCCGGCCCCGCAGCTGGATTCGGTGGTGCTGGACTATACCGGCGGCGGCTTCCCGCAGCTGGACCCGGGGCGTGACTACTCGAATCCCGATGCGCTGTACCTGCGCGGCACCATCTACGGTTCGGGCTACGGCAAGACCCCGCGCGTCGAGGACGAGCTGAGCAGCTTCCGGCTCGGCGGCGAGTTCCCGGTGCCGGCGTCCATGGCCAACGTCTTCTCCGGATTCGACGCGGGCTTCAACTACGCCGACCGCCAGAAGCAGAAGTGGCAGCCGGAAGGCGGCATCAACGTCGGCGCGCAGGGCGATACCACCATCGCTTCCGACCTGCAGTACGGGCTGGTCGACCTGGGCTTCGCGGGCGTGGGCATGATCCCGTCCTGGAACGTCCCGGGCGCCGTCGCCCGCTACATGACCTTCAACCCGGTCGATGACCTCGACTACCTGATCCCGAAGGCCTGGACCGTCACCGAGCGGATCTCCACCGGCTACTTCAAGGCCAACATCGACACCACGTGGGGCTCGGTGCCGGTGCGCGGCAACCTCGGCGTGCAGGTGCAGTACACCGACCAGTCGTCCGATGCCCGCTACTGGGACGCCACCCGGCCCGCGGGCAGCCGCGCGCTGCCGATCCACAAGGGCGCCAAGTACACCGACGTGCTGCCCAGCATGAACCTGGCGTTCTCGCTGGCCAACGACCAGACCGTGCGCGTGGCGCTGGCGCGCCAGGTGGCGCGCGCCCGCGTCGACCAGATGCGCGCTTCGCTCGACTTCGGCGTGGACACCACCACCGGCAAGCCGGGCGGCGGCGGCGGCAACCCGGAGCTGGCGCCGTGGCGCGCCAATGCGTTCGACCTGTCGTGGGAGAAGTACTTCGGCTCCAAGGCGTACATCGCCGCGGCCTACTTCTACAAGGACCTGCGCAGCTACATCTTCACCCAGACCCGCGACGGCTACGACTTCACCGACCAGGTGGCGTCATGGCTCGAGGTCAACGGCAGCACCCTGCCGCCGGGCGTCACGGTGCAGAACACCGGCAACTACAGCGCGCCGTTCAACGGCAAGGGCGGCAAGCTGCAGGGCCTGGAACTGACCGCGTCGATGCCGCTGGACCTGGTGTTCGGCGACGCATTCAACGGCTTCGGCGTGGTGGCCAGCGCCAGCTTCACCGACAGCAGCATCAAGATCCTGGCCCCGGAGAATGCCAGCAGCATCGGCAACGACCCGATCGCGCTGCCGGGCCTGTCCAAGCGCGTCTACAACTTCACCGCCTACTACGAGCGCAACGGCTTCGAGTTCCGCGTCAACAACCGCCGCCGTTCCGACTTCATCGGCGAAATCGGCAACTTCGACGGCGCCCGTTCGCTGCGCTACGTGGTCGGCGAGAACATCACCGACGCACAGATCAGCTACAGCTTTGGCGAGGGCAGCGCGTTCAAGGGCCTGAGCCTGCTCCTGCAGGCCAGCAACCTGGGCGACGAGTCCTACCGCACTTACGCCGGCAGCAAGGACCGTCCGCTGGAAACCATCGAGTGGGGCCGCACCCTGCTGCTGGGCGCCAGCTACAAGTTCTGAAGCCAGCCACATCCCTGGGCCACAAGCCAGCCCCGCCGGCGTCAGCCGGCGGGGTTTTTCTTCGCGGAAGCGCGGGTATGGCTGGCGCTTGGGGAGCGCGCGAGGGTCAGCGCGGCAGCGCCGCCGCCTCGCGCGCCAGCCGGCCGATGCGCGCCCAGTCGCCGGACTTGATGGCGTCGCCGGGCAGCATCCACGAACCGCCCACGCAGGCGACGTTCGGAAGCGCGAGATAGGCCGGCGCTTTCTCTATATCGATGCCGCCGGTCGGGCAGAACCGCGCCATCGGCAGCGGGCCGGCGAAGCCCTTGAGCGCGGCCACGCCGCCGCTGGCCTCGGCGGGGAAGAACTTGAAGCGCTGCCAGCCGTGTTCCAGCCCGCGCATCAGCTCGGAGGCCGTGGCTATTCCGGGGATCAGCGGGATTGCGCAGCGCTTCGCGGCTTCATACAGCGCATCGGTGCAGCCGGGCGAGATGGCGAACTGCGCGCCGGCCGCCCCGACGCGGCGCAGGTCGGCTTCGCCCAGCACGGTGCCGGCACCCACGCAGGCCTGCGGCAGTTCGCGCGCCAACAGGGCGATGGCGTCCAGCGCGCAGGCGGTGCGCAGGGTCACTTCCAGCACCGGCAGGCCGTTGTCGGCCAGCGCCCGGCACAGCGGCAGTGCGTCCTCGATGCGTTCGATGGTGATGACCGGCACCACCGGCGCGCGGGCGAACACGGCGTCGACGAGCTGGCTGTGGCGGGTGGTGTCGAACACGTTCATAGCTCCGTGGCGCGCAGCGCGCAGGCGGCGCCGAGCAGGCCGGGGTGCGGGTGGGTGATGACCTGGACCGGCAGGGACTCCAGCAGCGGCGCCATCCGTCCCTTGGCGAGGAAGCGTTCGCGGAACGCGCTGCTGCGCAGGAACGGGATGAAGCGCGGCACGATGCCGCCGGCGATGACCACGCTGCGTGCGCCGTGGATCAGCGCGCAGTCGCCGGCCACGCTGCCCAGCACCGCGCAGAACCGGGCCAGCGCACGGCGCGCGGACTGGTCGTGGCCGTCCAGCGCGGCCGCCACGACCTCAGCCGGATCGCGCAGCACGGGCGCGCGCAGCGTGGTTTCGCCGGGTTGCGGCAGCTGCCCCGGCAGCACCGCGCCGGAACCGCGCAGCACCGCATCGATTTCGGACAGGCCCTTGCCGCACAGCAGGCGTTCGGTGGAGGTGCGCCCGTGCTGGGCGGTCAGCCACGCCGCGATCGCGCGCTCCTCGTCGCCGATCGGGGCGAAGCCGACGTGGCCGCCTTCCGTCTCCACCACCTGCCAACCCTTGGCCGCGGAGCCCACCAGCATCGCCACGCCCAGCCCGGTGCCGGGGCCGAGCACGCTGATCGGCCCGCGCTGCGGCGGCTCCGGCGCGCCGTGCAGGGTCACCAGGTGTTCGGGCGACAGCGCGGGGATCGCCCAGGCCACCGCGCCGAAGTCGTTGAGCATGCGCAGTTCGGACAGGCCCAGGGTGCGCTGCAGTTCGCTGCGCGAGAACGACCAGGCGCGGTTGGTCAGGCGGATCTCGTCGCTGCCCACCGGGCAGGCCACCGCCAGCGCCGCGCGCGCGGGCTTCTCGCTGACCCCAGCCAGATAGCGTTCGATGGCGTGTTGGAGGCTGGCGAAGTCCGCATTGGGCAGCGCTGCGGATTCGAGCAGTTCGATCTCGGGCGCATCCAGGTCGACCAGCGCGAAGCGCGCATTGGTGCCGCCGATGTCGCCGACCAGGGCGAGGCTGGAATGGCTCATGCGCCGTGGTTCCCGAACAGCGAGCAGGCACCGCTCTCCGCCGAGCCGACGCCGCCGCGCATCAATGCGAAAAGCTCGCGGCCCATCCCGGACTGGTTGCCGGCCAGATCCGGCAGCACCACGTCCCGCGCCTGCCATTCGGCGGCATCCACCAGCACATCCATGCTGCCGGCTTCGGCATCGATGCGGACCAGGTCGCCTTCGCGAAGTTTCGCCAGCGCGCCGCCATCGGCGGCTTCCGGGGTCACGTGGATGGCCGCCAGCACCTTGCCGGACGCGCCGGACATGCGGCCGTCGGTGAGCAGGGCCACGCGCTGGCCGCGGTCCTGCAGCGCCGCCAGCGTGGGGGTGAGCTTGTGCAGTTCGGGCATGCCGTTGGCGCGCGGGCCCTGGCCGCGTACCACCGCGATGAAGTCGCCCTCCAGCCCGCCGGCCTTGAACGCCGCCAGCAGCGCGTCCTGCGATTCGAAAATCCGCGCCGGCGCCTCGTGGCGGCGGTACTGCGGCGCCACCGCGGAAATCTTGACCACCGCGCGCCCCAGGTTGCCCTGCAGCCGGCGCAGCCCGCCCTCGCTGTCGAACGGCGCGGATAGCGGGCGCACGATGTCGGTATCGCGCGAGGCGGCCGGCGGGTCGCGCCAGCGCAGCGCAAGATCGTCCAGGTAGGGCTGCCGGGCCTGCTGGCGCAGGCTGCCGCCGTGCACACACAGGAGGTCCTCGTGCAGCAAGCCGGCATCCAGCAGCTGCGAGATCACGAAGCCCATGCCGCCGGCGGCCTCGAAATGGTTCACGTCGGCGGAACCGTTCGGATACACCCGCGCAAGCAGCGGGGTGGCCTTCGAGAGTTCGTCGAGGTCGTTCCAGTCGATGATCAGGCCGGCGGCGCGCGCCACCGCGACCAGGTGCAGGGCATGGTTGGTGGAGCCGCCGGTGGCGGCAAGGCCGACCATCGCGTTGACGATGGCCTTCTCGTTGACGGTCTGCGCCAGCGGGCGGTAGTCGTCGCCCAGCGCGGTGATGCGCAGCGCCTGTTCGGCGGCGGCCACGGTCAGCGCGTCGCGCAGCGGCGTGTTCGGCGGCACGAAGGCGGTGCCCGGGATGTGCAGGCCCATCACTTCCATCAGCATCTGGTTGGAATTCGCGGTGCCATAGAAGGTGCAGGTGCCGGGCGCGTGGTAGGACGCGGCTTCCGCATCCATCAGTTCGTCCTGCGTCGCTTGCCCCAGCGCATAACGCTGGCGCACCTCGGCCTTCTGCTTGTTGGGAATGCCGGAAGGCATCGGCCCGGCGGGCACGAAGATCACCGGCAGGTGGCCGAAGCTGAGCGCGCCGATCAGCAGGCCGGGCACGATCTTGTCGCACACGCCCAGGCACAGGACCGCGTCGAAGCTGTCGTGCGAGAGCGAGACCGCGGTGGCCAGCGCGATCACGTCGCGCGAGAACAGCGACAGCTCCATCCCGTCGCGGCCCTGGGTCACGCCGTCGCACATCGCCGGCACGCCGCCGGCCACCTGCGCGCTGCCGCCGGCATTGCGCGCCGCCATCCGGATCAGCGCGGGGTACTGCTCCATCGGCTGGTGCGCGCTGAGCATGTCGTTGTAGGCGGTGACGATGCCGATGTTGCCGCCGCGCCCGCCGCGCAGCGCCGGCTTGTCGTCGCCGGAGGCGGCGAAGGCATGTGCCTGGTTGCCGCAGGACAGCTTGTAGCGGTAAGGCCCCGCCGCACGCGCGGCGTCCATGCGCGCGAGGTAGTCGCGGCGCGTCGCCAGGCTGCGTTCGGCGATGCGGGCGGTGACGCGTTCGACGGCGGGGTGCAGCGCGGCGGTGGGCATCAGGGGCTCCAGTGGATATGGATGGGCGCCGGCGCAGGCGCATGCAGCAGGGCTGCCAGCGGGTAGGGCGCGGCGGCGCTGGCGCGGCACGCGTCGAGCACGGCGCGCTTGTCCATGCCTGTGGCGAGCAGGTGGATTTCCCGCGCGCGCAACAGCCGCGACAGGGTCAGGCTGATCCGCGGCCATGGCGCGGCGGCGGGCAGCGGGTGCGGGGTGATGGCGACCACGTCGGTGCCACTGGTAGGGACAAGCGCATCCTCGACCCCGGGCGCGCCGGGGAACAGTGAAGCGAAGTGTCCGTCGGCGCCCATGCCCAGCATGACCAGGTCGAACGGCTGCGGATGTGCCGCCATCACGCCGTGCGCCAATGCCAGCGAGTCATCGGCCGCGCCATCAGGCGCGGTCAACGCGAGCACGTTGGCCTGGCGCGTGCCGCCCAGGGTGGCCTGCAGCTGCCCGACGTTGGAAGCGGGGTGCGCATGCGGCACGCAACGGTCGTCGGTGGGGACGATCGTCACCCGGCCTGGCCAGTCGATCGCAGCCAGGCGCGCATACAGCGGCAGCGGCGTCTGCCCGCCTGCCAGGGCCAGGAAGGCTTCTCCGTCACGCTGGATGGCGCTGCGGCAGGCGCGTTCCAGCCGGGTGCCGGCGTGTTCGAGTAGGGAGGGGCGGTCAGCGTGCTCGTTCTGGATCCAGTCCATGATCAACTCCCTTGGCGGTGGCTATTCACGCCACGCGTGGCC
>Ga0209941_1001716_pt1 | contig 14132 bp, 14 predicted proteins | sample ThiBiot_300_plan_FD_183945 | JGI IMG/M metagenome (GOLD analysis project Ga0209941, IMG submission 183945) | Wastewater bioreactor microbial communities from Cape Town, South Africa - Thiocy_solids_1 (SPAdes) | ecosystem: Engineered > Bioremediation > Thiocyanate > Unclassified | place: South... | reverse complement strand
GCCGCGCCGCGCCGCGCCGCGCAGGCCGGACCGGCCGGGCCGATCCTGCAGGCGAGCGGCCTGACCCGGCGCTTCGGCGGCCTCGTCGCCAACAACAATATCGACTTCACCGTCGAGCATGGCGCGCTGCACGGCATCATCGGCCCGAACGGCGCCGGCAAGTCGACCTTCTTCAAGATGCTGACCTGCGAACTGCCGCCCTCTTCCGGCCGGATCACCTTCGAGGGGCGCGACATCACCGGCATGACGGTCACCAATGTGTGCCAGCTCGGCCTGACCAAGAGCTACCAGGTCAACCAGCTCTTCAACCGGCTGACGGTGCGCGAGAACGTCACCGTCGCCGCCCTCGCCGCGCTGCGCGGCCGCTTCAGGCTCGATCTGTTCCGCAACATGAAGAAGATGCCGGAACTGAACGAGCTGGTCGAGCAGACGCTCGAGCTGATCCGGCTCACCAGCCGCGTCGACACGCCGGTGTCCGACCTCGCCTATGGCGAGAAGCGCCGGCTCGAGATCGGTTTGGCGCTGGCCTCCTCGCCGCGGCTTCTGCTGCTGGATGAGCCGCTCGCCGGCATGAGCCCGCGCGAGCGCGTCGAGACGGTCGCCCTGCTGAAGTCGATCAGTGAGGGACGCACCATGGTCGTCATCGACCACGACATGGACTCGCTGTTCGAGCTTGTCTCCAAGGTCACCGTGCTCCAGGAGGGCAAGGTGCTGGTGGAAGGCACGCCCGATGAGATCAAGAACAATGAAAAGGTGCAGGAAGCCTATCTCGGCGGCATGCACGGGGTGTTCGAATGAGTCTTCTGGAGGTAACCGGGCTTAACAGCTATTACGGCGACAGCCACATCCTGTTCGACGTGTCGATGCATGTCGAGCGCAACGAGGTGGTGGCGCTGCTCGGCCGCAACGGCGCCGGCAAGAGCACCACGCTGAAAAGCCTGATGGGCGTGGTGACGCCCCGGAGCGGGTCGGTGAAATTCGACGGGGTCGAGATCGCCGGCAGGAAAAGCCACGCCATCGCGCTCGCCGGCATGCAACTGGTGCACGAGGACCGGCGCATCTTCGGCAGCCTCAACGTCGAGGAAAACCTGGTGCTCGCCAGCCTCAGCGCCAGGGAGAAATGGCCGCTGGAGCGCATCTACGACACGTTCCCGCGCCTGAAGGAGCGGCGGACCAGCCGCGGCACCGACCTTTCGGGCGGCGAGCAGCAGATGCTGGCGATCGCGCGCGCGCTGATCCGCAGCCCGAAGCTCATCCTTCTGGACGAGCCGTTCGAGGGGCTGGCGCCGATCATCGTGCGCGACCTTCTCGCCGTTTGCAGGAAGCTCGCCAAGGAGGGGCAGACGATCGTCATCGTCGAGCAGAATATCGCGGCGGCCCTTTCCGTGTCCAACCGCGCCTACATCCTCAACAACGGCCACGTCGTCTTCGACGGCACGCCGCAGGATCTCAAGGCGCAGCCCGAGATCCTGGCCCGCTATCTGGGGGTATGACCGTCGCGCGCTCCCGAAAACGAGGCCGTTCTCGGGAGCCGTTGCATTACCCCATCGTCCTTGTCCACAACTGCCTGACCGCGCTGACGAAGGTCGGCCGGTCGCGAATCAGGCGGATGCCGAGGTTGTCGGGGGCGAGGCCCGCCGCACAGCCGCCGCTCTTGCCGTCACGGATGAAGTGGGACATGTAGCTACGGTGCCGGCCGCCGAGCACGCGCACGCCGCAGTTTTCCGTGCTGCGCGTGATTTTGCCCCTGGCGTCGACGGTGGCGCGCCGATAGCAGGTCGTCGTCCAGTCCCAGACGTTGCCGGCGACATCCGCCAGCCCCTTGCTGTTTTCCCCGAAATGGCCGCGCGGCTTCGGTTCGGCGTCGCGCGTCTCGGTGCCGGCCTCGGCGGCGTAGCGCGCCAGCCACCGGGCGGCGGGGTTGGCCGTATCCTGCGGCAGGCCGAGCGCGTCGTCCTGCAAGCGCTCGGCGGCGGCGAACGCCCATTCCTCGTCGGTGGGCAGGCGCCAGCTCTCGCCGGTCTTCTTCGACAGCCAGGCCGCATAGGCCGTCGCGTCGCGATAGCTGACGCCGGTGACGGGGGTCTCCGCCAGCTGGCGCATGCCGTCAGGAGCCTCGCATACGCCGTCGTCGACGCAGGCGCTGTAGTCGCCGAAGCTGACCTGATACTTCATCATGTCGAAGCCGCGCCTGAAGCTCACCTTCTGCTTGGGAGCGTCCACCGGCCAGTCGGCCTTGAGATATTCGCCGGGGAGCCGGAAATCGAAGGAGCCGGGGTTCACGGCGACCGTCGCCACCGGCGACGCGACCTGCCCCTTGCCCGCTTGCGGAACGGTGGCGATCGCCAGGGCCGTCGCCGCCGTCGCCGCCGCGACCATGGCCGGGATCATCAAACGCATGGCTCTGACCTCCATGGACGGCCCGTGGTGACGACGGGCCGTTCTGTTTGAGTGGTTTTGCTTGTCAGTAGGAGGCGATTGGGGCCGGGGCGCTGACCTGCGTCATCAGGTCGTTGTCCCACTCGCCTTCCACCATGACGTGGGCGGTGGCGCCAAGCTCGGCCGCCTCGATCAGGTTGTGGTTGACATAGGCGTAGATGCCGGGCTGCCGGAAGGTGTAGAGGGCAGCGCCCGCCGAGCCGCCGCGCACGAACCACGTCTCCAGGTCCTTGGCCGGCGGGTTGTGGAACTTGCCCAGCTCCCATACATGGTCGCCATGGCCGCCGATCAGGTGCGGACGGGTGTCGCGGTTGGCCTGCGAATGCACGAACAGCACCGTCTCGCCGACATTGGCCTTGAGCGCGTTGTCGCCGGTCAGCGCCCCGACCTTGCCGTTGAACACCACATGGGTCGGGATCAGCCCGCGCATCGCCTTCAGCGTCTCGTCGTAGCTCTCGCCGAGCGAGGCGAAGTTCTTGAACTTGCCCGCCTCGTCGCGCGGGATGTAGAACTCGTTCTCGCCGATGTAGAAGATGCGGTCGTACTTCAGCGGCTTGCCGTTCTCGTCCTTCAGGCCCTCGCGCGGCAGCACCATGATGGTGCCGCTCATGCCCGTCACCACGTGCCAGGGGATCATGCCGGCCGGCGCGCAGTGGTAGACGAAGGTGCCGGCCCGGGTCGCCTTGAAGCGCAGCGTCGCCTGCTCGCCCGGGTTGACCTCGGTCAGCCTGGCGCCGCCCAGCGCGCCGGTGGCGGCGTGGAAGTCGACATTGTGCGGCATCTCGTTGGTCTCGGGATTGATGAGCGTCAACTCCACATAGTCGCCTTCATGCACCACCATCATCGGCGCCGGGATCGAGCCGTTGTAGGTCATGGCCTGCATGGTCGTGCCGTCGCCGTCGATGACCATCGGCTGTTCCTTGACCGTCAGCTGGAACTCCACGATCCTGGGGCCGCCGCTGGCGATCTGCTCGTGCGCATGCACGAAGGGCGGGGCGACCAGGTTGACCCGCTCGCGCGGCAGGTCGTTCACGTTCGCAGCCGGCTCCCGCGCGGAAGCCGGCGTCGTCGCCGCAGCCGTCAGGAACGCCGCCGTCGCCGCTCCCGTCATCGTACCCAAAAGGGCTTCGCGTCTCGTCAACATGTCCACTCTCCTTCGTGGCTATCGTCGACAAGACACCTAACCCCTACATCCCCAAATTCTTTGTCCAAGCTCAAAATTACGTTGCTTGCAGCGGGCAGCCGTCAAAAAGAGGGATCACACCCCCAGCCGGCTGTGCAGGCGCGCATCGTGCGTCTTGAAATGGTCGGTGAACCACGAATCGAGCCGCCCCGAAAGCTGCGCCCGCGCGCCCTGCGGATCGGCCTCGTAGCCGTCCATGATGTCGCGGATGTCGTCCAGCAACTCCTCGTGCGCCGCCTTGTGCTGGTCGAGATGGTCGTAGCCATGCTCGCGCATGATCGTCTCCTCGAGCGCGAAATGCGCCGAGATGCCGCGGAATATCTCACCGAGGAACGCCGTCACGTCCGGCACCTCGGCGCCGGCGACCAGGCGCTCGTGCGTCTCGTTGATGAGGTCGATCATCTCGCGGTGCTCGTGGTCCACCGCCTCGACGCCGACGCTGTAGTGGCTCTTCCATTCGATCAGGGCCATCGCACCCTCCTTCGTTCAGTGAAACACGAATCCTCCGGCCGTGGCGCGGAAATCGATGACGCGGTTGGCGCCGGGATCGATGCGGATCGTGCGTTCGCCATGCCAGGCGAAATCGCCGGCCGGCCGCTCGCGCATGCGCACGGCCACATCGTAGCTGCCGGCCGGCAGCACGTAGCGCTGGTGGACGCGCGACGGCCCGTCGCCGGCGATGCCGGACGGCGGCACGTCCGCCTCGAACACGCGCTTGCCGTCGATGTCGAACTCGACCCTGATCGGCGGCCGGTCGCGCGGGCAGATCTCGCGCCGGCGCATGTTGGGCGGCATCCTGGCCATCTCCTTCTCGGTCGCCGGACGACAGGCGGCGCGGCGGTCGGCGCCGTGGCTGAAGGAAAGCATCAGCACGCCGGTGCCCTCGGGCAGGCTGCGGTGGAGCGGCCGGTTGGAGAGCGCCGCGACCCCCATGAAGACCAGCGCCAGCACGGCAAAGCGGGCCGCCATCTTCAGCCCCTCCTTCATGCCTCCGCCTCCTGACGGGTCTTTTCCCCTTCTTCCGCCGCCGGTTCGGGCGCGCCTGCCCCGAGTTCCGCCAGCCGTTCGGCGAACGCCGCCTTCTCGGCCTCGTAGCGCCTATTCTCGAAGGGCGAGGCCCAGATGGTGGCGAGCCGCTCGCGCGGCACGCGCTTGCGCAGATAGGGATCGCGCGCACCGGCGAAACGCTCTTTGGTCCATTCGACGCCGAGGCGGTTGTAGCAGGCGCTTTCGCTGCATCCGGCCACCGCCACCCCGTCGGCCAGGCCCTTGCTCAGGACGAAGTCGATCAGCGAGGGCGGCACCATCGCCACGCAGGGGAAAGTGACGACGCCGCCGACATCGCCGCCGCCGGCGCCGTGCTCGCAGGCAAGCACCAGCACGCGGCGATCGCCCTTCAGTTCGGCCGAGGCGGCGATGACGCTCTCGCGCACCTCGGCGAGCGGCTGGCCGGGCAGGTCGATGCCGGTCTTGAGGTCCTGCACGCGGCGGAACGGCGTCGAGGAGGGGCAGGAACCCATGCAGATGCCGCAGGAGACACAGAGATCGGCATCGACCTCCGCCTGGTGCGGGAACGGCTCGTCGTCCGTGCGCGGCACCAGCCGGATCGCCTCGTAGGGGCAATCCTCGACGCAGCGGTTGCAGCCGTTGCAGTTGGGCAGGTCGACCTCGGCGGCGGGCGCGCGCCGGAACGGCGGCAGCCACGGCATGACGGCGAGCATCATCGAGACGCCGACCATCAGCCCCCACAGGCTCCATCCGCCCCATGCCTCGGCCAGCGGGTAGAGCGGCAGGAACAACCAGTCCAGCCCTACCTCCACCGGCACGCGCGTCAGGTCCGCCGGCCCCTGGCTTAGCGCCGGCTTCCACAGCGATACCGCCAGCAGCGCCGCCAGGATGAGGGCGGCGAGCAGGCGCGGCGGATTGACCCTGGGCCGCGAGATGCGCTGGATATGGATCCACATGCCGAGCAGAAGGATCAGCGGCACGGCGATATGCAGGAACACCAGCAGCGAGAAGAAGCGGCTCGACAGGTGCTCGGGCGTGAGGAAGTTGCGCGCCAGCGGCTCGCCGAAGATGGGGAAGACGTCGAGCAGCTTGGCCGAGACCAGCGCCACATACTGCGCCAGCATGTCCCACACCAGCCAGTAGCCGGTGATGCCTGAGATGTAGAGGAACCAGATCAGCGGGATGCCGGTGAACCAGGAGAACCAGCGCGTGCCGCGGTAGCGGTCGAGCGAGAACTCCCGCAACAGATGCACCGCCACCGTCACCACCATCAGGTCGGAGGCGTAGCGGTGGAAGGAGCGCATGACGCCGGCATGATACCAGTGCGGGCCGCTGATCCATTCGACCGAGGAATAGGCGTCGACGATACCGGTGTCGAAGAAGATGAAGAGGTAGATGCCGCTGACGGCGACGATCCAGAACAGGAAGAAGGACAGCGCGCCGATCTGCGCCAGCGGGTTGAGCGCCGGCGAGAACAGCCGCCCGGCGCCGCGTTCCAGGATGTCGAAGCCGCGGCGCAGCCCCGCCTTGGCCAGGCGCAGCGGCGGCCAGTCGTTGGCCCGGCGCGTTTCCTGCATGGCGGTCACGCTCTTGCCCTTGCCCGTTCCGCGCGGCGGATGCCGAGCCACAGGCGCAGGATCACCCAAGCCATCAGCATGAGCGAGACGGCGCCGGCGGCCATGCCCATGTAGATGCCGTAGTCGATGCGGTAGCGGCCCGACTTGGGGTCGTAGACGGTGCACAGGAAGCGCAGCCGGTCGGCGAGCGCGGTCGGCGTGAACGAGCTTACCCGAATCCCGAACACGAGCTCCTTGAGCGGCTCGACCAGCACGGGAAGCGGGAAGTCGTCACCGTAGACCTGGCGGTAGACGCGACCCTCGGCATCGAGGATGGTCGTCTGCGCCACATGCTCGAAGCCGCCGGCCGCCGCCGCATAGCTGAAGCCCACCTCTTCCAGCAGCGCGTCGAGCACGGCCGGCGAAGCGCTCGCCACGGTCCAGAACGGGTCGCGGTCGATGTGGTGGTCGACGGCGAAGGCCTGCATGCGCTGCGGCGTGTCGTTGCGCGCGTCGAAGCCCAGCGTCAGGATCCGGAACGCCTCGCCACCCAGCGCCTTGCGCGCCTCGGCGACGGAAGCCTTCAGCGTCTCCGTCCCGGTCGGGCAGACCGTGCTGCAACTGGTGTAGATCAGGCTCAGCACCAGCGGCCGCCCCTTCAACTCGGACAGCGTCAGCGTGCGGCCGTCGGAAAGCAGCAGGCGGTGGTCGCCGGTGGCGTTGCCGATCGCCGCTTCGCTCCGCTCCAGCGCTTCGGCCGGGTCGACACGGGCCGCCGCCGGAAGGGGTTCGGCCGCGAGGCAGGCAAGCAGGAGGCCCGCCACGCCCAGCGCACGCATGGGCATGGCATTCACTCCGCAAGCTTCGAAAGGAAGATGCCGGAGACGAGCAACAGGAGTTGCACCAGCGAGGCGAGGAAGGTCGCCATCGCCGCCTTGCGCGAGGGGGCGCGGTGGAGCGTCCAGCTCTTCCACAGGAACCAGCCGCCGCCGGCAGCCGCGAACGCGCCGTAGATCCAGCCCATGCCGAACAGGAGCGGGGCCAGCGACAGCACCGCGAGGCTCGCCGTATAGCTCAGGATGGCGAGCGTCCATTCGCGCTCGGGTGCGATCACCGGCAGCATCGGCACGCCGGCGGACGCGTAGTCGTCGGCCTTGGCCGCGGCGAGGCTCCAGAAATGCGGCGGCGTCCACAGGAACAGCACGACCGCCAGGATGCCCGGCACCCATTGCGGCGACGGGTCGATCGCGGCAGAGCCCGCCAGCACCGCGAACGAGCCGGCGAGCCCGCCGACGACGATGTTCCACGCGGTGCGGCGCTTCAGCCAGACCGTATAGACGAGGCCGTAGGTGACGGCGCCGAGAAACACGTAGAGCGCGGCGACGGTTCCCGCCGACGCATAGGCGAGCAGGATCGAGGCGCCGAGCAGGGCCAGAAACGTCAGCGGCCAGACCGGACCCGGCTTGAGCACGCCGCTGGCGAAGGGGCGGCCGGCAGTGCGCGCCATCAGGCGGTCGCCGTCGCGCTCGTAATAGTGGTTGAAGGCGCCGGCCGCACCGGCCGCACCCAACACCGCCAGCGTCAGCGCCACGATCCGCCCCGCCGACACCGGCTCTCCGACGGTGGCGGCCAGCCCGGCGAGCGCGCTCGCCGCGATGGCAACTCCGATCCTGAGCTTCAGCAGCGTGAAGACGATCCGTACGGCGGCGAGCATCGCGTGTTCCTCCGTTTCCCGTCAGCGCAGCAGCCAGATTTCCGACAGGTACTTCCAGTTGACGAAGTAGTAGAGGACGAAGGACAGGAAGAAGATCGAGACCAGGATGATAGTGCCCGGCAGCTTCACCGTCGCATGGCTGCCATACTCGGCCACCGTCGCCGCCTTCTTGTGCAGCGGGAAGGTGAGCGGAGCCTCGCCCTTGTCGAGACGCTTGCCCCACAGCACGGTGCCGACCGTGATCAGGATGTAGAGGATGCCGCCGGCCGCCGCGATCACCGCCGCCATGCCGTTCAGCCCCATCATCAGGAAGCCGCCGGAAGGCAGGTCGAACGGGTGCATGGAATCGGTCAGCGTCATGTCCCAGTGGCGGCGCGGGACGCCGAGCGTGCCCGCCCCCATCATGAACAGCGAGATGCCGCCGGCGCCGATGCCGAACAGGTAGGGCTGCCAGCGCGCCAGCTTCGGCCAGATGACGTCGCGCTGGAAGATCAGCGGCAGCACGTAATAGGTCATGGCCATGAAGGCGAGCGTGGTGCCGGCCACCACCGTGCCGTGGAAATGGCCGGGCACGTAGATGGTGTTGTGCATCAGAAGGTTGAGCTGCTCGGTGCCGAGCACGACGCCCGAGATACCGCCGATGAAGCCGAACATGACCAGCGACAGGAACATGCCGGAGAAGGCGGGATTGCCCCACGGCGCCTTGCGCAGCCACTCGAAGGCACCCTTGGTGAAGCCGTTGCGCCGCTGCGCCGCTTCCAGCGCGCCGGGCACGGTCAGGCCGTGGATCAGCGAGCCGAGCACGGCGAGATACATCAGGTAGGAGGTGTTGACGATCTTCCAGGTGGCGCTCATGCCCGGATCGGCGAGCAGATGGTGCGCCGAGGCGAGTTGCAGGAAGAAGATGTAGAGCAGGAAGGCGGTGCGCGAGACCTTCTCCGACAGCGGCTTGGCGCCGATGGTGAGCGCGCCGATCGCGTACCAGACCGAGACGTGCGCGGCGACGTTGATCTGCTGCGAGGAGTGGCCCATGCCCCACCAGATCACCTTGTACATCAGGGGGTCGATCTCGGCGATGAGACCCAGCGACCACAGCCAGGTGGGAATGAGGATGATGGCGCCCGACGCGAGCGTGAAGACAGCGATGATGGCGGCCGTCAGCGCGCCGAAGGTGACCAGCGGGATCGAGCCCTCGTAGGTCTTCTCGCCATGGGCGACCACCAGCGTGGCGAAGAAGATGCCGACGCCGATCAGCGCGCCGACGGCGAACACGATCAGGCCGAGATAGAAGTTCGGCGCCGCCTGCATCGGCGGATAGGAGGTGAACATGACGCTGGAATCGCCCTGGAACACAGCGACGTTGGTCAGGATGGCGCCCACCACCATGAGGACGAAGCCGGCCCAGGCGGTCTTCGGCGCGGCGATGCGCGAGCCGAGCAGCACCGCGGAGGCGAAATAGAGGATCGCGATCTCGAAGAATATGATCCAGAACAAGAGCACGTTGGCGCCGTGCCCGGTGAGCACGAGATAGAACCACTCCGACGGCAACAGGTGCACGGCCGGCCAGCGCGTCAGCGCCACTAGCAGCCCCATCAGGCCGCCGACGGCGAGGAAGACCACGGCGGCGACGGCGTTGGCCATGATCAGCCGCTGCGCGGCGATATCGACCTTCAGCCCGGTGAAGCGGCAGGTGCGGAAGGCGGCGCGGGTCGCCGACAGTCCGGAATGGGAAGCGTCTATGGCGGTCATGATCCCTCTCCGTTCTATTCGGTGACGCGGATGCGGCCGGTCATCAGGTGGTGGCCGATGCCGCAATATTCGTTGCAGGCGATGCCGAAATCACCCGCCTGGGTCGGGGTCAGCGTGATGATCTGCTCGTAGCCGGGGTGGACGGAGATGTTGATGTTGACCGGCTGCAACGAGAAGCCGTGCTGCCAGTCGAGCGACGACAGATGGATGCGGTAGCTCTGGTCCTTCTTCAGTTCGAGCAGCGGCCACCATTCCCACAGCCGGGCGAGCAGGTAGACGTCCTCGCCGACCGGAGGCCGGACGACCGGCGTGCCGACCTCCTCGCCCACCTGGTACTTCTCGGCAAAGTCGATCACCTTCTGCTCGTAGGCGGCGGGCGTTATCCGGTAGGTCTCGGTCGACAGGTTCTGGCCGCCGATGAAATGCCAGGCGATCATGAAGAAGAACATGAACAGGCCCCACAGGAAGGCCACCACGATCCAGCCTATCTCGACGCGCTCGATCGGTTCATTCCACCAGAGCCGGTTGCTGGGCGGGGTGATGGCCATGCCTCAATCCTCCGGGGGTCAGGGCGCGACGGGAATGGACGCGATCTCCATCACGCCCCAGACGATGTAGAGAACGGTCGGGACCGTGATCCCGATGAAGAGAAGCAGGAACGGATTGTCGAGAAGCTGCTGCATCGGGTGCACCCTCTCGTGCCGGGCTTCCGGTTCGGTCTGGTCGCTCATCGCATTCCTCCTGAAGGAACCGCCAACATTCAAACGTCCGTCCGATGTAGCAGAGCCGGGCGGACGGACCACTTGACCAAAGTCAAGCTGCCGCCGGCGCCGGCAGGCCACGCGCCTGCGGATTGCGTTGACGCAAAGTTTCTCATCCGCGGCTGTGGTTTCCTGCACGCGCAGAACGGGATGACGAACATGCCCCGCATCGAGATGAGCGACCGCGACGTCATCCGGCTGACGCCGATGTTCTCGGCGCTGCCGGCCGACGCGCTCGATATTCTCCTCGCCCAGTCGGAGTTCCAAGTACGGCAGCGCCGCTCGACGCTGTTCGAGCAGGACGAACCGGCGGCCGCCTTTTACCTCGTGCTAGAGGGCTGGGTGAAGCTCTTCCGCATGACGGCGGGCGGCGACGAGGCGGTGGTCGGCGTCTTCAAGCGCGGCGATTCGGTCGCCGAGGTCCCCTGCCTCACCGGCGGCAGCTATCCCGTCAGCGGCGAGACGGTCACCGACGCGCGGCTTTTGGCGGTGCCGACGCGCGGCATCCTCGACCTAACCCAATCGCGGCCGGAGATCGGCCTCGCCATGCTGGCGTCCGCCTCGCTCCACCTGAAGCGGCTGGTCGACCAGATCGAGGAACTGAAGGCGCGCACCGGCCCGCAGCGGCTGGCGGCTTTCCTCGTCGACCTCGCGCCGACGGAACGGGGAGCCTGCACCATCGCGCTGCCCTACGAGAAGCTCCTGATCGCCGGCCGGCTCGGCATGAAGCCGGAAAGCCTGTCGCGCGCCTTCCAGCGGTTGCGCCCGCTCGGGGTGCGCATCCACCACAACACGGTCGCGGTGGGCGACGTCGCGCGCCTCACCGAATTCGCCGGGCGCGAGCGCGTCATGGCCTTCCGGTGCCCGGCGCTGCGGGCAGGGTGCAGAAATATCTACTGACGCTCCGTCGGCCGGGCGGGCAACTTCAAGGCCTGCCTACCCTGCGGCAGATCTCGCGCCGTGCCCGGGAAAGAAACGAGCGCTTGCCGCCATGCGCGGCCCGCGCCGGCATTCCCGGCCGCGTCGGGCGCTGGACGACATGGACCATCACCGGATGGCAGGCCATCAGTTGCAGCAGGCCGGGTTCGGTTCTTTTCGTGGGCATGGTCAGGCCGCCTTTCCGTGGCTGCGGGGCGAGTTCCCGAGATAGGCGTCGAACGCGGCCGCCACCGCCCGGATCAGGAAACGGTGGCCGTCGCGCAGGCGCACGACGCCGCCGGCAAGCTCCAGCACGCCGTCCCCCGCCAGCACGGCAAGCTTGGCGTTGCCGTCGAGCAACCGCGCCGGATCGAAGCCGTGCCGGGCCGCGATCGCGGGAATGTCGGCCTCGAAATCGCACATCAGCCGCTCGATGACATCGGCGCGCAGGCGGTCCTCGGCCGTCAGCCGATACCCCTTGGCGGTGGCGAAGCTGCCCGAGTCGATCTGCCTGGCATAAAGCCCGAGCGGCACCTCGTTTTGAACGTAACCCTGTGCCGTGTGGCCGATGGCCGAGGCGCCGAAGCCGATGAGGGTGCGGCAATCGTCGGTCGTGTAGCCCTGGAAGTTGCGCCGCAGCCTTCCGGCTGCCTGCGCCGCCGCGAGATCGTCGCCGGGAAGCGCGAAATGGTCGAGGCCGATCTGGCGATAGCCGGCGGCGACGAGCGTCTCGGCGATCGCCACCGCCTGTTCGCTGCGGGCGGCGCCGTCCGGAAGGGCGGCTTCGTCGATCATGCGCTGATGCTTCTTGAAGGAGGGCACATGGGCGTAGCCGAACACGGCGAGGCGGTCGGGGCGCATGGCGGCGGCGGCCACGGCCGTTTCCACGCAGGAACGCACGGTCTGGTGCGGCAGCCCGTAGATCAGGTCGAAGTTGATGCGATCGACCCCGTGTTCGCGCAGGTCCCTGACGGTGCCGAAGGTCTGCTCCTCGCTCTGGATGCGGTTGACCGCCTTCTGCACGACGGGATCGAAACTTTGCACGCCGAGGCTGGCGCGGCGGATGCCGGCGCCGCCGAGCGCCGCGGCCATCTCGCGCGTCAACGTGCGCGGATCGATCTCGACCGCCAGTTCCGCCGTCGGGGCGAAATCGAAATGCTTCCGCAGAAGCTCGACCAGCGCCACGAAATCCGCAGGTTCCATGATCGTGGGCGTGCCGCCGCCGAAATGCACCTTCTCGACCCGGAGCGGCTGCCCGGCCTGCGTGGCGACCAGGCCGATTTCCCGGCGCAGGACGCCGAGATAGTCGACGATGGGCTGGTCGCGGACGGTGATGGTGGTATGGCAGCCGCAGTACCAGCACATGGCGCGGCAGAACGGGACATGCAGATAGAGCGAGACCGGCTCGCCGCCGGGCAGCGACGAGAGCCAGTCGACATAGGCGGCGGGTCCGACCGAAGACGAGAAATGCGGCGCTGTCGGATAACTCGTATACCGCGGCAAGCGCGCCTCGCCGTATTTTTGCAGGATCGAGGGTTGCAAGGGCTTTTTCCGGCTTCGATTATTCCTGGAAACCCTAGCCCGCGCCGGCAGAACCGTCTTTGACGCAGGCCAAATTCCGTCGCCGAGGGCCGGCCGCGGCTATGCGGCGGCCTGCCACTCCGCTGCCCGGACGAGCGCGGGGTCATCGGCGTGCAGGGTCAGCATCCGTTCGACCCGCTCCTGCCAGAGTTCTGCGAAACGGACCTGCTCGTCCGCGCCGGCCTGTCCGGCGACGACCCTGGGAAACAGCGGCTGCATCTCGCGCGCCGCCGGAACGACGGAGGTATCGAGATCAAGGGTGACCCCGCGGCCGCCGTCGCGCCGCCGCAGCGCCATCAGCCCGTCGATCGGCGCGTCGAAGCGCAGGAGATCGCGGCGGCCGAACCGGCCGCCCGGCCCGATGCCGCCGAAGCCGGTTTCCGGCGCGGCCCCGGTAATGAGGGTCGCCACGGCTGCGATGACCCCCGTCGTCCCCTGGTCGCGCGGGTCACGCAGATGAACCTCGATGCCGCCCCGCTCCGGCATATCGCCGCCATAGAGACAGGACAGGCCACGCCGCACCATCAGATAGGCGCCCGCCACCGTCGGGCAGGAATGGCCGGCAAGCTTCACGGCGTCGGCATAGGCATAGCGCATCGTGCCGGTTTTCGAGGCGCCGAGGAAAACCGCCAGCGGGTCGCGCAAGGCGATGACGGGGGCCTTCGCAAAGAACTCGGGAAAATCCACCGCATCCTCCAGCGCATGACAGGGCGACGCCCGGCCGGCGGAACGGCTGGGACAGGCAATAAGATATATTTTTCGTATATCTTATTTGGCGACGAATCAAGCCCGGCGCCGCCGGCGGCGCGCAGGCTTCCTGCCGTTACCTGAAATACATGTTGAACTTCGCGCGCAGCGCGGCGTCCACTTCCGGGTCGATGACGCAGCCAGCCTGCGAGAGGATTTCGTTTTTCCGGGCCATGGCCTTGTCGAGCAGCATGGGCTTGCCGGCTTCCACCCACTCCTTGGGGCTCATCCGGTTGCCACATACCGGGTAGACGTACTCGGTCTGCATCAGCCGCAGGGTCTGGTTCGAGCCGAGGTAGTGCCCCGGGCCGCCCAGGCACACTTCCTTCATCGCCTCGATGCTGGTCGTGTCCTCGGTGACGTCGATGCCGCGCACGAGGCGCATCACCTGGCCGAGAATGTCGTCGCCCAGAACCATGCTCTCCAGGCAGAAGCCGAGCAGGGAGGCATGCATGCCGACCGACTCGTAGCAGAGA
>Ga0209941_1001715_pt1 | contig 14133 bp, 18 predicted proteins | sample ThiBiot_300_plan_FD_183945 | JGI IMG/M metagenome (GOLD analysis project Ga0209941, IMG submission 183945) | Wastewater bioreactor microbial communities from Cape Town, South Africa - Thiocy_solids_1 (SPAdes) | ecosystem: Engineered > Bioremediation > Thiocyanate > Unclassified | place: South... | reverse complement strand
GAGGCCACCATACCCGTTTACAAAGCGAACAGGAAAGTCAATGAAATCAACGGTCTACCCAGACCACCCCCGCGCCAGTGCTAGCTTTGCGTACCGTCACTTATTGCACTGAAAACGAGGAGACCCCTTCTTCGGCCGAGCGCTCATCTTGGCCTGCGGGATCTCGATCGCTGACGGTGCGGGTTCTGTGCTCATAGCCTTCCTTCGAGGGGGATAGCATCAAATTCACTTGAGTGACGGAGCGTTTTGGCGCCCCAATGTACGGGTCTTCATCTAGATAGCATGATAACTCTTATAATCATGACATCAAGATTTAGAATCTAAAACGTCTCTTTTGAATCACACGTGCCGAAGCCCAGCGCCCACGCGGGTTTGCGGAAGGTCACCGGGCGTCGTGGGCTGAACTGGTGCGCAAGGCGAACACCAAGCCGCGCGCGGCCTGGGCCTTCCTTCGGCGGCGTCGCGAGCTCCGCAGGCCCCCAAAATTTCAAAACTCAGTGACGCAAAGTCCGACGAATTCAGAACTCAACGACGCCAAATGCCGGAAATTCAAAGCTCAGTGACACGCGCCGCCGCGCGCCAGCCTTCGCGCTTCATGGGCCTGCCCATCAATGCCCCTGAAGCACTCGCGCGCGTGAAGGATTTCCTGGAACCGCCCGAACGCTGCCACTACTGCGGCGGCGCCGTGGAGCTCGTGAGCAACGAAGTCATCTATGGGCGCGTCTTCGGCTGGCCTCTGACCTACCGCTGCAAGGGGTGCCGCGCCCGGGTCGGGTGTCACCCTGGGACGGATCTACCTCTTGGCACCTTGGCTGACGATGCAACGATGCGGACTCGCCGCGCCGCCCAAGATGTGTTCGATCCGCTATGGCAAGGCAAGGGGAAAAAGGCCCGCTCGCGCGCCTACCAGGCGCTGGCTAAGTCCATGGGACTGCCAGCGGCGCATATCTCCTGGATGGACGCACCATCGTGCGCGAAGGTGGTGCGGGTCTGTGAAGCGGGACTTGCGTTTTAAGGGGTCAGCCCTGTCTGCTTGCGCGATAGGATTAAGTAGCTACAATAACATCAATGCTTGTGACCTTTGATCCGGCCAAACGCAACAAGACCTTGCTTGAGCGCGGGCTCGATTTCGAGGACGCTGTTTACGTTTTTGAGGGCGATAACGTCGAGATCGAAGACACAAGGCAAGACTACGGTGAACCCCGGACCATCTGTTATGGCTTCTTAGCCAACCGCATGGTGGTGGTGGGCTACACCCCTCGTGGCGAGGCTCGCCACGTCTTCAGCATGAGGAAAGCCAATGATCGCGAAAAAGCCAAAATCGGCCCGCTCCTTGGGATCCAACCTGAAGAAGGTTGATGCCCACAAAATTGACGCGTCGGAATACGACGAACTTCCTGAGCTCACTGACGAGATGCTGGCACGTGCCAAGGTGAACCGTGGTGGCCGTCCCAAATCTGCGTCCCCCAAAGTTCTGCTGTCGGTGCGCTACAGCGCCGAGGTCGTGGACTACTTCCGCTCCACTGGGGAAGGCTGGCAGGCTCGCATGGATGGTGTGTTGCGTGAGTACGTAAAACGCCGGGACGAGCACGCTCATTGAGGCAATGGTCTCGCCCATGAAGCCACCCTCATGGGGACGCATTCATTGCGCTTGCGAATCGCCACCGCCCTTGAGCTGCGCCACTCTCTCCTGAATTTCCTTGCGGCTCCTGCGCTTGAGCTCCCCAAGCTGCTGCACCTGCTCGGGCTTGGGCCTTGCCTTGCCCCGCTCCCAGAGATAGATGGTGGCGCCGCTCATACCAATCAGTCGCCCGTAGTCGGCTGCTGACAGGCCCAGCTTGGCCCGATGCGCCGCCAGGCGCGCGGCGCTGAACCGATACATGCGATCGGTAGCCTTCTCTTTTGCAACGCTGGGTGCACGCTCGCGCTGGGCCTGTTTCAGTTGCTTTTGCAGCGCCGCCAGCTCACGCCGCAATTCAGCAATGGCGCTTCGATGCTGCGAGTTGGCTTTCTTCAGGCTCTCAACTTCGGCGCGGACTTCCTTGCGGGCGATACGCGAGATCTCAGCCTTGAAGACAGATGCGATATTGGCCATGAGAGAAATTTCAATAGGACTATGGACGAAAAGCACTGTCGCGGGCTTGAAGGTAACCCGGCAGAGTAGCGAGCTTAACTGTTCTGCGCCTCATACAATTCTGAGCGCGCGCAGGGCTCTCCGGCGAGCGCTTTCTGAAACCCAACCCGAAGACGATATGGCCACCTCCAAGAAACCTGCCAAGCCCGCCGCACCCAAGGCTGCTCCGTCGATCAAGCCGATCAAGGATGTGCTGACCAAGACATCGCTCACTGCACTGCTGGCTGAACAGACGGGCGTCGATGCCAAGTCGGTGAAGGCCGTGCTCGCAGCGCTGGAAGGTGCCATCCTGGGCTCAGTGAACAAGAAGGGTGCGCAGGCGTTCACCCTCCCCGGCCTGCTCAAGATCGAAGTGCAGAAGATCCCGGCCAAGCCCAAGCGCAAGGGCATCAACCCATTCACCAAGGAAGAACAGGTGTTTGCGGCCAAGCCGGCGTCGGTGCGAATCAAGGCGCGCGCGCTCAAGAAGCTCAAGGACGCGGCGCTGTAATCACGGCGTAGACCGCAGCCACCAGACCCTGCCGACGTTTCGGACGTTGGCTCAAGGCTCCGCAAGGGGCATGCAGCAGGCAGGGGCCTCTCTCCAGCCGCCTTATTCCACCGGCCGCACGCCCTGGCACCTGGGGTAGGACGCGCACCCCCAGAACTCTCGGCCCACGTGCGCGCCAGTCTTGGCCATACGCTTGACCATGGCGCTGCCGCAGCGCGGGCACGAAGGCTGAGCCGGCGCAGCAGCCACACCAGCGTGCACGCCCTCCTTCGGAGCACCCTGCACGGCATCGATCATCTGCTTGAGTGCTGAGCCGTCGATGAGCTCGATATTGCGCCCTTGGGCGAACTCGCGGGCGTCGGCCGTGAACACGCCCGAGGTGACGACAAAACCGCCGCTTGCGCCCTGCGCGGACATCACGCCGTAGAGCTCCCGCACCACGGTCACCGGCACCTTGTAGGCCCGCCAGTGCTTGCACTGCACGAGGAAGGTCTCGCTTGCGCGCTTTAGCTTGAGATCGATGCCGCCATCTGCGCCGTTTCCGCCTGTTTCGAGGACGGCGTAGCCGCGCTGCCGAAAAGCCTCGCCCACCAGGCGCTCAAAATCCCGCCAGACCATGGCGCGCAGCGCTGCACCGTCTGAACTCTCAGCCACCTGGACGACGAGCCGCCTCCTGCGGCGTCTACCCAGCACAGAGATGAGCGCACCGATCAGAAACACGAGGGGAACGACGTACTGGCCGATCGTGGCCAGCATCTTCAGGATCTGCTGGAGCGCGAGCTGCCCCGCCTGCGTCGGCGTCGTGATGGTGACCACCTCTGCGCCCGCATAGTGATGAAGGACCGCGTAGGCGAGCACGGCGAGCAGCACCGCGAGCCACCACGGCAGCATCGCCGCCAGGCTCAACAGGTCTTCCAGGCCGCTGGATTTTCGTTTTCTTGCCATTGCGTCTCCAAGACCATCCGCCGAGATGATCGTGACATTTTCCCTTCAACCAGTTCCCGTGATTCGACCTCTGTCGTGACAACTTCCCTTCACGATCCGTGACAATTTCCCTTCAGCGGATCGAGATGATCGAGATCTGTCATGGCCTTGAAGGAGAGGGGCAAACAGCACCGGCGAATACAAAGAGTTCGCAGGGCTGTATCTCATATCATATTTGTGTATCATAATGGTTGTATAGCATTCGATATGATACGTTATGGCACGAACAGGCATCCTCCCGCAGCATGTCAGCGCCGCCGCTGAGACGCTTCTCTCCGAAGGCCAGCAGCCCACGATCCGCGCCGTACGTGAGCGATTGGGCGATACCGGCAGTCCCAACACAATTCAGCGCCACCTAGCCGCGTGGCGCAAATCACGACAAAGGGCGGAAGTGCCCCCTGCCCTGCCACCGTCGCTGGCCAGCGTCATTGCCACCGAACTCGCAAAAGTCGCCACTACCGCGCGTGAAGCCGCCCAAGCCGAGATCGAGCAGGCCCAGCTCGAAGCCGCCGACCTGGCCAAGGCCGGGGAAGCGGTGGAAGCCGAGCGCGATGAGCTGGCGGCGCAAGTGCAGGCTCTACGCAGCGAACGCGATACGCTGACGGGAAAACTTGACTCCCTGCAGGCACAGGCAGATCGTCTGCACGTCGATCTGCTGGCATCAAGACAGCAGGAACAAGAAGCTCAAAAATCAGCCGCGGTGGCCGGGGCGCAAGTTCAAGCCTCACTCGATCGGGCGACACGGGCCGAGGCAGCGCTGCAGCAGCAAGCTCAGGACCTGGCCACCGCCCTGCAGGAGGCGGCGCACCTGAGGGGCAAACTGGAAACCATGCTCACCAAGCAGAAAAAGGAACCGTGATGGCAACACCCCTCACCCTGGTCAAGCACTTCTGGAACATTCAGGCCGGCGAAGGCAACCAATGGGACACGCTCGGCGAAGACGAAAAAATCGAGTGGGCAGTAAAGATGGCCCTTCGAGGTGTCGTCGCCACGTCGGTGCCACCAGAACCAGCCGAATATCAGCACTTCTTCGGTAAGGCCAAGGATGCCCTGCTCGGCGGGCGCGATGCATGGGCTGTGCAATCCACCGGCGAGAAAGTGGCCGTCGCCCTGGTGCTCAACAAGCCGGAATGGCTGCAGGAGATGGGATACACCCTGGCCGAGGCGATCGACCGTGCGGGCAGCCAGTGGGTGGCGATGATGGGGCGGATCGAGCGCGACCTGAGCGGTCTCGCCGGCTGAAAACCGAAAGGCACGGCAATGCAAGCGCAACGCACCATTCGCATTCTGCGCATGGCCGAAATCGACGGTCAGTATTTTGAGGTGCCAGCTTTCGTGCACCGCAGCGTCTGCGGCTGGCAGGTGCGCGTCACCCGCACCGAAACCCAGCACCTTTCAGATAGCCAGTACGGCGGGCCGTTGCAATCGCTACAGGCCGCGACACAACTCGCAGAACAGCAGCGCCTCTTTCTCGCACATGTCCACGATTGACGCCCACGCTCGCAAGATCGACCTGTCGCTCATGGCCTTCTACCGGGCCTGGCTGCAGGGCATGGATCTGCGCCGCGCCACCGATCGCTACCTGAGCGAGGGCTTGGATCTGCGCGAGGCCAAGTCCACGCTCGCCTGGATGCGCGAGACCTTGATCCGCGCCGCGCGCCGCCACGGCCGCATGAGCTATGTGCGCCTGCTGCGCATCCAGATCCCGAACCAGACCAGGGACGCAGCGCCCTCCCCTGCCCAGCCGACACTGGAGGATTTTCGGATCGAGCGCGACCCCGATTACTTCTACTCCGAATCCGACCTGCTGGAGATCTACCTCGCTGAGTACCCGGAAGCCAAGGAGGCTGGCAAGTCGCTGCGTGAGCAGCGCATCGATCGCCTCATCGTGCGCCAGCTCGAAGCCATCAACTGGGCCGAAGCGCACGTGGCCACCGAGCCCATGCCCAGCGACAGCGTGATCGAATGGTTTGATAGGCCCATGGCCGAGCGCCTCATCCTCGCGGGTTTGCCCTCGCTAGGCGTGCTAATCGCGCACATCAACGCCCAAGGCCAGCGCTGGTACGCCGGCATCCGCCAACTCGGAGTCATCCAGGCCGATCGCGTGGTGAGCTGGCTGCAAAGCCATAAGAGCCTGCCCACCATCGAACCTCAGGCACTGATGCCTGCACGGGCTCTGGCCGCACAACAGGGTACGCGCGCACCCAGCACGGCAATCATGCCGCTGGAGTCCTTTCTCAGCCCAACCCCGCTCGATGGCACCCAGGGCGAGAACCGCGCCCTGAGCCAGCCGCGCATCAGCGCTGCCAACGACCATCAAGCAATCCTCGCCTGGCTCAATGCCGTGGGCCGCAACGACAACACCCGCCGCTCCTACCGGCGCGAGTCGGAACGCCTGCTGCTGTGGGCCATCCTCGAAAAACGCAAGGCCTTGTCCTCGCTCAACGTCGATGACGCGGCCGAGCATCAGCAATGGCTCTTTGCCCTTGGCCGCACGCCAGACACCTACTGGCGCTGGCGCATCCCGCAGCCTCAATGGATAGGCCCACGCAACACCCCGCGCTGGTCGCCCGACTGGCGTCCCTACGAGGGCAGCCTGTCGCTGCGCTCGCAGCAGCAGACCTACACCATCCTCAAGTCCATGTTCGAGTGGTTGACGCGCAGGCGCTACCTGGACAGCAACCCCTGGGATGGCGTGCCCAAGCCCAACGTCGAGGTGCAGGGTGCCAGTCCCGATCTGGAGATGGATCGCGCCTTCAGTCGAGGTCAGTGGCAATTCATCATGCAGTGCCTCACCGACTTGCCCGACGACGCGGCCAGCGCCCGCCTGCGCTTCGTGCTGCCCTTTGCCTACGCCACGGGCCTGCGCCTGTCGGAGCTCGTGGATGCCAAGGTCGGGCGGCTGTACTCCAAGCCGCTCAAGCAAGGCATGGGCGTGCGCTGGATGCTGAAGGTGCTGGGCAAGGGCCAGAAGTGGCGCACTGTGCCCATGCCCTCATCCATCATGGCCCATTTGACGACCTACTTCGCGCACCGGGGACTGCCCAGTACGCAGGACTGCCTGATCGAAGCGGGCATTCGCAAAAGCGCGGGCGAAGATGCCGACGAGCTGCTGGACATTCCACTGATTGCCACGGTGGACGGCGAAGGCCCCATGCACGGTACGCTCTCCACGAGTGCGCTCTACAAGGCACTCAAACGCTTCTTCGCATTGGTGGCCCGTGAAATGCGCCATCAAGAACACTTCGAGGATGCAGAGAAGATCTCTCGGGCCAGTACGCACTGGCTTCGCCACACCCGCGGTTCGCACTCTGCCGAGGCCATGCCGCTGAACATGCTGCAGCGTCTGCTCGGGCATGCGAGCCTCGCCACGACGACGATCTACACCAGCGCCGATGAGGATGCACTTTACGAGGCAATGGAAAAGGAGTTGGCAGGCTAATCTGCTGCGATGTCCCGCCCTCCCCCTGCCCTCTCATAAGCGTTTACCAATTGCAGGTATCCGTTTGCGGCATGGTCCAGACTGAACCAGGAATTGCCGCATCAAACCGCATGAGAGCCATCGCTCGAGCGTCACTATTGTGTGTCATTCTTTCGATGGATTTCTTAACCTCCCATCCCTCTGGATTGCGGATATCCATCTTGTCAAACAAGCAATGGGACGCTCTTCTGACTTGCTGCGCAGTACCCCACACCTTCGCTGAATCACCGAGCTCTTTGGCTTGAACCAGAACCATAACTGCTTGCACTGCCCGTGCGTACTGCTGAGCCACTGCCATTTTTTTGGGCTCAAGTTTGAGCGAACCAATGTATTTGTCGATGTCGTCGCGTATCCAACCAATGTATTTGTCGATGTCGTCGCGTATCCCGTTGTCGTCGAAATCGAAGCCCACTAGATCTGAGCCCGTTGTACCGTCGTCGCCGGATCCCTTGTACATAGCCCTCGATAGCATATACAGCCCGACCAGCACTGCAGGCGCGGCAGCCAAAGATGACACAGTTGTCGGAGCCTTTTGAGAGAACACCATAACAGAAGCAGCAACCACCACACACACAACAATTAGCTTTCCCTTAGTTCTCATAACTGCTCAACTATTTCTTGATCTCATCAACATTGGTAACAACAACCAGCGCCACAGGCCGATGAGATTGATCACCGTGAATACCACCTGCTGCGCAAACAAACCCCAGGTATCCGTTATGCAGGCGTAGGCCACCCAGGCAATTCCAGATATCACCCAGATCGGCCACGCCCAAGCGGAATAGCGACAGCGCGCCGCCATGAGCAACGCCCCTGCTATTCCAGTGCCAGAACCAAGAATTTCAATAACTAGCTGCATAAACAAATGATGTTGTAGTTTGATCGATCAAACAGCCAGCATACCAATCCAACCATCATCCCGGGTTATTTCTAGGCTATAAGGCAACGGTATCTACCACCCTCGAAGAAAGCACCTACAAATTTGATAAGCAGCCAGTTTTGCTCGCTCAGATTAAGAGCGTGAAGTTTGATCGATCAAACCCTGGCACGACAGTCGAGACACCACGAGTGCGATTGACGTTAATTGACCCGAAAAAGGAAGAAATATTGCCACATCACGATGACTATGTAACGCTATGCCACATAGACCCATCAGAGTAAGCAGTCTGCTTCTGCGGAGCCTTGACGGCGCCGATCGACCGTACAAAACAATTCAAGACAACAACAATTTTGCGATGAGGCGGCTGGAAAGTTTGATCGATCAAACTCCCATTTGTGGTCTAGACACCCACAAAGGTCTAAGTTTGATCGATCAAAGTACATTCTCCGGGCCCCATCATCAACACCTGCGCTCTCGGACCTTTGTTCTCTGTTGCCTAGAGAACACCGCCATGAGGTTTGATCGATCAAAGTATTGACAAAGATCGATGGGTAACGATAATTCAAGCGATACTATTGTTATAGGAACTGGCAACATGGGAAAGATTGTCACCATCTTTAACCCCAAAGGAGGCGTTGGAAAAACAACCACGACTTGCCAGCTGGCAGGCACCTTTGGGCATCGGGGCTATGATGTACTGGTCGCCGATTTGGATGAACAAAGTTCTGCTTCCAAATGGGTCACCCGTGGGGCCGAAGACAATGTGTTCCCAGCAACACTCTGGACTGGGCACCTTTACAAAGGTAACCTGGCTTCGGAATTGGGCAAGTTAGTCGCAAAATACGACCTAATATTCATTGACTGCGCTCCAGCAGTCAATCAGCCAGGGACGTGGGCTGCATTGCTTGTTAGTGACTTGGCTATTATTCCCACGAAGCTCGGACCAACCGACACTGACACTTTGCAGGAAGCTCTGGAACTTGCCAAAAAGGCTCGCAAGGAAGCTGGCTACGATTTTCCTGTACGCATCCTTGCAACTGCGTATCGCCGGGGCAGAAGCGATGATCGGATAGCTCTTGAGTACCTGTCGCAGAAATCGTCTTACCCCGAATTTCCACCTTTCGCGACCTCCCTGGGTGATCGCGTCGCGTTCACCCGCTCCATGATGTACGGGGCAACCGCACATTCAATGCCGAAGGCGGGAGAAGCGATCCATGAGATAGATGCCCTTGCTGATGAGGTATCGACCATCCTGGACATCCCTGAATCCAAAGCGCAGTAAGGAGCAAAATCACCATGAGCACTCCAAAGAAAATCAAGCTCAACCCCGCACAAGTTGCCGACAAGCATTTCCACGTTGCCACAGCATCTGCTCAAGATCGATTTGCGCACGCCGCACAAGTCATTGAGCGCCAACCCGATGCCCTGGCCCCACCGGCTACCGACGAAACTCGATCGGCAGCAGCGGTTGTTGGTTCTCCTTCGTCATCGGATACGGCGGAGAAATTTTCCTTGGATCGATGCATTCCTGGAGCTACAGTCTGGACGCCGCTTCACCTGATCGATCTAAACCCCGTGGGTCCGCGAAAGATCTACAAGGTAGAAGACATCGACAAGATCGCCCAGACGCTACCTAAGGCGCAAGATGATCCAGCCCATGGATACGTGGACGAAAAAACCAAGCGGGTCGTCCTCATCGATGGCGGCACTCGATTCAGATCTGCCAAAATCTCTGGTGTCGCAGGCTTGGACATCAAGTTTGAGGCTCCTCCTACAAACCATCTTGCTCTGTACTTGCGCGCGCGCCATTACAACGAGCAGCGCAGCCAGCCATCGGTTATCGATCACGCGCTCAGCCTGAAGGATCTCCTGGATAGCAAAGTTGTTTCAACGGCCAAGGAGCTGTCTGAGCAAGTCCCGGACATCAACGGCCGCGACCACATGTCGGTTTCCCAGGTGAGCTACTACCTGCGAATCGCAAGGATGCCGCGGCCAGTGATCGATCGCATGTCCGAGAACGCAGCCACAAGTCAACTGACAACGCTCTACTACATGAGCGAGTTGTTCGACAAGGACTCGGAAGCTACGAGCGACCAGATCGAAATGGCAATGGCTCTGATCGAAGAAATCAAGCAGAACGATCTGAACCGCAAGCAAACCCAGGCACTTATTCGGGCGAGGCTGGAAAGCACTCCGAAGAAGACTCGCGTCCGTAGCGTTCAGCAGGCAATTGCCTACGGCAATGTCACGGGCCACATGAAAGTCTTCGGCAAGCGTGGGCAACTCGACCTCAGCCTCAAGGGCCTGTCCGAGGACGATCTCCCCGCTTTGCAGCGCGAACTGGGCACAGTCATCGAGCGGTTCGCTGCAGAACGTGTGCAGGATAGCAGCACCAAATAGGCAGGGTGAGGGGCCGGCATTGAACCTGGCTTTGGCTAACAGTCCCCGTTTGTGGGACTCATAGCCGATTCGTTCCAAGAGAGCAACACTCCAATCAACCCAAATTGGGCTGATTGGTCACTGCTTATGGGAAATTTGAAGGCCTTAGCGGGGCGGCTTCGGGAATTCATCCCATGAACGTAGCCGTCAGAGCCAGAACAGACCCATGGATGGTGACCAAACCAGTTCAAACGGGGGCAAAGCGGGTTCGCAGTCCCACGAATGGTGCCCTTACAAAGAAGGTCCATCCGCCTAGCTCTGAACTCATCCCATGAAAGGTGACCTTGCGTGTGCATCAAGAGATTCCAAGCCGCTCCCATAAGTGGTGACCACGTGAAAGACCCACAAATATAGACCTTGAATATCCCTGCTGAGGAACCGATGAGTTGCAAATACGCGGCGGAGCTGAAAACCACATCCCACAATCGGTGACCTTGGAGAAGATACAGGAGGCCAGCTCCCATAAATGGGGCATTTACAGAGCTAGCGTCAAGGATAAACGGCAGTCCCATTCATGTAGACCCAATGAACACAGGAATCGAGTTCTATCCCATATCCATAGACCTATGATGGTCTGTGGATATGGGTCCAAATCATTTCCCAAATCCACAGCCCTCAAGTCCCATGGTTGGGGCCACATCGCACCATATCCACAGCCCACAAAGCCCATGGATGGGGCCATCAAGTCCCATAAACGGTGCCGCAAGAGTCGAATTATCCTTATGCAACAAGCACTTGCAGAACAATAAAGGTATTAAACCTTGAAAGTGTTCTTAAAGAGTGAAAGTACACGGGTGTCACTTCTGGAAAAAAAGACCTGAGCAGAAAGGACGCAGGTATCTAACTCCCCGAGAACTGGGCGAGGGCACCTAAGGAAACACTCAAGGTCTATTGCCGATCGGCCACCTTAGACCATAGAATGAAACATGGCTCGCAAAAAAAACTCCCAGCCCGCTACCGGTGGGCAGATCCAACTGTTTCGGATGCCGGAGGTGCCAGAGCCATACAAGAAAGCCGTCGAGGTGCTGCACAGCAGGCCCCTCACTCCCCTGACACTGATGCACCGCAAGCTTCAGAACGCCTGGCTGAAGAACGCACAGGACGAGAGGCCCGACGCAGAAGGGTGGTGGTCACTGTCAATGACGGCCCTGTCGGAGGACATTGGGTTTGACTCGAACAACAGGGAGCACCTGAAGCAGTCAGCTCGAGAAATGATGTCGATCATCTTTGAGTGGGATGTGATGGCCGACAAGCAGCGACAAGCTTATTGGAAAGCATCCGTCTTGTTTCCGGAGGTGGAGGTCCACCCAAGCGGGATCCGCTACCAGATCAGTAAGCAGATCCAGTCGAAAGTGCTGAACCCTGAAATTTACGCCCTGATCGACCAGCGGGTGATCAAGGAGTTCAGACGAGCAACAAGCGTTGGCCTGTACGAGTTCTGCAAACGCTACCACAAGCTCCCGAAAACGCCCACCGTCCCCTGGGAGCTGTTCAGAGACATGATCATGGGGACATCAGCCGATCTGAAGTCCTACAGGGCATACAAGGTGTTCAAGGATAAGGTACTCAAGCCAGCAATCGCAGAAGTCAGGGTTGTGGCCAGTCTTGACACCGAGCTGGTGGAAACCCGTGCTGGGCGAAAAGTCGTTGGCATCTCCTTCCTCCTGCGTCAGCGCATCGAACCTGACCCTTTGGGGGTGGAGTCTCCCGACGAACTACAGGATATGACGACTCTGCTGGGCTTCGGCCTGCCTCGCACGGAAGCCCTCAAATTGGTGCGGACGTACAGTCACGCTGAGATCGAGGCCGCGGTCTCATACACGCGAAAGCGCCAGACGGACAAACGCCTTGAAAAAATCGACAACCCTACAGCGTATTTGCGTAGGGCTCTCACGGAGAGGTGGGCGGTAGTCGATGAAGCAGTGTCACCGAACCAGGCACCAGAAGCGGACAAGTCCCGTATGCTGGAAGAAGCTTGCCTCGCCCAAAGGGACAAAGATGCTTCGTCATACTTCTACGAGCTCGACCCATCCGAGCAGCAGCGCCTGATCGACGATTACAACGCCCAACAGGAAATCCCGGGTCTGCGGATCAAGACACGGACTGGGAAGCCGAGCAAGGCAGCCACCGCCCAGTTCTTCAGGTGGCTGGCGAAGACGACCTGGGGTGAGCTGACCCCCGAGCAGCTGCTGCGTTACGCCAACCAGATGCTGTTCAGCAAAACCGCCTCAGCCAGTTGAACGACGGACGCGACTGAGGTTTAATCTAGCCGTTTTCGGATTCTTCCGACTTCTCGGCATCTTGCCGACTATCAACCCGTGCGGGGCATCACCCCGTCCGGGAGCTGGTGTCCCGCTTTTTTCAATTATGGAGAGAGCTATGACCGACATCGGCTATCAAAACGTGTACCACAAGACCTTCGAGGCTGCCGAGGCGATCGCGAGTGCTCTGGGCGATGCTCCGAGTCACGTGATCAACACCATGTTCGCGCAAGCGGGCACGCCTGGCATCAAGGCCTTGTTCGACGCGCTTGTGGACAAGGGCATGCGCAATGCCTTGGCGGAAGCGCTCAAGTCACCTGCTCTCTCTGGGGCGGTGCGCGAGCAACTCGAAGGCTGCCTGTATGGGCAAGCCAAGCAAGCATCGTTCCTGCTCTCGCGGCAGGCCTTGCACTAAGCAAAAAGAAGGGATGGCACATGTGCCATCCCTTCTTGTTTTGGCGCTGCACCTTCAGACGCTGTGATTCCACGTGGTCGTGCTGGGCGAATAGGTTTGCCACGGTAGCAAATCCATGTCGTACTCCCCAAAAGGAGCGGGCCAATGATCCGAGAGGGTGCAAGCCTTGAGTGAAGAGAGGGCCGACTTGTATTTTGCACAGCCGTTGTTTATGAAAGAGTCGTTTGCCGGCATGTAGAAAACAGAGTGCGGCTCACTGGTCTCCGCGGCAACGAACACGAAGGGCTTGGCCTTGCTCGTGCCATCAAAAAGCGCACGTGCATAGGAGTACATGAAGCCCTGGAGATCGTAGTCCAGGTCCAGGCCGTGCTTTTGAAAGGCCTGGGGTCCACAGGTGGAGGTGGTCTTGAGATCGAAGGTGTAATCCGGATGCCACAAGTCCATGCGAGAGCGGCAGCGGACGCCAGTGGTCGGGTCCGTGAAGTACAGGGACGCTTCCACCTCACCTTCCTCGATGTACCTGTAGAAAGGCCGACCTCGGAACTCGCTTTCGCGCACGCGCGCGGCCACGTCCTGCATGGTCAGGAAGGTCGTGAGGGGGAGGCAGATGCGATCACGGTTGGCTGCCTTGAAGGCTTGCGCATCCTTGGATCGATCCAGGGGGCCGGGGTAAAGAGCAACCACGGAATGGATGGTCTGCGGTTCCAACACAAGTGCGTGATACACCGTGCCGATTTGCATGGCCTCGGTGTCGTGCAGGGCAGTCAGCGCAGCGATGTAATGCGCTGGCGATTTCAGCATAGGCTTGAGCATGGAACACGAGACGATCTCGCGATCTGCGTGGTACAGATGCGAAGGGATTTGACGCTTAAAGCTGTCGGCAGCGGCGCCGCGGATGTCGGCGAGAACTGGGCTTTGGGGTTGTTGATTTCCACGCAGAAGTGACCCACTGACCCCCAGGATTTCCATCTAAACCTGACCCACGTACTAACCCTAACCTGCTGCTTCTTTGAGCAGCAGGAGACCAGGAGTGATAGACGTGGCAACAC
>Ga0209941_1001713_pt1 | contig 14139 bp, 16 predicted proteins | sample ThiBiot_300_plan_FD_183945 | JGI IMG/M metagenome (GOLD analysis project Ga0209941, IMG submission 183945) | Wastewater bioreactor microbial communities from Cape Town, South Africa - Thiocy_solids_1 (SPAdes) | ecosystem: Engineered > Bioremediation > Thiocyanate > Unclassified | place: South... | reverse complement strand
CGATCCGGAAACACCTCGGCCTGGTGCGGCAGGTTGGCCCCGCCGGAATCGACCAGATAGACGCACGGCAGGTTGTTCTGCTCGGCGATCTCCTGCGCCCGCAGATGCTTCTTCACCGTCATGGGGAAGTAGGCGCCGCCCTTCACCGTCGGGTCGTTGGCGACGATCATGACCTCGCGGCCCGACACCCGGCCGACGCCGCAGATCATGCCCGCGCCGGGGGCTTCGTCGCGATACATGCCGTTGGCGGCCAGTTGGCCGACCTCTAGGAACGGCGAGCCGGGGTCCAGCAGGCGCTCGACCCGGTCGCGCGGCAACAGCTTGCCGCGCGCTACATGGCGTTCGCGGCTGGCGTCGGAGCCGCCGCGCGTGGCCTTGGCGACCTTTTCATAAAGCTCGTCCCGCAGGGCGCGATTGTGCGCATCCAGCGTTTTGAAAGCAGGACTGTTGCGATCGACGGCGGAAATCAGCTTGGGCATGCCCAAGGTTTAGGAGGCTTCCGCCTCGGGGGGAAGCCGTTCGGTTCACCGAAGGCGAAATCCGCTATATCTCCCCTTCATGGCCCCGCTTCGACCGGACACGCTCGCCGCCGCCCTGTCACGCGCCTTCGAGGACGCGCGGGACAGCCGCGCCAGCTGGTTCGCCCTGACGCGAGGCGAGCGGCTGTTCTCTGTCGGCGATCCGGCCGACACCCTCTATCTTCTGCGCGCCGGGCGTCTGGGCGTCTTCCGCCGCGACGACGCGCGGGTTCCGCAGATGGCCGCCGTCATCAAACCCGGCGAGCCGGTCGGCGAACTGGCCATGCTGGCGGGCACCTCCCACATGTCGGACGTGGTCGCCCTGCGCGACAGCGACGTTCTGGCCCTGCCGCGCGAGGCCTTCTTCGACGCCGCGCGCAACGATCCCATGCTGATGTCCGAACTGGGCCAGATCATGCTAAGCCGCGCCCGCGAGCGCAGCGGCGGCGCGGAACCCAACGTCTTCGGCTTCGTCTCGGCCCGCGACAGGACCATCCGCGCCTTCGTCGAGCGCGTGGCCCGCGCGGTCGAGGCCCAGGGCAGCACCTGCCACGTCATCGACAGCTCGGCCCTGGCCTCGGCCGCCGAATGGTTCTCTCGGGTTGAAGATGCCCACGACTACGTCCTCTACGTCGCCGAGGCGGACGAACCGAACTGGGCCGCCCTGTGCGCGCGCCAGGTGGACCGGCTGTTCCTGGTCGGGGCCGCCGACCGACCGCCGCCCCCTGCCCCGCCGGTCGCCGACGACTGGGACGACGCAGGCCAGCGCACCGATCTGATCCTGTTGCGCGATCCGCGGATGCCGCGCCCCAGCAACACCCGCGTCTGGCTGGACGCGCTGAAGCCCGGCCGCTGGTTCCACGCGGTCGAAGGCCTGTTCGACGACACGGCGCGGATCGCTCGCCTGATCACCGGCTCGGCCGTGGGCGTGGTGCTGTCGGGCGGCGGCGCCCGCGCCTACGCCCACATCGGCGCGCTGAAGGCTCTGCGCGAGGCAGGCACGCCCATCGACTTCATCGGCGGGGCTTCCATGGGGGCGGTCATCGCCGCGGGGCCCGCTCTGGGCTGGTCGGACGAAGAGTTGGAGCATCATATCCGACAAGCCTTCGTCCTGGCCGATCCCTTGGCCGACATCGCGCCGCCCATTATCGCCATGACACACGCTCGCAAGGTCAAGGCGCTGATGAAGGAGGCCTTCGGCGATGTGCAGATGGAGGACATGCTGCTGCCCTTCTTCGCCGTCTCGACCAATCTGACCTCGGGCAAGCTGGAGGTGCATCGCGAAGGCATGCTGCGTCACGCCCTGCGCGCCTCCATCTCCCTGCCCGGCGTCATGCCGCCCGTGGTGATGAACGGTCAGGTGCTGGTCGACGGCGCCGTGCTGCGAAACTTCCCCAGCGACGTCATGCGGCGGCTTAACAGAGGCCCCGTGGTCGGCGTCGACGTATCGCAGTCACGCGGCGTCGACCCCAAGGCTCTGGAGGATCCTCCCTCCTGGTGGCGCTGGATCCTGTCGGGCGCGTGGAAGCGCGGCCCCCCGATCGTCTCGATCCTGATGCGTTCGGCCACCCTGTCCAGCGAGGCCGAACGGATGCAGGCCCGCGCCGAGACGGACCTGCTGATCCTGCCCACGCTCGACGGCGTGGATATCCGCGACTGGAAAGCCTATGAACCCGGCGTCGCGGCTGGGTATGAGGCCGCCCGCGCGGCCCTCGACAGTCTCAACGGATCGGTCGAGACCCTGCATCGCCGTCGCCGGACCGGCGCGCCAGAAGAAACAGTCGAGGAAATGGCAGAAGTGTCCTTCCCTCAGGACGTCGTGGAAACGCCGCGCCCAACACCTGAGCCAGGCGCGCCAGAAAGGCGTCGCGGTTGGCTGGGTCTTCGCAAAGCGCGGTCAGATAAGGCCTGAGGGCCGTGCCCTTCATCCACTCCAGCACGGCGTTCTCGCCGTCCAAGACGTGGAGATAGGTCGTCGACCAGACGTCGACCTCCTCGCACAGGTCCGCCACCGCGTCGTAATAGGCCTCGGCCGCCAGCAGCGGCTGGATGGTGTCCACGCCCTTCAGGCGCGCGCTCCACGGGCCGTCCGCCGCTGTCTGGCGCATCAGGGTGTGGTGCCGCGTCTCCCAGGCCATCGGCATCTGCACCGCCAGCACCCCATCCGGCGCCAGCGCCTCGGTCAGCCGCCGAAACAGCTCCGCATGATCCGGCGCCCACTGCAGCGAGGCGTTGGCCAGGATCAGATCCACCGGGGCGGCGGGCTTCCAGGCCTCAAGGTCGCCCTGCACCCAGTCCACATCATCGGGCAGGCCCCGCGCCTGTTCCAGCATGGCGGCGCTCGAATCCAGCCCATGCACCTGCGCGTCCGGCCAGCGCCGTTTCAACAGGGCCGCATGCTGGCCCGTGCCGCAACCGATGTCCCAGATCTCATGCGGGTCCAGATCGTCTGGAAGCTGCGACAGCAGATCGATGGCCGCGCGATCACGCTGGCGCTCGAAACGGTTGTATTGCTGGGGATCCCACGCCGGCGACGTCATCGTCATACTTCTCCCTCGATCTTCGCAAGAAGCGATTCGAGGGAGAATGGTACAGCCTCTCAGGATTGAACTGAGGACCTCCGGCTCCACAAACCGGCGCTCTAACCAGCTGAGCTAAGGCTGCACATCTCTGCGCGAGGGCGGTTCTCTAGCGGGCCTCGCCGTCGGGGGCAAGCGGCCATTTCGTCCTCGCGCAGAATTTTTATGTTTTATCCCCGTCAGTTCCAACCGCGGCTGGCGATATACTGCTGAAGTTGCATCAAACGGGTCTGGTCCGACGGGTGAGTTGAGGCGAACTCCGGCGTCCCCGACTGCCGTCCTTCAGCCATGGCGCGCCACAGGGCCAACGATTCCGACGGCCTGTAGCCGGCCGCCGCCATGTAATCGACGCCCAGCCGATCCGCCTCCAGCTCGTGGCTGCGGGAGAACGGCAACAGAACGCCCAACTGCGCGCCCATGCCGCCAAAGGCCTGAACCGCCTGGCTGTAGTCCCCGGCCTGGCTCTGAACGGCGCCCAGAATCAGGCCCGTCGTCTGGGTGGTCGAGGCGCGCTCGGCGGCGTGACGGGCGATGACGTGGCCGACCTCGTGGCCGATCACGGCCGCCAGCTGGTCGTCGTTCTTGGCGATGGCCAACAGCCCCGTCGTCACCCCCATATGGCCCGACGGCAGGACGAAGGCGTTCGGCGTGGAATCGTCGAAGACCGCATACTCCCAATGGCGGTTGGTCAGATTCGCGGCCTGGACGATGCGATCGCCCACTCGGCGCACCCGGGCGTTCTGCGCCGCATTGTTCGACACCTTCTGCGTCCGCAGCGTCTCGGCCCAGGCCGCCTGCGACTGCTGGACCAGCACGCCGTCGTCGATGAAGACCAGCTGATTGCGGCCCAGGGCCTCATTATAGGCGCAGGCGCCGACCCCAGCGCCGAAGACGCCAGTGGTGATCGCCAAGGCGAGCATAAGGGGCTTGCGAGACATCGATCCTCCGGAACAGTTCAGGGCCATAATGCACAGGCGGGCCGCCCGGCTCCATGCCTGACGCCGCAAAGTGGTTCCATCGCCCATTCATTGGGCCTCAGCGTCCGGGCTTCAGCACATGAAAAAAGCGCCCCGAGGCGAAACCTCGAGGCGCTTCTTTTCGTTCAGTGCGTTCGCACGCTTAGTCCAGGTTAAACGGCACCCGAACCACGAACTTGGCGTTCGTTGCAGCGCCATCGACCGTACGGGGCGAAAGCTGCCCGCGTTGGACGATGCGAACGGCCGCAGAGCCGAAGCCCATGCCCGACGGCTCTTCCGAGACGACGCGGCAACCTTCGGGCTTCCCGCTCGGGGTCACCGTGCACTCGACCGTAGCCGAACCGCCCACGCCGCGATCAAGAGCGCGTTGCGGGAAGTCCCGTTCAGTCGGACGCGGCGGGCGAGCCCACTGCGGGTTGGTGATGACCGAAGGACGCGGCGGCGCGGGCGGCGCCGGCGGAGGCGGAGGACCAGGGACGATCACGGGCGGGCCCGTGTATTCGACGCGGTCTTCCTTCTTCGTCGGCTCGATCGGCAAGGTCACCGGCGGCGGAGGCGCCGAGGTGTTGACGACCGGCTCGCGCACCTGAAGCTTCGGCGGCGGAGGCGTATCCGGCGGCGGCGGCGGCGGCGGAGGCGGAGGCGGCGGAGGCGGGGCCTCCATCAACTCCACGTCCACAGCCTCGTCCACGTAGTTGAACTCCTGGAGTTCGAACTTGCTCTTGTACAGGTAGACACCTGCAAGAACGTGGACGATCACCGAGACGCCGATCCCGACCATCGCACCCGTCGAGAGTTTCTTCTTCTTGGGTGCGTCAAGCAGAGGGTCGCGGTGCTCGTGAGGTTCAGCAGTCATGCTTTGAGTCACGCCCCCTACGATTGATCTTCGCCAACCAGGGCGACACTGTAAAAACCATTATCCTGCAAGGCGTTCATGACCTGCATGAAGTCCCCGTAACGCGTCTGCTGGTCAGCGCGGATAAAGATCCGCTCTTCGTCCGGATTACGCGTTCCGATTTGGGTCCTCAGGTCATCGCCCAGAGCGGCGACCGACGTCGGGAAATCGCCCACGTACACTTCGCCGCCATTCTGGATGGAGATGAAGACGGGCTTGGGCGGATTGACGGCCGGCGGAGCGACGGCGCGTGGAAGTGTCACCGGCACCGACACGGTGGCGAGCGGAGCCGCCACCATGAAGATGATGAGGAGAACCAGCATAATGTCCACGAAAGGCGTGACATTGATTTCGCTGTTCGCCTCGACGGTGTACTTGCCGCCGCCGGAACCGGAAAGTTTGGCGGCCATCCGTCTTACGCCCCCTTGTCGAGTTGACGCGAGATCGAGTTCATCAGCTCGGCGTTGAAGCCGTCAGCACGAGCGCCGTACGAAGCGATGCGGGTGTTGAAGTAGTTATAGAAGATAACCGCCGGGATAGCCGCGAACAGACCGATGCCGGTAGCCAGCAGGGCTTCAGCGATACCCGGAGCAACGACGGCCAGGTTGGTGGTGTTCGACTCGGCGATGCCGATGAACGAGTTCATGATGCCGTAAACGGTGCCGAACAGACCGATGAACGGACCGCCCGAACCGACCGAGGCCAGGAACTGCTGGCCGCCCGACAGGCGGATACCCATGCCGCCCTGCACGGCGCCGACGGCGTTGCCGGCGCGAGCGACGGTCGTATCGCGGTGAGCGCCCGTCACATCAAGACCGGCTTGACGCGACAGTTCGATTTCGCCGGTGGCCGCAGCGGCCATGTCGGCCAGCGGGTTGCCGTCGAACTCTTCCGAGGTGGCCAGGCGACGGATGTCGGCCAGGTTGCGAGCACCGCGGTACTCTTCCAGGAAGCGGTTGGTCTTCTTGGTCAGCGAGCTGAACTCAACCAGTTTGATGAGCAGCAGCGTCCAGGAGAAGATCGAGGCCAGGACCAGGCCTGCCATCACGACCTTAACGACCGGGTGCGCCATCATGAACATGGCGATCGGGGTCAGGCCCGCACCGCCGTGACCGCCGGCGGCGGCTTCTTCAGCGGGGGCTTCAGCAGCTGCGTCTGCAGCCGGGGCGGCGGCGTCGGCGGCCGGAGCGGCGGCGTCAGCGGCGGCGGGAGCCGAAGCGGCGGCCGGGGCAGCCGGTGCGGCCGCGTCCTGCGCCAGAACCGGCGAGCTCGCCATCAGGACGGCGGCGCCGGCCATTGCGAGGAGGATATTCGTCTTCTTGCTATCGAGCATGTTTCGCCAGTTCCTGCTTTGGTCTGACTCGTGGAACCCAAAACCCAAGCCGCGTCAGTCGGCTGGGCCTTTACCGTGAAATTTTCCTCCCGCCGGAATTTCTCCCCCGCCGGTCGGCGCCGCATTCTTACGAAACATCCTGAGACGCTTTGCAGACTGGAGCGATGGAACCATACCCCCCCGTCCACAGCCTGCAAGCAAGAATGCGGTTAAGTCCCTTTGACGAACGGCTATCGGAGCGTCAAGGGCGGAAAATAGCTTTTCACCCCGCGCGCCTCGCCCCCGAGGCGGAGGCGCACAAATATTCCATTTGAATAAAATATAACGGCAACAAAAATGCCAACGCAGAGAATGTTAAGGAATGTTTAGGCCCATGACGATTTTTCGGCTTTTTCAAGGCCGAGGCGAATAATCATCATGTGAGGGGAAAGTGGTGCCTGGAGGCGGATTCGAACCACCGACACGCGGATTTTCAATCCGCTGCTCTACCAACTGAGCTATCCAGGCGTCGCTTTGCGTCGCGAGAGGCGGCTCTATAGGCGAGCCCGGACGGGCTGTCCAGACGCCAATTCACTCAATTCCGCGATCTTTTTCATCATCGTGCGCATCTTCGGCCGGAATGGCGTAGCCGCCGGTGAACCAGCGCTGCAGATCAATGTCGGCGCAACGCTTGGAGCAGAAGGGCTTGTAGGCGGCGACGGCCTCGGCGCGACGGCAAATGGGGCATTGGGCCATGCTCAGCCCTCCTTGATCTCGAACACGCCCGGCGCGGCGTCCGGGCGGATGTGGGCGCGCGGCCCTAGCTGCGCCACCCAGTGGGACAGGATCGCCGCTGACGTCGAACTACAGTGCAGCGTCAGGCGCGGCGCGGCGCGATCCGTCAGCAAGGCGAGGCGCAGGCGACGCAGGGCGCCGATCTCCAGCGCCCCCGGCGCCGCAAATCGTTCATCGGCAGGCGTACGCCCCCACGGCAAAGACAATTGCAGCAGGCCGAACCGGCTCAGCGGCCCGATCGCCGCCCCGGCGTGATCGGCGAACGCTTGGCGCGCCATGGATAGAGTGGTCTCTGGATTCAGGCCGACGCCCACTAGGTCGATGGCGACCAGACCGCCCCACCCTTTCAGCGCCAGCAACCGCGCCGTCTGGCGCAGGCCTTCGCGATTCACCGCCTCGCGCCCCTTGCGGGAATCTCGACCGGCGGCTGGCGCGTAGTCAATGTCGACCGCGATCAGGGCGCGCGTCCGCTGCACGGCCAGGTCCAGACCCACGCCCGGTTCGATCACGCCGCCGGACAAGGCTTCTTCTTCAGCCTCCAGCGCCGCATGAATCGCCTCGGCGCCCGTGGATACAGGCACGCCCGGCGCCAGCATGTTCAGAATGGCGGCGACGTCGGGCCCGGCCTCCAGCAGACGCGGCTCTCCGCCCGCCTCTCCCAGGCGGCGCAAGACCAGCCCCTTGCGCTCGCGCGGCTCGGCCGTGACCAAAAGTTCAAGCTTGGCGCCTTCCGCCGGACGATCCGCCTTGCCCAACGGCAGAAAGCCGAACGGTTCGCCGCAACCCAGGTCGATGAAAGCCCCGTGCAGGCCGGGCGCCAGGCGCGCCACACGGCCGACGACGCGGGCCCCCAGGCGGCGCTCGGGCCGATCGTCCTCTCTATGTATAATGAGGGTCCAGGCGCGGCCGTCGCGAAAGACCATGCCTCGGGTCTCGCCCGGAGCCGCGTCCAGGAAGACCTCGACATCGGCCATCAGGCCGCCTCGCCTCTCCAGCCTGCGCCGCGCAGCAGATTCGCCGCCTCATATAGCGGCAGGCCCATGACGGCGGGGTGGCTGCCGACGATTCGGGTGATGAAGGCGGCGGCCCGGCCCTGAATGCCGTAGCCCCCGGCCTTGCCGCGCCATTCGTCCGAAGCGACATAGGCGGCGATCTCGTCCTGCGACAGCGGCTTGAAGCTGACGCGGGTGTCGACCACGCGCCAGGACGTGCGCCCGCCGCAGATCACGGCCACGCCGGTGAAGACGCGATGATTGCGCCCGGACAGCAGCTTCAGGAAGCGGATCGCCTCCGCCTCGTCAGCGGGTTTTTCCAGCAGGCGGCGCCCCACGGCCACCACGGTGTCAGCCGCCAGGACCACGTCGCCAGGATGACGCCCAGCCACGACGGCCGCCTTGGAGCAGGCCAGACGCTGGGCCAGACGCGACGGCGTCTCGGCCTTCTCAGGCGTTTCGTCGATATCGGCGGGATCGACCAGATCGGGCGCAATGCCGATCTGCGCCAGCAATTCGATGCGGCGCGGGCTCGACGAGGCCAGAATCAACCTCGGAGCCGAAGCGTCAGGACGCGACACGCGCGTCCTTACTTGAAGCGGTAGGTGATGCGACCCTTGGTCAGGTCATAGGGCGTCATTTCGACCAGCACCTTGTCGCCGGCCAGCACCCGGATGCGGTTCTTGCGCATCTTGCCCGCGGTGTGGGCGATGATCTCGTGATCGTTTTCCAGCGTCACGCGGAACGTCGCGTTCGGCAGCAGTTCGCTGACCACGCCGGGGAATTCCAGCAGTTCTTCCTTAGCCATGCGGCCTCTCTCGCCCGTGTGAACAGCTACGGGCCCGCGCCGAGCGTGAGCGCGAGCCGTGAAAGTGAGGGCGCCTAATGCACCAAAACGCTTAGATAGTCGAGTTCAGCCCCGACGGTAGAGGGCGCAGACCAGGGTGAAGAGCCGGCGCGCCGTCTCCTGGTCGATCTCCACCTTGCCGTCCAGCCGGGTTTTCAGCAGGGCGGCCCCTTCATTGTGCAGCCCGCGCCGCCCCATATCGACCGACTCGATCTGGCTGGGCGAGGAGCCGCGCAGGGCTTCATAATAGCTTTCGCAGATCAGGCCGTAGTCACGGATCACCGTCTTCATCGGCGTCAGCGACAGAACATGCGTCCGGCTGAAATCCGGTCCGGCGATATCGAAGGCCAGACGATTATCCTGCGACGAGAGGGCCAGGGTGTAGGGGCCGCCCGCCGCGCCGTCCGGAATGAAGCTGTTCTGCTCGACCAGATCGAAGATGGCGACCCGGCGCTGATGCTCGATCTCGGCCGTGGCCGCCGGCAAGGAGGCGTTGTCGATCTCGATCGCGGTCAGCTTGTGCGGCCCGCTCATTGCGCCGCTCCGTCCAGATGGGTCGGCGCCACCCGCGCGGGCCAGCGTTCGGACAGGTCGGTCAGCACCGCATCCAGGCACTCCACGTCGATCCGCAGATCGCCGCCGCCCGCGAACATCATCATCACCTGACCGCCCGGCGCCTCGGTCGGCAGGAAGTCGAGCGCCAACAGCTCCAGCGCCGCCTCGGGCAGGCGCGGCAGACGGCGGCTCTTGACCGCCTGGACGTCGCCGAACTGCATGGCCGCCATGACGCGCGTGCCGCCGCATTCCCAGCAGAAGCGCGACAGGACGACGGTCAGGCGCCGCGCCTCCTTCTCCCAGCGGATGTCGACCGGACGCATGATGGCGTCCTGAAGCGCGGCCGAGATGATCTGCAGGTCGTCCGCGTCCTCGGCCAGCAGGCGCAGCGGCGTCATCGGCGCCAGGCTTTCGCCCGCAGCGCCTTCGTCCGCCACCTCGTCGGTCAGGGTCGAGATCGGTTCGCCGTCAGTGCTCATCGCCCTCCCCCTTGATCCGTCGGACATCGGCGCCGCAGGCGCCCAGCTTCTCTTCCATCCGCTCGAAACCGCGATCCAGGTGATAGACGCGGCCGACCGTCGTCTCACCTTCGGCCACAAGACCGGCGATGACCAGAGACATGGAGGCGCGAAGATCCGTCGCCATGACCGGCGCGCCCTTCAACCCCTCGACGCCGCGCACCACGGCCTCGCCTGCATGGACGGCGATGTCCGCGCCCAGTCGCGCCAGTTCCGGCGCGTGCATGAAGCGGTTCTCGAAGATGTTCTCGTGGATGACGCTTTCGCCCTCGGCCGTCGTCATCAGCGCCATGAACTGCGCCTGCAGGTCGGTGGCGAAGCCCGGATAGATCTCGGTCGTGACGTTGACCGCCTTCAGCCGCTGCGTCGGGTCGCGACGCACGATCAGGCCGTCCTGCGTCGGTTCGATCTCGACGCCCGCCTCGACCATCTTGTCGGTCAGGGCGGTGATCAGGTCGGCGCGGCCCTTGGTCAGGCGCACCTCGCCCCCCGCCATCGCCGCAGCAAGCGCATAGGAGCCCATCTCGATTCGATCGGGAATCACCGACCAGGTCGCGCCCGACAGGGATGAGACGCCGGTGATCGTCAGCACGTCCGTGTCCAGGCCCTCGATCTTGGCGCCCATGGCGATCAGGCAGCGAGCCAGGTCGCCGATTTCCGGCTCGCGCGCGGCGCGCTTCAGCACCGTCGTCCCGTCCGCCAGCACGGCGGCCAGCAGGGCGTGCTCGGTCGCGCCGACCGATACGAAAGGAAACTCGATCTCGGCCCCGCGCAGGCCCTTGGGCGCGGTGGCGCTGACATAGCCCTCTTCCAGCTCGATCGCCGCACCCATGGCCGTCAGGGCCTGAAGGTGCAGATCGACCGGCCGCGCGCCGATGGTGCAGCCGCCCGGCAGGGAGACCTTGGCGTGCCCCGTGCGCGCCAGCAGCGGCCCCAGCACGTTGAACGAGGCCCGCATCTGACGCACCAGGTCATAGGGCGCGAAGGTCGAGGTCAGCTCCGGCGCGTGGAACAGGGTCTCCTGCCCGTCCGCCCCGTCGCGCTCGGTCACCTCCACGCCGAACTGGCGCAGCAGCTGGCCCAGGAAACGCGTGTCCGCCAGACGCGGCATATTCGTCAGCAGCAGGGGCTGATCCGTCAGGATCGACGCCGCCATCAGCTTGATCGCCGAATTCTTGGCCCCGCTGACCGGGATGGAGCCGTTGAGGCGATTGCCGCCGTGAATGACGATGCTGTCCATGGGTGTCGGGGAAGTCCTGGGAGGCCCGGACCCCTACGGCCCGGCGAACCGGTTATCTAGCAAGCCGGACGGCGCCCGCGAAAGGCCGTAACGTCGCAAAGCGGATGACTTTCAGTTGCTTTCGCTCGGCGGCCGCGCGCCGCCCGCGCCCGGCGCCTTTCGGCGGCGCAGATTCGTGCGCAGGGCGGCCGCCAGACGCGCCGCGCGCTCAGCCTTGGCCAAGGCTGCGGGGCTGGCGGAAGGGGGCGAGGCGACGTCAGCGCCCGTCTCGTCTGCGTCTTTGGTCGGCTTATCCATGACGGCAGCAGACCGCGTGCAAAGATTTTGATCAAGCGTGCATTTTTGGCTTGGCCCGGCCGAAACCTTTGGCTATACGGCCGCTTCCTCAGTGACCCGCCGCCGTAGCTCAGTGGTAGAGCGCATCCTTGGTAAGGCTGAGGTCGGCAGTTCAATCCTGCCCGGCGGCACCATCGGAACCCAGACCCCACAAGGGTTTGGGCTCCGGCCATCATCCTTTTCCCCATGTGGGATTTGAGAACGAACAGAGGCCTTTCCCACCCAAAAGTGGGGAAAATCCGGGGACAGCTGTTCCTGTCTCGTTCCCATCTGCTTGCCTTGTTCGGCGATCTGCTTCATGCCTCGTTAAGGAGGCGTTGCTGTGGCCGATGTGATCCCCTTCCCCCTAGCCCGACGAGTAGATCTCGTGCGCAAGCACGCGGACCTTTCTTTTGGCATGCGCGCGGAAGTGGTTGGCCCTCACATCGACCGGCAGGTCGACGTTCAGCGCCAAGCCCTCCTCCGCAAAGGCTGCGATCCTAGTCAGGTGGAACAGCAGTGCGAATCGCTTCGAGGAGCGATGCACGCTGAGATCTGGCGGATCGTGATGACCGGCAGAGGCGGGTCAACCGGTTGAGCGCCCTAGCTCTTCATGACAGCCAGCTAGGCTCCTTTGCATGCTGGCAGGCGGCCTATGCAGAGCTAGGCATCCCGATCTTTCCGATCAGTTCGGAAAAACGACCAATGGTGAAGAGCTGGGAGAAGCTGACGGCACACGCCAGTGGCCAGTTCGCCTTGCGCCCCCATCTATCGGGAGCGGCCGCTTTCGGCTTCCTCCCTGATCGCGCCGGCATAGTGGTTCTCGACATCGACTCAACTGATGCGGCTTTCGCATCCAGCTTGTTCGAGCGCTTTGGAAAGCCCAAGATCCTCGTGCGCACAGCCTCTGGCAAACTGCACGGCTACTACAGCCACAGTGGCGAGGGGCGCCACATTCGCCCTGAAGGTCCGTCCGAACCGTTCGACATTCTGGGCTCGGGATATTGCATTGCGCCCGGATCGGTCACTCCGGCGGGCGAATATGAAATCATCGTCGGCAACTTTGACCAGTTGTCCAGCCTGGCGCCGATGATTGGTGCCCCCGCATTCGCCTCCCCAGCTAAGCCACCCAAGCAGCGGCTCAAGGACGGCGACGGGCGCGCCAATGCCCTTTTCAACTTCCTGGGGTCAGAGGCTCGCCGCTGCGACAATGCGGAGCAACTCCTCGACGTCGCAACGCACTACGCCGAGGAACAATTCGCAGACAACCTGTCGCAGACGGACATCGAACGAACGGTCAAGTCTGTCTGGAGCTATCAAGCCAACGGCCGAAACTTCATTGGCCTGAAATCGGGCGAGGGCAGGAAGGTGATTCTAGACCACGCGATGATCGGTCAACTCGCCAAGCTCGGCGGGATCGAGACCATTGGCGTCTATACGGCCGTGAAAGCGCGTCATCCAGGCAAAGACCCGTTCTGCATCGCAAACGCCATGGCCTGGGACGACGATATTGGAGCCTCTCGCCGCGTGATGCAGAAGGCCAAAAAGGCCATGCTAGGCCTCGGCATCATCCATGAGGTTCGGCCAGCGTCGAAGCGACATGGACCGGCTTTGTTCCGGTGGGCGGACCTAGACTGACCGAAACTGGTCAACCTATCTACACTACACCCCTCTCCCCTTCCTCAGCCCTCAAATAGCCTCCTGACAGCGCGCGGCCCGGTTTGAGCGACGTTCTGGTCCTCCAAACCAGCTTGCAGGCGTTGAAATCACAAAGTCGTCGGGCGTTTTCAAAATTTTCGCGCGCGAACAGCCCCCTCCTTGTCGGCCAGATCCAACTTAGCGTTGCCATAACGTCGTCCAACAGACAGGGTGTCCATCAACCCTTCGAACTTGGAGACGAACGCAATGAAGGCCGCTGAAGCTATGATCGCCTGGACACCAGACAGGGAGCCGTTCCTCAACGACCCCACCCGAGGCCAGGTGCGGATCGGCGCCCTCCTCCAACGGGATGAAGCAGACTGGTCTAGGCCGTTCGCTAAAACGGGCGGAGCAGCCTACGTCGCCCGTCAGGAGATCGACGGTTGGGAGCAGATCGCAAACGTCTTCATCGACTTCCAGAACCTGGTCGTTGACGAAGGGATCGACGCCAAGGTCGCACACGCAGAGTTCTTGAAGATCGACGAGTACAAGCACACCCTCACCAACCCTCCGCTCCTTGAGACCTTCAGTGAAGGATGATTGTGAGCTCTGGGCCAATAGGGCCTGGCACCCAGTAACAATCGATGACGCCCTGACGAAGTACGCCGAGCGAGATCTGCGTTGCCCGGAGTGCGAAGGCGCCGTGCGCCCGCACCGAGCCAGTGAGGACGGCAGCAGCCCTGCTCACTTCGAACACAAGATCGGACATACTGGCTGTTCCCGAGCTCACAAGTTCTCAGGGCATCAATCAAAGCACCCGAAACCTCTCATTGAATCGTCCCGGGTTTTCCGGAGGCGGTTTCATTTGAGTCATGCGACCATATCGAGGGTCTCTCGGGCTGCATAGTAGTTCGCTTCGGCCTCGGCGGGTGGGATATGCCCGATAGGGCCGAACAGG
>Ga0209941_1001708_pt1 | contig 14145 bp, 11 predicted proteins | sample ThiBiot_300_plan_FD_183945 | JGI IMG/M metagenome (GOLD analysis project Ga0209941, IMG submission 183945) | Wastewater bioreactor microbial communities from Cape Town, South Africa - Thiocy_solids_1 (SPAdes) | ecosystem: Engineered > Bioremediation > Thiocyanate > Unclassified | place: South... | reverse complement strand
TATCAAGCTCGCGATGATGAGTCTCAATTGGTGATTGTAGTAACTGTTGCTGAATGTTGAAATTGGAAGCGGTATGTTGTGAACCATTGTTGGTGGAGGTTTGTTTACTTTTCGAAACATCATCATTTTGGGGTGAATCGTGCTGATCTTGGGCAATTGCCTTACAAACAAACCGCAAATAATCGATAGTGATGGGTCCAGCGTAGTCTTGGTGGAATACTGTCTCCCCAGAGTCGGTGATGATTACAGAGGACCGACGTCTCCGTCGCCGTAGGACACTAGCTGGTTTCGTGGGAGTCATAGACGGTCTTGGACTCGCTCTGGAGCGAGGACGTGAGCGTGGACGCGACGTCAGGGCGTCTTGACTCAATTTGGCGGTGATTTCAGGAAGCTGGAATGGTGGTAGCCGTATCGAATCACGGTAACTAGATCGTATTTGGGAATAACGCCGTGAAGACGGGGATTTCTCTGGCCGCACCAGTCGCAACGGCGTAGTAGGCTCGCTTGCTGAGGACCCGTACATGGCAATGTCGCGTGGTGAAGATTTTGGTCCAAATTTTACAAAGAGCAAACTAATACTTTATATACATTTGGATTTTCCTCGTGAGAAATATTTCCCTCTAGGCCAGGCGATGAGTGAAACCACAACCAACAGTGGAAACTTGGTGACAGCGCTCGTGTCGGGTGCCACCGCGGCCAGTGTGACGGGGTTGTTGACATTTCCGTTCGACAGTATCAAAACTCAGCAGCAATTGAACAATACTGCCTATGCTTCCAAGTGGAAAATACCTGGCAATTATCCTAGCTCGATTGCTCAAATATACAAAGGGGCCAGTGCGTTAGTTGTTGGAGGAATATTCAAGAGTAGCACGCGGTTGATCTCATTCAACTGGGCCACCAAGTTTATGTCGTTAGAATCGCATGATCTCCATGGCCATCCGGTGTTGAAATCTAGTGCACCTAGGATTGTGATTGCTGGGGCCATAGCCGGGTTTATGGAGACGATATGGCTTATCCCGTTTGAGAATATCAAGATCACGATGATCCAGAACATGTCGTTGCAAAATGAACTCACTAGATGTGCTGATGCTAACATTCGTTTCAACATTACTGGGATTGTAGACTCTCATCATAAACCAGCACAAAACATATTCACCAAACAGTATATCTCCCCCCATGCATACTACACTTCTAAGGTGTTGGAGCAGTACAAGCTGGGACGGTCTTCGTCGAGATTTACTTCGAGTAACCACTTCGATTCCACTGATGTGTTGAAGAGAAAGTTGAACAAAGCTCCTACACAGTCGATGTTTGGCACCATAAGTGACATCTACAAGTTACGAGGAATATCTGGTTTTACTCAGGGAACATTCATTACCTACATTAGACAATCTGCCACGTCGATTGTGTGGTTTTGGACGTATAATGCCACCAGACAGTTGATAGATCCTAAGAAGAAGGAAAGCGTAGACCAGCAATGGTTCAGCAACCAGCACAGCATGGTCACGCTGTTGGGGTTGCATCTTTTGTCGACATTGGCTGTGATTGCGGCGACACAACCAATCGATGTTGTCAAATCTCACCTCCAATCGAAGAACGGTAAGCTTATTTACCAGGACTCGTTGTCTACGGCATACCGGTTGTTTTCGCAGCAGGGTTTCAAGTCGTTGTTTCGGGGAGCATTACCACGGGGTCTTAAAGTGTTGGTCTCAGGAGGCTTGACAGCAACAGTGTATTCGTACGTCGAGGATATAGTCAACCTCGCCGGAACGCAGAATCCATTTTTGAGCTAGGAGCGACTTGATGGGTATTAACAAGACAATAGAGAAAGGAAATTGATGTAAATCGAGGCATCATTTTGCACGATGTCACACTTGTTCGAGACGACAAATCGGATATATTGCAAGCTACCGGTGTTTCTTCCATGTATATTGAATGTTGAGATCCTACAACTGATAGAATACTATGACGACCATATTATATTTAAATACCACGACCTAAATAACCATCTGTATGTGTTTAAGTTACTCTACAAGTACTGAGGATTGATGATGAGCTCAACAATTCGAGAATTTCTGTCTATCTAATTCAGAATGGCAATTTCTATCTTGTGGATGACTCAGCTGAATCAGTCGGGTTGAGATGGACTCACAATCATTAGTCTTTTCTGTACTTAGGATCCATGATTCCGTAAATATTGATAGTACCACGGTCTATTAGCCATTATAGTGTTATAAAACAAGTATCGCTGTTTCAAGGTACTTCCTGAATGAAAGAACGGAGCATCTTTTCTCATGGAAATTCATATACAATGAACTTACTTTCTGAAAAAGTAGTTCTATGTCGTCACTTCCTTAACCAATTCCTTCCAATCTCTAATCCTGCTCGATATACACTGGAATTAGTATCTCACCCGACTTGTGCTTTACTCCATTGAACGTCCTAGCCAAATTTCCTCCACTGGTACTTGGCTGGCTGAATCCAATTTCGTTCTTATCTAGTCTAACTCCATATATAGATTCTTGAGCTACAGTATTTAATAGCACCGTTCCCAATCCCATTCGTCTCCATTCTGGGGCTATCCAGATTCTCGATATTCCAATTTTTATACGAGAGTTGATCTGGCCAGGCACAATTGTCTGGCTACTATGAATCATCCATCTGCCCTGGCTATCACTCTCAATGGTATCCGTAGTGACAATGCCAATAGCACGGCCATTTACCACCAAAATGTATGCTTTCGCAGCCAACTTCTCGGGTTGCTTCCATTGCTGGGAATCTGGTGGAGCATTCAACTCCCGATTTACCATCTCAAGCAACCGGTCAACTTTGGCAACTTGACGTTTGTTCCCTATATCAATAGTGGTGATTGCAACCTGCACCGGTGCTGAAGCTTTGCGCGACAGCTTCGCGCTAAGCAATTGTGGTTTTGATTGTGGTTTCGTGCGGATCATCACCGTTTTATACACTGATCCCCATGACTTGGGCCATATTATTCCATGAACAAACTCATCGTGGTAGGTTTTGTGTACAGCAACCTCGCTTGCTACATGCTTCAAGTACGACATTCGGCAAATGCCGCACGTACTTGGGCCGCTACTCAGCCGGAACACCGACTGTACCTTGCCGTCGCCCTCATGTCCCATTCACCAGCTCGATGGAAAATATTAGTCTTTGATACGTAAAATCGATACATTTAGAATTAATGGCGCTACCATGTCATCTACTTGAGAGTGAACATCAATTTGTTAGTGGACAATGCCCCTCTTTCTCTTTGAGAGCTGTGTCTACGTAGCAAGTGCTCTTTATACAATGTGCCGCAGTTTTCCTAAACTCTTCATGGTGTACGTTGGTATGGATGTGCGCTATACTAGAAATATGTACTATGGTAGCGCTAATTTTTGACCACCAGCATAAGCGACGCATTTTTACGAAGATTTGACCGGTGCTACCATTCAGTGGCATAGGCAGGGTGATGGCTAGTGGCACCCGTGCAAGCGATCGATTCACACATTAGGAGTCCTCGTGCTGTCCTACGCCGACAACTCCAGTGCACCCATCTCCCCTCCCCAGAATCGGCATGAACCCAAAAGCGTTTCGGTGTTCACTAGCTGTTTGCCCCGGGTCCCGTTTGTGGTATATTGGGGCGCTACCACTTTGACATCCCACAAACCAACAACAAACCTACCACAAACCTACCATTTAAAAACATATAGATGCTCACTCTAGCCATTCCATTCTACGCAGTTAAGCGTCCTTGTTATTGCAACGATTCTCGTAGCAATATCCCACAAAATGTCGTTTTCGCAATTTTCTTTCTGCGGCTCTGTTCCTGCGAAATCGCCATATTGGAAATCTGGAGATCACACCAGCTCTTTTTGAACACACAACAAAATGGCATCGTACGCAAACTTATTGCCTACAAGCGGAAAGTGGAAACAGCAAATAACCGAATGGTTGGCCGAGGACGTCCCAAGTTTTGATTTTGGGGCATTTGTCGTTGGGTCCAAGTTGGAAACTGGATCATTATACATGAAGCAATATGGGGTAATTTCTGGGATTCCTTTTGCTAGTGAAGTGTTTGCACAATGCCAATTGGAAGTCGAATGGCACTACACTGAAGGATACTACGTGTCAGAAGAAGAATTAAAGAAAGCTAATGGCAAGATTGTTGTGGCTACTGTTAAAGGTGCAGCCAACAACATCTTATTGGCCGAGAGAACGGCATTAAACTTGTTAGCAAGATCATCCGGTATTGCTACCCAGTCGTACAAAACGAAGCAATTGGCCGATAAAGCCGGTTACACTGGGTTAATTGCTGGTACAAGAAAGACTACTCCAGGGTTAAGAATTTTGGAAAAATATTCCATGTTGGTTGGTGGTGTTGATACTCACCGGTACGATTTGAGTTCTATGGTGATGTTGAAGGACAACCACATTACTTCTACTGGAAGCATTACTGAGGCCGTTAAGGCTGCTAGATCGGTATGTGGGTTTGCCATTAAGGTAGAGGTTGAAGTCAGCAGCGAAGGTGATGCGATTGAAGCCATTGATGCTGGTGCTGATGTTATTATGTTGGACAACTTTACTGGTGAAGGGTTGCAACAAGTTGCTCGTAACTTGAGAAACCACTATAAAAACCTGCAGAAGTCATTCTTGTTAGAATGTTCTGGTGGTTTGACTTTGCAAAACTTGTCAACTTACTTGTGCAATGACATTGATATTTACTCTACCTCATCAATTCACCAAGGTACTGGTATTGTTGACTACTCGTTGAAGATTAATCCTAACTAGAGGGTTTACTGTTGTTTATATTATTGTGTATTCCTCCCATAGATCTGATAGCATTATAGTGAGCAAAATGTGGAAAATTGTAGTTCGTAACGTTAGTTGTTGAACAAGCTGTAGAAAACTGATGTGTTGTGACTTGAGTGTGAGTTTGAAAGTTTTAGAGGGCTTTAATGTAATTTTCATGGCTTGAAATATTTAACAATGTTGAGTTTTCATGAAAAACTGCTCCTCATCAGCAACACTGACAATCTCTCCTCTGCTTGAGATGATCATTCCAATTAGCTGGTCCTGATTCCAGCATATTGATCTTGTGATCTCTGGTTCAGCTCCAAATAACACTCTAGTGCTTGCAATGTAGTTGGTAGCAATACTGCCTATATCCTTTTCTAGTGGTTGAAACAAACAAAATATGCTGCTGAATTGTGCTTGTACGATTCCTCAAATAGTTCCATAATTCACATTGAAATCATGACTTTATTATTTCATTAATTCCCATTACTCTTCCATCTCATCAACGAATGTTGCTGATGCTTCTCATTTGTATACTCTGAAACCCTGTGTTAAACCCAATAACTTCGTCAACATTAGTGGCTACTTTCTTTACCTCAACATCATGGTTTTCTAGTATGCTACTCTCAGGAACATAATTCTCCTGGTCCTCTGAATCGTGGTTCTCTTGATACAATTCAACATTACGGGGCATATTTCGGTCACTTATGTTGCTGACGATTCGATTATTCAACAGAAACCCTGACAAGTTCGTCAACCCACTATTCAAACTTAGGTCATTTAGCAAATCCGAATGATTTGGCCGGGAAACTGCCGGAACAATTCCTGACTTTGATTGCGTTGATTTCTTACCAAAACACCGAATAGCCCGGATATGTGAATCTTTACCATCTTGGTGGTTTGCAAGAATTATAATTTTCACCATAAAACACTTTAGGACCCCATCACTCCTTATGCCATTAAAGATGATATGGGACCAGCCCATCGGTTTGGTAAAGTTCACAGTACAAACCTCGGTTAAATCCCATCCATCTGAGCTTCCTGCCAAGATTTGTATTCTAGAAGGTGTGTAACTCTCATCTAGTTGGAAATTGGTGAAGATGGAGATTCTTTCAAGTGACACTTTCTTGGAAAATTGTATGGTTACCGAATGGGGGTTTGATAGTTGGTTATTCATTATCGCGTTAGAGTTTCCTGTTCCTGAGCCGTTTGACGCATCAGATTGCCAGTACGTGTCAGGAGAATCATCTCTTAACTGGGCCAAACCGAAGCCTTGCTTGAAGGAAGATAACTTCCAATTGGCAAGTGGTGACAAATCCAAAAGCTGTAGTGATTCCAATTCCTCGAGACCTCGCTGGTAATATATTTGCTGCACCATTTCAGGGTTATTTTGGCTTTCTGTTGTGGTGTTGTTATGGGTTGTAGTATTGTTGACAGATAAATCCTCTGAATTTTCCTCAACTATTTGATTTGGCATGTTGGACACGTTTTGGTCATATTCATTTGATTCGTCTTCATTAAAAAAGTGATTTGTTTCGTTATTTGCTGAAGCAGATGTGATTGATGCTAATAGTTCGTCCTGGGGTATTTCTGCTTGTAGCTGTAATTCTGGCTGACTGGAAGCAAAAACCCCGGTCTGATTTGCTGGGTTTAATTCATTCGGTCTTCCACCTTCAAAACTGTGGTTTATACTGGATTGGTCCCAGTAGCCAGAAGAATTCATGGCGTTCAACTGTTTGTTTGGTTTAAACAGTTGCAATTTAGGATTTGATCGTAGTGCGACATCGCGGTACTGTACTGAGAAACGTACTGCCGACTACGTCGCCCTGGCACACACCAAAACAAAAACTCTACAGACATCTTTAGCAATGAATATCATTCAGTATTTACAATACTTCTACTAAAATTTATCGCGTGGTTGACACTACACAATCCTGGGCTAAACGAATTCAATTTCGCTAGTCAGCCAGTGTGTTGAAGTTTGCTTCAATCTTGCGAGCTGTCATCTTTAATTTCGTTAGTTGTCTAGTAGTTGTCATTAATTTCCTCATTCCCAACTCTTTTTCGTTTACAACTCTACCTCTTTCAAGTTTTCTTGATCCTCAGATTCGTCAAGTTTGATTTCGTCGACTTTTTTGCATACTGCATCGGTTTCGTCAGATTCTTCGGCTTTCTTTGTTTCGTTGGTTTCCTTAGTTTCCTCCGTCTCGCTGGATTCCTTGGTCTCTTCTGAAGCTTCTTTCTTCGACTCTTTCGACTCAGATTTAGATTCTTCAGCAGATTCTACTTTGACGTCATCCTTAATTTCTGGCTTTGAGTTAGCTTCAGACGAGTCTTCAGTGGTTTTCGAGCTTTCGTCGGTAGTTGGTTTTGTAGCTGGCTGTGGTTTTGGCTCATCTTTTTTACTTGTAGATTCTTCAGTTGCGGCTCCATTCGAAGAGAAATCATCATCTATCAAAGTCTCTTTGGGCAATGCTACATCCACATTCAATAATCCGTGGGATGAATCTTTACCAATTGCTATGCCAGCCAGCTCTTTTTTGATGGAAATTTTTGGAGGGGTAAATGCTGTAGAGTAATTTTCAGTTAATCCATGAGTTTTCAATGCTCTTCTTTTCAAAATTTCAATATATGATAATCTACCTTTTAAGGTCCCACCAAACTCCTTGCCATCATGGTCATAGAAACTCAATTCTCCTTGGTCTTCATCTTCGTCACCAATCATGTATTCATCATTTCTTGAGTTGCCCAAAAACCCTAAATCTTCATTAAATTGGTTGCTGTCAATGGAGTAGTTTCCATTCTCCAAATCTTGCACAAATGTCCAGATGAATTCTTGGAACGATGACGCTACCACCAACTTGGTATCAAAATCACGTCCAAAAATGATAATTTGACCCCAATTACCGTTTGGTCCTGGAGCTAAATCTAATGCAATTTGGTTACCAATATGGTCTTTCAAAATAGGAATCCATCCACGGTAGTAATAGTAAGGTTGAATCGAATTTGGGGGAATGGATCTTTGGTTGGCAATGAAGGTATTGTTACCGGGGTTTTTGCTCGAGCCTTCCTTTGGTACTCTAGGCATATGTGTATTGTTGGTTTTTTCCAATCTTTCTGCTACCTTGGACCACACGGAATATTCTTCAAAAATCGATTCCAAGTCCAAAAGCGCCAACCCCATGATGATACCCGTTGGTTTTCCTCCACGTAGCTGACCGTCGTGTCTTTTGTAGAACTGTCTGAATTCAGTTGGCAACTTTCCAATAGCCAAATCGTTTTCGAATTCGTTCAAATCGGCCGTGGTGACCCCATCGTTTAAATTATCTTCTAATTCAGGATACTCGTCTTCCATCCATTTCTCTATTCTGTCCCATAAACTATCAATAGAGGGCAATGGTGGTAATCCATCACGCGACAAACTTTGCATTGGCAAGTCGGTGGTACTGTTCAAATTTGACGACGATCTTAAGCCCGGGGTGTAGCCCACGGACGCGGAGGTTCGCTCGATTAATGAGTGTGATGAGCTATTTTGTAGTTCGTTCAACCGCGATGTCGAACCGTGGCCATACTGGCTGCCAATGACGTTAGACGAGCCGTGGCCCGAACTTCTTGAGGAAGATTTGTTGGCTCCATACGAGGCATAGTGGTCCTCGGTGGTGATTGAATGGACAAACGCCTTTATACCGTCGAATATGCCCATGGCTATCTAAAGTAAAGATTAAATTTCAGAATAATGCACTTTTCGCTGACCAGGAACGTCGTGGCTCATCGAAATTCGCGGTACCGCCTGAGCCTGCAGTGGGCCCACCGCGACGCGAAACGGTCCGCAGCTGCTTCAAACGTCCCACTGGTACTGCCACCGCGGTACCAGTGGTGTTGCTATCTCCATGGGCGGATTTATTACAACGATCCTCGCCTCCTCGGGCCGAAACTGGTATCACACGTCAACATTTCAATTCATATTCACCAGCAACACTCAGCTACGTTTATTTCCTCCAGATGGCTTTGCCAACTGCGCCTGTTCGCTACTTCTTTTTCGACTACTCTACTTACTTTTGTGGATTGGACCGGGGCTGATTATAACAGCGCCACAAACAATTGGATTTTTTCTGTTTTGGTCCTCGATGTATCAGCCCCCATCGTTTCACATCTGAAACACAATTCCAATCTCAAACACCATGGTGGTCGCACTCCGGACCCAGCCTCGGTCTGCCTTCTATCTCCAGGGCGACCGGCATCAGCCCTTCCGGCAAAGCACCTTGTACCGCAACGTAGCTATTGTGTAGCCATTGTGCAACTATTGCGTGTTTGGTAAGATTCGTGCTCATACGAACAATACTGTTTCCAACTACATATGTGACATACAATGAATTAACAATAATGAGGTAATGATGTCGGACCAGGTGCTTATTGTGACCTGTGGGGGGGCAGTATGTTTCATATAGTGGCGTGGGCCAAAGCTCGGCGTCCCGGCAGAGCCCATGTACCCTCTGGGCACTGGCTAATGAATATAATAATAGCATTCTTGTGGATACTAGTCGGCACACAAGCAGTCCGGCGCATCCTCGTACAGTTACACTAAAACGGCACGGCTTTATCGTGAGCGATTCCACCTGGCACTGACGACCAAATATAGAGCACGGTTGGGGACTCAGCAGCCACAAACGGGGACCCCCAAACAGCCACGCTGTGGCTACATTGCTGGTGACGTCTTCACAAGCGGTACTCAACCAGGACTTTTGTCGGGTGATTCATGGTGCACACAGCACCATTACCGGCTGCGAGAGAATAGGCCCACAGTGCAGTGCTATATGAAAACAGCTAGACAAGCTAATTATCCCGCGTAGACAACGTACAAGCCACCAAATATGCCCCGATCGATGTCGACATGTTGCGACTGCCACTGCTTCTGCCGTGCTGCGACCGTCCCGTATTTGTGATGGATTATATCTTCGATGGCTGCTCTGCGCGCCCGAATATGTAGGCTTAGTATAGCACAAACGGTATTGGACGTAAATCTGTCGGAAATACCGGCGAGATGCCTCGACTCCTTAATGGAGTCGAGGGCTGCATCATCGCCGCAATAGTCCCATGTATGGTTGCGGTTGTACCTGACCCAAAACACCAGAAGCATGTCAACGTTCCATCTTCCGGCAGATTGCCTGGGTCAGTACCGCCGTCGGGGGATGGCGCCAGGGATAATTCCGCGTGCGTAGCGCCACGTCAGGCGGTACATGGTGGCACTCTATTGTTGCCATTACGAGCATCGAACCCAATGATATTTTTTCTGGCTATACACCAACAATAGGTGCTCGCCAATTGTCCTATTTTTACTATAAATTACATCAGCAGGACAAATTTTATTTTGTTCTTCTTCGACCTTTTGCTCCACCCATCTCGTTTGTGATCTTGGATCAGTTTTGTCAAGCCACAACACCGTGATGACACCGCTCAAAATCTTGAACAATTCTGCCTACATGACTAAGTCCGCCAAAGTACGGTTGCTTGCGGGAATAGGACTCTCATTAGCATTGCTAACGATCCTCGTCCACCTCGGGAGGTTAGAATTGACGGTGCAAAATTCTCCCAACCTTCACACACACCAAGACATAAACCCCTGGATCCAGGAAGTGTCGCCTTCCCTCTTGGGAAAACAGCTCTCGAGCATCTTAAGTTCCGACTGGAAAACGTCCCCTGGTGGGTTCAACATACAATCTCCGATTTTTCCAACCTACACATCGTCCTCCCGGCTTCGGCACCAGCTCGAGCAACAGTTCCCCTATGATCCCCTGAAGCCCATGCCTAAGCATATCTGGCAAACTTACAAGCATGGCCTTGAGTCCCCCGAGTTCCCAAAACACGAACGTAAAAGAGTCGATTCCTGGGTCAAGAATAACCCCGAGTATAAGCACAGTTTGCTCTCGGACGAAGAAATGCACCGATTCGTAGAAACAGAGTTTGCTACCATCCCTCTAGTGGTGGAGGCATTCAAAGTGCTACCGAAACCAGTATTGCAAGCCGATTTCTTTAGGTACTTGGTGGTGTTTGCACGTGGTGGTATCTACACCGACGTCGACACCGTCAATTTGAAGCCTATTGGAACCTGGATTTCGTCCCAGCCACTGGTCTACGGCGAGAATAATAATCCTGGATTGGTGGTAGGAGTAGAATCCAGCATCGAAAAACGAACTTGGAGAAAAAACTTTACCAGACTACTTCAGCTTGCTCAATGGACCCTTCAGGGAAAGCCGGGTCATCCCGCATTGTTAGATTTAATCTCTCATATTACTGAACACACCATCATGAGATATAGAAATAATGAGCTTCACAGAATATTCGGAAGAACCGCGACCGAAGACGTGATGAACTGGACAGGCCCAGGAGCATGGACAGACTCGGTGTTGAAGTATTTGGATGAGTTGTTCCAGAATGATCAATATATTGCTAATAGAAGCTGGGAGGAATTCACTCCATACTTCAACCAACGGTCTCTCGATAAATTCTCAAACGCAGTCGTCGTTCACGACGTGGTCATTTTGCCGTTAACAAGCTTTTGTCCAGAAAATAATGGTGGAGGAAGCACCAAGGACCCAATGGCTTATGTAGAGCATTGCTACGATGGATCTTGGAAAAACGGTAAGCTCTTTGGTTAATCCATAATTATTTTACACACATATCGCATAGCATTATTACTTAATATCCCCACTCGTCATACCGTCAAAGGTCGATATAGTTTGACGTTACTTAATATCAGATACCTAACAACCAGCTGTAGTTGACAACAGTGTCAACAACGGTTTACTTTGCTACTTATAGTGGCATATTGTAGATATACTGACCAAGAATGGATCTTGGTCATTGGCTTGTATTTAAAATTTTGTTCTAAAATATACTTTTATTTGCACAAGTTGCCAGCTGAAGGCTGAAATCCTATCACTAACTGGTCAAACATCTGGTATTGAATTAAATTATGAAATGATTAACGATAACAATATTTATAGATTATGTCACGAACTGAACTTCAATGGAAAATAAGTTAGTTAATCAAATATGATGCAAGTTGCTTCCCAAAGAATTCGGTCATTAAATCATTTTCATCGCTATAGTTGGTAACCCCAATGGAATCCTTAATGATATCGTAATTAATTTCTTCGCTGACTTTGGAATCGTGCTTATACAATGGGTGACGCAACACTTTGTTTCTGATCCAGCGAGCAGTAGTTTCAAGTTCACCAGAAGCACGGCGTGATATCAACAACAAGTATTGCTGCATTCTCAATAATGACAGTCTCAATTCTGGCGATACTTCCGAACTTTGAGGCACCAAATCTTCCGCAATAACTCTGATAATCAACTTGATTATCCCCGGGAATTCATCGTTACCATTGATAATGTCATTGCTGGTGTACGTCGCACATTCAGGTTCTTCGAGTTCAGCCGAAAGTCCGTTCAACACATGGTTTGAGTTCCCATTGGTATTTCCGTTAGCATGTCCATTTGTTGTTCCGTCAGTTTTGTTCAAATATCTATCAAACCATTCTAATCCATAGGCAGCAAATTCCGAGTTTCTGATTGCCCAGTTCTTTCTGAACCAAAACTTTTCGTTTATCGCAGCATCAACTTTGTGAGCTGTGATCATATTTTCGTCGATCTTGGAAATCGGAACGTACAAATTAGGTTTGTACTTTATGATTGCCTTAGATAATAAACTGATGAAGTTGGAATATGCTGCGTTTTCAAAATCTGTCAATTGGATATCCATTGGTCTAAATTCAACTCTCCATCCAGGTTTGGATGATAAATCGGTTCCTTCAGGGTATAATGCTGGAGGTTTGAATCTCAACGTTTGCCAGTTTGTCGATTGAAGGTTTTCAAAATGGTCATTGTCCAAGCTATTGTTTTGCTCAACTCTTTCGGAGAAAATGACAATTGGGTCTCTGATGAACAAATGAGCGAAATGTCGAGCCAACAAATTGTCAAATATTCCTTCTGATTTCAACTTGTTGTAAACGTCTGAGTTAATTGGGGAGTAGATATCGTTATATTTGGCATCGAAATATTCATTTCCTCCTAAATAATTATCGATGGAGTCATATCTTGACTTTGGAATCTTTTGGATTGGTTTGCCGTCCTTGGTCTTCGAGTTCTTGTAGTCCCCAAACTCGTTGATAGGACAGTCGTCGATAAATTCCGAGTCTTCGTCCACATCCAACGCTCCAAATGGATTATAACCAGGATAAGCTTGAGTTCCCTTTTCTATAAAGGTTCTGTCGTCCACAGAACCGGAAACTACGTTCCATCTGACGTCTTGATTGACGAGATATCCTCTGAAAATCGGAGCCGCAGCAGACAATGCTAACATCACTGGTGTTAATGGCGCGAGGGTATCGTAAAGATACCGTGCTTCGTTAATATCACTTCCCTGCATTGTGATTTGTACACACGAGCTTCCCATACCGAATCCCATCGAGTCCATGTAGACATGGCCCGGCAAAGCTGCACCAATAAATGGTTCTATATCCGATGGAAACAATGACCGTTTTGGAATCGTGTCGTCGATCATTTTGGTTTCTGTGTCGGGATAAATAGGCAAGTTTATAGCCACTTTGTGGCCCTTACGTTTTCTGATATTAGCAGTCAAAGTAGGAAATCTGACGTGACGATTGATGATTTCGTCGGGCAAAAAGAGCGACTGTGAAGCTGGACCGTTGGCTTTTGCTGGTGGTGAAGTAAAGATTCCACACCCCATTCTTGGGTATGTCGTCAACGTCAACGGAATCACGTCCGAGGGTAATTCTTCCTCCGACACTTTTCTCCGAATGTTCATATTTTTCTCGACGTAGACGTAGTCTGACAACAGGTTCCCATCGTAAGGGCTAGCGGGAGTAACTTCGATCATAAACCGTCCGTACTCGGGATGGAACGAGACGTTATTTTGCAATGCCTTGTCAAGTAACTTATCCTCGTCGTTCAAATCGTCTAGGATCTGATCGTTATCGATAGACAAAGCCACGGAGTGGTTGGAATCGTCAACTTTGACCAACATATATTCGATTTCATCTCCCCAAAGAAAGGCATCATTTTGTCGGTGGTGGTGTTGGCGAAAGATATTAATTAACTGGGCGATCCCATTATTGCGAACATGCTGATTAGAATGTCTTGATTCGTCCCATGAAAGTGGTGTACCCAAACTCAAGAGACCCATAACGGTGGTGGTGGAAAACCCGGTGCCACAATCCTAGTGAAAAAAGATCGGTTTTGATAAACACAAGAAGCAGCAGAGTGAGAAAACGCAGTCACAAACAGTTGGTCTCAAATGCTAGTCCACAGCTACCACTATGC
>Ga0209941_1001702_pt1 | contig 14222 bp, 9 predicted proteins | sample ThiBiot_300_plan_FD_183945 | JGI IMG/M metagenome (GOLD analysis project Ga0209941, IMG submission 183945) | Wastewater bioreactor microbial communities from Cape Town, South Africa - Thiocy_solids_1 (SPAdes) | ecosystem: Engineered > Bioremediation > Thiocyanate > Unclassified | place: South... | reverse complement strand
GTGCTCGGACGGCGGCCCCGCCTCGAGCCAGCCGTCGGTGCAGAGGACCAGCGTGTCCCCCGGTTCGAAGGCGGCGTCGTGGCGCTGCACCTTGGCGTCGTTCAGCGCCCCCAGCACGGTGCCGCCGCCGAGCAGCCGGGCGCCGCCCTTGCGCACGTGGACCGGCGGCGGATGGCCGGCGCCTGCCGACGCGATCGTCCAGTGGCCGCTCGCGTCCTCCCGGAGCCGCACCAGCACCGCGGTGGCGAAGTCGTTCAGCCCGGTCCCCTCGAGCAGCAGCTCGTTGACCCGGACCAGCACCTCCTCCGGCTCGTCGACCTCGCGGGTCAGCCCGCGCACCGCGTGGCGCAGCGCCACCGACACCCCGGCCGCCGCCGACCCCTTGCCCGCCACGTCGCCGATCAGCACCCAGCAGCCGTCCTCGGTCGGCATCACGTCGTAGAGGTCGCCGCCGATGTCGATCCCCCGCCCGGCCGCCTCGAAGACGACCGCGGACTCGATCCCCTCCACCCGCACCGGCCGCGGCGGGCGCAGGCCGCGCTGCAGGTTGCGGGCGATCGCGTCGCGCTCTTGGTAGAGCCGCGCGTTGTCGAGCGCCAGCGCGGCGCGCTCGCCCAGCTCGCCGAGGAACTCGAGGTCGGCCTCCTCGTAGCGGATGCCGGCGTCGGTGTGGAGGAAGGAGAGCGCGCCGATCTTCCGCCCGCGGGCGAAGAGCCCGACCACCGCCGCGGACTCGTAGCCGGCGTCCTCCATCAGCTCCCGGTGCTCGGGCGTCTGGGCGACCGCCGCGGCCACCGTGGGCTCCCTCAGGTCGCGCCAGATCGTCGGCTCGCCCTCGCGCAGCACCTGCGCCACCGGGTGGTCGCCGTCCGGCTCCAGCGGCGATTCGCGGCGGATCCGCTCGAGCCGCTCGGCCGCGCCGGGGAGCGCCGCCGCCGCGACCGAGTCGCCGAGCCGCCCGTCGTCGCGCAGGAAGTCGATGATGCAGAGCTCGGCCAGCTCGGGGACCGCCTTGGCGACGATGTTGCGCGCCGTCTCGATCGGGTCGAGCGAGGCGTCGAGGTCGCGCGTCGCGGCGATCAGGAAGTCGCGGGCCTGCTCGCGGCGGCGTTCGCCGGTGATGTCGCGGGCGATCACCGAGGCGCCGTAGAGGTAGCCCGAGTCGCTGGCGATCGGCGAGGTCGTCAAGGAGAGGTCGATCATCGCGCCGTCCTTGCGGACGTGTCGCGTCTCGTGCGCCTCCAGGTGTTCACCCCGTCGCACGCTGGCGAGGATCTCGTCAGCTTCCCGTTTCACCTCCTCCGGCTTCAGGAAGGAGACGTGGCGGCCGATCGCTTCCTCCGCGGTGTAGCCGTAGAGGCGCTCGGCGGCGGGGTTCCAGGTCATCACGATCCCCTGCAGGTCTTTGGAGAAGACGGCGTCGCGGCTCCCGGCGACCACCTGCTCCATGTGCGCGCGGGCGCGATCGGCTTCAAGGCGGTGACTCACGTCGCGGGCGAAGACGGTCGGCCCGCCACCTTCCGCGCCGGCGCGGATGACCGTCAGCTCGGCGTGGAAGTTGACGCCGTCGCCGCGCCGCGCCGGCAGTTCGATCCGCCGCCCGAGCAGCTCGACGGCCTCCTCCGCGTCCCCCTCGCCGCCGAGGCTCTCGCGGACGTCCGGGCACAGCTCCGCGGGGACGATCAGCTCGACCAGGTCGGTGCCGAGCGCTCCGGCCCGCCCGATCCCGAAGAGCTCGCCCGCCGCGTCGCTCCACTCGCGCACCTTCATCTCCTCGTCGAGGACGATCACCGCGTCGAGCACGGAGGTGACCAGGCCGGCGGCTCGCGCCGCGCTCCCCTGCTCCAGCGGCTCCTCGACCGAACTCACCACCCAAAACTACTGATGTGTGGCATTGGTAGCGTCGGTTTCGTGAAAAAGGTCAACATCGGGAAACCGGACTTCACCTGGGACGATTCCGACCCGCAGGGATTCCGCGCCGGGATGGCGCGGCTGGGCGGTCTGCTGGGCGCGAAGGAGACCGGGATCAGCGTCTACGAGCTACCCCCCGGACAGGCGATCTGCCCCTACCACTACGAGTGCGGCGAGGAGGAGTGGCTGCTGGTCCTGAGCGGCGCGCCGACGCTGCGCGCGCCGGACGGGGAGGAGCGGCTCGCACCCTGGGACGTCGCCTGCTTCCCGCGCGGCCCCGAGGGCGCCCACCAGATCCGCAACGACACCGAGGAGCCCGCCCGCGTCCTCATGTTCTCGACCGTCGTCCACCCGACGGCGACGGTCTATCCCGACTCCGAAAAGGTCGGGATCTGGACCGGCGACCCGGAGAGCACGGTGATGGTGCGCCGCTCCGCCAACGTCGAGTACTACGACGGCGAGACCTGAGCCGGGGGCGGCTATCCTCGCCTGCCCGATCTCTCGGGCCCCGATGAGTTCTCGTCCCCCCACCGGTCCCTAGGAGCATGACCCCCACCGCACAACCAGATCGCAACCGCTGGCTCGCCCTCTACGTCCTCTGCGCGGGGATGCTGATGATCGTCCTCGACGGCACGATCGTGAACGTCGCCCTGCCCTCGATCCAGGAAGACCTGCACTTCTCGCAGGCGAACCTGGCCTGGGTCGTCAACGCCTACCTGATCCCGTTCGGCGGCCTCCTGCTGCTCGCCGGCCGGCTCGGCGACCTGCTCGGGCAGCGCCGCGTCTTCATCGTCGGCCTCGCGGTCTTCACGATCGCCTCGGCGCTCTGCGCCGCCTCGCCGGACCAGGCCGTGCTGATCGGCGCGCGCTTCGTCCAGGGCGTCGGCGGGGCGCTCGCCTCGGCGGTGATCCTGGCGATGATCGTGCGGATGTTCCCGGCGCGCAACGAGCAGGCGAAAGCGATCGGCGTCTACGGCTTCGTCGCCTCGGCGGGCGGTTCGATCGGCCTGCTGCTCGGCGGCGTCCTGACCCAGGCGATCTCCTGGCACTTCATCTTCGTGATCAACCTGCCGATCGGCGTGCTGGTCGGCTGGCTGGCGCTGCGCCTGGTCGACAACCCCGACGGCCTCGGCATGCACGAGGGCGCCGACTTCCCCGGCGCCGCCCTGATCACCGGCGCGCTGATGCTCGGCGTCTTCACGATCCTGCAGATCACCGAATGGGGCTGGGTCGACGCGCGGACGATCGGCGGGCTGGTGCTGGCCGCGGCGCTCATCGTCCTCTTCGTCCGCCGCCAGGCGCGGATCGCCAACCCGCTGATGCCGCTGCGGCTCTTCCACTCGCGCAACGTGGTCGGCGCCAACACGGTCCAGGCGCTCCTGGTCGCGGGCATGTTCGGGATGTTCTTCCTCGGCGCCCTCTACCTGGAGCGGGTGCTCGGCTACAGCGCCCTGGAGATCGGCCTCGCCTTCCTGCCGACCACGGTGGTGATGGGCGGCCTCTCGCTCGGCTTCTCGGAAAAGCTGATCATGCGCTTCGGCCCGCGCAACATCCTCATCCCCGGCTTCATCATGGTGACGATCGCGCTGCTGCTCTTCGCCCGCACGCCGGTCGACGGCAACTACCTGACCGACCTGCTGCCGCCGTTCCTGCTGATCGCGGTCGGCATCGGCACCTCGTTCCCGGGGATCATGACCCTGGCGATGTCGGGGGCGACGCCGCAGGACGCCGGCCTGGCCTCGGGCCTCGTCAACACCAGCATGCAGGTGGGCGGCGCGGTCGGCCTGGCGGTCCTGGCGACGCTGTCGAGCCAGCGCACCGCGGACCTCGAAGCCGCCGGCCACTCGGCCGCCTCGGCGCTGACCTCCGGCTACCACCTCGCCTACCTGGTCGGCGCCGGGCTCGCCTTTGCCTCGGTGCTGATCGCGATCTTCGTGCTGAAGCCCGCGCCGACGCCCGAGATGGGCGGCCACGGCCCCGCCGGCGGCCCGGCCGAGGGCGAGGCCGCGACGGCCGAGGGCTAGCGCCGCCGGCGCGCCCGCGCCGGCCGGCCCCACCGCTCAGATTTATCTCTGGCATAAACGCCGAGTTCGTCGCGGGGCACTAATCCGCGCCGCCGTCGCGGCCGAAAAGAACGGTGAGTGCAGACGATCCCCGAGCAGATCAGCCAGGCCCGCGCCGCCTTCGCCGAAGCGCCGGACGAGCGCGCCCGGATGGGGCGGATCTCCGGCGTCCTCTGGATGGCCGCCGCGGTGGTCGGGGCGATCGACGTCGCCGTCCCCGGGTCCGACCACGCCGCGACGCCGCTCGTCCTGCTGCTCGGCGCCTTCGTCTTCCTCTACGGCCTCGCCAGCGTGGTCGGCTGGATCCCCTGGGACCGTGCCTCGATCGACGCCCTGGCGATCGGCATGGTGGCGACGATCCCGGTCGCCGGCCTCGCGATCTACCTGACCGGCGGCTCGCTCTCCTACATCGAGCCGCTGCTGGTCTGCCCGCTCCTCTACGCCGCCTTCTTCTTCCCCGAGCGCTGGGCCTGGCCGCTGACGGTCGAGCTGATCCTCGTCGCCGGCGCGCCGCTGGCCTACGACCCGGACGCCATCGACAACGCCTTCCTGCCCCGTTACCTCGCCCTCGCGGTCGGCTTCCTCACCGCCACCTGGGTGATGGCGGGGCTGAAGAAGCGGCTGGTCGCCGCCGAGGTGCGCCAGCGCGAGTTCGCCAACCGTGATCCGCTCACCGGGATCGGCAACCGCCGTTACTTCGACGCGACGATGAAGCGGGAGCTGGAACGGCGCACGCGCCCGTTCGGCCGGCGCGGCCTCGACTCGAGCCCGCTGGCGCTGCTGATCCTCGACCTCGACGACTTCAAGGGCATCAACGACCGCCACGGCCACCAGGTCGGCGACGCGGTGCTGCAGCAGGCGACCGCCCGCGCCCACTCGGTGCTGCGCTCGACCGACACGCTGGCGCGGATCGGCGGCGACGAGTTCGCGATCATCGCCCCGGGCGCGCACGGCGACGGTGCCGAGCGGCTGGCGGACGCGGTGCGCGCGGCGGTGGCCGCGGGCGACCCTGACACCGACCTGCCGACGCCGACCGCCTCGGTCGGCTGGGCCGTCTTCCCCGACGACGGCCAGGACTTCGAGACCCTGATGCGCTCCGCCGACGACCGCATGCTGCGGATCAAGCACTCCGATCCGCGCCGCGAGGCCCCGGCCGCTCTCTAGGGCGCCGGGCTCAGGGGGTCTCGATCTGGCGCGGCGCCCTATTCGTGCATCGTCGCCGACTCGAGCACGCCGAGCAGCTGGGTGACGCGGCACACCAGCAGGCGCTCCTCGTCGACTTCGACCCACACCCCGGCGCTGGCCGGGAAGACGACGTGGTCGCCCACCTCGACCGGCATCTCGACCCCGGCCCCGGCCCACCAGTCGAGCCCCGGCCCGACCGCAAGCACGATCCCCTGTTCCGGCGGCGGCTCATGCGTCCCCGGCGGCACCACCAACCCCGACCGCCGCACCCGATCGGAGTCGAGCTCCTTGATCACGATCTGGTCGAAGAGCGGCCGCAGCTGATGCCGGACCGACTCGGTGGGGTCTGGGATGCGGGACGAGGCCATGGGCCAAGTCTCGCATGCCGGGAGTGGGTCCTGGGCTCCTCATGGGGGTCCTGGCAGGCTGTGACCCCCATGAGGAGCCCAGGACGTGAGGCGTTCGTGGGAGAGGCGGCACAGGGACGTGAGGAAGTCGGACTTACGTGACGATCCGGTCCGGAAGTGTCCACACCTCGCCCGGATCCGTCACAGAGATGCCGGGAACGTCACACTTTCCGGCCCTCAGAGGTCCTTTTCGGGCCGAAATGGAGGGGCCGATAACGCGCCGCGTGATTTAGGGCCCCTATAGCACGGTCAATCCACGCAGCGCGTAAGTCGGTGTTGCACAACACGGGAGGAAGAGTGGAGTTCTCACGCTCTTTGTGACGAGGTCTGACCTCGGTCACGGTTCCGTGACCCTCCCGTCGCACTCCCGCGCGCCTCCCTCCACCCCTTTCATACCCGCCCCTCTCGCCACGGCCACAGCCTGCCCGGGCCGTGGCGAGAGGGGCGCGACCCTTCCCGGGCGACAGCTTGCGGGGCCTGGACCCTTCCGGGGGACACCCCCAGCCCACCCCCCAACCCCCATCGCCTAGGTTTCGCCACAATGGCGACCTCCTCGATCGGGCGTGACGCCCGCCGCCAACTCGGCATGGCGGCGCTCGCGCTCGGGGCGCTCGGGGTCGTCTTCGGGGACATCGGCACCAGCCCGCTCTACGCGCTGCAGACGGTCTTCTCCGAGGATCATGCGGCGGTGAAGCCGACCGAAGGGGACGTGTTCGGCGTGATCTCGCTCGTGTTCTGGTCGATCACGCTGATCGTCTCGATCGAGTTCGTGCTCTTCATCATGCGCGCCGACAACGACGGCGAGGGCGGCATCCTGGCGCTGATCGCGAAGGTCGAAAGCACCCGGCTCGACTCGAAGAAGGTGAAGTTCGCGCTGATCGCGATCGGCATGTTCGGGGTCGCGCTCTTCTATGGCGACGGGATGATCACGCCCGCGATCTCGGTCCTCTCCGCGGTCGAAGGGGTGAAGGTGGTCGAGCCGGACATCCACGCGATGGTGGTGCCGGTGACGATCGCGATCATCGTCGCCGTCTTCGCGATCCAGCGCTTCGGGACCCACCGGATCGGCCGCGTGTTCGGCCCGGTGATGCTGTTCTGGTTCGCCGTGATCGCGGTCGCCGGGCTCGGCCGCGTCGTCGCCCATCCGGAGATCGTCGAGGCGCTGCTGCCGAGCTATGGCATCGAGTTCTTCGGCCGCCACTTCGGCACCGCCTTCATCTCGCTCGGCGCGGTCGTGCTGACGATCACCGGCGCCGAGGCGCTCTACGCCGACATGGGCCACTTCGGCCGGCCGCCGATCTCGCGCGCCTGGTTCTTCGTCGTCTTCCCGGCGCTGACGCTCAACTACATGGGCCAGGGCTCGCTGATCGTCAGCGACCCGAGCGCGATCTCCAACCCCTTCTTCCTGCTGATCCCGCACTGGGGCCGGGTGCCGATGGTGGTGCTGGCGACGGTGGCGACGGTGATCGCCTCGCAGGCGGTGATCTCGGGCGCCTTCTCGGTGACCAAGCAGGCGATCCAGCTCGGCTTCCTGCCGCGGTTGCAGATCCGCCACACCTCGGCGGAGGAGATCGGCCAGGTCTACCTGCCCGCGGTCAACTGGTTCCTCCTCGCCGCGGTGGTGGGACTGGTGGTCGGCTTCGGCTCCTCGACCAAGCTCGGCGCCGCCTACGGGATCGCGGTCACCTGCACGATCACCGCCGACACCCTGCTCTTCCTGGTGATCGCGAAGGCGCTGTGGAAGAAGCCGGGGTGGCTGGTCGGGATCGGCGCCGCCGTCTTCTTCACCGTCGACCTCGCCTTCCTCGGCGCCAACCTGACCAAGACCGCGCACGGCGGCTGGTTCCCGCTCTCGATCGGCGTCGCCCTCTTCGCCGTGCTCAGCACCTGGCGCCGCGGCACCCGGGAAATCCGCGATTCGCGGATCGAGGCCGAGGGCTCGCTCCAGTCGTTCGTCGACGAGCTGCACGCCGCCGACCCGCAGCCGCCGCGCACCCCCGGCACCGCCGTCTACCTGAACGCGCGCCGCGAAACGACCCCGCTTGCCCTCCGCGCCAGCTTCGAACACGCCCACGCCCTGCACGAGTCGATCGTGATCATCTCGATCGAGACCACCCGCACCCCCTACGTCTCCGAGGAGGAGCACCTGGTGGTCGACCACCTCGGCTACGAGGACGACGGCATCTCCCACCTGACCGCGAAGGTCGGCTTCCAGGAAGCGATCAAGGTTCCGCACCTCTTCGCCATCGCCTGCACCCGCGGCCTCGAGGGCGACGCCAACGAGGAGGACGCGGTCTACTACCTCTCGCAGGTGACGCTGCGGCCCGCGGAGCGCCCCGGCGGCATGAGGCGCTGGCGAAAGCACCTCTACGTCGCCCTCGCCCGCAACGCGTCGAGCCCCGCCGACTACTTCCACCTGCCCGCCGACCGCACGGTGACGATCGGCTCGGCGATCGACATTTAGGCCAGAGCGGGTTTAAAAACAAACGATTCTGAGCATTAGTTCCCGCAGGGAGTTCACGGGAGGCAGGGACCACCGTGCAATGGGAAGGAGAAGTTCATGTTCGTATCGACGAGGACCAGGCGGCTGCCGCGGAGGCGGGCGTTCGCTCTGGCCGTGGCCGTGATGGCGCTGTTCGGCGCCCTCGCCGCGGCTTCGGCGGGCGCGGCCACCTACACCGCGCTCGGCGACTCCTACGCCGCCGGGCCACTGATCCCGAACCAGTCGCTGAACCCGCTCGGCTGTCTGCGCTCGGATCACAACTACGCGCACCTGACCGCCGCGGCGAAAGGGCTGACGCTCACCGACGTCAGCTGCAGCGGCGCGACCACCAATGACATGACCGAAGCGCAGAACGTCGAACCGGGGCCGAACCCGCCCCAGTTCAACGGGCTCGCGGCGGGCACCAACATCGTCTCGGTGACGATCGGCGGCAACGACATCGGGTTCTCGGAAATCCTCGAGAGCTGCATCACCTACAACCCGTTCTCGACCCCGTGCAAGGACAAATACGACTCGGGCGGCCACGACCAGCTGGCCGAACGGATCGCGAACACGGCGCCGAAGGTGGCGGCGGTCCTGCAGGGCATCCACGCCCGCTCGCCGAACGCGCGGGTCTTCGTCGTCGACTACCCGGACATCCTGCCGAGCGGCAGCGGCTGCTGGCCGATCGTGCCGCTCTCCTTCGGCGACGTGCCCTACCTGCACGCGACCGAGGAACGGCTCAACTCGATGCTGGCGACGACGGCAGCGGCCAACGGCGCGACCCTGGTCGACTGGTACGGCCCCAGCATCGGCCACGACGCCTGCAAGGGCAGCTCGACCCGCTGGGTCGAACCGCTGATCCCGGGCGAACTGTCGGCCCCGGTCCATCCCAACAAAGCGGGGATGGCGGGCGCCGCCGCGGTGCTGGAGGCCGCGATCGGCTAGATGAATTGATTCCCTCTGGAGGGTCGCGGGGTCGGGGTTTGAGTTTGGGGACCTCGCGGCCGTCCGGGCGGGGGTTCGGGGGGCGGGTGGCCGTCCGAGGTGGCGCAGGGTGTCCTGGGCTCCTCATGGGGGTCCTGGCAGGCTGTGACCCCCATGAGGAGCCCAGGGACGTGGGGGTGCGTGGGAGAGGCGTCACAGGGACGTCGCGAAGTCGGACTTCCGTGACGAGGATGTCGGAGAGCTTCCACACCTCGGCCCGATCGGTCACAGAGATGCCGGGAACGTCACACTTTCCGGCCCTCAGAGGCCCGTTTCGGCCCCCAAATCAAGGGCCGATAACGCGCTGCGTGTTTTAGGGCCCCTATAGGGGGGTCAAAACACGCAGCGCGTAGGTCGCTGTTGCACAACACGGGAGAAAGCGTGGAGTTCCCGGCATCTCTGTGACGACGTCTGACTCCCGTCACGGATCCGTGCCATTCCCGACGCACTCCGGTGAGGCCCCCGCGCACGACCCTCCACACCTTTCGCACACCCGCCCCTCTCGCCACGGCCACAGCCTGCCCGGGCCGTGGCGAGAGGGGCGCGTCCGTAATCCGGGCGACAGCTTGCGGGCCCCCGGCCCTTCCGGGCGACAGCTTGCGGGTCCCCATCCCTCCCCGGGCGACAGCTCGCGGCCCCATCCCTTCCCAGGCGCGCAGCCCCCGAACTCAACCTCAAGCCACCTCAGCCGCGCGGGGCGGGCGGTGGCACCTGGCTTGCCATCTGCCCGTAGCCGGCGGCGCTCGGGTGGATGCCGGTGTCGCCGCTGATCACCCACGGTTCGCCGCCGCCCTGCGGGCCGCCGCAGAAGGAGGGGTAGTGGCCGAGCTTCAGCTCGACCTGGGTCGGCGTCGACTGCACGCTCGGGCCGTCGACGCCGAATTCGAAGTAGGAGCAGGTGAACGTCGACGGGTAGACCGGTTCGAGGCTGATGCCGACGTTGAAGTGGGGCGGGGAGACGACCTTGAGGCGGGTCGGGTTCACTTCCTGCGCGACTTCGGCGATCGTTTCGTTCATCAGCTTCCCCATCTCGGCGATCTGGGTGACCGAGTAGGCGAGCGCCGAGGAGGGGATCGCGAGGTGGTACTGCATCAGGTAGATCGTCGCGTGCGTCTTTTCCACCAGCTCGGTGTAGAGGCGCTTCAGTTCTTCACGCAGGTGGACTTCTTCGAAGGCTTCTTCGACACATTCGCGGTAGCCGCCGACGATGTCTGCCTCCAGCGCGCACGCCATCGAGCCGAGCCCGAAGAGGGTGTTGGCGAGGATCGGGTTGGCGCCGATCGTCATCAGGATGTAGTCGGGGTTTTCGGCCTCGATCTGTTCGGTCGTTTCGTAGAGGCTGCCCTTCGGCGCCCAGTTGGTCGGTTCGGAGCCGCTCACGGCGAAGTTCTTGTAGTTGGTCACGCCGTACTGGTTCGCCCACTGCGCCGCCCAGGAGATGTTGTTGGCAAGGCCGTAGTCGGGCGCGTAGGGAACCTTGGCGAGGCCGTTGGCGGTTGCGGTCGAGTTCGACGAGCAGGCGTCGTCGAGCGTCTTCCCCACCGGTTTGCATTCGTACAGCGAGAGGATCCCCATCGAGGACCCGTCGCTGTAGTAGCCGAAGCCCGCGGTGACCGAGTCCCCCATCGCGCGGACGACCGGGCCCTGGCCGGAGGAGGAGGCAGGGGTGAGCGGCGTGAGCGGCAGCCAGGGCCGGGTGACCTTGACGACGACGGTTCCGTGGTCGAGGCGGATCGTCTCGGTGCCGGGCGTCGCGGGCGCGGTGTAGGTCAGGCGGCCGGCGGCGAGGTGGGCGGCGCCGGCGCTCGCCCCCGCGGTGACGCTCCAGCGCACCGGCCGGGTGCAGGCGGGCAGCGGGATCGTCGCCTGCCCGCGCGGCGCCACTTCGATCACCGGGATCGAAGCGCAGAAGGGCTTGGCCGCGGAGGCCGAGGCCGTCGCGGCGCCCCGCGCCGGCGGCGCGAGCCGCACGTTCCGCCGCGGGATGCCCGGCGAGCGGATGTCGGCCTTGCCGTCGGCGTCGATGTCGATGCCGCCCTGGGCTTCGACGGTGACGAGCGGCGCGCGGCCTTCGCGCCAGGCCTTCGCGAGACCGTGGGCGATGCTCGACTTCAGGTCGATCTCGTGGACGAAGGTGAAGGTGCGGCGGCGCTCCGGCCGGCGCAGGGCGCCGGCGCTGAGGCGGTGGGCGACCGCGTCGGCGAGCGGCACCGTGCCGGGCCTCATCCGGACGCGCGCGACCAGCCGCAGCCGCCGGCCCGCCGCCTGGATCGGGTAGCGGACGGCGACCAGCAGGGCAGGGCGGCCGCTCGGGGTGCGGGCGAGCTTCACCCGCTCGACCCGGATGGCGGCGGGCGGGTGGATCGCCTTGCGGTGGTGCTTGTGGGCGGCGGCACCGGCGGTCGCGGTCGCGGCGAGCGCCAGCGCCAGCGCGCCGAGCAGGGCGACGACGAGGATCTTGCGCGGCGACTCCACGCCGCGCAACCTACAGGGGCCCGGCGGCGCTGACGATCGGACGGACGGCCAGGGAGTGAGCCCGACGGCCGCGGCGTCGTCAGGACCCGGCCGCCGCGGGCCAGAAGGGCGCGACCCGCGCCGCGGCCGCGGTGGCGAGCGCCGTCTCCGGCGCGGTCACGGGCTCGCCCGCGCCGCCCAGTCCCCGCATCGTCGCCGCCACCGAGTCGGCCAGCGCGCTCGGCGCGTAACCGCCCTCGAGCACCGCGCCGATCGGCGCCCCCAGGCGCGCCCCGAGCTCGCGCACCTCGACCGCCATCTGGCCGAAGTCCTCGGCGGTCAACGCCAGGCCCGCCAGCGGGTCCTCGATGTGGGAGTCGTATCCGGCCGAGATCAGGATCAGGTCGGGCGCGAATTCGCCCGCCACCGGCGCCACCACCCGGTCGAGCAGGGAGAGGAAGACGTCACGGCCCGACCCTTCCGGGACCGGGAGGTTGATCGTGAAGCCCTCGCCGGCGCCCGTCCCGACGTCCTCCGCCAGGCCCGTCCCCGGCCAGATCAGCTCCTGCTGAATCGTGATCAGGAGCACGTCGTCGCGGTCGCGGAAGATCGCTTCGGTGCCGTTGCCGTGGTGGACGTCCCAGTCGAGGATCAGCACCCGGGAGGCGCCGAGCCCGGCGACCGCCAGCGCCGCCGCGACCGCGACCGAGTCAAAGAGGCAGAAGCCCATCGCCCGCTCCGGTTCGGCGTGGTGGCCGGGCGGACGCATTGCGCTGAAGCCCGCCTTCGCCTCGCCCGCCAGCAGCGCCTGGGCCATCGCCGCCGCGCCCCCGGCCGCGTGCGCCGCCGCCCGGTAGGAGTTCGGCCCGTCGTAGGTCTCGACGTCGATCGCGCCGCCGCCCGCCTCGCTCAGCTCGCGGATCGCGGCGACGTGGCGATGGGTGTGGACGAGCTCGAGCTCCGCGGTGCTCGCCGCCGGGGCCGGCCGCCGCTCCCAGCCGAGCCAGCCTTCCTCCTCGAGGCGCCGTTCGACCGCGACCAGCCGCGGCGGCGACTCCGGGTGGCCCGGCATCGCGTCGCGGGGATCGTGTTCGAGGCTCGAGGGGTCGCTGAAGTAGAGCAAGGCCGGTCCAGCTTGAGTACCCGGTGGCTCCGCGTCAAGCGGCGCTCGCGAGGCGCGCCGCGCGCTTGGTGAGGTAACGCTGCTCGGGCAGGCTCGCGGTCAGCCCGGCGGCGCGCACGTACTCGGCGTGGGCGCCCGCCCAGTCGCCTGCCAGCTCGAGCAGGTGGGCGCGGACCGCGTGGACGCGGTGGTGGCCTTCGAGCCGCGGCTCCACCTCGGCGAGCAGGTCGAGCCCCGCCCGCGGCCCGTCGGCCATCGCCGTCGCGACGGCGCGGTTCAGCGCCACCATCGGTCCCGGCGCGACCCCTTCGAGCAGCCCGTAGAGGGCGAGGATCTCGGCCCAGTCGGTGTCCTCGGCGCGCCGCGCCCGGTCGTGGGCGGCGGCGATCGCGGCCTGCAGATGGTAGGGACCGACGGCGCCCGCCGCGATCGCCTCGTTCAGCACCCGGAGGCCCTCCGCGATCGCCGCGGCGTCCCAGCGCGAGCGGTCCTGCTCGTCCAGCGGCACCAGTTCGCCGCGCCCGTCGGTGCGGGCCGGGCGGCGCGCGTCGCTCAGCAGCATCAGCGCCAGGAGGCCGCCGACCTCGGGCTCCTCGGGCAGTGCCAGCCGCGCGATCCGGGTCAGCCGGATCGCCTCGGCGGAGAGCTCGGTCCGCGCCAGGTCGGGGCCCGCGCTCGCCGCGTAGCCCTCGTTGAAGATCAGGTAGAGGACCGAGAGCGCGGTCCGCAGCCGCTCCTTGCGCTCCGCGCCGGCGGGGAGGCCGAACGGCTCCGCGGCCGCGGCGACCGTCTGCCTGGCGCGGGCGATCCGCCGTCCCATCGTCTTCTCCGGGACGAGGAAGGCGGCGGCGATCTGCGCGGTCGAGAGGCCGCCGACCGCGCGCAGCGTGAGGGCGACCGCCGACGCCGGGGTCAGCTCCGGCCGGCAGCACATGAAGATCAGCGCCAGGGTGTCGTCGGCCGCGGCCGTGGGGCCGGGCTCCGGTTCGACGGCCAGCCGCTCCTCCCGCGCGCGCCGTGCGGAATCGGCGCGGATCCGGTCGGTCATCCGTCGCGAAGCCACCGCGATCAGCCACCCCGCCGGGCTCTCCGGCGTGCCCTGCGCGGGCCACTGGCGCGCCGCGTCGATCATCGCCTCCTGGACCGCGTCCTCGGAGTCGGCGAAGTCGCCGAAGCGGCGCACCACCGCGGCGAGGACCCGCGGCGCGGCCTCGCGCAGCAGGTCCTCGAGGTCGCCGCGGTGGCGTGGCGCGCCGTTCACTGCTCGCTGTTCCACATCACCTCCCGCACCTCGATCCGGTCGCGGATCGGCGCCCCTCCCGGCCCGGGCGCCGCCGAGCCGCGCGCGGCGATCTCGATCGCCCGCTCCTCGGACTCGACGTCGATCATCCGGTAGCCGGCGAGGAGCTCCTTCGACTCTGGGAAGGGCCCGTCGGTGACGACCGGCGCGCCGCCGCCGGAGACCACGCGCTTGGCCAGCTCCGGCGCGGTCAGGGCCTGCGCCTCGATCAGCTCGCCGCTCTCGCGCAGCTCCGCGTTCAGGTCCAGCTGGAAGTCGATGTGGGCCTGCGCCTCCTCCGGCTTCCACTCGGTCATCGGGGCCAGTCCCT
>Ga0209941_1001699_pt1 | contig 14254 bp, 14 predicted proteins | sample ThiBiot_300_plan_FD_183945 | JGI IMG/M metagenome (GOLD analysis project Ga0209941, IMG submission 183945) | Wastewater bioreactor microbial communities from Cape Town, South Africa - Thiocy_solids_1 (SPAdes) | ecosystem: Engineered > Bioremediation > Thiocyanate > Unclassified | place: South... | reverse complement strand
TGAAGAAGTCGCTCGAGGCAAAGATGGGCGAAGCCGAATATGAACTCGCGCTCAAGGAAACGTGCGGCACCGAACGCGATGCGTTCCGCACCGCGATAATCGCGCTCGATCGCGCCGACGGCGACACCGCCGCCGAAGCGGCCGAAGACGCCGATTCGCAGGTCGAGGATTACCACTCGACCTTCATCGACAAGTTCAAGGACTACACCGAAACCAAGACGATGCCCGCCGACTAGACGGGGGATGAAGCGGGCGGACCATCGCATCGGAAACGACACGACCGGTTTCGGCCGTTTGCGGCCATACTTCTCCCCTCCCGCAGGCGGGAGGGGTCGGGGGTGGGCATGCGACGTTGAATATACCCACCCCGCTGCGGCTAGCGAGCAAGCTCGCAACCCTCAATGCCCCTCCCGCTGGCGGGAGGGGAGAACAGCGCACGCTTCAAACGTCCGCTTCCCACCCCATCCCGGCCGCATTTGATTACCCCCCCACCCTAACCATCACCAACCAGGCAGCGGCATCGCAGCACCATCTCGTGCCGCCAGCCGCCGTCGCGCCCGAAGCGCGTTCGCGTCCGTTCGACCCGCGCGCCCACCACCGTCCAGCCGTCGGCGCCGCCGCGCAGCGTCCCGGCGATCGCCTCGATCCGCGCCGCCGCCGCACCATCGACCGCGCCCGCGCCGTGGACCGCCAGCGTCAGGCGCACCTCGCGTCCCGCGCGATCCTTGGTTCCCCAGTCGCGGCCCTCGACCGCGTCGAGCGCGACGAATGGTGCCGTCGCCCGCGCGGGCACGCCGTCGAATATCCCGTGGACCAGCCCCGCCAGTTCCGTGTCGGCCTGCAACAACGCCAATGTCCGCGCACGCACCGCTGCCTCCGCGCCGCTCATGCCGCACCGCACAGCGTCATCCGCCGCCAGGGCTGCCACAGCGCCGCAATCGCCGCCGGCGGTGTTGCCGGGGCGCCGTCGCGCGCATCGTGCAGATGCTGCGTCATGCGCACGATGCCCTGGCGGATCGCTTCGGGAATCCCGTTCGCCTCGGCGGCAAGCCCCGCGCGGTAGGACAGGCGCACGCGCACCGCACCGCCCGTCTGGTGAAGCGTCACCCGCGCCGTTCCATCGCGGCCGATCGCCGCGTCCCATGCCTCGGCTGCCAGCGCCGCTTCGCTTCCGTCCGCGGCGATCAACGCGACCGCATCGACCGCCACGACGGGCCGCACCCGCGGCACCAGCGGCGCACCGTTTATCGGCAGCACTTCCTCCGCCGCGCGCTCGATCAACCACTGGCCGACAAAGGCTTCGCAGATATTGGTCGCCGCGCGCACCAGTCCGGCGACCACGGCATCGTCGATCGTCGGCCCCAGCCGCAGCCAGCCGCGCGCCTCGTTCAGGCTGACCGGGCTCTCGCCCGGCGTAACGCTCTGCATCGTCATCGCTCCTCCACCCGCACCGTCATCGATCGCTCGTCGATCTGACCGTCGCTCAGCGTGACGCGGTTCGTCACGCGATAGACATGGCCGGCGATCCCGCCCGCCAGCGTCACCGCCGCCTGCTCCAGCTCGTGCGTCTGGGCTGCGATTGTCACCCCGCCCGGCTCGTCGGGCGTTGCCAGCCATTCGCTCGCGACCAGCGCCTGCCCCTCGGGATAGGCGGCGCCCCATTCGAATGCGAAGTCGACCCGCGTTCCGGGGTCTTTGACGATCATTGTCACCGCAAAATCCTTTCGGTCAGGGCTTGCGCACGATGACGCGCCGGGGCCGGTCGCGGGCGATGGTCATTTCGGTCTGCCGCGCGGCAGGCGCGGGTCCGCCCCATGCCGCGGCAAGGTCGCGGCGCGCCGCATCGGCAATCGCGCGCGAAGCGAGGGCGCTCCCGATCATGCCGCCTCCATCGCAGCGATCCGCGCCTCCTGCGCGGCGATCAGGAACAGCGAAAGCTGGTCGGGGCGAATACCGAACCTGTCCCGGGCGGGCGCCGCGCCATCCGCGTCGCCATCCCAGCGATCGTAACAAAGAAAGGCATAGCGGCTGTCGGGCGTGGCCTCCGGCACCAGCGGATCGATCAGGCCCTCGTCGGCCATGATCGCCCACACCGCCTGCGCGCGCACGCCGAAATGCAGCCTCGCCCCGGCGGCGCCCTTTTCGGCAATGGCGTCGTTCCATTGATAGAAGCCGAGCTCGAGGGCGATCCGGCGCGCCGCCGCCATTTCCGGCGCCGTAAGCGCGCCGCGCCACGTCTTTTCGCGTATGTCGGACGTGTTGATCGATCCGGTCGCGGCATACAGCGTGCTCGCGCGGTTCGCCGCCCCGCCCAGCGGCAGCGCGTTATCGGCCGAAGGAAAGAAGGACCCGGTCGATGCCGACACATTCCACTGCCCGCCCGCACCGGCCTGAAGACTGAGCGCGACGCCGGAGGGCGTCACCATCTTCGACGCCCATAATTCGGACCATCGGTTGGTCGCTGATCCGAAGGACTGCGTGTTGTTTCCGGCCGGCCGCAGCGCGCCGCCGGTCTCCAGAACCACGCGCTCGACATTGTTGCATCTGAGCGCCAGCCCATGCGCGGTCGAGGTGCCGACGGTCATGCCGTTCGCGGTCGTATAGAGAAACCCCCGCACCGTGTCCGATGCACCGTACAGGGTGATCTGCGAACCGGTCGGGCCGGTCATGTGCAGATTGCGATAGCCGCCGAAATTCTCGGGCGTCGTCGTGCCGATCCCGACATTGCCGGCGCTGCTGATCGCGACGCTGTCGACGCCATTGTTCAGAAACTGGTGCGAAGACGCCGCGCCGGTATCATATTGCATCGTCCCCGAACTGCTGATCCGCACCGATGCCGACCCGGCGCTGGCAACCCCGAACCGCCCGGCGCTCGTCTGGACGTCCAGCTTGTTAACGGGATCGACGCCGATGCCGACATTGCCCCCGGCCGTGACGCGGACGCGCTCGGCTCCGCCCGTTGCAAGCGCGACGATATTTGCGGCGGGGCGGTAAAGGCCCGTGTCCGGATCGCTCGCGAACGACACCGACGGCTCGGCGGAACTCCCGTCGATACCGGCGAGGGCCGCGCCCGCAAGCACCCGTCCACCGGCATCACGATACGCAAGCGTCGCGATCGGGATGTTCACCCAATCCGCGCCCCGCCGCACCGTGATCATGTCGCCGGCTTCACCGACAGGCACGACCTCGTGCGTCGTCGACAGCGGCTGTTTGCCGTCCAGCGCGTCGCCGAGCGCCGTCACCGCTTCGCCGACGCTCGCCGCTTCGGTCGCAACCATCGCCTGGGCTTCGAACCAGTGGGCGGCAACGGTCAGCGCGATCGTCTTCAGGCCGGGGGCGAAATCGACGCGGGCACCGCCGTCCGACGACGCCGCGACCGCTGCACGCACCAGACGTCCGGCAGGATCGAGATGGCCGGTGCCCACCTCCCACTGGTCGGGCTGCGCCACGCCGGCAATCGAATAATGGAAATCTCTATCGACAGGCACGGTGCCCGCGAAACGGCGATGGCCGGGCACCGCGCCGCTCGGCGTCAGCGGGCCGGTCCCGCCCTCGTGGCACAGCTCGCGCACCAGATCGGCGAAAAAGGGGGTCGGCATGGCAGGGCCATCCTTTCGAATATCGGACTAATGTCGGGGTCGACTGCCGGCGGGTAGGCGCCCGGCCCGTCCCGAAAGGGAAGGGAGCCGGGACCGGGCGCCCTCGCGCACCAACCGCTTTAGCTGGCGGCGAACTTCAACAGCTTGATGGCGTTCGAATCGATGATCGCACCGCCCACCCTTTTGGTTGCATAGAAATGCACGAAAGGCTTGTTGCTGAACGGATCGCGCAGGATCCGCGTCTCGCCGCGGTCGGCGATCAGATAGCCGGCGCGAAAATTGCCGAAGGCGACCGACAGGCTGTTCGCGGCCACATCGGGCATATCCTCGGCCTCGACGACCGGATAGCCGAGCAGCGTCGCCGCCTGCCCTTCGACCATCCCCGGCTGCCAGACGAACGCGCCGTCGCTCGTCTTGAACTTGCGGATGCGCGCCAGCGTATCGCTGTTCATCACCCAGCACGCCCCCTGCCGGTACGGCGCCTTCAGCGCATGGACCAGCTCGACCAGCTTGTCCTGCGGGTTCGATGCCGCAAAGCCGCCCGCCGCACCCGACGCCAGATATTGCAGCGTCCCGAACGCCCGGGCACTGTCGGCCTCGTTCGTCGCGGCATAGGACAGGAATCCCTTGGGACGGTTCGTGCCGTTACCGGTCACGAAGGCGGCGCCTTCGGCCACCGCGAACTCGCGGCCCAATTCGTCGGCCAGCCAGTCCTCGACAGCGAACATCGCATCGTCGAGCATCGCCTGGCTTGCCGCCGGATTGGCGTAAAGTTCGCCCGATGGCGGCGCGATTTCGGCAAAGCTGCGCGTCGCCGTCTCGGGCCGCGCCGCGGTCTCGCCGACCCAGCCCGTCGCCGTCGCTCCGGTCGCGACCAGCTTGCGGTATCCGCTCGTCCCCGTCTGCACGACGGTGGCGATCGACCGGATCGGCGATAGCGCCTTCAGCGTCGCCGCGATGCTGCCGTCGATTTCGCGCGGCACCGCATAGCCGCCCTCGCCGCCGCTCGCCCCTGACAGGCTCTTCATCTCGACGCCCGCATCGATCCCGCGCCGCAGATAGCGTTCGACAAAGGCGTCGCGCGCCGGATCGGCCGCCGCCTTCGCGCCGTCGAGCGGCAGCCGCGAGGCCGCCACCGCCTGCGCGTCGACCTGCGCCTTCAGCGCCGCTACCGACGCCTTCAATTCGTCGACTGCCTCGGCCGCCAACACCGCATCGAACGCGCCGTCGAGCGCGTCGGCTTTCACTTCCATATCGTCCATGCTTGTCACTCCTTCACCAAATCCACCGCAATCACACGCGCCAGCGGCTGCATCGGCTGGGCGACCAGGCTCACTTCGGCGAGGTCGAGCGCCAGCAGCTCGCGCGGCCGCACCCCGCGCGCCGCGCGCACCCGATAGCCAAAGCTCAATCCGGTCAGCGCGCCGCGCTCGACCAGCCGCGCCGCCGTGGGATGCGTCACCCGCCCCACGACCCGCAGCCCGCGCGCATCCTCCGCCAGCGCCTCGATCGTCCCGACGACCGCACCGGGCCGATGCTGCCACAGCAAAGGCACCGCGCGCGCCGAACGCAAACTCGCCGCGAAAGCCCCGCTGCGCACGACATCGCCACCGCGATCGACCCGGTCGAACACCGAGGCATAGCCGGCGAAGCGTATCTCCCCCTCCCGCTCGCGGGAGGGGGTGGGGGGGAGGGCATGTTCGAAGACCGCGCTCACTTCAGCAACCCCGGCAGCCCCATCTTCATCGCCAGCCCGACGACGAGCAGCGCCAGCATCCCGCGCACCGCCCAGTCGACCGCCGCCTTCCACGCGCTCGTCTTCGCGTCGCGCCACGCGCCGAGCAGTTGGCGCAGGTCGCTCACATCGTCGCGCGCTGCCGCATCGGCGAGCCCCAGCCGCGCCAGCGCCCGCCGCGCCCCCAGCTCGCTCGCTTCCTCGACCAGCGCACGCAGCGCCGCCGCGTCGGGCGCGCCCGAAGCTCCGGCCGCACTCGTCCCAGCCAGCGCGATCAACCGCGCCAGCGCTTCATCCTCGTCCATGATGTTCTCCAATATTCGTCAGCCCGGACCTGATCCGGGATCCACAGGGGCGCCGAAGTCATGGACCCCGGATCAAGGCGGCGATTATCCCCTTGCGACAAGCAAGGTGCGTTCCCCCGCGCAGGCGGGGGCCCAGTTCCAACGGAGAGACGCGCGGCAGCGCGGCCTTCGACGCTTCGCGTCGAAGCTGGAGCCCCGCCTGCGCGGGGGAACACTTACTTGTTTGAGCGCGATGTATGCCGATCAAATCCGGGGTGACGACGCAGGCTAGCCTAGCCCAAGCAGCGCCTTCTTCTCGTCCGCGGTCAGCCAGTCGGCCGCCGACACCTCGCGCCACAGCGCCATGCGGTCGTCGGCGAGCGCCGGCACCCGATCCAGATCGACGCGCAGCGCCGCGTCGGCGAACCAGTCGCCCAGCCCTTGCGCCAGCGCCCCCAATATCTTCGCGCACAAGGGCAGCACCGTCAGCCGCCACAGCGCGCGATTCGCCTCGCGATAATTGGCATAGGTCGCATCGCCCGGCAGGCCGAGCAGCATCGGCGGTACCCCGAAGGCCATGGCGATCTCCCGCGCCGCGCTATGCTTCAGTTCCAGAAAATCCATCTCGGCGGGCGACAACGACAGCGCCTGCCATTTCAGCCCGCCTTCCAGCAACAGCGGCCGCCCCGCATTGGCCCCGCCGGCGAAACTCTCGGCCAGTTCCTCGCGCAGCCGGTCGACCTGCTCGGCCGACAGCGGCATCCCCTTGTCGCCGGGATCGTGGACTAGCGCCCCCGACGGCCGCGCCGCATTTTCGAGCAGCGCCGCATTCCATTTCGCCGCCGCATTATGCGCCGCGATCGCGCCCGCCGCCGCGCCCAGGCACCCCGCACCATAATGGTCGTCGAGCGGGTGCAGCGCCTTGATGTGGATCACCGCGGTGCGCCCCGCACCATCCTCGGCGGCGAGCGCCACCGCCTCGCCGCCTGCCTTGTAGCGATAGGCGACCGGCCAGCCGCGCGCGTCGGCCTCGACCGTCACCCGCTCGGGCCGCAGTGCATAAAGCTCCGCCGGCCGCCCCGCGGCGTCGTGCAAAATCTGCACATAGCCATTGCCGTGCAGCAGCAATTGCGCCGCCAGCGTCTCCACGAGACCCTGCCCGCCCGACGTCGCGGTCACAAGCGCCGCGAGCGCAGTATCGCCCGCCGCCAAAGGCGCCGCCCCCGCCGCCTCGGCAACCAGCCGCACCGACCGCTGCACGATCGCATTGCCGAGATAACCGGCCCGCACTTGCGCCTCCCACGACAAAGGCGCCGGCGCCGACCACGCCCCATACACCCGCGACAAAGCAGGCCGCGCAGCCCCCTGCGCGGCCTTCCGGCCAAACCAGTTCATGATATTCTCCTGCCTTGGTCGCCTGAAGCAACCGGCTATTCCCCGCAGATCGTCACCCCGGGCTTGACCCGGGGTCCCGCTTTTTATGAACCCACCGGAATCGATGCGCGATCACATCCGCCGCACCGCCGGCCCCCGCCCTTTCCGCACCCCGTCGAGCAGCGCCGCCAGCGCCCACATGCACGCATCCGCCCGATCGGGCGAGCGCCCCGGCCCCGCATAGCCGCCCCCCACTTGCAACCCGCAAAGCTGGTCTTCCAGCGCAGCAAACGCCCCCGCGTGCACCACCTGCCCGCGTTCGTAAGCGAGCGCGACGGGCTCCGCGCGCCGCGCCTTGCCGACGCTCGCATGCACCGCCACCACGGGCAGCGTCACATCGGCCTGGCGCAGCGTCGCCGTCACCATCTCGCCGCCCATATTGCTCTCGGCGACGATCCGGTCGGCGCCCCAGCGCGCCGCCGCCGCGGCGACCGCCTGTGCCCACAGCGCGGGCGGCGGCCTCTCGACACTCGCATCCTCGACCACCGCCAGCCGGTCATCGCGCAAATGCGCCGCGACCACGATGCCGCAGGCGTCGCCGTTCGCACTCGCCGGCGGATCGACGCCGATGATCACCCGCACCGGCTTGCCGATCGCGTCGGCTTCGACCCGGCACCCTTCGATCAGCGCGCGCGACCACAGCGCGCCCTCGACATCCTCCAGCATCTCGCCGTCCAGCTCCTGCCGCCCGAGGCGCGTGCCGCCATAGATCGACCCCATTGTCGCCAGCCATCGCGGCGACAGATTGTCACTGTTGGCCTGGGTGCGCCCGGCGGTCGTCGCGACACCCTTTTCGCGGATCAATCGCCGCACCAGCGGCACGCCGCGCGGGGTGGTCGTCGCAACGACGCGCGGGTTTTCGCCGATCCGCATCGTCAGCATCAGATTGTCCCACGCCGCCTCGCCCTGCGGCCATTTGGCGACCTCGTCGCACCAGGCGGCCGAATGTTCGGGGCCGCGGAGGCTGTCGGGCTCCGCCGCCGAATAAAGCGTTGCGATCGCGCCGTTCGCCCAGCTTACCCGGCGAAGGCTGCTCTCATATTCGGGCTGCGTCTCGTCAGGCGCAATGGCCAGCAGGCCGCTCTCGCCCTCGACCATCACTTGCCGCGCTTCATGCAGCGACGCGGCGACCAGCGCGATCCGCGCGCCCGGATGCGCTTCGGCATAGCTGCGCACCCATTCGGCGCCCGTCCGCGTCTTGCCGAACCCCCGCCCGGCGAGCAGCAGCCAGACGTGCCAGTCGCCTTCCGGGGGGCATTGATCGCCGCGCCGCCACCATGTCCAGTCGAACAGTAGGCTGGCTGCCGCATCCCGTCTTAATCTGCGCGACCAGGCGGCATATTCGGCCGCCGGCATGTCCCGAAGTTCGGCAAGGCGTTTCAATCCCCCACCTCCTCGCTAAAGGCCGCGTCGACGCCGTCGCCCTCGGCCTCGCGCATCGCTTGCGCGCGGACCGCGTCGAGCTTGGCGAGCAGTCGGGCCTTGGCGCTGCCCTTCGCGGCGCCGACGCCCGCCGGCAACTTCGCCCCGCGCACCGCCGCGCGGTGTGCGGCGAGCAGCGACAGGCCGAGCCGATATTTCTGCGCCCGCGACTTGAGCGTCGCATCTTTCACATTGCCCGTCGGGGCGATCAAAGCCTCGGACAGCAACTCGGCCTCAAGCCGGACAAAACCTTCGCAGAGCGCCTCGTGCCAGCGCACCGCGAAACCGGCGTTGCGCCGCCGTTCGCGATACATTGCGGTCGCCGAGATTCCCGCCACCCGCGCCGACGCCGCGACATTCGACGATTCTGCCAGCGCTTCCAGAAAAATGTCCATCTGCTTGCGATCGGGACGCGCCTTGCCGGCACCGTCCATTGCCTTGCCGGCCTGGCCCATCACCCTTCTCCCAAAACAACGGGCCGGAACGCCTCTCCCGCATCGGAAGGGCGCCGGCCCGAATCGCAATTCTTCATGATGTGATACTTGTGCCATATGAGCGTGACGATGTCAATAGAAAATAACCTATATGGTTATTAGGTAGTCCCTACCAGAAAACGGCGCCAAGGTCGCGCGCTGGTCCCCCCTCCCGCCTGCGGGAGGGGCAGCGAGACTGGCGAGCCTGCTCGCTAGCCGCAGCGGGGTAGGCGGATCGCACCGTCGCATCCCACCCCCACCCCCCCCCCTCCCGCAAGCGGGAGGGGAGAAGATAATCAAAACCCACCATCCCATCCCCACCCGCTCGATTGACGCCCCGCGCCAGATGGTTACACCCTCAACCATCCACCGGAAAAAGGGGCAACCTTATGATGCGCAAACTCGCCTTGCTCGGCGCGAGCCTTCTCACCCTCGCAATGCAGCCGCTCCACGCGCAGCAAGGCGCCGCCCCCGAGCCCGCGAGCGCCCCCACCGCAACCGCCACCGCGCCAGAGGACGCGACCGGCAGCGCGCAGACCGGGCCGCAGCGCCGCTTCACCGGCGAGGATCTTTTCGGCCTCGCCGCCGCATCGGACCCGCAGATCAGCCCCGATGGGCGCCACATCGCCTATGTCCGCCGCGCGAACGACATCATGTCCGACCGCGCGGTCAGCACGATCTGGCTGATCGACACGCAGACCGGCGCCGAAGTCCCCGTTGCGGGACGCAGCGGCGATGCTTTTTCGCCGCGCTGGTCGCCCGACGGCAAGCGGCTCGCCTACGCCTCGACCGAGGGCGGCAGCGTCCAGCTCTGGGTGCGCTGGATGGACGGGGGCGAGGCGGTGAAGCTCACCGGCCTGCCGACCAGCCCGTCGAGCATCGCCTGGTCGCCCGACGGCCGGTCGATCGCCTATACAATGCTCGTCAAGGACGATGCGCCGCGGTTCGGCAAGGCCCCCGCGAACAAGCCCGAAGGCGCCAAATGGGCCGAGCCGCTGGAGGTCCACGACCTGCTCACCTACCGTGCCGACGGCCAGGGCTATATCGATCCGGGGTTCGAAAAGATCTTCCTCGTCTCGGCAACCGGCGGCGCGCCGCGCCAGCTCACCTTCGGCCCCTATCATGACGGCGGTCCGCTCAGCTGGTCGCGCGACGGCGCGATGCTTTATTTCAGCGCCGACCGCCGCCCCGACTGGGAAAGCGATCCGCTCGAAAGCAACATCTATGCGCTCGACGTCGCGAGCGGCTCGATCACCCAGCTTACGACGCGGAAGGGCCCCGACGCCAATCCGCTGGTGTCGCCCGACGGCCGGATGATCGCCTATCTCGGGTTCGACGACCGGCTGCGCGCTTATGAAAACACCGGCCTCTACGTGATGAACCGCGACGGATCGAACAGCCGCCGCATCGCTCCCGACTGGGATTTCAGCGTTGACGGCCTCGCGTGGGACGCCGACGGGCGCGGCCTTTATGCCCAATATGACGAGCATGGCGAAACCAAGGTTGCCCGCATCGGCCTCGACGGATCGGTCCGCACCGTCGCCAGCGGGCTGACGAGCAGTGGGCTCGACCGGCCCTATTCGGGTGGCAGCTTTTCGGTCGCCGACAATGACGCGATCGCCTTCACCGGCGGCGGCCCGGCGCGGCCAGCCGAGGTCGAACTCGCGGTCGGCGGCAAGACGCGCATCCTCACCGACCTCAATCGCACGCTGCGCGAGGTGAAGGCACTGGGCGAGGTGCGCAAGATCACCACCGCGTCGAGCGTCGACGGCCTGTCGATCGACGGCTGGCTCACCCTGCCGCCCGGCTATCGCGAGGGGCAGCGCGTGCCGCTCATCCTCGAAATCCACGGCGGGCCGTTCGCCGCTTATGGACCGCATTTTTCGACCGATAACCAGCTTTATGCTGCGGCGGGCTATGCCGTCCTCTCGGCGAACCCGCGCGGGTCGACCAGCTATGGCGCGTCCTTCGCCAATGCGATCGACAAAAATTATCCCGGCAATGATTATTTCGACCTGATGAGCATCGTCGACCGCGCAATCGACCTCGGCATCGCCGATCCCGACGCGCTCTTCGTCACCGGCGGGTCGGGCGGCGGCGTGCTGACGAGCTGGATCGTCGGCAAGACCGACCGCTTCAAGGCCGCGGTCGCCCAAAAGCCCGTCATCAACTGGACGACGCAGGCGCTCACCGCCGACGGCCCCGCCTTCTTCGGCCGTTACTGGATCGGCGCGATGCCGTGGGAGGATCAGACGCCGTTCTGGAGCCATTCGCCGCTGTCGCTGGTCGGCAATGTGAAGACCCCGACCATGGTCGTCGTCGGTAGCGAGGATTACCGCACCCCGGTCAGCGAGTCGGAGCAATATTATACCGCACTGCGCCTGCGCGGCGTCCCGACGGTGCTGGTCAAGGTGCCGGGCGCCAGCCACGGCGGCATCGCCGCCCGCCCGTCGCAGGCTGCGGCAAAGGCATCGGCGATCCTCGCCTGGTTCGAAAAATACAAGAAAGGGTGGACGCCGGCCGCCAAGGATTGAGCGGCGGCCGGCGCCCGCGCGCCAATCATTTGGTCGTATAGCCGCCATTCACCAGGATCGTCTGCCCGGTCATCCACCAGCCGTCGGACACCAGCATGCGGATCCACGGAACGATGTCGGCGATGTCGGTCAGGCCCGTCCTGGTAAAGGCCGACAGCGCCGCCGCGGACTTGTGATACGCCTGCGCATCGGCGGCTTCGGCGGGATAGAAGAAGGGCGTGTCCATCGGCCCCGGACCGATGGCGGTCACCGAAATGCCGCGCGCGCCGAACTCCTTCGATGCGGCGCGGGTGAAATGCTCGACCGGCGCCTTCGTCCCGGCATAGGCGGCATAGAAGGGCGTGTAGGCGCCGAGCAGCGAGGTGACGAGCGTGCAGATCTTGCCACTGTCGTTGAGGTGCTTGCCCGCTTCCTTCAGAAAGAAAAAGGCGGTCTTGCTGTTGACCGCGGTCATCGCGTCATATTCTTCCTCGCTGATCTCGACGAACGGCTTCTTCAGCACCTTGCCGACCGTGTTGATCGCGATGTCGGGCCGGCCGATCGCCGCGATGGTATCGGCGAACAGCTTTTCCATGGCGCCGGCGGGGGTCAGGTCGGCCTGAAAGGCCACCGCTTCCGCACCGGCGGCGCGGATCGCCGCGACCGTCGCCTCGGTTTCGGCCGCCGCACCCGCGCTGTTATAGTGAACCGCAATCGCCTTGGCGCCCTGCTCGGCCAGATCGCGCGCGACCAGCGCGCCCAGATTCTTGCCGCCGCCGGCGATCAGCACGGTCTTTCCCTTGATGCTGTGGTCGACCATAGTCTTGTCCTTTCAGTCTGTTGGGCGGAGCTCCGCCCCGGAGGTGAGACGATCAGCTAGGCATGTTCGACCTTGCCCGCTTCCCGAATCCGGCGCAGTTTTCAAATCGGGCACATCGAGTCGTGGGGACTCGCAAGGAGCTTGATTGACCAACCAGCACCCCGGTCCATGGGACGGCAGCCGGCCGCTTTCACCGCGGCATGTGGTGCGGCGCGCGCACGCGATGCTTGGCCGGATGGACGTCGTCGCCGCCACCGAACAACTGGCTCTGCCGACCGATTGGACCATCGAACAGGATCGTCACACGATCATCGTCCACCTCGCCGGCCGGCTCGACCGCATGGAATGCGTCTTTTCCAACGGACCGTCGGCGCGCGCCTTGCCCGCTCCCGGCGACATCTGGATGGTGCCGGCCGCCTCGCGCTACGCCGCTCTCGCGCAGGGCGGGTTCGCACGGTTCGTCGAAATCGGCCTGCCCCCGCCGCTCCTTGCCGGTGGCGAATTTCCGGCGCGCGTCCGGCACCGCGACCCCTTTCTTGCCGCCGCCGCCGCGCGGCTTGCCGAATTGATCGCCGATCCGGCCGACGATGTCGGCGCCATGGCCGCGCACGCGATCGCCCACGGAATCGAACTGCATCTCCGCCACCAATATGGGCGCCCGGCGGCCCCGCCCCCGCGCCGGCCCGCATTCGATACGCAAGACCGCCGCCTTCTGGCCGATGCCATCCATGCGACGCTCGACGATCCGCACGATCTGAAAAGCCTCGCGGCGCTCGTCGGGATGGACGTGCGGCGCTTCACCGCCGCCTTCCGCACCGCCTTCGGATGCTCGCCCTGGCAATATATCCTCGATGCCCGCCTCGCAGAGGGCGCGCGGCTCTTGCGCGAAGGCGACCGGACGATCACCGACATCGCGCTATCGACCGGCTTTGCCACACCAAGTCATTTCACGACGCGCTTTACGCGGCATTTCGGCGTTCCGCCTTCGCGCTATCGCAAGCTGGCGAGCGGATAGGCGGGCGCCTCTCGCCCTCGCTGCTCCACGGCGGTTCCAATTGCCGCGCATCCTGCTAGGGTCGGCGCTTCCCCAACCAACGGAGCCCGCTCCCCTGATGTTTCTGCGCCCTCTCGCCGCCCTGCTCGCTGCCGCCTTTGCCGTCCCCGCGCTTGCGCAGGATATCAGCACCGCCAATCTGACCGAGACTGTCCGCACTCTCGCCTCGGACCAGTTTCAGGGCCGCGCCCCCGGAACGGTCGGCGAAGAGCGTACCGTGGGCTATCTGATCGGCCGGCTTCAGGCGCTCGGGCTCGAACCCGCCGGCCCGAACGGCGAATGGACGCAGCCCGTGCCGCTGCTCCATACGCGCCTCGGCACCCCGACCGCGCTCGCCTTCGACCGGCAGGGCAGCGCCACCCCGCTCACCCTCGGCACCGACATCTATGTGTCGAGCCAGCAGGACAAGGATGTGGCGGCGATCGCCGATGCGCCGATGGTCTTCGTCGGCTACGGCGTCCACGCGCCCGAACGCGGCTGGGACGACTTCAAGGGCGTCGATCTCAAGGGCAAGGTCGCGGTCTTTCTGGTCAACGACCCCGATTTCGTCGCGACGAAGGGCGAAGACAGCTTCGGCAAATTCGGCGGCCGCACGATGACCTACTATGGCCGCTGGACCTACAAGTTCGAAGAAGCGGCCCGCCGCGGCGCCATCGCGGCGCTGATCGTTCACGACACCGACGGCGCAGGCTATGGCTGGAACGTCGTGAAAAGCCCCGGCGGCGAAAACTACAGCCTCGTCGTACCACCCGAAAAGGCGACCAGCCTTGCGCTTCAGGGCTGGATTTCGGGGGAAGCCTCGACCCGGCTGTTTGCATCCGCCGGTCAGGATCTCGCAAAGCTGCGCATTGCCGCCCGGCGCAAGGATTTTCGTCCCGTCGACCTCGGCACCGGCTTTCGGGCGTCGATTCCGGTCACGC
>Ga0209941_1001695_pt1 | contig 14283 bp, 7 predicted proteins | sample ThiBiot_300_plan_FD_183945 | JGI IMG/M metagenome (GOLD analysis project Ga0209941, IMG submission 183945) | Wastewater bioreactor microbial communities from Cape Town, South Africa - Thiocy_solids_1 (SPAdes) | ecosystem: Engineered > Bioremediation > Thiocyanate > Unclassified | place: South... | reverse complement strand
TACCTAGCCAAAAATCAGCAGAAGTCTTTCAACAAGTTGTATGCAATAAAATAGATAATCCTGCTTTGTTACCTAAAGTGCTAACTTTAGAACCATGGATAGAACAATGCAGCAAAATTACTATTGCTCCTAATTTAGACCTTCTTGTATTACTTTATCAGACTTTCCAACAATTTAATGCTGCTGATGAGCCTTTTGATCGTTTTTATGGGTGGGGGAATATGCTGCTACAAGATTTCGATATATTGGATAAGTGTTTGGTTGATCCTGATCAACTATTTGTCAATCTATATGAACAAAAAGCTATAACCCTTACTTACGAGCATCTTTCGGAAGCACAAAAAGAAGCCATTCAATCTTTCTGGAAATCTTTTGAAAAACGGCTATCTACGCAACAGCAGGATTTCCTGAAGTTATGGAGAATATTACCACGTATTTATGAAAGGTTTACAGCTGAGTTACTAAAAAAAGGTATAGGATATGCAGGGCTTTGCTATAGAGAGCTATACAATAACCTAACAAAAGAGTTACTCACTAACTATAAACAGTTCATCTTCATAGGCTTCAATGCCTTGCATCCTGCAGAAGAGAAAATTTTTGCTTGGTTGCACAGTAATATCTCTACACAATTTTACTGGGATACAGATGCTTATTATATGAATGATAAAAACCAAGAAGCAGGATATTATTTAAGACATCATCAAACAAAACCCTATTTTCAAACAAGCTTTAAAAAGCCTTTTCCGGCTAGAATACAAAACAATTTTAAAAAGATAAACTTTTTTGAAGCCAATACTACAGCAGAGCAAGCCGAGTTAGTAAGCAGGCAGCTACAGCAATTAATAAACCAAGAAGGAAATAGTTTTAAACTACACCAAGCAGTAATTGTTTTAGCGAACGAAGATTTATTTCTTCCTATGCTGCATGCACTACCAACTAACTTACAATCCGTTAATACTACGCTAGGTTATGCCATTACACATACAGCTAGTTATCAGCTTATTGAGCAGATACTAGCTTTGCAAATTACCATACAGCAGCCAACTTGTCCAGCTGGTTATTTCCCCACTCAGGCCATTATAGCTTTACTGAAACATACACCCATTAAGTATTGCAACCAAGCGCTAGCTAGTGAAACTATTCAATTATTAACCAATCATTATACAAGTTATACATCACGAAAAATATTATCAGAAGCTAGTGAATTGTACCAAGCCATCTTTCGACCGGCATCTTCAACTATAGATATTGCTCAGTATGTTATTGATGTTATAACGCTTGTAAAAGCACAGTTAGAAGCTGAAGAAGATTCAACGCTCGCGTTAGAACAAGAAGCATTAGGTGAACTTATTAAGCAGTTAAGCTATATACAAGATATAATAGCACCTCTGTACAAGGTATCTATAGAGCGTTTTATACAACTTTTCAGGCAGCTAGTACGTTCACTTCAACTAACTTTTAAAGAAAAAACATCAGCAAAGGGTATTCAAATATTACGTATCTGGGAAACAGCTAACTTAGACTTTAAGTATGTTTTTATAGTGGGTATGAATGAAGGTAATTTGCCAGCTAGTGCTGCACAAGGCTCTTTTATTCCTTATAACCTTAGAAAAGGATATGGACTACCCACCATGGATACTTTTCAAGCCACACTCGATGCTTATTATTTCTACCGGTTACTCCAAAGAGCTCAGCAAGTATATATTACTTGTAATACTCCTTCAAGTGCAACCAATCCAAAAGAAGTGAGTCGTTACCTATGGCAATTGCTATATGAAAGTAAGTTGCCAATAGAACAGCATTATGTAAATACTGCTATCTATACACCCACTATTTGTCCTATTATCATTAAAAAGGATGATGGTGTCCTATTAAAGTTAGAAGAGTTTGTTGTTAAGAATGGACAAGGAAAACGTTCATTGACACCAGCTGCACTCAACAGCTATTTAGGTTGTAGCTTGAGGTTTTATTTTCGTTATATTCTTCAACTACAAGTACCTCAACAATTGCTTATTGAAGATACAGACGCCATACGATTTGGTAGTTTGTTCCATAAGGTAATGGAAAAATTATATGCCCCATTGCAAATAGCTCGCAAAGGTAGCCTGGTTCAAAAAAATGATTTAGAAAAGCTAAAAAGTCAATTACAGGCTATAATAGCAGAAGTATTTTCTAATGCTTTATATAGTAATCATATACTACAGTGGGGAGGTGAACACCTGATAGAACAAGAGGTAATGCAAAAAGTAGTAAATAAGATATTAGAAATTGATGAAAAGTACACACCTTTTACGTTGGTAGGGATAGAAGTAGGAAAACAACAATCTTTAATGATTCACTTCAGGCTTACAAGCGATAAAGTAGTTGCTTTAAGTGGTATTATAGATAGAATAGACCAGAAACAAGATTCCATTCGTGTTATAGATTATAAAACAGGTGGTGATGAAAAATATGTTGAACAAATTAGTAATTTATTTTATAGAAACACTGCCCAAAAGACAAAAGCAATATTCCAAACCTTTTTCTATGCTTGGATATTTAAAAAGCACGCTAACAATAGTGCTTATAAGATAATGCCTGGTATTGTTAATACTAGGTCTGCCTTTAAGGCTAATTTTGATCCACGTCTCATGGTGAAACAAGTGGATACTAAAGATTATAGATATATAGAAGATATAACACCTTATCAAAGCGAATTTGAAACAGGCTTAGACTTGCTATTACAAGAAATATTAGACCCACAGATACCCTTTATACAAACTGAAGATCACCTTCAATGTGCAACGTGCCCTTATAAACGAATATGTGAGCGTTAGCCAAATATTATATTGAAGATCTGGTAGTGGGTACCATATGCAAAGAGAGTTAAGATTTTTGTATCTATACAATAATGTGATTATATCTGTACTCACTGTGAAAAGGCTTTATTCATATTAGCTAGATCGCTTACAAAAAATCAAAAAATATCCATTAACACCAATAACCATTCAAAAGAATATCTAAATCTATAATAGAAAATTAATAGAAGATCTTTACGCACTAGGATATGGGGGGATAAATGGCAAGCCTAACTACCAGCTGTTTGCAAATTGCATGTTAGAAGCTATCAGTATTCCGACAGTTTCTGTGCATATTAAAATGCACTGTTCCTATAACCTTGGGGTGGCTTATGTGAAAGGGTGGATAGGTATCAAAAACAAGAAGCCAGATTATAAACAAGCTAAGTACTATTGGGAGCAATCCGAATTGCCACAAGCATTTTACCATATTGCCACGTTATATGAGAAAGCGCATATCAAGGCTGATAAAGGAAATAGGTGTGTTGCTAATTACCAAAAAGCACTGGAGTACTAAAAGCGTTCAAGTCTTCCTAAAGCTAAATTAGAGATTGTTCGCTTGTATGATTCAAATTTAGTTATTACACAGCCGGAAGAAGAAAGGTTAGCAGCTATTCAAACCACAATACAAGAAGTTCATGATTTGTTACCTACCTTGTCTGATAAGGATGCTTGTTATATAAGGGGTGTTTTAGCTTATTATTGTAAAGATTGGCAAGATGCATATACCTACTTAAACCAAGCTATTCTTTTAGGAACAGAAGAGGAAGAGGTAAAAGAGTTGGCCGAAATAGTAACAGGCTACTTAGAAAAAGAATCAGCGTTGTTAAGCATACAAAAAGAAGAGCAAATTTTTGAAAAAGATAGAGAAGATGTTACTACAGAAAATATACAGCTCTTAGAAAGCCACGTAGCAGCAACTGATGTCTTGCAGTTAGGAGATACAGAAACTAGTACATATATTATAGGAAAGACAAGCACTAATACCACTTTTACTGAGGTTGAGACAGTACTTGAACAACAAAATGAAGGTTGTTATGTTGAATTAATAACGCCTGGTTTAAGTGCTCAAGAACAGGTACAGAATAATATTCAACTAGACCAAAGAGTTACAAAAAGGGAAAGGAAAGAGCAAAAGCGAGTACGTAGAGTCACTCGTATAAAGTTAGATTTTTTACGAATGGATGATCAGCAATCAGAGATTATACAAGAAACCTCATTGCCTATTATATTTAGATTTTTAGATCATAAGCAAGAGAAAGAATTTTTAGCATTCAGAGAAAAAGAAGAACATAAAAAGAGTGTTGAAAAGATTTTAGAAGATATAAAAAGTCATAGTTGGGAGGCTGTAGGGCTTGGCAGACCAGAAGTTTTAAAACATACTTACAAAGGCTATAGGGGCTGTATCTCTCGCCATCTAAACCATAAAGATAGGCTTGTTTATAAGGTAATAGGAAAAGGGGAAATTTTAATACTTTCTTGGCAAGGCCACTATGAGGACAAATAAGATACATGCAAAAAGTTCCTATATGATTTTTATCGATCATCTTTATATACCAATATGTTAGCATAAACTTTACCAAGCTCATTTTAGATAAAGGAATTATTTTGAAAAATATAAAGAGGTTAGATAACAGAGAAGCAAGTATTGTTGGTTTAGAAAGAAATCATAAGTCTTCTATTATACAAATATCTTGATAGGAAGTGTTGAAAGATGCTTGCTCTATCCATGATCTTCTAACACTGATTTGCACAATTTAAATTATAGCTTTATTTTGGCCCTTAATTTTTAAATTGAAATAGAAGCGCCCTTCTGAAATTCAAAATTTAACCAATAACTATTTAAAAATGCATAGTCGCTTTATGCGTTTTTTTGAAGGGCCTTGATAATACACTATAATATATGGAACAACCCAGACATTTAACTAATACTAGTTTCTTAGGACATCCTAAAGGTTTATTTATACTATTCTTAACAGAAATGTGGGAGAGGTTTAGCTTCTACGGTATGCGAGCCATATTAGTGCTTTATTTAGTAGATCAAGCTAAGGGAGGTTTAGGATGGACAAATGCCAATGCTTTAAAGTTATATGGTATTTATGGAATGGCTGTTTATGTATTAGGAATTCCAGGGGGGCTTATTGCAGATCGATATATAGGACAAAAAGCTGCTGTATTATGGGGTGGAATATTAGCTTGTATTGGCCACTTTCTATTAGCCGCGCAAAATGTTATGTTATTTATGGTTGGTCTCTTTTTTATTGCTGCTGGTACAGGGCTTTTAAAGCCTAACATATCTACATTGGTGGGAAGTTTATACGCTATAGGAGATCAGAGAAGAGATGGTGGGTTTACGATATTTTATATGGGAATTAATATAGGAGCTATAGTTTCTTCTTTGGTAGTAGGTTATGTAGCACAAGTATATGGATGGCATTATGGATTTAGTATAGCTGGTGTTGGGATGTTATTCGGTATTCTTATTTATTTAATGGGACAAAAACATTTGATTGGTGTGGGTATAAGTTCGAGAGCTACATTGGAAAAACAAACTGCTCAAGCATCTATTAAAATTAATAAAGTCCCTTTTACAAAAGAGGAAAAAGATCGTATATGGGCACTTGTACTATCTTTTATAGGTATATTTAGCTTTTTTATGGCTTTTGAACAGGCTGGGGGGTTAATGAATCTATATACAGATGAATACACGAACAGATATGTTTTTGGATGGGAAGTACCTGCTAGTATGTTTCAATCTTTGAACCCAGCATTTATACTTCTTTTGGGGCCTGTTGTAGCTATTATTTGGAACAGGCTAGCCAAGCGATATAAACATATATCATCTTTCTATAAATTAGGTATTGGCAACATTGCTGTAGGCATAGGGTTTCTGTTTATGGTAGGGGCTGTTTTGCAAAGACAAACTCCAGGCATTGAAAAATCTTCATTGCACTGGCTTATTAATGCTTACCTATTTCATACGATTGGGGAGCTATGCTTGTCGCCAGTATCGTTATCTTTTGTAACAAAATTGGCACCGCAGCGTATTAGTGCATCTATTATGGGCGCTTATTTTGCTGCCATAGGCTTTTCTCAACTTCTAGCCGCATGGATAGGTGAAAAATCGGAGAGCCTCGGAGATTTAAGGACCTTTCAGCTTATCTTTTGCATTACGCTTATGGTAGGTTTACCTTTCATTATATTTAATAAAAAGCTTGCCACGCTAATCCATGGTGCTGAGTAATTATATCAAGTAAAAAAATAAAGTGAACTAAGTGGTATATAAACTTAGTTCACTTTATGTATATCATATCAAATACATTTGAATACCCATACCTTACTCATAGATCTACAATTCTTGCCTTGTATAGAATACTTTACATGGCTGTTGTCCTATGATCATATAGAATTAGAAATCTATGGGAATTACCAAGAACAGACTTACAGTAATCGATGTTACATATTAAGTTCCCAACAAGTAGATAGGCTCACCGTACCTGTAATAGGAGGCAAGAAAAAAATACTGTATAAAGATATACAAATTGACAGCCAGCAAAAGTGGTCAATATGTCATTGGCGGTCTATTAGTACTGCCTATGGAAAAGCACCCTATTTTGAATATTTGTCAGATTATTTCCATAAAATACTTTTTCAGCCGTATACGCACTTATACCAGCTTAATTTGGCCCTGCTAAAACTTTGCTTGGAATTATTGAACCTGAAAAAAAATATAAAAATAACTAGTGAGTATATTGCTAATCCACCTAGCTCTGTAGTAGATGCAAGAAATATTATAAGTCCCCAAATACCTTTTAGTTGCAGATCAAAGTACAAGCCATGTTGTTATCAACAAGTATTTGGCACGGTATTTAATGCTAATCTTAGTATTTTAGATACACTGTTTTGCGAAGGCCCTAACGCATATAACATTATAAAAAATTCATGCATTTCGCCTGAGGAGCTATAGCGCTAATATAAAATTTAGTATATTTATAAGTAGGTCTTCTAATCAAATTTAATATTATGCCTATTAACTTAACCCACAAAGCCAAGGAAATCATTGCCTTGAGCAGAAAAGAAGCCTTGAAATTACATAGTAATTCTATTAGGCCACTTCATATCTTGCTAGGAATCTTGCAATATGAGTCATGCTTGGCTTATAAAATTCTTTTTGCCCTTGGGATACCTATGGAAGAACTCCGTATTGCATTAGAAAAAGCTGAACAGCAAGATCATGAAGAAGATCTGTCAGATAATGGACAAGTCAGTGGTATAAAACTTACCCATGAGGTAGAGAGTTTGTTAAAGCTTACTCAGCAATATGCTAAAGCACTGAAAAGCGAAGCAATAGGCACAGAACACATACTATTAGCAGCCCTTAAAAGTGTTGATACACATACTAAGTATATACTCAATCAATTTAATGTTACTTATGAGGCTATAGAACGTATTGTAGTACATAGGCTAGGCGAGTATTATATAGTGGCTCAAGAAATGGAAGGGACTAAAGATGATGCTTCAGAAAATATGGATGATAGTATGGAGGAGAGTAGTACAACTGGCAAGCATATAGATACAGAAAAATCTAGAACACCTATCCTCGATAACTTTAGCAGAGATTTAAGTAAGCTAGCGGAAGAAGGAAAGCTTGACCCTATTATAGGTAGAAAAAAGGAAATAGAAAGGGTTGCGCAAATTTTAAGTAGGCGTAGAAAAAATAATGCTTTGTTGATTGGAGAACCAGGCGTAGGAAAAACTGCTATTGCAGAAGGCTTAGCCTTGCAGATTATGCAAGGGAAAGTAGCAAAACCACTATTAGATAAGCGAGTAGTAAGTTTAGACGTAGCAGCATTAGTAGCAGGGACTAAATACAGAGGCCAGTTTGAAGAACGAATTAAGGCTATTATGAATGAGCTTGTTAAATCAAAACAAGTTATTTTATTTATTGATGAACTACATACTATTGTAGGTGCAGGTAGTGCGGCAGGTTCTTTAGATGCCGCAAATATTCTCAAGCCAGCCCTTGCACGAGGCGATATACAATGCATTGGAGCTACTACCCTGAGTGAATATAGACAGTATATAGAAAAAGATGGTGCCTTAACCCGCAGATTCCAATCTGTCATGGTAGAGCCTACTACCATTGTAGAGTCTATAGAAATTTTAAACAACCTAAAAGATACTTATGAAGAATATCATTCAGTTACCTATACGCCAGAAGTTATAAAAGCCTGTGTAGATTTAGCTGATCGTTATATAAGCAATCGTTTGTTGCCAGATAAGGCAATTGACGTTATGGATGAAGTAGGGGCTAGTGTACATATGCATAATATACAAGTGCCTAGTAAAATTGCTAAACTGGCTGATAACATAGAACTTATAAAAACAAATAAAAATAAGGCCGTTAGAAACCAAAAATATGAAGAAGCAGCACAGCTTAGAGACCAAGAAAAAAAGCTGTATGAGAAATTTGAGCTAGAAAAAACAAAATGGGAACAAGAATTAAAAAGTAAAAGGTATCCTATAACAGTCGACGACGTAGCTGCCGTTATTGCTAGCACTACAGGTATTCCACTACAACGAATTGCACATCAAAAAGATATTCACATAAGTACACTCAAGCAGCAATTACAAGCTAGAATCATAGGTCAAGAGGCAGCCATAGATAAAGTTGTAAAAACTATACAAAGAACACATATTGGTTTACAAGACCCCAATAAGCCTTTAGGTACATTTATGTTCCTCGGACCTACTGGGGTGGGTAAGACCGAGCTCGCCAAAGCCCTAGCAGCTACATTATTTACTAATAAAGATGCGCTTATTCGGATAGATATGAGCGAATATATGGAGAAATTTAATGTATCTAGGCTAATAGGTGCTCCTCCAGGCTATGTGGGATATGAAGAAGGTGGTCAACTAACCGAAAAAATCCGTAAAAACCCTTATAGTGTAGTGCTACTAGATGAAATAGAAAAAGCACATCCAGACGTATATAACGTACTTTTGCAAATGATGGATGATGGAATCCTTACTGATGGCCTAGGAAGAAGAATAGATTGCAGGCATGCCATTATTATTATGACTTCCAATGTAGGTGCTAGGGATTTGCAAAATGCAGGCATAGGATTTCAAGGTGCTGGAGGAAATATGCAGGAGATTATAAAGGAAAAGGTTGAAAAGGCACTACAACGTACCTTTAGTCCTGAATTTATTAATAGGTTAGACGATATAGTCATCTTTAGGTCGCTTACACCAACCGATATAACTCAAATTGTAGATATACAGTTACAAGAGCTTGTCAAAAGAGCAACTAAATTAGGATATCAGCTTGAAATAAAACCCAGTGCCAAAGCCTTTTTAGGAAAACAAGGATATGATGTTAAATATGGTATTCGGCCACTAAAACGTACCATACAACAGTATGTAGAGGATCCGATTACAGAACAAGTACTACAAGGAAATGCACGTGCTGGGAGTACCATTGTGATAGAGCATAAAAAAGATGGTGATGCATTGAGTTTTAAAGTAAAAGTATCTAGGGCTTCTAAGAAAAGTTAAAATAATGGAATCAATCAGGTCTTACATATATAGGTAGTGTAAGTAATAAACTGCTATTAGCTTAGAGAATATCAATGGTGATTGCGAGCGAGCAGTATTGCAAAAAGTATTACCGTTTATCATATAGTTAGCTCCTAGCCTATATTACATTGGTGTTGCGAGGCAACGCAGAAGCAATTCAGCAGGAATGGCTACAGTACATATTTTAAAGCATACCTGAATAATCACGGCTACTATGTGGCCATGCTATGCCAGAATTATCGTCACTGCCAGCGCTAGTGGGGCAGTTCAAAAAAGAGTATAACTACAGCACATATTCTGTTTTACGCTGGGTAGCCACGGTCATTGCAAGATGCAGCCGAAGCAATCTAGGAAATTACTATGAACCAATCTGTGAGCTACATGGTGGCAAACGATATAACTTTAAAATTGTAAGATGTATATAGAAATGAGTCTATATATGGCTTATCTTTGATAGAAGTAAATATTATTAAGTTATTATCTTACAACATCTTAGTTACAAATACGTGTCTATACCAACAATATTCTATCCTAGCGTAGAAATAATATTTGAGCATTTTGATACCCTAACTAGCCAACAAAAGGATCAGTTTAGGCAGCTAGGAACCATTTACCAAGAATGGAATGCATGCCTTAACCTTATATCTCGTAAAGATTTGCCCAATTTATATCTGCGGCACGTATTGCATGCTTTAAGCATAGCTAAGCTGGTACAGTTCAAGCCTACTACCAGAATATTAGATGTAGGCACTGGCGGTGGGTTTCCGGGTGTTCCGTTAGCTATTTTATTTCCGCAAGCACAATTTCATTTAGTTGATTCAATAGGTAAGAAAATACATGCTGTGCAAGCCATTGCACAAGCATTGGCATTAGATAATGTGTCGATGCAAACCATACGGGTAGAAAATTTAACAACTCAGTATGAATTTATACTAGGTAGAGCTGTAACTAACTTAGAAACATTTTGTGGTTGGGTTAAGGGTAAAATAGCTGCTACTTCTACCAATAATATTACAAATGGTATCTTATACTTAAAGGGAAATGAGATTGTACAAATCCATCAACCTTATCATATTTACCCAATTAGCAAATTCTTTTATGATCCTTTTTTCGAAACCAAACAACTTTTGCATATTCCCTTTCATGCACTACAGTAATAAGAATTTTGTAGGGACTATTAAAATATGTTAATTTAGGCAACTAGCAGGAAAAAGGTCAAACGTATAGTCTAACCATTATAAAAGCAGTTAACTTATACAGCATCAAGATATTATTGTATTGTTTTAATTAGATATCAACTGCTATTATATTTATACAAGAATTGCCATGCAACACTTCTATATGTTTACAGTAAATATAAGTTATTTCCAAAAAAGATATGTATTGCTCCTTTTAGGTATTCTATTGAGTTATTGGAATACATCACTTTGTAATGAGGCTAATGCAAACAGAGAGTATAAGCTAGCAACTGATGTTGCAGATTATTATATACGGTCTTTTGCTAGCCAAGCTGAAGAGCATAAAGAAGCTATTGTAGCTGAAACAAAAAAAGATGCAGCTGCTCATGAAGCTCGTCCTGCCAAACTTGATGTAGCTACCATTCGAAAAGTAATTTTTAATAATATTTTAGCAAAAAGCAACGGGTTATTGACAGTCCAGAAGGGAATGGAGTCTATTTTAAATGAGTATGCCTGGGCTGATCTCAAGCTTTTTTATGGCACCACTACAGAACCTGGCTATCACCTGATGTCACGTATCAATAAAACTACTACTGTATTAGGTGAGGCTGCTTTAGCTACATTACTAGTGACTCCCACCAGTAATATCCAGCTATTACAAGAGCGTCAATATATACTTAAAGCTTTTCTAAATAATTTTGAACAGGTGAAAAGATTAAAGAATCAGCTAGAAATCTACCAAAATGCCGAACAAAGTGTGGTATCCTTTTGGACTGCTACAGACCCGCTATATAGTAAGGACTACATAAACTATATGGAGAATAAATTTTATTCTAAGGATGATGTTACTGCTAATAAATCGGCTGGTTGGCTAGAGTTCAAAAAAAGATTTTTTCGTGATTTTGGTAATATACAGCTTGAATTCTTATGGCCTTTAGTAAACATAGGATCGGTCGAATTCTTTATTTTAGGTATACCTACAGAGGCAAAGTCCAGAGTTCGTAAAGCAATTCATCCATCCTTTATCCCTTTTTATTCATATTATCATATTTGGAAACTAAAAAGGGATAAAGGTGAAGAATTTAAGTATGAGGATTTGCTAGGGCCAACCTGTGTCACGGGGTTTAATGTTTGGCGTTGGTATATTGGAGTAAAAAATTATAAAGAATATTCTTCTGTGCTGCGCAATCTAGCGTTACGCATGGCAGATGTACAAGCATTTATTATAACAGCGAACCAAGTAAGTACAACCATAGCTACTTCTCCGGCCTTAGAAAAAGCTTATGGAAAATATCTAATGGCTGTAAGGCAGCTATTGGGCCAATCTAAAGAAAATACTGAATTAGGTAGGCTTATAAGATATCTACAAGAACTGCCTTTAAGTAACTGGGCTTATTTTTTTAGTAATGCTGGTAAATTATTAGCAGGGCATAGGTTATTTGTAGAACATAAAGAAGCTTTTTCTGATGCCATGTATGAAATAGGACTATTAGATGCACACTTATCTTTTGCTACACTTATGCAAGAAGCAAGCGTGTATAACAATAAGCATGCATATGTATTCGCACGGTTCTTAGATCGTGAACAAAAAACAAAGCCCTATCTAAAAATTGATGAGATGTGGAATCCCTTCTTAGATTCCAAACAGGCAGTAGGGAATAGCATTGAAATGGATGCAGAAGCAGGAGGTATCCGTAATATTATACTTACAGGACCTAATGCTGGAGGTAAATCAACGTTCCTTACAGGCGTAACCAATACACTGCTACTCGCTCAAGTAATGGGTATAGGGCCCGCTAAAGAAATTATCATTACGCCTTTTAACAGGATTAATACATATATAGATATTGCAGATGATATAGCAGCTGGTAAATCTCTTTTTATGGCTGAAGTAGATCGTGCCCAAAAGCATATTAAACTACTCAAAGAACTAAAACCAAATGAATTTAGCTTTACTATCTTTGATGAACCTTTTAGTGGTACAAACCCTATAGAGGGCGCAGCAGCTGAATATAGTATTTTGGAAGCAATAGCTGATTATACCAACAGTTTTACTATGGTAGCCACACACTACCCTACTGTAATGCTGTTAGAAGAAAGAACACATGATAAAGGCTTTGCTAATTATAAAGTGTATATCACGCGACAAGGTACAAGTCGTAAGCTTAACTATACGTATAAAATTGTGCCTGGCAGATCTACACAAGCTATTGCAATTGATATTTTAGAAGAGCAAGGGTATGATTTGAAAATGCTAGAAAGAGCTAGAGAAATCATTGAACATCCGGAGCAATACCGAGCTAGCTTTTAGTGGTTATCTTTAATCTATAGTACAATCTTTTAGAATACTAACATAAATTTATGCTTATGTTAGTATTCTTTATTTTATGCTAAAATATTTTTTGTTTAAAATGGATGATTGTATTAGTCTGAATTTAACTACCTAATATAAGTCTTCGTATACAATTATATTTTTACCAGGCCAAGTAAACATAATAATTATAACTTACCACCTAAGTAGCTTATAATTAATGTAGGTTGCTTACTTTCGATTAATTTTACAAACTTTACAGCAAGCAGCGTCTTTATGAATCTTAAACCATTGCTAAGCAAGCCATTAGCCACATGGGTAGTACGTAATCAAAAGAAACGATTCCAAGATCCAGGATATGTTCAGCAAAATATTTTTAATAAACTTATCGAGCAGGGTCAGCATACTGTTTTTGGCCATGAGCATAACTTTAAATTTATCCGAACATATGAAGATTTTAAACGATATGTTCCTATTAGGGCCTATGAGGATTTTACAGAGTATATAGAGCAAATTAAAGAAGGGGAAAGCGATGTATTGTGGCCTGGGAAGCCTATTTACTTTGCCAAAACGTCTGGAACTACAGGTGGAGACAAGTATATACCCATTACTAAAGAGTCTATCAAGCACCATATTGTCAATGCTAGGAATGCCTTGTTACATTATATACATGAAACAGGTAAAGCTGACTTTCTGGCAAAAAAGATGATTTTCCTATCAGGAAGTCCACAATTAGCCAATGAAGCAGGTATACGTGCTGGTAGGCTATCAGGCATTGTCAATCATCATATTCCTTCCTATATACGTAGTGGTCAGCTTCCTAGCTATGCAACTAACTGTATAATTGATTGGGAAACTAAGTTGGATAAAATTGTAGAAGAAACATTGCAGGCTCAAATGGGCCTTATATCTGGTATCCCACCATGGGTACAAATGTATTTTGATAAACTCAACCAAAAAACCGGCAAGTGTATCAGTGATATATTCCCTGATTTTTCCTTGTTAGTGCATGGTGGGGTAAATTTTGGACCCTATCGGAACAAGCTTTTTGATTCAATAGGTAAAGCAATAGACACTATAGAAACTTATCCTGCTTCTGAAGGGTTTATTGCTTTTCAGGATTCTCAACAAGAAAAGGGCCTTTTATTACAGCTAGACAGTGGCATTTTCTTTGAGTTTATACCTACCAATAGTTTAACTTCTTTATTACCTAAACGATTGACTATAGATGAAGTGGAAGTAGGTGTTGATTATGCTATTGTCTTATCTAGTAATGCAGGTTTATGGGCTTATGTGTTAGGAGATACAGTTAAGTTTACTTCTTTAGAGCCTCCCAGAATTGTGGTTACAGGTCGTGTAAAACATTTTATATCCGCTT
>Ga0209941_1001689_pt1 | contig 14303 bp, 10 predicted proteins | sample ThiBiot_300_plan_FD_183945 | JGI IMG/M metagenome (GOLD analysis project Ga0209941, IMG submission 183945) | Wastewater bioreactor microbial communities from Cape Town, South Africa - Thiocy_solids_1 (SPAdes) | ecosystem: Engineered > Bioremediation > Thiocyanate > Unclassified | place: South... | reverse complement strand
CCGGCTTCGCATCGTCGCGGCCCATCCACACGCCGGTGGTGATGCCGCTCGAAAAGCCGAGGAACCAGCCGTCCTTGTTGCTCGACGTCGTGCCGGTCTTGCCCGCGACCGGGCGCCCGATCTGCGCCGCCTTGCCGGTGCCGGTGTTGACCGCGGTCTGGAGCAGGTCGGTGATGCCGGCGGCGACCCAGTGATCGACCAGCACCTGCCCGCGCTCGGCGGGGCGCTGATAGAGCAGGCGGCCGTCGGCGGTGGTCACCCGCGTGATGCCGTAGGGCTGCACCGACACGCCGCCGCGCGCGACCGCGGCGAAGGCGGCAGTCATGTCGATCACGCGCACCTCCGCGCTGCCCAGCACCATCGACGGATGCGTGTTGATCGGGGTGGTGATGCCCAGCCGGCGCGCCATGTTGGCGACCGACGAAAAGCCGATCTCGTCGCCCAGTTTCGCCGCGACGGTGTTCACCGAATAGGCGAAGGCGGTGCGCAGGCTCATCGGTCCGGCGAAGCGCCCCGACGAGTTGCGCGGGCTCCAGCCGTTGATCGTCACCGGCTCGTCGACCACCTGGTCGTCGACCTTGTAGCCCGCCTCGAGCGCGGCCATGTAGACGAACAGCTTCCACGCCGACCCCGGCTGGCGCACCGCCTGCGTCGCGCGGTTGTAGTTGGAGGTGACGTAATCGGTGCCGCCGACCATCGCGCGCACCGCGCCGTCGCGGTCGAGCGCGACGAGCGCGCCCTGCACGCCGCCGGGGGCGTTGGCCTGGATCGCCGCGGTCGCCGCGCGCTGCATGCCGAGGTCGATCGTCGTGTAGACGTCGAGCGGCTCGTTGCCCTCGTCGATCAGCATGTCGAGCTGCGGCAGCGCCCAGTCGGTGAAATAGCGCGCGCTGTTCTGTCCCGTCTCCTGCGCGAGCTGGACGTTGGCGGGCTCGGCGCCGGCGGCCTGCGAACGGGTGATGAAGCCCGCGTCGACCATCGTTTCGAGCACGACGCCGGCGCGGCCCAGCGCCGCCTGCGCGTCGGCGGTCGGCGAATAGCGCGACGGCGCCTTGACCAGTCCCGCGATCACCGCCGCCTCCGACAGCGACATCTGGGTCGCGCTATGCCCGAAGAAGCGGCGCGACGCGGCGTCGACGCCATAGCTGCCGCCGCCGAAATAGACCTTGTTCAGATAGAGTTCGAGCAGCTCGTCCTTCGAGAATTTCCATTCGAGCGCGAGCGCGAGCACCATCTCGCGCCCCTTGCGCGTCCAGGTGTAGCTGTTCGACAGGAAGATGTTGCGCGCCAGTTGCTGGGTGATCGTCGAGGCGCCCTGCATGCGCCGCCCGGTGCCATGGGTGCGCACCGCGAACACCGCCGCGCGGGTCATCCCGACCGGGTCGAGGCCGGGGTGATAGCGAAAGCGGCGGTCCTCGACCGCGACCATCGCATCCTGCATCACCTGTGGCACCTCGCGTAGCGTCAGCCAGCGCCCGTAGTTCGGCCCGAGCGAGAAGAAGACGGTGCCGTCGGCGGCGTGGATGCGCACCGTCTGGCCGGCGGGCGATTTCTTGAGCGCCTCGAAGCTGGGCATCCGCTGCACCGCGAGCCCGACCGCGACCGCCAGCGCGACCGCGCCGACGAAGGCGAGCGCCAGCCCCCAGCGGACGGCGCGGCGCAGCCACAGCCGCCAGCGCGGCACCGCCGCCGCGCCCGAGCGGGGCGTCTTGCCCGAAGACGAGGATTTTCCCGACGAAGCCGGCTGTCGTTCGCGGCGCAAAGTCCGTGTTCCTTCCCTCGCTGCGCCCTGTCAGTCACAGCCCGTTGACGTCGGCCCCTTGGACGCGAGGGATGTAGTCAGCCCGCGCCGGTCTCCGCCTCATCCCGTCCGCGCTCGGCGAAGTCAAGCGCCGCGCTGTTGATGCAATAGCGCAGGCCCGCCGGGCCGGGGCCGTCGGGAAAGACATGGCCGAGATGGCCTTCGCACGCGGCGCAGCGCACCTCGATCCGCGTCATGCCGTGGCGCGTATCGCGATGCTCGCTGACCGCGCCCTCGTTCGCGGGGGCGGTGTAGCTCGGCCAGCCCGAGCCGCTGTCATATTTGGTGCGGCTGTCGAACAGCGGCGCGCCGCAGCCGGCGCAGCGATAGATGCCGTCGCCCTTGAAATCATTGTATTTGCCGGTGAAGGCGCGCTCGGTGCCGCTTTCGCGCAGCACATGATGCGCCATCGGGTCGAGGGCGGTTCGGTTGTCGGTCATCGGGGCTCTCCTTGCGGGTGCGCGCGGCGGGGCGGCGCGGCCTTCCGCTCGCATATATCGGCCCGCCGCGGCCGCGTCGCAAGGGGGCGGGCGGGGGCTGCCGTCCCCTTTGCGACGCGGCGGCTTTACGCGCACTTAACCATGATCGTGGCAGGGTGAGGGCGTGAGATGGCCCGTCGCCCTCGTTCCGATCCTGGCTTCCGCGGCGGCGCCGGCGGCGGCGCAATGCCTGCTGTGCGCGCCCGGCGCCGAAGCCGGGGCCGCGCCGCGAATCGGGCGCACCGCGGAAACGCCGCTGCGCGTCGAGATCGAGACGCAGCTCGACATGGGCCGCGTCGCGGTCGGCGCCGCGGGCGGCGAGGTCGAGGTCGACCCCGTATCGGGCGTGCGGCGGCTGCGCGGCGCGCTCTTCGATCTCGGGGGTTTCGCGCTGTCGGGGGTGGTGTCGGTGCGCGGCGAGCCGGGCGCGGCGGTGCGCGTCGTGCTGCCGGCGGCGGTCGACCTCGAAAGCGGCAGCGGGCGCGCGGCGCGCGTCACCGGGCTCGTCACCGACCTGCCGCCGGCGCCGCGGCTCGGCCCCGACGGCCGGCTGCGCTTCCGCTTCGGCGGCCGCCTGCAGGTCGCGGGACTCGACGACGGCGACTATCGCGGCCGCATCCCGGTGACGGTCGAATATCAATAGCGGGTCCGCACCCCAGGCCGATACGGACCCGCCGTGCCGCGCGTCAGGCCGAGGCTTCGAGTTCGACCGAGCGGAGATAGGGCTTCAGCGTCTTGAATCCCTGCGGGAAGCGCTGCTTCGCGTCCGCGTCGGACAGCTTCGGCGAGATGATGACCGCATCGCCGGGGTTCCAGTTGACCGGGGTCGCCACCGGCTGCGCGTCGGTGAGCTGGAGGCTGTCGATCGCCCGCAAAATCTCCGCGAAATTGCGGCCCGAGCTGGGCGGATAGGTCAGGATCAGCCGGATCTTCTTGTTCGGGTCGACGACGAACACCGAGCGCACCGTATAGGTCGGGTCCGAATCGGGATGGATCATCTCGTAGAGCGCCGAGACCTTGCCGTCGAAATCGGCGAGCAGCGGATAGTCGAGCTTCTGCCCCTGCGTTTCCTCGATGTCCTTCGCCCAGCCGAAGTGCGAGTCGAGCGGATCGACCGACAGGCCGATCGTCTTGACCCCGCGCTTGTCCCACTCGCCGCGCAGCCGCGCGACCTCACCCAGTTCGGTGGTGCAGATCGGCGTATAATCCTTGGGGTGGCTGAACAGCAGCCCCCACGAGTCGCCGAGCCATTCGTGAAAGCGAATGGTCCCCGCGGTGCTTTCCTGTTCAAAATCGGGTGCGGTCTGTCCCAGCAAAATCGACATGTCAGCTCTCCTTGGCAATGGCGGCGACCATCGCAGAAGGCAGCGGGCGACCGAACCTAGATATTGTTGGGCAGCGCAAATCAAATATTGAATCCCGTTATGACTGCGGGATCGGAGCATTAAACAGAAAATATATTGAACATCATCATAAAAATTTTTGCTTCTTATTGAAGCAGTAAAGAATCCTTTGGCGGATCCCAACTTATTATCGCCGCGGATTCCTAACATTTCCTTTGCCAGTTTTCCGCCCGCCGTGCGATCTGCGCCGCCATTGCGCTCGCCTCGCTGCCGCGCCGCATACGAGTGGGCAGCCGGAGGCGAAGCGCCTCCCTATCGTCGAAGGGTCGAGAGAGATGACGGCTGAAATCATGACGGCACCGCAGCATGCCCCTGCCCTGCTGACGGGCGAGCAGGCCGGGCTGGTCGAGGCGCTGGGCGCGACGCTGACCGCCGAGCAGGCGCGCTGGGCGAGCGGTTATTTCGCGGGGCTGGCGCTCGGACTGGCGCGCGGCGGCGGTGCGGGAGCGCTCGCGTCGCCTGCCCCCGCCGCGCCGCGCCCGGCGGCGCGCACGCTCGCCATCCTTTATGGCAGCGAGACCGGCAACGGCGCCGAACTGGCGAAGAGCCTCGCCGCCGCGGCGACCGCGCAGGGCCTCGCTCCGGTGCTGACGGACATGGCCGACTACAAGCCGCGCCGGCTGAAGGACGAGCAGGACCTGCTGATCGTCGTCGCCACCCATGGCGAGGGCGACCCGCCGCAGCCCGCGGCCGATTTCTTCGATTTCGTCGAGAGCCGCAAGGCGCCGCCGCTGCCCGACCTGCGCTATGCCGTCCTCGCGCTCGGCGACATGAGCTATGAGCAGTTCTGCGGTGCCGGCAAGCGGATCGACGCGCGGCTGGAGGCGCTGGGGGCGCAGCGGCTGCGCCCGCGCGTCGACTGCGACGTCGATTTCGACGAGCCCGCGGCCGAATGGAGCGTCGACATATTGGCGCTGCTCGCCGCCGAACAGGCCGAAGCGGCGCCCGCGACGCCGGCGGCCGCTGTAGTGCCCGCGTCCGCCGGGTCCGACGCCGGGACCGGTTACGACAAGCGCAATCCCTTTCCGGCGACGGTGATCGAGAAGATCCGCCTGTCGGGGCGCGGGTCGAGCAAGGAGACCCAGCATGTCGAGCTGTCGCTCGCGGGATCGGGGCTCAGCTATCAGCCCGGCGACGCGCTGGGGTTCGTCGCGCGCAACGACCCGGCGGCGGTCGAGGCGCTGCTGACCGCGCTCGACCTGCCGGGCAGCGCGCCGCTGACCCTCAAGGGGAAGGCGACGACGCTGGAAGAGGCGCTGGCGACGTCGCTCGAGGTGACGACCGCGACGCTGCGTTTCCTCGACCATTGGGGCGCGCTGACCGGAACGGGCGACGTGTTCGCGGCGATGGACAGCGGCGAGCGCGCGGCCTTCCTCCACGCCAACCACATCGTCGACATCGTCCGCGCCTTTCCGCTGAAGGGCGTCGATCCGCAGCGCTTCGCCGAGGGGCTGCGGCCGCTCCAGCCGCGGCTCTATTCGATCGCGTCCAGCCTCGCCGCCTGCCCCGACGAGGCGCATATCACCGTCGCGCCGGTGCGCTATGCGCTGCACGACCAGCCGCGGTCGGGGGTTGCCTCCGGCCAGATCGCCGACCGCGTGGAAATCGACTCGGTGGTTCCCGTCTATATCCAGGCCAATCCGCATTTCCGCCTGCCGCCCGAGGGGCGGCCGATCATCATGATCGGCGCCGGCACCGGCGTTGCCCCCTATCGCGCCTTCCTGCAGGAGCGCGAGGCGCGCGGCGGCGGCCGGGCGTGGCTGTTCTTCGGCGAGCGCCATTTCCGCAGCGACTTCCTCTACCAGACCGAATGGCAGCAATGGCTGGCCGACGGCACGCTGACACGGATGGACGTCGCCTTCTCGCGCGACGGCGCCCGGAAGCTCTACGTCCAGCACCGCCTCCGCGAGCAGGCGCGCGACGTCCATGCCTGGCTGGAGGAGGGCGCACACCTCTATGTCTGCGGCGACGCGGCGCGGCTCGCGCCCGACGTCCACGCCGCGCTGGTCGCGCTGATCGCCGAACAGGCGAGCGTCCAGACCGAGGATGCCGAGGAATATCTGCGCGATCTGCAGCGCGACGGCCGCTACCAGCGCGACATTTATTGAGGAACCGCCCGATGGACCTGCTTCCCCCCACCGACCGCAGCCAGGACGTGTCGCAGCCGCTCGACCGGCTGAGCCCCGACGAGACGTTGAAGGCCGAAAGCGACCAGCTGCGCGGGACGATCGCGCTCGGGCTGCTCGACCGCATCACCTCCGCCGTGCCCGGCAACGACATCAAGCTGATGAAGTTCCACGGCATCTATCAGCAGGACGACCGCGACGTCCGCGACGAGCGCCGCCGGCAGAAGCTGGAGCCCGCCTTTCAGTTCATGATCCGCGTCCGCTTGCCCGGCGGCATCTGCACGACCGAACGCTGGCTGAAGATCGCCGAACTGGCCTGCGCGCACGGCGGCGAGACGCTGCGCATGACGACGCGCCAGACCTTTCAGTTCCACTGGGTGCTCAAGCAGGACCTCGTCCCGCTGATCCGCGGGCTGCACGAGGTGCTGCTCGACACGGTGGCGGCGTGCGGCGACGATTCGCGCGGCGTGATGGCGACCGTCTATCCCGAATTCCCCGCGCTCCAGGCCGAACTCGCCGATCTGGCGAAGGCGGTCAGCGACCATGTGATCCCCAGGACCGGCGCCTATCACGAAATCTGGTACGGCGAGGAACGGGTTGCGACCTCCGGGCCCGAGGAGCCTTTCTACGGGCGCACCTACATGCCCCGCAAGTTCAAGATCGGCTTCGTCATCCCGCCGAACAACGACATCGACATCTATGCCCAGGACCTCGGCTATATCGCCATCGTCGGCGAGGACGGGCGGATCGCCGGCTTCAACGTCGCGATCGGCGGCGGCATGGGGCGCACCGACAAGGCGCCGCACACCTATCCGCGCACCGCGTCGGTGATCGGCTTCATCACCCCCGACCGGCTCTATCCGGTGACCGAGGCGGTGATGGGCGTCCAGCGCGACTATGGCAATCGCGCCGACCGCGCGCGGGCGCGCTTCAAATATACGATCGACGACAAAGGGCTCGACTGGATCAAGGCGGCGATCGAGGATCGCGCCGGGCCGCTCGACCCCGCGCGCCCCTATGCCTTCACCTCGAACGCCGACCGCTATGGCTGGACCGAATCGGACGACGGCGCCCACCATTATACGCTGTTCGTCGAGAACGGCCGGCTCGACCGCGATCTGCTCGACCGGATCGAACCGATCGCGCGCGTCCACAAGGGGCATTTCCGCCTGACCCCCAACCAGAATCTGATGATCGCCGGGGTCGCCGCCGCCGACCGGCCGGCGATCGAAGCGCTGCTCGCCGAGACCGGGCTCGCCGCGCTCAACGCGCGCAGCACGCTGCGGCTCAATGCGATGGCGTGCGTCGCGCTGCCGACCTGCGGCCTCGCGATGGCGGACAGCGAACGCTATCTGCCCAGTCTGATCACCCGCATCGAGGCGATCCTGTCGCGCCACGGGCTGGAGAAGGAACCGATCACGCTGCGCATGACGGGATGCCCCAACGGCTGCGCCCGCCCCTATATCGCCGAGATCGGGCTGACCGGCCGCGCGCCGGGCAAATATAATCTCTATCTGGGCGGCGGTTTCCATGGCCAGCGCCTCGGGCGCCTCTATCGCGAGAATATCGGCGAGGCGGCGATCCTCGAGACGCTCGACGAGACGCTGGGCCGCTATGCCGCCGAGCGGCAGCCGGGCGAGCATTTCGGCGATTTCACCATCCGCGCGGGCATCGTCCGCGAAGTGACCGAGGGCCGCTTCTCGAACGATTAGGGCGCGTCTTCGGGCAAAGGGCCGATCAGCGCGCCGCCGCCGCCGGGCGGTTGCGGTCGGCTGCGTCGAGCGCAAGCAGCGACGTCCCCTTGGTCTCGCGCATCGCCAGCGCCGACAGCAGGCTGACCGCGGCGGCGATGGCGATATAGGCGGCGATCGGGGTCCAGCTGTCATATTCGCGCAGCAGCGCGGTGCCGATCAGCGGCGCCCACGACCCCGCGACGATCGCCGTCACCTGATAGCCGAGCGACACGCCCGAATAGCGCATGCGCGTCGGGAACATCTCCGCCATGATCGCGGGCTGCGGCGCATACATCAGTGCGTGGATCGCGAGGCCGAGCATGATCGCGGCAAGGATCGTCGCGGTGGCGCCGGTGTCGAACATCGGGAAGGCGAGGAACGGCCAGACCATGGTGAGCGCGGCCCCGGCGATATAGACGGGCCGTCGCCCGATGCGGTCGGCGAGCGCGCCGACCAGCGGAATGACGACAACATGGACAATATGCGCGGCAAACAGCAGCGCGAGGATGCGCGTCGTGTCGATCTCGCGATGGTGGAGATAGGTGATCGAGAAGGTAACCACCATATAATAGACGATATTCTCGCCGAAGCGCAGACCCATCGCCGTGAACACGCCGCGCGGATAGTGGCGAAACACCTCGGTAAGACCATAGCCCCCTCCGGCCGAGGCCTCGGCGTGCGCCCGCGCCTCCTCGAAGATCGGCGAGTCGCTGACCTGGGTGCGGATATAATAGCCGATGACGACGATCACCGCCGACAGCCAGAAGCCGACGCGCCAGCCCCAGGCGAGGAAATCCGCGTCGGACAGCGTCGCCGCGAGGATCAGCAGCACCGCGGTCGCGAGCAGGTTGCCGAGCGGCACCCCCGCCTGCGGGAAGCTGCCCCAGAAGGCGCGGCTGCGGTTCGGGCTGTGCTCGGTGACGAGCAGCACCGCCCCGCCCCACTCGCCGCCGAGCGCGAAACCCTGCACGAAGCGCAGCAGCACCAGCAGCGCCGGCGCCCAATAGCCGATGCTGTCGAAGCCCGGCAGGCAGCCCATCAGAAAGGTCGACACGCCGATCAGCACGAGGCTGAGCTGGAGCAGCGCCTTGCGGCCGATGCGGTCGCCGACATGGCCAAACACCACCCCGCCCAGCGGTCGGGCGAGGAAACCGACGGCATAGGTGGCGAAGGCCGCGATGATGCCGTCGAGCTCGTTGCCGGTGTCGGGGAAGAAGAGCTTGCCGAACACCAGCGTCGCGGCGGTGCCGTAGAGGAAGAATTCATACCATTCGACGACGGTGCCGGCCATCGACGCGCCGACCACCTTCTTCAGATAGGGAAGGTCGGCTGTCTGTTCATGGTCCATCTCGCTTTCCTCCCCGGCGCTGTTGTCTTCCTTAGTCCCGCGCCCCGAACAGGGCGGTGCCGACGCGCACGTGCGTCGCGCCCAGCATCACCGCGGTCGGATAATCGCCGCTCATCCCCATCGAGCGCAGCGGCAGCGCGTGCCGTTCGGCGAGTTCGTCGAGCAGCGCGAAATAGGGCGCGGGTTCGCGGTCCGCGGGGGGGATCGCCATCAGCCCCTCGATGCGCAATCCGGCCTCCGCCGCCTTGGCGAGCAATGCGGGCAGGTCGGCGACCGCACAGCCGCCCTTCTGCGCCTCGTCGCCGACATTGACCTGGATGAAGAGGTGCGGGCGCCGGTCCAGCCGGTCACACGCCTTCGCCAGCGCCTGCACCAGCGACGGGCGGTCGACCGAGTGGATCGCGTCGAACAGCGTCACCGCATCCTCGGCCTTGTTCGACTGGAGCCGGCCGATCAGGTGCAACGTGATGCCGGATGCTTCGGCGCGCAGCGCGGGCCATTTGGCCGCGGCCTCCTGCACGCGATTCTCGCCGAAATGACGCTGGCCGGCGGCAATCAGCGGGCGGATGGCGTCGGCGTCGTGCGTCTTCGACACCGCGATCAGGCAGACGGCGTCGGCCTCGCGGCCGGCACGCTTCGCCGCTGCCGCGATGTTGCCTCGCACCTCCGCCAGCCGCTCCGCCGCTTGGTCCATTCCGTTCGCCTCCGGGTGGCGTGCGCGTTGCGCGCTGCCCCGACGCGCCTATAGGAAGAGCGATGCCTCGACGCCACCCCCCGCCGCGCGGTGCCCGCCTTTCCGGTGTCTGGTTGTTCACCGACGAACGCGCCGCGACGCCGCTCGCGCGGCTGGCGGCGCTGCTGCCGCCGGGCAGCGGTATCGTCGTGCGGCACGACGGGCTGGCGCCCGGTGCGCGCTGGCGCCTGTTCCGGCGCCTCGCGCGCATCGCGCGAGCGCGGCACCTGTCGCTGCTGCTCGCGGGGCCGCCGGCGCTGGCGCGGCGCTGGGGCGCCGACGGCGTGCATCTGCGCCGGCAGGGGCGCGGCGCGGCGGCGCAGGCGCGGCGGCTGGATCTGGTCCGCACGATGGCTGTCCACGACCGCGCCGAGGCACGCGCCGCGCGCCGCGCCGGTGCGCAAGCAGTGTTCGTCTCGCCGCTCCACCCGACGCGTTCGCACCCCGGCGCGCCGACGCTATCGACCGCCGAGTGGTTGCGGCTCGCGCGGCTGGCTGGCGGGCGGGCGGTCGCGCTCGGCGGCATGACGCCGGCGCGCGCGCGCGCGCTGCGGCTCCGCGCGGCGGGCGGCGGCATCGCCGTGCCCGGCTGGGCGGCGATCGACGCGTGGGATGATCGGGGAAAGACGAAAGCGGCGAAGCGCCGGCCGCGTCAGAAGCGGAACGCCGTCCCGACATAGACCGCCTGGCTGTCGCGGCGCGAATCGGTCAGCGGCTGGAAGCGGTCGTCGGTACGATAGCGCACGCCCGCGGTGACATCGAGATTCTTCGTCAGGCGATAGCTGCTGACGACATCGACGCTCTGGTTGTCGCCCGGCGCGGTGATGCGGTCGGTCGCGCCCGCCGGATCGCTGGCACGGTTGATGACGCGGGTGGCGAAGCGCGACTTGGCCTCTTCCTGCTCGGGCGCCTTGGCGACGGGCAGGTTGCGCAGGTCGGTGCCGCTCGGCAGCGCCGGGGTCACGAACTTCTGGAAGCCGACCGATGCGCCCAGATCATAGGCGACGGGGGCGATGCCGATCGGCGTCTTGCTGCGCCCGGCGGCCAGCGCGGCGGTGCGCGCGGCGCTCGACGCCTCGTCGCGGGCGCGGATCACGACGGTGATCGCGCGATTCTTGCGGCTGTCGTCGGTGATCGCGGGGGTGAAGCTGAACGCGCGGCGCGATTCTTCCGACATGCGGACGTAGCGCGCGATCAGGCGCGGATCGCCCGACGCGGGAGTGAACTGGCCGAGCAGCGTCTGCGACAGCGTCGTGTCGCGGATGCGGTCGGCGCGGCTCATCGCGGCGAGGGCAGGGGGCAGGGCAAGCGAAAGGGTCGCCAGAACGACGACGCTACCCCTCCAAAAATGTCGCGGTTTCCGCGCCATTATCCTGCGACTCCAACCCCAATCGAATCTTCAGATAGGACGGCTGCCGCCGGATTGCCAGCGTTTCCGCTTCGCCCGATCGTCCCATGCCCGCTTTTGCCCGGATTGTTGCACGATGACCACAGTCGGGACCGCGGCGGATGGCGTATTGCCGCGCTTGCCGGACGGCGGCAACGGCGATAGAGACGCTTGCAATTCCCGCAGCGCAGCCGGCCGCCCGGCCCGGCGGCGCCCCATGATAAGGTATTCGGCATGCCCCAGTTTTCCTTCCTTGCCCGGCTCGGCCGCCGCCCGGCGGCGCTCGCCCTGCTCGGCGTCGCGGCGCTCGGCCTCGCGGGGTGCGGCGGCGGGAAGGAACGGCCCAAGGCCGACCTCGCCGCGTCGCAGGTGACGACGATCGGCGTGAACAGCTATCTGTGGCGCGCGTCGCTCGATTCGCTGTCGTTCATGCCGCTGCTCCAGGCCGATTCGTCGGGCGGGGTGATCATCACCGACTGGTACGCCAATCCGAGCAACCCGAACGAGCGCATGAAGGTGACGGTTTCGATCCTCGACCAGGATCTGCGCGCCGACGCGCTGCGCGTCGCCGCGTCGCGCCAGGTCGCGCAGGGCGGCGGCTGGGTCGACGCGCCGGTGCAGGCGGCGACGGTGCAGAAGCTGGAGGAGATCATCCTCACCCGCGCCCGCGACCTGCGCCGCAGCGCGTTCGAAGGCTAATTCTCCGGCGCGGACCCGCGCCAACCGACAGACAACGGGGTAAACAGGACATGACCCGCGAATCGCGCTTTGGCGCCCTGGCTGCCGACGCCCGCTGGCAGGCGGCGTGGGAGGCCGCGAACAGCTTTGCCACCGACGACAGCAAAGATATGGTCGGGGGCGACAAGCCGAAAGCCTATATCCTCGAGATGTTCCCCTATCCGTCGGGGCGCATCCATATGGGGCACGTCCGCAACTATGCGATGGGCGACGTGCTCGCGCGCTTCAAGCGGATGACCGGGCACGCGGTGCTCCATCCGATGGGCTGGGACGCCTTCGGCATGCCGGCCGAGAATGCGGCGATGGAAAAGGGGGTCCACCCCGGCGGCTGGACGCGCGACAATATCGCCGCGATGCGCGCGCAGCTGAAGCGCCTCGGCCTCGCAATCGACTGGAGCCGCGAGCTCGCGACCTGCGAGCCCGACTATTACGGGCAGGAACAGGCGCTGTTCCTCGACCTGTTCGCCGCGGGGCTGGTCACGCGCAAGGAAAGCTACGTCAACTGGGACCCGGTCGACATGACCGTGCTCGCCAACGAGCAGGTGATCGACGGGCGCGGCTGGCGGTCGGGCGCGCCGGTCGAGAAGAAGAAGCTGTCGCAGTGGTTCCTGAAGATCACCGCCTTCGCCGACGATCTGCTCGACGGGCTCAAGAGCCTCGACCATTGGCCCGACAAGGTGCGGCTGATGCAGGAGAACTGGATCGGCAAGTCGCAGGGGCTGGAATTCTCGTTCCGCCTCGCGGGCGGCGCACCGGGGTTCGATGTCTTCACGACGCGCCCCGACACGCTGTACGGTGCGAGCTTCGCGGCGATCGCGCCCGACCATCCGCTCGCCGAGCGCCTCGCCAAGGATTCGCCCGAACTCGCGGCCTTCATCGCCGAATGCCGGCGCCAGGGCACCTCGGCCGAACAGCTCGAAACCGCGGACAAGATGGGCTTCGACACCGGCGTATCGGTCCAGCATCCGCTCGACCCCGACTGGCATCTGCCGGTATGGGTGGTGAACTATGTGTTGATGGATTATGGCACCGGTGCGATCTTCGGCTGCCCGGCGCACGACCAGCGCGACCTCGATTTCGCGCGCAAATATGGCCTGCCGGTCCACCGCGTGATCGCCGACGGCGACGAGACCGAACAGGTCTTCGCCGGCGACGAGGCCTACACCGGCCCCGGCAGGCTGGTGAACAGCCATTTCCTCGACGGCATGACCGTTGACGAGGCGAAAGCCGCGATCATCGCGCGCGCCGAGCATGAAGGCTGGGGCAAGGGCACGACCGTGTGGCGCCTGCGCGACTGGGGCGTGTCGCGCCAGCGCTATTGGGGAACGCCGATCCCCTTCATCCACTGTCCGGCGTGCGGCACGGTGCCGGTGCCCAGGGACCAGCTTCCCGTCGTGCTGCCCGAGGACGTCGATTTCTCGGTCCCCGGCAATCCGCTGCTGCGCCACCCGACGTGGAAGCATGTCGCCTGCCCGTCGTGCGGCGGCGCCGCCGAGCGCGAAACCGACACGCTCGACACCTTCGTCGATTCCTCCTGGTATTTCCTGCGCTTCGCGAGCGCGCCGGCGGACCGGCCGTTCGACCCGGAGGTCATCCGCCGCTGGCTGCCGGTCGACCAGTATATCGGCGGCATCGAGCATGCGATCCTCCACCTGCTCTATGCGCGCTTCTGGACGCGCGCGCTCGAACGGCTGGGGATGGTCGAGATCAAGGAACCGTTCGCGAGCCTGTTCACGCAGGGCATGGTCACGCACGAAACCTATAGCCGGGCGCAGGGCGAGGGGATGCCGCCGCTCTATTTCACCCCCGACGAGGTGACGCGCACCGCCGACGGCGCGACGCTCGACGCCGACGGCGCGCCGGTCGCGGTCGGCCGCGTCATCAAGATGTCGAAGTCGAAGAAGAATGTCGTCGATCCCGACGCCATCCTCGACCAATATGGCGCCGACGCGGCGCGCTGGTTCATGCTCTCCGACAGCCCGCCCGAGCGCGACCTGCCGTGGAGCGAGGCGGGGATCGAGGGCGCGTGGCGCTTCGTGCAGCGTTTGTGGCGGATCTTCGGCGAGACCGAAGTCGTCGGCGACGGCGGCGAGGACAAGGCGCTCGCGCGCAAGCTGCACCAGGCGATCGCCGGGGTCGCCGCCGACATCGAGGCGCTCGGCTTCAACAAGGCGGTGGCGAAGATCCACGCGCTCGCCAACGAGATCGAGAAGGCGAAGCCCTCGGCGACCCGCGGCGAGGCGTGCCGGACGCTGATCCTGCTCGTCGCGCCGATGATGCCGCACCTCGCCGAAGAGGCGTGGGCGGCGCTTCCCGACAGCCGGCGCGGCGCCGCGATGGTCGCCGACGCGGCATGGCCGGCCGCCGATCCGGCGCTGCTCGTCGACGACGAGGTGACGATCGCGATCCAGATCGCCGGCAAGCTGCGCGATACGATGACGCTGGCCAAGGGCGCGGACAAGGCAGCGGCGGAGGCCGCGGCGCTGGCGCGGCCGCGCATCGCCGACCTGCTCGGCGGCGCGGCGCCGAGGAAGGTGATCGTCGTCCCCGACCGG
>Ga0209941_1001679_pt1 | contig 14368 bp, 6 predicted proteins | sample ThiBiot_300_plan_FD_183945 | JGI IMG/M metagenome (GOLD analysis project Ga0209941, IMG submission 183945) | Wastewater bioreactor microbial communities from Cape Town, South Africa - Thiocy_solids_1 (SPAdes) | ecosystem: Engineered > Bioremediation > Thiocyanate > Unclassified | place: South... | reverse complement strand
GTCGGCGGCGTCACCCGCACGCTGCGCCATGGCGAGCCCGATCAGGTCGTGGCGGACCTCTACGCCTATTATCGCTCGACCCCGCCGAGCCGGCCGCTGCAACTCGGCGGCATGGAACGGCGGCGGCCCGGCCAATATGCCGAGGGTCAGCTTTACAATATCTATTTCCGCGAGGTCGCGGTGCGGCCCAATCGCGCCGCCGATGCGGTGCGCGCGGTCTTTTCCAAGGGCGGGGCCTGTTACGACTGCCACACCATTTTCGCACCCGCATCGGGCAACAATTGGCGGGTGATGGCGGTGAATCAGACCCCGCGCTATCTGGAAAAGGGCTGGTTCGATCACGATGCGCACAAGGCGACGAAATGCGCCGACTGCCACGCCGCCGCGCCGGGTTCGAAGGCGGCCAGCGACCTGCTGGTGCCGGGGCTGCGCCAGTGCCGCGACTGCCATGTGGGCGAGGGCGGCGCGCGGCTGGTGAAGGTCGAGACCGCGACCGAATCGCCGTGCGCCATGTGCCACGAATATCATTCGGACGGCGGCAAACCCTGGATGCCCGCCCGTCAGCGGAAGGTTAACAGCGCGGCAATCACGCATAAACCTCTAGCTGCTATCTATGATGTGAGCCTGATCACAGGCACCGAGGGGCGGGGCCTTTATGATGTGACGTGGCGCACACCTTCCTTGCACGGGGCAAGGCGGGGCGGGTGAGATATTGAAGGCCGCCAGAGGCCGAGCAGGGGACGGATATGCTGATCGCCCAGATCACCGATATCCATATCGGGTTCGATCCGGACAATCCGGCCGAATATAACCGCAAGCGGCTCGACGATGTGCTCGACGTGCTCATCGAGGGCCCGAACCGGCCCGACCTGTTGCTCGCGACCGGCGATATCACCGATCGCGGCGATGCCGACAGCTATCGCCGGCTCGCCACCGCCTTTTCGCGCTGCCCCTTTCCGGTCTGGCCGAGCGTCGGCAACCATGATTTGCGCGATAATTTCCACGCGCAGTTCCCGGGCTTCGACGACGGCAACGGCTTCGTGCAATATGCGATCGACCTGCCCGATGTGCGGCTGGTCACCATCGATACGCTGGAGGAAGGGCGCCACGGCGGCGCCTTTTGCGCCGCGCGCGCCGCATGGCTCGACGCCGAGCTCGGCCGAGATACTGCCAAGCCGACCTATATCGTCATGCATCATCCGCCGGTCGAGAGCGGCATCGAGTGGATGAACACCCATCCCGACGAACCATGGGTGCATCGCTTCACCGATGTGGTGCGCGGCCATCCCCATGTCCGCGGCCTGATCTGCGGCCATTTGCATCGCAGCGTTACCGTGGCGTGGGAGGGGCGGACGGTCGCGATCTGTTCGTCGACCGCGCCGCAAGTGTCGCTCGACCTGCGCCCGATCGACGAAAATCATCCCGACGACCGCCCGATGATCGTGGCCGAGGATCCGGCCTATGCGCTCCATCGCTGGAACGGGCGCGAGCTCGTCAGCTTCTACGACCATGCCGGCGCGCACACGATGCTCGCCAAATATGACGCGCGGTTGCAACCGCTGGTGCGCGAACTCAAGGCCGAGCGGCCGGTTTAGACGAGCCCGGCAAGGGCAAGTACGCCTTCGATGCCGCGGCTGGTGATCGCCGGTTCGACGCCCAGCGGTTCGGCGGGGACGTCGAAGCGGTTGACCCAGGCGGTGCGATAGCCGAACCAGGTCGCGCCCACCGCATCCCACCCGCCGAATGCCGCAAAGCCGATCTGTTCGCGCGGAATGTCCCACGCATCGAGCGCCATGGCATAGGCCTTGGGCGATGGTTTGAAAGCGCTCACGCGGTCGGTGCTGAGCGGCGCGTCGAAATAATGGGCAATGTCGTTGCGCCGCATGTTGGCGGTGAGCGAGTCGGCGCCGAGGTTAGACAGAAAGGCAAGGCGAATTCCCGCGCCGCGCAGCGTTTCGAGCGCCGGACGAACATCGGGCCAGACGTCGAGCGCGTCGTAAGCGCCGACAAGCGCCGCGCGTTCGGCGTCGCTCAGCGTCACCTGCATCGCTGCGGCGGTGTGCCGCAGCGCCGCGTCGGCGGTCGTGCGGAAATCGCGGTAACGGCCGGCGGCGGTTTCGAGCCAGCTGTAGCCGAACAGCTTGGCCGACCATTGGGTCGAGAAGGCCTCTCCCTTGTCACCCACGATGGCTTTGACGCGCGCTGCAACGCCGCGCGGATCGAATATCGGAAAACCGTCGAAGCCGATCGCGCGGATCGGCGCGGCGGCGGCGGCGCGCGCGGGAAGCGCTGCCGCAACGGTCGATGCCGCGGCGCCGATCAGCAAGGTGCGGCGAGGAAGAAGGGGAAACATGGCAATCCTTTGCACGATGGGAGAGGTCTCTTCCCATTCGCGCGAAAGGATCGAAAGGTGACGGCGCGGGCGATCAATAACCCAGGGTCAGGTCGACCTGCGGTGCGACGGCTTCGCCCCTGTGCCAGCGGTCCAGATTTTCGAGGAAGCGCTGCGCCGAGCGGACGAACATCTTGTCCTGCGCGCGGCCCGACAGGTGCATCGTTACATGCGCATTGTCGAGGCTCCACAGCGCATCGTCGGCTGGGAGCGGCTCGGGAGTCGTCACGTCGAGGAAGGCGGCGGCGATCTGCTTCGCGTCGAGCGCCGCGACCAGCGCATCCTGATCGACCACGCTGCCGCGGGCGATGTTGACGAGCGTGGCGGTCGGCTTCATCGCGGCAAGTTCGGCGGCGCCGATCATGCCATCGGTTTCGGGCGTCGCCGGAACCGCCAGAATCACCCAGTCGAAGTCGCCCAGTTTCGCGCGCCACTGGTCGGGCGTCAGCGTGTTGGGGTCACCTGAGTCTTTAGGGGGCGACCGGCGCACGATGGTCACATCGACCGCAAAGCCCTTCAGCCGCTCCTCGATCAGCTTGCCGATCGCGCCATAGCCGAGCAGCAGCGCCTTCGATCCGAACAGTTCGACCTTGCCCGGCGAATCCATCAGCCATTCGCGGCGATCCTGCGCCCGCACGACCTCACGATAGCCCTTGGCCACGGTCAGCATTCCCATCACGACATATTCGGCGATGGTGATCGCGTTGATCCCGGCGCCGTTGGTGACGACCGTCCCGCGCTCCGCGAGCAGATCGAGCGGCATGCCATCGACCCCGGCATAGATGGAGTTGAGCCATTTCAGCCGCGTCGCGGCGGTGATCGTTTCGGCCATGTCGTCCTTGTCGTACATGTCGAACCAGCCGATTTCGGCCTGGGGCGCCATCGCCATCGCCTCGTGCTTCGTCGTGAAGAAGCGCGGCTCGACCCAATCGGGCAGGCGGCCTTCGACCAGCGGGCGGATCAGGCCGGACAGGACGGTGACGGTCTTGGTCATAAAAATCTCCCCTCCCGCTTGCGGGAGGGGCCGGGGGTGGGCCAGTCCTGCACTGCGGGCGGGCCCTTCATGCCCACCCCTAACCCCTCCCGCAAGCGGGAGGGGAACTTAATTTTCCAGCCGCCAGTCCCAACCGAGCGGATCGCCGTCCATCACCTCGACGCCCGCGGCGATCAATTCGTCGCGGAGCTTGTCGGACGTGGCGAAATCCTTTGCCGCGCGCGCTTCCTTGCGGCGGGCGAGGGCGGTTTCGATTTCCTCGTCCGTGATGGCCGCCGCTTTGGGGCGGATGCGCAGATCTCCGCGCAGCACGTCCAGAAGACTGATGCCCAGAACGCCGTCGATGGTCCCGATCGCGGCGCGCTTTTGTGCGGCGTCGATCCTTTTCATCGCGATGACGTCTTCGAGCAGCGTCAACGCGACCGAGGTGTTGAGGTCGTCCGAGATGGCGGCGTCGAACTTGTCGAGCAGGTCGGTCAGTCGGCGATCTTCGACCGCTGCGGCGGGAATGTCGCGCACGGGAGCGACGCCCATAACCAGCCGTTTGAGCCGCGTGAGCGCCGCGCCCAAACCCTCCCACGAAAATTCCAGCTCGCTGCGATAATGCGCCTGCAGGCACATCAGGCGGTAGGCGAGGGGGTGGTAGCCCTTGTCGATCAGTAATTGCAGACGCAGGAATTCGCCCGAACTCTTCGACATCTTGCCGCTGCGTTCGACGAGGAAATTATTGTGCATCCACATCCGCGCGCCGCTGTCGGCCGAGCAGCTATGCGCCTGGTTCTGGGCGATTTCGTTCGGGTGGTGGATTTCGCGATGGTCGATGCCGCCGGTGTGGATGTCGAACGGAAAGCCGAGCAGCGCCTCCGACATTACCGAACACTCGAGGTGCCAGCCCGGCGCGCCGCGGCCCCAAGGCGAATCCCATTCCATCTGGCGCGTTTCGCCCGGCGGCGTCTTGCGCCAGATCGCAAAATCGGCCGGATGCCGCTTGCCGTCCACGGGGTCGATCCGGCTTTCGCCTTCGTCAGTCCCGTGGCGCGCGAGGCGGCCGTAGTTGGCTACGCTCGTGGTGTCGAAATAGAGACCGCTGTCGAGTTCGTAGCAATGTCTGTCCGCGATCGCTTTCGCGAAGTCGATCATCTGCGGCACATAGTCGGTGGCGATCGACCAATGCGCTGGTTGGCGGATGTTCAGCGCCTTGATGTCGGCCCAATAGGCCTCGGTATAGTGGCGCGCGATGTCCCAGATCGACTGGGCGCGTTCGGCCGCCGCCTTTTCCAGCTTGTCCTCGCCCGCATCGGCGTCGTCGGTCAGGTGACCGACGTCGGTGATATTGATGACGTGGGTCAGCCTGTAACCCTTGTAGGTCAGCGTCCGGCCCAGCGTGTCGGCGAAGACATAAGCGCGCATGTTGCCGATATGCGGATAATTATAGACCGTCGGCCCGCAGGAATAGACGCGCGCTTCGCCGGGGTGGACGGGCGCGAAGGGCTCCAACTGGCGCGTCAGGCTGTTGAACAGCCGCAGCGGTGCGCCGGAGGCGGGGGCGGGGGTATCGGTCATGCCCGCGCCCATGCCCCGGCCCGCCCGTCGGCGTCAACTGTGCACACGCGCGTCAGGGCGTCGTCGGCGTCCACAGATCGTCGTTGCCCGCGCCGGTAACGGGATCGTCGAGCAACGGCGCGCCGCTCAGCGGATCGATGCCGCGGATCGTGATGAGCGGTACGGGCAGGCCGGTGCCGCCACCTTCGCCATCCTCGTCGCCGCCGACTTCGTCCTCGACGACATCCTGCACGGGGAACTGATTGCCCGGGTCGACGAAGGTGCAGCCGCCGGTGCTGATGATCAGGCATCCGTTGAAGGTCGACCGCATGTCGATCGTGCCGCTGGTCGGGGCCGAACCGTTGACGGTGAGGAACGGGATGGTGTCGAGCCCGGTGACTTGCCCGTTGGCGCCGAGCCGGACGCCGTTGATGACGATCCGCACGCCCGAAGAGGGCGCATCCACGTTCAGCCCGCCCGCGGCGAAGGTCAGCCCGCGCCGCTGTGCGTAGTCGGTCCCGGCACCGCTGTTCTGGACATAGAAGCTGCGGGACGTCGTGACGTTGATGCCGCCGGCGAACAAAGCGCCTTCGTCGCTGGTGACGCCGTCATTCTGTGCGAGGCGCGTGTCGATCGCGCTGGTCGAGGTCGCTGCTTCGACATCGGTGATGGCCGCTGCGGTGGCGACGAAGATATCGTTTCCGCGCAGATCCAGCACGCCTTCGGGAGCGCCATTCGCCGAAAGACGGATGCTACCCTGACCCAGAATGATCTCGACACGATCGTCGCCCGAAAGCGTCAGCCGGTTCGCGCTCGTCAGGCCGGTCAGTTCCACCGCACCGATCACGCGTGCCCGCCCCGGCGTCTGCAGCGTCAGCGAACCCGCCGCGCCCAGATTGGAATTGCCCGCCAGCGTGAAGCTGTCGACGATCAGGTCGGTCGCCGCTGCACCGTCGGGCGCGTTGACGGTGATGTTCGTCGCGAACAGCCGCGTCATCTCGGTCGCGTCGGCGTGATAGCCGTTCTGTGTGCCGTTGCCGCCGACGAAGGTGGGCGCGGCGCCATTGTTCGTTAGCGTCAGGCTCTGCGTGGTGCCGGCGGTCCCGACGCGGCCTTGTCCGGCAATCACGATGTCGTTCGACGCTAGCGCGATGCGCGGACCGCTGACGATGCCATCCACCTGAATGGCGCCGCTTGCGGTCGCGTTGAGGTCGCCGCCCGCCGACAGGTCGGTCAGGGCGATGCTGCCGCCTGTCGCCGCGAGATCGGCGCTGCCCGCCACGCTGCCGCTTGCGATCGAAAGATTGCCGGTCGAGCGGATCAGCGCGTTGCCGACATTGGCGGTAACCGACGCAAATTGCATCGCGCCGCCGCGAATGTCGATGCTGTCGCCGCTTGCCGTGATCGGCCCGGCGGCGTTGAGCGCATCGACGCCGACCGCGCCGCCACTGCTCGTGAGGGTGGTCGTCCCGCCCACGGTGATGGCGCCGAAATCGATGGCATCGACGGCCGTCAGCGCGAGATTGCGGCCCGCAGCGATGGCGTCGCCGCTGATCGCACCCGCCGAAGTCGCGACGATGTCGTCGAACGCGTCGAGGTTGGTGAGGACCGTATCACCCGCCTGGGTGCGGATGCTGCTGTCGCCGCCGGTGATGCCGAGGCCCAGTGTCGTGCCGCCGTCGAGGGCGAGTGTCGTTGCCGCCGACAGCAGGATATCGTCGCCCGCCGACAGGTTGGTCGCGTCGATCGACGCCGCCGACGACGTGATGTTGATATCCGACCCGTCGACGCTCGACGTGCCTTCGCCTTGGCCGATGGTGAAGCCGCTTCCCGCCGTATAGTTGATCAGGAAGCCGTCGAGCCCGGCGCCGGTCGCGTCGAGCCCGTTCGCGATGATCGCACCAGTGGCGCGGACGTCGATGTCGTCACCCGCCGTGACATTGGTCAGATTGGCGGTCGTACCGGCAAGGACGAGCAGATCCTCGCCGGCGGTCGCATTGGTGACCGTGGCCGCCTGTCCCGCGTTGACGCCGAACATGCGCGCCGCACCACTGTCGGTCAGCGTGGCGTTGCCCGCCGCATCGGCGAAAACATTGCCGTCGGCGATCGCGCCGGTTGCCGGATCGACATAGCCGCCATTGGCCGTCGCCGACGCGTTGATGTCGGCGCCCGAGGTGAGCCGGATATCGCCGCCCGAGACGTAGCTGCCGCCGATATTGCCCACCGCATCGACAACGATCGAGCCGGCGACATCGGCGCCGCTGATGCTTACCGCACCGCCGGTGCCGGTCGCGAACAGCGGCCCTGCGCCAGTGACGGGGCCGGTCAGTGCGATGCTGTTGCCGGAGAGGTTGATCGAGCTGCCCGCGTCGATCGATCCGCCGGCGATGCCTTCGGCCCCAAGCGCAGTGCCCGAGGCGTTGAGCGTGACGAAGCCGCCCGCGCCGATGTTCGCGAACTGGATCGATTCCCCGTCGACCGAGACATAGCCGCCGGCAGTGGAATTGCCGAGGTCGACCGCGCCGGGCGCGGTGATGATGATATTGCCGCCGGTGATGATCGAATTGAGCCCGGTGCGGAAACTCGCCGCGCTGGCGATGAAATCATTGTCCGCTTCGGCATGTTCGACGGATCCCGCACCGCTTGCGGTCAGGAAAATATTGCTGCCCTGCAGGCGATCGACGCCGATCGGGCCGTCGGTCGCGGTCAGCGACAGATCGCCGCCCGCAACCAGGAACGAGCCGATGGCGCCGCTGATGCTCGATCCCGCGGTCGCGGTGAAGTCACCACCGGCGCGGATCGTCGGCGGCGTGCCTTCGCCGAAATCGTGGCGGATATCGATCTGGTCGCCAGCTTCGATGGTCAGATCGCCCGTTATGTCGAACAATCCTGCGGCCTGCCCATAGACGCCGACGGAGCCGTCGCTCCGCAGCGATGCGTTGCCGCCGACATTGATCGTGCCATCGGTCGTCGCGACATAGATGCCGCTGGTCGCGACGTCGGTGTCGTTGTTCGTCGGATCGGCGATGCCGTAAGTCTCGGCATCGAGGCTGGCGAAGTCGAGCGTGCCGTCGGTGCGGATCTCGATCCGGCCAGCGAGCGCGCCGCTTGCGACCAGCGTCGTGTCGCCAAGGTCCATCGCGCCGGGGCCCGATTGGGTTGCCAGCGCCTCGATGACGATACGCCCGCCGCGGTCGGCGAAGATCGCGCCGTTTGCGCCATTGCCGCCGTTGCCGCCCGCGTCGACATTGCCGTCGCCGCCGATGCCGCCGTTGCCCGATGTGCCCGCCACGCTGATGTTGACCGGCGCACCCGCCGAACTGACCGTGCCGCCATTGGCAAGCAGATGGACGACGCCGCCCGAGCCCGCCCCGCCATCGCCGCCATCGCCGCCGGTGCTGCCCGGTATTTCACCATTGAAGGCGCCGTTGCCGCCATCGCCGCCGGTGCCGCCGCTCGCGAGCGTGACCGGCCCGCCATTCGCGCCGGCGAGGGTGAGCGTCGCATTTTCGCTCGCGATGGCTTCGATCGTGCCGCCGGTGCCATCGCCGCCCTTGCCGCCATCGGGACCGACGGGGTTCAGGAAGAAGGTGGAATTGCCGTCGCCGCCGCGTCCGCCGGTGCCGCTGGCCAGGAAGTTGGCCTGGGTGATCGACGCCGCGCCGTTGGCGCCGGTCGCCTCGACGCGCGCGGTGCCGCCGGTTGCCGCGCCGCCGTCGCCGCCCGCGCCGTCATAGCCGGTTCCGCCGCCGCCGCCGAGCGCCGTGGCGTCGAGCACGACGCCGAGCGGCCCGGCGTCGAAATCGGTCACGATCAACTGGGCAAGGCCGCCCGTCGCCGCGCCGCCGTCGTTACCGACCGAGCCATAGCCGCCGAGCCCGCCCGACGCCGCCGCGCGCGCTGTCAGCGTGTTGGCGACCCCGACCGCCGCGGCGAGGTTGATCGTCGCCGTCCCGCCGGTGCCCGATCCGCCGCGGCCGCCGACGCTGATACCCGCGGGCGCGCCGAAGCTGCCCGAATCGTAACTGTTGCCGCCATTGCCGCCGATCCCGCCGGCGTCGGCAATCAGGTCGCCGGTGTCGATCGACCCGTCGGTTATGGTGATCGATGCCTGACCACCCGTGCCCGCACCGCCATCGCCGCCGTTGCCGACCGCGACGCCGATGCTGCTGAAATCGCCGCCATTGCCGCCGCGGCCACCCGCATAGGCCGCCAACGTGCCGGTATCGATCGCGATCGGTCCGTCGATGACGATCGTCGCGGTGCCGCCCTGTCCATCGCCGCCATTGCCCGCGGGCTGAACCGGGTTCGAGAAATCGTCGTAGCCATAACTGCCTTCGCCGCCGAAACCTTCGGCATAGACGGCCGCGTTCGATGCGCCGAAGCTGCCGCCCGACAGGGTCATGGTCGCGGTGCCGCCGATACCGTTGCCGGTGCCGGTCAGCGTCGAGCCGCCATAGCCGTTGGCGGTGATCGACATGTCGCCGAAGCTCGCATCGCCGCCGGTCTGCGTATAGCTGATGGTGCCGCCCTGGCCGGTGCCGCTACCGGACCCGGGTTGGCCGCCGAAACCGTTGGCCGACAGGGCGAAGCGGCTTGCGCTCAGCGTGCCGTCGCTCAGCGTGATGACGACATCGCCGCCGACGCCATTGGCCGCGCCAGTGCCCGCTCCGCCGGGCGATTCGACATTGCCATAGCCGCGCCCCTCGGCATCGGCCGCAAAATCGCCGAGGGTCATCGTGCCGCCGTTCAGCACCTCGATCAGCGCATAGCCGCCGAGGCCCACCGGGATCGCGCCACCGGCGGGGTCGGTGTTGCCGCCCGAATAGCCGCCCATCGACAGCCGGATCGTTCCGGCCAGATCGATCGTCCCGCCGTCGGCGTGAAGCCCGATGAAGCCGCCGAAACCGTTCGCGCCGCCGACGCTGTAGCCGCTCTGTCCATCGGCATTGAAGCTGCTGAACTGGCTGGGGTCGGTGGCGCTGATGCTGCCGCCGCCGCGGGCGAAAAGGTCGATATTGCCACCTTGTGCGGCGCCGGTCGCGCCCGCCGAATTGGCCGAGCTGCCGTTGGCGGTCAGATAATAATAGCTCGCACCGACCGATCCGCCGTCGGCGTTGATGAGGATGTTGCCGCCGTCGCCCGTTCCGCCGCTCGTCGCCACCGTGAAGCCGCCGAAGCTGCCGCCGTCGGCGGTCATCTGCAGCATGCCGTCGGTGGTGATCGACCCGCCGCTCGTCGCGTCGATGCGGACGCCGCCGCCCTGGCCGTTGCCGATATTCTCGCTGCTCGAAACGATGCCGCCGGCGTCGAGCTGGATATAGAAGGTGCTGTCGATCGTCGCGCCGTTGCTTGCGGCGACGGTGACTGTGCCGCCTAGCGAATCGCCCGACACGCCCGTATCGCCGCCCGAACTCGACGCGCCGCCATTTTCGCCGTTGGCGAGAACGATCAGCGAGTTGAGATCGAGCGTGAAGGCGCCATCGGCCGAAACCGAAGCGTCGCCGCCGGTGCCGTTGCCGCCCTGCGGGCCCGTGTCCGCATTGGCGCCGCCACCGAGGCCGCTTGCCGACAGATAGAGGTTCCCCGGCGCGATCTGGGTCGAATCGTCACCGCTCGCGCTGAAGGACGCGGTGCCGCCGACGCCGTTTCCGGCGGAGGCGGAGAAGATCGATCCGCTGGAACTCGACTGGCTTCCGCCGCCAAAACCCTGCGCATTGATGTCGGTCGAACTCGATATGAAGGTCGTGCCAGGCCCGCCAGCGGATATCCGCGCCGTCCCGCCTGCGCCGTCGCCCGAGCGGACAAGGCCGGTCTCGCCCTGACCATCGGCGGTCACGCGAACGAAGTTGCTGGCCTGAACCGTGGCGCCGTCGGAGATATCGAGCGTGGCTGAGCCGCCCTGGCCGTCGCCGCTGTCGTCGGTGACCGTGGGGCCGCTTGGCCCGACATAGGCGCCGCCGCCGAGCGCGCCGGCATCGACGATCAACGAGCCGACATTCATCGCGCTTCCGGGACCGCTGACGCTGATGCTCGCGGTTCCGCCGATGCCGGTTCCGCCAGCGCCGCTGTCGGTAAATCCGCCGAGGCCGCGCGCGCTGACCGTCACGCTATTGGCCGACACGCTGCCGCCGTTAAGGACGGTCAGACTGGCATTGCCGCCCTCGCCAACGCCGGTCACGACATTGGCATCGCGCGAAGCCGACACGAGGATGTCGGTGCCCGCCGCCAGCTGTCCGCCGTCGACGGTGATTGCCGAGGCGGCTTTCGAACGGACGATGAACTGGCCGGTCGCGCCGACGGCCTGAACCGCGCCGACGTTGATCGTCGCGCTGTTGTCGCCCTCGAACAGGGCATTGCCCTCCACGAGAATCCGGCCAAGCTGCGGCGGCGGGACGAAGGCTCCGCCGACCGGCGGAATCGTATCGATGGGCTGGCCCAGAAAATCGCCGCTGGCGTGCGCGAAAGTGCGGCTGCGGAACAGCGTGTCGTTGACCGTGATATTGGCGCCGACGCCGCTCGCCGACGCGGTGTCGATCGCCCCACCGGTGATATTGTAGCCCGCCGACAGGATGACGGCGCCGTCGGAATCGGTCACCGCCGAAACGGCGTCCTGATAGCCGATCTGGCCCGACACGAGCATCGACACGGCGTCATTCTTGGGAATGGCGACCATATAGATGCGCTGGGCGCCGCCGCTGACCTGCTGTTCCGGTCCCGTCGTGACGCCGCTGTGGCTGATGACCTGACCGCCCTCGGCGCCGGTCAGGACGTTGATGTCGAACAGGCCCGCGTTAATGCGGATGTCGGCCTGTTCGGCGGCGACATAGGCCGCTGACCCGTTGACGTCGACACGGCCGTCCTGGACGATGCGCGGGGCGACGAGCGCGACATAGCTGCCGCCCGCCGCGCCGGTATCGGCGAGGATCGAGGCGCCTGCGTCAATGCGGATCGCGGCGGTGCTGCCCGGCGCGCCGCGAAAGCGAATTTCGCCCCCCGGTCCGAAAAGACCGCCGGTCGTGTCGATATCGTTGGCGGTGAGGAGAAGGCTGCCGACGTTGATCGCGCTGCCGCTGTTCAGCAGGATGCCGCCGGCGTTGTAGAACCAGATGCTGCCGCCCGGCCCGCTGACGGATGAATCGAAACTGTTGATCGTGCCGCTCAGCGCGATCTGCCGGCTCAGCGACCCACCCGATCCGTTCACGAAGCGGTTGAGCACGACATAATTGCCGTTGCCGTTGAAATTCCACGTGCTGTCGGCGGGCAGGAGGTCGATTGCCCCGCCGGTCGGTGCCGTGTCGGTGGGCACCCAGTTGATGATGCTCTGATTCTGGGTGACGGTGACCGTTGTCGTCTTGGTACCCGCATTGCTCGACACCGAAGAGCCGATCCCGACATTGACGAACACGGGGTTCGCCTGCACCTGCGCCAGCGCCGGCCCGCCATAGGCAAGCGCGGCAAGGCCCGCGGCAATCGCGCAGCCCTGCAACAATTGGCGCTTCGCCGTCCGTGCGGCGGGAAGGCTGGTGTTTGCGGTTTTGCGCATGGCGGTCGTTTCCGGTTCGAATTGCATGATCAACGAGCCCTCACACCGAATTGCGTCGTCAGGGACAGCAGGAAGCGCGGGTCGGGCTTTTGCGCCATCAGCGCCGGCCGGTTCAGCGGCACCGCGACGGTCATGTCGAGCCGGCCGAGCGTGCCATAGGCAAGCCGCACGCCGCCACCGGCGGAGAACAGCTTTTGCGGATTCAGGCCGTTGAAGCTGCTGTCCTTGTTCCAGACCCATGCCGCATCGAAAAAGGCGAAGGGCTGGATGGCAAGCGCCTTGGTATTGGCGGGGACGAACGAGCCGTAGCGGGCCTCGGTCGTCACCGCGACGCCGCTGTCGCCGATCACCGTGCCGGGGTCGAAACCGCGTCCGACGGTGAAATTGCCGCCCGAAAATTCTTCATAGGCGACGAGCGGATCGCTCGCCCATTGCGCGCGCGGCGCCACCGACAGGGTGAATTTGGGCGTCGGTCGCCAGTCGGCCTGTGCGTTGGCGCGCAGCACGAAGGCATCGGGTTTCGCCTCGATCCGGGTCAGCGGAACCGCGCCGGGCAGGAAGCAGGCTGTGCCGCCGGGGCCGCAGTCCTTGCTGGCGCCCAGGAAATCGACGCCCTGGCGCGCTTCGAGCGAGGCGCCGAAGGCCCAGCGCGGTTCGGCCGGGGTGTAGCCGTGCCGGCCCGCGATCGATGCCGGATCGGTCCAGTTGCCATCTATGTGAAGGTTGAAGACGCGCACGCGATCGCGGTTGAGGGGGACGCCGCCGATGGCGATGTCCTGATCGATGATGTCGAGCCCGCCGCCGATCTGAATTCGCTTCGCCTGCGTCAGCACGAGCGGATAGCCGGCGAACAGGCTGATGATCTGCGTATGCGATTTCAGCGGCAGCGTCGCGACATTGGGGCGCGTCCATGCATAGGTATAGCTGCCGCCAAGCCGCAGACCTTCGCCGCCGACACGCATTTCGTGCGACAGTTGCAGCACCTGCTGCTCTTCGAAATCGGCGGTCGAATAGAGGCTGACGGTCGTCAGGTCGCCCATGCCGGTCAGGCCGGCGGCGCGCGCGCGGACCATGCCGCCCCAGCGGCCGACGTCGTGCGATCCGAAATTCTGGATATTGGTGTCGAATGCGAAAGGCGTGCGCGTGACCGTGACCTCGCCGATCACTTCGCCGGGCGCATTGCCGGGACGCAAGGTCAGCCGGGCATCAAGGCCGGGGATGTCGCGCGCGAGGAGCAGATAGCGCTCGGCATCCTCGACGTTGAAGATCGGCGCATCGTCGAGGTGCGCGAGATAGCGTTGCAGCAGCCGTTCGTTGCTGCCGGCATCGCCGCGCACTTCGACGCGTGCGAGCCGCGCCGACAGGATATCGAAGCGGACGATGCCGTCGCTGATCGTCTGGGGCGGGACGCGCACCGCAGCGAGATAGCCCTTGGCGCGCAGCAGCGTCGCGGCGCGGTCGCGAATGTCGCACACGACCGCGATCGGCAGGTCCTGGCCGACCTTGTCCGACCAGGCGGGCGCCAGCATGGCGGTATCGATCCCCGGCGCGGCCGAGAATTCGGCGCCGCGCAGCGTCACCCGGACATTGGCGAATTCGGGTGCGGCGAGCGGGCAGGGGGCGTGTTCGATGCTGTCGTCGGCCGACACGACGCGCTCGCCCGCGGGGGCGAGCGGCGGCGGCGCGCTGCGGTCGATTTCCTCGCGCGTCGGGACCGGCGGCGCGCTTTGCGCCGATGCGGCGGTCGGCGCCATCAAGGCGGCGATTGCCACCGAACCGGCGAGCGCCGCACCGAAACCTGTCCTGTCGCCCTTGACCGTCATATTACCCCCAACCCCGAGCGCAGGCGTTTTCGAACGCGCTCCAGCGATCCTGCCGCCCCCACGGGCAGCTA
>Ga0209941_1001678_pt1 | contig 14373 bp, 12 predicted proteins | sample ThiBiot_300_plan_FD_183945 | JGI IMG/M metagenome (GOLD analysis project Ga0209941, IMG submission 183945) | Wastewater bioreactor microbial communities from Cape Town, South Africa - Thiocy_solids_1 (SPAdes) | ecosystem: Engineered > Bioremediation > Thiocyanate > Unclassified | place: South... | reverse complement strand
ATCTGGGCGGCGTATTCCGTCCTCAACCGCCGCCATGCCGATGTCCCCAGCGCGGCCATCGCCCTGCCCTGTGTGCTGGTGGCCATGCTTGGCGCGGCGGCGCACGCGGCATTCGAGACCACCGTCCAGCCCGAACCGGGCCAGTGGCTGGCACTGTTGGGCATGGGCATCGGCCCGGTAGGCGCGGCGTTCCTGCTGTGGGACATCGGCACCAAGCGTGGCGACATCGCCCTGCTAGGCAGCCTTTCCTACCTCGCGCCGCTGCTGTCCACGCTGCTGCTGGTCATCGCCGGCCAGGCCCAACCGCACGTGTCGCAGGCCATCGCCATCGCGCTGCTGCTGCTTGGCGCGTGGCTGAGCGTACGCAAACCCGCGCACTGACAACGCAGGCCCGCCCTGGCAAGCGGGGACCTGCTGCACGGGCCGACCCGCGCCATCAGCGCCCCTGTCGCTGGCGCACCGATGTCTCGGCTGGGCAAGTCAGGGGCGGGGCTGAAGCGTCTGGTGCGGCTGCGGGGGCTGGTACTCCAGCAGCGAGTAGCTGGTACTGGCGGTCACCTCGCCACGCCAGCGGTCGAAGGCGCGCACATCGATGCGATGTTCGCCCGCAGAGAGCTTGGTCGGCAACGCGGCACGCCACAGGTGCGCGGATACCTCGGCTTCCGGCGAGCGGTCGTAGCCGCGCAGCGCGGTGGCTTCGTCGTCGCGCCGGTTCTCAGCCATCAACCGCGGATCGGGCTGCAGCACCTTCTTCATCGGCATCCACTCGCCGCCATCGACGCGGAACTCGACGCGGGTGTCTTCATCGCCCATGTAGACGTTGGCGAACACGCCCCAGGCCGGATAGGCGCCGCGCCGCAGCACCTTGGGCGCGTGCAGGCCGATCTGGCTGTCCGCGGCATCGCGGGCCGCGTGCCACGCCAGCGCATAGTCGCCACCGGCCTTCACGGTCAGCAGCGCATAACCGTTGGGGGTGCCGTCGGACATGGTGGCGTCGGGGATGCCGTCGGCGTCCCGGGCGCCGGCCCAGTAGGAGCCGCAGGCCGCGCCGAGGTTGAATTCGTGCAGCGGCTTCGCCCCCGTCCAGCCGTCGGCGGCGGCGTGGTAATAGTGGCGCTGGCTGTGGTTGTGTGCGCTGAGCACCAGCACGTGCGGGAACGGCGCCAGCAGGGCGAACAGGCGATGGCGGTCGGCGTCGCGGAAGCTGTCCTTGGCGGCATCCTCGAACAGCGGTATATGCATCGCCAGCACCAGCAGGCGGTCGCGCGGCAGGGTCGGCAGCCAGCGTTCAAGGAAAGCGAACTGGTCTTCGCGGAAGCCGCCGATGTAAGCCGGCTTCTGGCCGGGCCGGTAGATCACGTCGTCCAGCACGACGATGTTGGCCAGCGCGGTCTGGCGGGCGAACGTGTCCGGCCCTATGCGCTGCCGGAACAAATCCAGCGATGCCTCGTCGCTGGTCGCGCCCGGGTCCACGTCGTGGTTGCCGGGGGCATGCAGCCACGGCACGCCCAGCGAGCCGGTGAGTTGCTTCACCGCCGGCATCAGCGTCGGCACATCGTCCACCAGGTCGCCGAGGGTCAGGCCCAGGCTGGCACCGTGCCGGCCTTGCAACGGCTGCACGATGTCGCGGCGGAAGTAGTCCACGTCGTCGTCGGACTTCACCTGCGGGTCGCCGAACACCAGCACCTTGGCGGAGTCCCCGGCCAGGCTGCGCGGCGCGCGTCGGTAGACGATGCACCCCGGCATTGGATCGCGCGCGGCGCGCGGCAGCGGCAATGGCGCCTCCACGGTGACCGGAACGCAACCCGCGGCGTCGTTGGACGCCCGGGCAGCAAGGGGTAGAAGCAGGGGGAAGAGCAGGCCAAGCAGGAGATGGATGCGCATCCGCCGATTATGCAATGCGCGGCGCACGCGGGCTGCTCTAGAATCCCCGCCATGGGGATGGGAACACCACGGGGCATGCAGGCACGAAGGCGACTGGCCGGCTGGTGGCTGGTGCTGGCCGCCTGCCTGTGCATGCTGCCGGCCGCCGCCAGCGACCCGACACTGCGCCTGGGCGCCGGCGAGTCCAGTTTCCCGCTGGCCGGAGCGATGCACTACTGGCACGACACGTCGGCCGAAGCCACGCCGGACCAGGCCTTCTCCCGGGCCCATGCCGGCGGGTTCGCGCCGCTGCCCGACGGCAACCCGGCCTTCGGGTTCCAGACCGGCGCCTACTGGTTCCACCTGCCGGTGGAGAACCTGCAGCGCGACGAGCCGCTGTGGATCCTGGTGCAGGAATACGCGCTGAGCGACAAGCTCGATGTGTATCTCCGCCACCCGGACGGCCACGTGGAGCACACTGCCGGCGGCGACCACGTGCCGTTCGCCGACCGCTTCATCCGCTACCGCCACCCCAACTTCCGCCTCGACCTGCCGGCCGGGCAGCGCATGGAGCTGCTGGTGCGCGTGCAGAGCGAAAGCTCGATGCAGGTGCCGCTGGCGCTGTACACGCCCAAGGCGTTCGCCGAGCTGCTGCGCGACGCGCAGTTCTCCAACGGCCTGTACTACGGCATCGTGCTGGCGTTGCTCTGCTACAACCTGGTGCTGTGGCTGATGCTGCGCGATGCCAGTTACTTCTGGTACCTGCTGCATACCGGCGCGTTCGGACTGGTGCTGTTCACCCTCAACGGCTATGGCTTCGAGTACCTGTGGCCGACCTCCGCCTGGCTGGCCGACGCCTCGATCCCGCTGTCGATCTGCCTGGCCCTGATCGGCATGCAGCTGTTCGCACGCAGCTTCCTGGACCTGCGCACGCGCTGGCCCACAGGCGACAAGGTCTGCCTGGGCGTGGTGGCGTTCTTCGCGGCCCTGGGGGTCGCAGCGACCTGGCTGCCGTACAGCATCGCCACCCCGATCGCCTCGCGAGCGGTCCTGCTCGGCGTCGCCTGGATCATCATCGCCACCGTGGTGATGCTGCGCCGCGGCTACCAGCCGGCGCGGCTGTTCCTGCTGGCCTGGTCGCTGTTCCTCAGCGGTACCGCCGCGTTCACCCTGCTGGCGTTCGGGGCGCTGCCGCAGAACTTCTGGACCCAGAACGGGGTGCAGATCGGCTCCGCGCTGGAACTGCTGCTGCTCTCACTGGCGCTGGGCAGGCGCTACGCCAGCCTGCGCGAGGAAAACATCCGCATCGTGCAGGAAACCAACGAAAAGCTGGAGCGCGGCCTGATCGACCGCACCCGCGAACTGCGCACGACCATGGCGAAGCTGGGCGAAGCCAACGTCAAGCTGCAGGAATACAGCCGTCGCGACCCGTTGACCGGCACCTACAACCGTCGCCACTTTCGCGAAGCGTTCGCGCAGATGCTGGAATCGCGCAAGGGCAGCGGCGGCCAGATCGCACTGCTGCTGCTGGACCTGGATTTCTTCAAGCGGATCAACGACAGCCACGGCCATCCCGCTGGCGACAGCTGCCTGGTCGAGGCGGCGCGCCGGATCGAGGAGGTCGCCGCGCAACGTGGCGGCCTGGTGGCGCGCTTCGGCGGCGAGGAGTTCGTGGTGGCGCTGAGCTGCCGCGATGCCCAGGACGCGTTGCAGGTCGCGGAAGCCATCCGCCTGCGCATCCAGCAGGATCCCGTGCGCCATGAAGCGCTGGCCATCCGCCTGAGCGTCAGCATCGGCATCCATACCGTGTCCAGCGATCGCGGCAGCAGTGCGGAGGAGATCGTCCGGATCGCCGACGAGGCGCTGTATCGCGCCAAGGACGACGGCCGTAACTGCGTGCGCCATTCGCTGACCACCGCCTGAGGCGGCGATAACCCGGCGGGGATCAGCCGCGGCGCGCCGCCAGCACCCCCCTGGCGTCCTCCAGCGACAGTCCGCGCGCGCGCAGCAGCACCGTGAGGTGGTACAGCAGGTCGGCGGCCTCGCCAAGCAGGGCCGCATCCTCCTGGGCCACGGCCGCCAGCGCCGTTTCCACGCCCTCCTCGCCCACCTTCTGGGCAATGCGGCGGACGCCGTCCTCGAACAGCTTCGTGGTGTAGCTGCCCTGCGGGCGCTCGCGCTCGCGCTGGGCGATGAGTGCATCGAGCTCGGCCAGTCCATCCGCCGGGGCGGCGGGGAAGCAGCTGGCACGCTGCAGATGGCAGGTTGGGCCGCGTGGATGCGCCTGCAGCAGCAGGGTGTCGGCATCGCAGTCGGCCTGGATGGATACAAGTTCCAGCACATGGCCGGACGCCTCACCCTTGGTCCACAGCCGGCCCTTGCTGCGGCTGAAGAACGTGACCTTGCCGCTGGCCAGCGTCACGCCGAGCGCCTCCCGGTCCATGTAGCCCAGCATCAGCACGCGCAGCGTGGTCGCGTCCTGCACGATTGCCGGCAGCAGGCCATCCTGCTTGTCCCAGACCAGCGCGCCGATGTCGATCCTTGCAATGTTCACAGCCGCACCTCGATGCCCTGCCCGCGCAGGTACTGCTTGAGTTCCGGAATTGCGATGGCACCGGAATGGAACACGCTGGCCGCCAGCGCGGCGTCCACGTCGGCGTCGATGAACACCTCGGCGAAATGGGACGTGGTGCCGGCACCCCCCGAGGCCACCAGCGGCACATGGCACACGGCGCGCGCCGCGCGCAGCTGGTCGATGTCGTAACCCGCGCGCACGCCGTCGCTGCCCATGCAGTTCAGGACGATCTCGCCGGCGCCGAGCTTCTGCGCTTCGACGATCCAGTCCAACGTCAGGCGGCCCGGCGCGCGCATCGCATCCGGGCTGCCGGTGTGGCTGCGCACCCGCCACTGCCCGTCGTCCTCGCGTACCGAGTCGATGCCGACCACCACGCACTGCACGCCGAACGCCTCGGCCAGTTCTGAAATCAGCGCGGGCCGCTCCAGCGCCGGTGTATTGATTGAAATCTTGTCGGCGCCGGCGCGCAGCACCGCGCGCGCATCCTCGACGCTGCGGATCCCGCCGGCCACGCAGAACGGGATGTCGATGAGCCGCGCCACCCGCTCCACCCAGTCGCGCGCCACGCTGCGCCCTTCCGGGCTGGCGGCGATGTCGTAGAACACCAGCTCGTCGGCGCCGGCATCGCGGTAGCGCAGCGCCAGATCGACGATGTCGCCCATGTCGACGTGGTCGCGGAAGCGCACGCCCTTGACCACGCGACCGTCGCGCACGTCGAGGCAGGGAATGATGCGGCGGCTCAGCATGCCAGCGCCCCGCGCAGGTCGACGCGGCCTTCCAGCAATGCCTTGCCCAGCACCGCGCCGCTGCATCCGGCCGCGCGCGCGGCGCCGAGATCGGCCACGTCGCGGATACCACCACTGGCCTGCAGGCGCAGGTCCGGGTGGCGTTCGCACAGGCGCCGATACAAATCGATGTTCGGCCCGGCCAACATGCCGTCACGGGCGATGTCGGTGCACAGCAGGTGCACCAACCCGGCATCGGCATGGCGCGCCAGCACCTCGTCGAGCGTCTCCTCCGCGACCTGCGTCCAGCCGTGCACCGGCAGGCGCCACGCCCCCGCCTCGTCCTGCCGTGCATCCAGCGCGACGGTGATGCGGTCGCCACCGAAATCCGCCAGCCATTCCGCCACGGTGCCGGGCTCGCGCACCGCCAACGAGCCGATCACCACCCGCGCGGCGCCGACATCGAGCAGGCTCGCCAGGTCCGCGCGGGAGCGCACCCCGCCGCCGGTCTGCACCTGCAGCCCCGTCTGCGCAACGATCGCGCGCAGCAGCGGCAGCAGGGTGTAACCGCCCGCCCTCGCCGCGTCCAGATCGACCAGGTGCAGCCACTTGGCACCGGCTTGCGCGTAGCGCACGGCGAATGCCAGCGGGTCGTCGCCGTAGCGGGTCTCGTCGGCGTAGTCGCCCTGGCGCAGCCGCACCACGCGGCCTTCGCGGACGTCGATGGCGGGATAGACGGTGAAGCTCATGTCGGGTTCCATTGCAGGAAATTGGCCAGCAGCCGCGCGCCGGTGGCGGAAGATCGCTCGGGGTGGAACTGCGCGCCGGCCACGCGCCCACGCGCAACCACCGCGGCGAAGCGTTCGCCGTGGCTGCAGGCGGCGATGCAATCCCCGGTGACGGGCGCGGCATAGCCGTGCACGAAATAGGCGCGCGCTTCACTGCCGATGCCGTCGAGAAGCGGCGATGCGGCGACCTGCTCGAGGGTGTTCCAGCCCATGTGTGGCACCCGCAGGCCCGGCCCACCGGCGAGTTTCCGCACCCGCCCGGGCAGCAGGCCAAGGCAGCCCACGCCGCCTTCCTCGGAAGATTCGAACAGCAGCTGCATGCCCAGGCAGATGCCCAGCAGCGGCACCTGCAACGCCGGCAGCACCTCGGCGAAACCGCGTTCGTGCAGCAGCGTCATTGCCGGCGCGGCCGCACCGACGCCGGGCAGCAGCACGCGTGGCGCGACCGCAAGGCCATCCGCGTCGCGCACGATGCGCGGGGCTGCGCCCAGCCGTTCCAGCGCGTAGCAGACCGAGCCGAAATTGGCCCCGCCGGCATCGATGACGGCAACCTCCATCACAGCGTGCCCTTTGTCGACGGCAACTCCGCGCCTTCGCGGCGGATCGCCTGCCGCAGTGCCCGCGCCAGTGCCTTGAAGCAGGCTTCGATCTGGTGGTGATCATTTTCGCCCTGCACCTTCAGGTGCAGGTTCAAACCTGCGGCGTCGCAGAGCGAACGGAAGAAGTGCGGCACCAGCTCGGTGGGCAGGTCGCCCACGCGCTCGCGACGCAGCGCGCCATCAAAGACGAAATAAGGCCGGCCGGAAAAGTCCAGCGCGGCGCTGGCCAGGCATTCGTCCATCGGCAGGGTGAAGCCGTAGCGACCGATGCCGCGCTTGTCGCCCAGCGCTTCGCGCAGCGCCTGCCCCAGCGCCAGCGCGGTGTCCTCGACCGTGTGGTGCTCGTCGATGTGCAGGTCGCCTTCGCAACGGATCCGCAGATAGAAGCCGCCGTGCTTCCCGATCTGTTCCAGCATGTGGTCGAAGAACGCCAACCCGGTGGCGACCTGTGGCTCGGCCACGCGGTCCAGATCCAATTCCACGCGGACCTTGGTCTCCTTGGTGTTGCGCACGACCGTCGCCTGGCGCGGTGCATCGGCAAGCGCATGCGCAATCCCGGCCCAGTCCCAGTCGCCACCAAACTGCGCGGTGGCAAGCTGGAAGCCGCGGATCTTCAGGTTGTCGGCGAACTGGAGGTCCGTCTGGCGGTCGCCGACCATCGCGCTGCGCGCCCAGTCGATGCTCCGGTCCTGCAGCAAGGCCGTCATCATGCCGAGGCCGGGCTTGCGGTTCGGGCTGTTGTCGGCCGGCAGGCTGCAGTCGATCAGCTCATCGCGGAACACGATCCCTTGGCTTTCGAACACCTGAAGCATCAGCGCGTGCGGGCCGTCGAACGAAGCGCGCGGATACGCCTGGCTGCCCAACCCGTCCTGGTTGCTGACGATCACGAACTGGTAGCCGGCATCGCGCAGCTTCGACAGCGCGGGGATCACGCCCTTGACGAAGCGCAGCTTCTCGAACGCATCGATCTGGAAGTCGGCGGGCTCCTCGATGAGCGTACCGTCGCGATCCACGAACAGGATCGGCTGCAGGCTCATGCCGCCACCTCCATGCGCGTCGCTTCCAGCGCGGCGAGCACGCGGCGGCATTCCTCCATGCTGCCAACGGTGATGCGCAGTGCATCACCCAGCTGCGCCATCGCACGCATGTCGCGCACCACCACGCCGGCCGACAGCAGCGCGGCGAACGCGGCGTCCGCGTCGGCGAACCGCACCAGCAGGAAATTGCCGGCGGAAGGATAGACCCGCCGCACCTGCGGCAGCATGCGCACGCCGTCGGCCAGCCGCGCGCGCGCCTCGCGCACCGCCGCCATGCGGCTGCGGGTCAGCGCCAGTGTCGACGGCGCCAGCGCGGCCAGCGCCGCATCGACGACCGGCTGCGGCAGCGGATACGGCGCCTGCACGCGGCGCAGCGCCCCGATCAGCTGCGGGTTGCCAAGCACGCAACCCACCCGCGCGGCGGCCAGCGCATGCGCCTTCGACAGCGTGCGCAGCACGGCGATATTGTCGTGCTGCTCCAGCAAGCGGGTCGCAGAGGGTGCATCGGCATACTCGATGTAGGCCTCGTCCACGATCACCAGGCAGCGTCCGCGCAGGCGCTGCGCAAGCGCCGCGATGGCGTCCAGTTCCAGCAACTCACCGGATGGATTGCCCGGCGAGCACAGGAACAACAGCGAGGCGGCGCTGGCCAGCGCGGCATCGCCCATCGCCGGCAGGTCCGCGCACAGGCCCGCCTCGGTCTCGCGCAACGGCACCTCGACGATCTTCGCCCCGTGCAGGCGCGCGCAGACCGCATACATCCCGAACACCGGCGGCGCGGTGACGATCGCGCCTCGGCCCGGCATGCAGAAGGCACGCAGCAGCAGGTCGATGCCTTCGTCGCTGCCGCGCCCGACGAGCAGCTGCGCCGGCGCCACGTCGTACAACGCCGCCAACCGCGCGCACAGCGCTTCCGGCTGCGGCTGCGGATAACGACGCAGGCGACCGCCGGCATCACTGCCGTTGGCCCACGCGGACTCGTTGGCGTTCAGCCAGACCGAGCCGGCCAGCGCTTCGCTGCGCGCCGACCTGTAGCCGGCGAAATCCCGCAGGTCCTCGCGCAGCAGCGCGTTCACCGTCGCGCTCATACGGCCTGCTCCAGTCGCAATTCGACCGCCCGCGCGTGCGCCTGCAGGCCTTCCGCATGCGCCAGCGTGGCGGCGCAGGGGCCGGCACTGGCTATCCCGGCGCGGCTGGCTTCCTGCACCGTGATCGCTTTCTGGAAACTGGCGACGGACAAGCCGCTCCACGCGCGCGCCGCGCCGCCCGTGGGCAGCACATGGTTGCTGCCGCTGCAATAGTCGCCCAAGGCTTCCGGCGTCCAGTCGCCGAGGAAGATGCTGCCGGCGTTGCGGACGTGCGGCAGCCATTCGCGCGACTGGCGCAGCGCAAGGATCAGGTGTTCCGGCGCGTAGGCATCGCTGATGGCGATGGCCTGCCCGATATCGCGCACCAGCACCAGCCGCGAGGCTTCCAGCGCACGCCGGGCGATGTCGGCGCGCGGCAGCCGCGCCAGCTGCGCATCGACCTCCGCCGCCACCTCGTCCAGCAGCGCCGCACTGTCGGTCAGCAGCAGCACCTGCGAATCCGGGCCATGCTCGGCCTGCGACAGCAGATCGGCGGCAACGAACGTGGCGTTGGCGCCAGCGTCGGCGATGACCAGCACCTCCGACGGCCCGGCCGGCATGTCGGTGGCCAGCCCGCCCGGCCGCTGCGCGGCCTGCCGCTTGGCCTCGTCCACCCAGGCGTTGCCGGGGCCGAACAGCTTGTCGCAGCGCGGCACGCTGTCCGTCCCCAGCGCCATCGCCGCGATCGCCTGCGCGCCGCCGAGCTTGAACACACGCAGGCCTGGCGCCTGCCGCGCCGCCAGCAGCACGGCGGGATCGGCGCTTCCGTCCGCACGCGGCGGCGTGCACAGGATGATCTCGCCGCAGCCTGCCAACCGCGCCGGGATGCACAGCATCAGCGCAGTCGACGGCAGCGGCGCACTGCCCGCGGGCACGTACAGACCGACGCGATTGATCGGGCGCTGCACGCGCTGGCACAACAGGCCGGGCGCGGTTTCCACTTCGTACGGCTGCGTGAGGCCGGCGCCGTGGAAGGCCTCGATCCGCGCTGCCGCTTCAAGGATCGCAGCCTGCACGTTCGCCGGCACCTGCCCGGCGGCAGCTTCGAATTCCCCGGCGCCGACTTCGAAATCCTCCAGCGAGACGCCGTCGAACTGCGCGGTGTAGTCACGCAGCGCGCCGTCACCGCGTGCAGCCACCGCATCGAAGATCGCCCGCACACCCTCGCGCAGCGTGTCCGACACCGCCTGCACCGGGCGCCGCAGCACCGCGGCGCGCTCATCCGCGCCCAACGCGTTCCAGTCGATCCGCTTCATGCCAGCATCCGCTCCACCGGCAGCACCATCAGGCCGCGCGCACCGGCGCGCTTGAGGTCTTCCAGCCGCTGCCAGGTCATCGCGCCGTGGCAGAGCGCCTGCAGCGCAAGCGTCTCGCTGCCATCGACCGCGCACATGGTCGGCGGCTCGGCATCGGGCAGCAGCTGCAATACCTGCGGCAGCGCTTCGCGCGGGGTCTGGAACAGCAGCAGCTTGCTGTCGCGGATGCGCAGCACACCATCCATGCGCCGCAGCAGCAGGTCGGCCAGCTCGGCGCGAACATCGCCAAACGGCGCCACCGGACCAGCCAGCACCGCCTCGCTGTGCAGGATGTCGAGCACCGGCTTGAGCTGGTTGGCGGCCAGCGTGGCGCCGCTGGAGACCAGGTCGCAGATCAGGTCGGCCTGGCCCAGGCGCGGCGCGATTTCCACCGAGCCGTTGAGCACCACGGTCTCGGCGTCCACGCCCTGGGCACGCAGCCACGCGCGCAGCTGGTTGGGATAGGTGGTGGCGATGCGCTTTCCGGCAAGTTGCGCCGGCCCCTGCCAATCCCAGCCTTCCGGCACGGCGATCGACAAGCGGCAGCCGCCGAAGCCCAGCGCGCGCCATTCGCGGAACACCGCCGGCTTGCCGGCCTCGGTGCGCTCGCCGGCCTGCTCCAGCAGCACGTTGCGGCCGACGACGCCCAGGTCGCAGACGCCATCGGCGATCAGGCCGGGAATGTCATCGTCGCGCACCAGCAGCAGGTCCACCGGCAGGGATTCGCCGTAGCAGAACAGCTTGTCGCGGCTTTCGCGCCAGCTCAAACCCGCGGACGCGAGCAGTGCGCGCGCCGGCTCGCTGAGGCGGCCGTTTTTCTGGATGGCGATGCGCAGGCGATCACGCCCGGCGGTTGTCGTTGCAGTGGTCATCGTGTGGACTCAGGAAGAAGTGTTGGCCAGGCCCAGACGGCTAGCGGCAACCCGATAGCCGCCGGCACCGCGCTCGAGGCAGCGCGCCACCCGCCCGATGGTGGTCACGCTGACCTTGGTGCGCTCGTGGATTTCGCGGTAAGGCACGCCCTGCAGCAGCTGCGGCACCACCCGCCAGCGGTCGCCCATCGCCTCCAATTCCGCCGGCGTGCACAGGTCATCGAGGAAGGCCCGGACCTCCTCCGCGCTTTCCAGCTTGGCCAGCGCCGTGGCCAGCGCGTCGATCGCGACCGCGGCGTCGTACTTGGGCAGGGGTTCAGGGCGTTGTTTCATCGGGACCTCGGGGCGTTCGGGCGATGTGCGCAGCACCCAATGCATCAATGTATTAGCGTGTTAATACATTAATTTGATAATCTGACGATGTCAACGTGCGCACCAGCCCAAGGCGGCAGCCCAGCCGGCGCGAAACAAAAAAATGGGCACCCGAAGGTGCCCATGTCGCGTACTTGCGAGCGCGCAACCTCAGCCCGCACGCACCGCCGCGAGGATGCTCCCGTCCGCCACCATCGCCACGGCGGTGGCCACTTCGCCATCCAGCGCGCGGTCGCGGTCCAGATAGGGAATGCGCGCGCGGATAGCGGCGTGGGCAGTGGCGACCGCCCTGCCCGGCTGGAATTCGCCGGAACGGGCGAGCTGTTCGCGCAGTGCGTCCACTTCGGTCAGGAATGCCGCGCGCTCGGCCGCATCGGGCAGCGGACCGCCACCGATCTTCGCAGCGAAGCCGCCGGCATCGCTGCGACGGGCCAGCTCGCGGGCGGCATTGATCATGTCGCGGCGCAGGTCCAGCGCCTGCGCGGCGGTGAACAGCTCGAGCCCCAGCACCTTGCCCAGGTCCTGCGCCATCGCCAGCGCGTGGCGCGCCTCGTTGGCACCCATCGAAACATGGTCTTCGGCATTGGCCGAGGTCGGGATGGAATAGACCGAGGCGGGCATCGCGCGGCTGGTGAGGTCGTTGACGATGGCCGCGGCGGTGTACTGCACGATCATGTGACCGGACTCGGTGCCGTCCTCGTTGCCGATCAGGAACGGCGGCAGGCCGTCATTGGTGGCCGGATCGACCAGCTTGTTGAGGCGACGCTCGCTGATTGAAGCCAGCACCGGAATCGCCGCCTTCAGATAGCTCATCGCCAGCGCCAGCGGCATGCCGTGGAAGTGGCCGGCGGAGATCACCTGCTCCTCAACGAACGCCGCGCCGGTCTTGTCCGGGAAGACCAGCGGGTTGTCGGTCACCGCATTGAGCTCGATCTCCAGCACCCGCTTGGCCTGCTCCAGCGCGTCGCGCACTGCGCCATGCACCTGCGGGATGCAGCGCAGCGAGTAGCTGTCCTGCGGCTGGTGCTTCTTGCCGCCGCGGAACGGCAGGAAGCGCTGGTAGAACTTCTCGCGGCCATGGCGCTGGGCGAAGCCCACCCAGTCCCAGCCGATGTCGAAGCCCAGCGCCTGCAGCGACGGGCTGTCCCAGCTGCCCGGCAGCCACTGGCGGAACTTCGGCACCAGGTGGTAGGCGATGTCGGACAGGGTGGAACCGTCCAGCAGGCGTCGAAGGTTGGCGGCGGTCTGCACCTGCCCGGGATGCGGGCGCAGCGCGTGCACTTCCGGCGCGAACGCACCAAGGCGGCCGGCGAAAGCATCGATAGTCATCGCCGCGGCCAGGTCGGCTGTATCCAGCAGGTCTTCCAGCAGCTGCACCGCCAGCACGCCGGTGGCCAGCATCTGCGCGGTGCCGTTGTTCAGCGCCAGGCCTTCCTTGTACGACAGCTCGACCGGCTGCAGGCCCTTGCGCGCCAGCGCGTCGGCGCCCGGCATGCGCTGGCCGTCGACGAAGGCTTCGCCACCGCCCAGCAGCACGATGGCCAGATGCGACAGCGGCGCCAGGTCGCCGGAGGCGCCCACCGAGCCCAGCTGCGGCACCACCGGCACGATGCCGGCATTGAGCATCGCCGCCAGCGCCTGCAGCGTCTGCACGCGGATGCCGGAATGGCCGCGCAACAGCGTGTTGATGCGGATGCACAGCATCGCCCGCACCACTTCCGGCGCAAACGGTTCGCCCACGCAGACCGCGTGGGTGACGATCAGGTTGCGCTGCAGTTCGATATGCGGCGGCTGCCCGGACCGGGCCGCACCCGGCAGTTCGTCGCGCAGGCGGTGGCTGCCCAGCAGCTTGTCGGCATTGCTGCCGAAACCCGTGGAAATGCCGTAGATCGGCTCCTGCTTCGCCACCTGCTCCAGCAGGAACTCGGCGGCATGCGCCACCCGCTCCAGCGCCTGGGCATCCAGCGCCACCTGCGCGCCACGCGCCACCTGCACCAGCTGGGCACGGGTCAGCGACACCCCGTCCAGCCTGACGACATCCTTCATCACGCCTTCCCCGCCGTGCTGCGCAGCTGCTCGCGTTCCACCAGCAGGGCCGCGGCCAGCTCGGCCTCCGCCACCTCGAACTGTTCGCCGCGACGCAGGTCCTTGACTGTGACCACGCCGCGCGCGGCCTCGTCCTCGCCGCGCATCACCACGAAGCGGATCCCGGCCTTGTCGGCGTACTGGAACTGCTTGGCCAGCTTGCGCGGCTCCAGCTGGGTCTCCACGTTGAGGCCGGCCGCACGCAGCCGCTGCGAGAGCGCCAGCGCATGCGCGAGCCCGGCGTCATCCAGCAGCGCCAGCAACACGTCCACCGAACTGTCGGCGGTGGCAACCAGGCCTGCGTCCTGCAACTGATAGAACAGGCGGGTCAGGCCGATGGAGATGCCGACGCCCGGCAGCTTCGACTTGGTGTAATGGCCGGCGAGGTTTTCGTAGCGGCCGCCAGAGCAGATCGAGCCGATCTGCGGATAGGCATCGAGGGTGGTCTCGTAGACGATGCCGGTGTAGTAATCCAGCCCGCGTGCGATCGACAGGTTCAGCGCGTAGCGCGACTCCGCCACGCCCAGCGCCTTGAGCTGGTCGAGGATGGTGCGCAGCTCTTCGCGGCCTTCGTCGAACAGCGGCGTGCCGGCGCCCAGCGCATCGAGCTTGGCCAGCGCGTCGGCGTGGCCGTGCGAGCGCACCTGCGAGAACGACATCAACTTATCGATGACCTCCGGGCCGAGCCCGAAGCCCTCACCCGCCAGCGTTTCGCGCACGGCGTCCGCGCCGCGCTTGTCCAGCTTGTCCAGCTCGCGCAGCACCAGCAGCTGCGCCTCGCCCTCGATGCCGAGGCCTTCGAAGTAACCCCGCAGCAACTTGCGGTGGTTGAACTGGATGGTGAACTCGCCGATCGCCAGTCGCTCGAACACCGCTGCGATCACCGCCGGGATCTCAGCGTCGAAGCGCGGCGACAGGCTGTCCTTGCCGATCACGTCGATGTCGCACTGGTAGAACTCGCGAAAGCGCCCGCGCTGAGCGCGCTCGCCGCGGTACACCCGCTGCATCTGGTAGCGCCGGAACGGGAACGCGAGG
>Ga0209941_1001677_pt1 | contig 14378 bp, 16 predicted proteins | sample ThiBiot_300_plan_FD_183945 | JGI IMG/M metagenome (GOLD analysis project Ga0209941, IMG submission 183945) | Wastewater bioreactor microbial communities from Cape Town, South Africa - Thiocy_solids_1 (SPAdes) | ecosystem: Engineered > Bioremediation > Thiocyanate > Unclassified | place: South... | reverse complement strand
CCCGCCCCTCTCGCCACGGCCACAGCCTGCCCGGGCCGTGGCGAGAGGGGCGGGTCCCTAACCGGGCGACAGCTTGCGGGGCCACGGCCTCCCCGGGCGACAGCTTGAGGGTCCCCGTCCCTTCCGGTACGGCACCGGGATGGCCTGCCGGCCGCTCGGCCAATAGTCTTCACGGATCGATGGCTAGTACGGGGCAAACGGACGTGCGGGCGGCCGTGTCCGACCTTCTCTTCGAGGGGCGGGTGCTGCGGCGCGCGGGGATCGTCGGGCCGATGCGTCCGGACAAGGCGCTGCGGGTCGGCTCCACCTTCCTGCGCTGGGGTGCGTCGCCCGCGACCGGGGTCACCGTGGCCGCGATCGAGCATCCGCACGAGATCGCGATCCTCGACGAACGCGGCTCGCTGACCTGGCGCCGCCTGCACGAGCGCTCCAACGCGCTCGCCCACTCCTTCGAAGCGCTCGGCATCGGCGCCGGCGACGGGATCGGCGTGATGGCGCGCAACCACCGCGGCTTCCTCGAGGCGACCCTCGCGGCGGCCAAGCTCGGCGCCTCGGCGCTCTACCTCAACACGATGTTCGCCGGCCCGCAGCTGGTCGAGGTGATGAAGCGGGAGGGGCCGAAGGCGCTCGTCTACGACGAGGAGTTCGGCGACCTGCTGGCCGGGGTCGAGCCGAGCGTCAAGCGGATCATCGCCTGGCACGACGGCGCGCCGCCCGCGGAGGCGACGACGGTCGAGCAGCTGATCGCCGCCGGCGACCCGTCCGACCTCGCGCCGCCGCCAGGCAAGGCTCGCTTCGTGATCCTCACCTCGGGCACCACCGGGACGCCGAAGGGCGCCCAGCGGACCAGCCCCGACGGGCTGATGACGCTCGCCTCGCTGCTCGACATGATCCCCTACCGGCGCGGCTCGACGATGATGATCGCGGCACCGCTGTTCCACTCCTGGGGCTTCCTGCACTTCGTCATCTCGCTGCCGACCACCTCGACGATGGTGCTGCGGCGCCGCTTCGACCCGGAGGGGACCCTGGCGGCGATCGAACGCACCCGCGCCGACGTGCTCGCGGTGGTGCCGGTGATGATCCAGCGGATCCTCGGCCTGCCCGAGGAGACGTTGGGGCGCTACAAGCTGCCGTCGCTGAAGATCGCGGCGCTGTCGGGCTCGGCGCTGCCGGGCGAGCTGGCGACCCTGTGGATGGACCGCTTCGGCGACAACATCTACAACCTCTACGGCTCGACCGAGGTCTCCTTCGCCACGATCGCCACGCCCGCCGACCTGCGCGCCGCGCCGGGGACCGCCGGGCGGCCGCCGCGCGGCACCACCGTCCGCCTCTTCGACGAGGACGGCAAGGACGTCGCGCCCGGCGAGGTGGGGCGGATCTTCGTCGGCAACGACATGAAGATGGAGGGCTACACCGGCGGCGGCAACAAAGAGGCGATCGAGGGCCTGCTCTCCAGCGGCGACGTCGGCCACTTCGACCCCGACGGGCGCCTCTTCGTCGACGGCCGCGACGACGAGATGATCGTCTCCGGCGGCGAGAACGTCTTTCCGCGCGAGGTCGAGGACCTGCTCGCCGACCTCGATGGGATCGCCGAGGTGGCGATCATCGGCGTCGCGGACGAGAAGTTCGGCCAGCGGCTGAAGGCCTTCGTGGTGCTGGAGGAGGGCGCGTCGGTGACCGAGGCCGAGCTCGGCGCCCACGTCAAGGCCAACCTGGCCTCCTACAAGACGCCGCGCGAGGTCGAGTTCTTGGACGAGCTGCCGCGCAACGCGACCGGCAAGGTGCTGAAGCGGGAGCTGAAGGCTCGCGAGACGAGCAGCCGGGACGCCCAGTAGGCTTCCACCGCATGACTGAGCCTGCGAGGCAGCTGAAGGCGGTTCGGGAGGCGAACCGCGACATGCACGCCGTCGCGCAGCAGGCGCTGGAGTGGGTGAAGGTCTCCGAGGAGCGCGTCGCCGCGGCCGAGAGCAGCGCCGACAAGGTCCGCGCCGAGCTCAAGGAGCGGGCGATGAAGACGCTGCGCGAGATAAGCGCGCAGGCGCGCCGGCAGATCGAAGCCGCCAAAGAGGCACAGGCGGCCGCCGAGTCGAAGCTGGCCGCCGCCGAGGCGGGGCGCGACCGCGCCGAGAACTCTTTCGAGGAACTGCGCCGCACCTCCCAGGCGGAGCGCGAGCGGACGCTCGCCAAGGCCTCCGAAGCGGGGGCCGACGCCGACGCCAAGGTCGAAGCCGCCGAGTCGCGGGCGAAACGTGAAATCGAGGAGGCTGAGCGCGAGGTCGAGGAGGCGAAGGTCTCCGTGCGCACCGAGATCGACCGTCGGGTCGAGGAGGCGCGCCGGCGGATCCAGGCCGACGCCGACAAGCGCGTCGCCGAAGCCGAGCAGCGCGCCGCCGAATCGGAGGCCGCCGCGGAAGCTGCCCACGACACCGCGATCGAGCTCGAGAAGGAGATCGAGAAGCGGGTCATGGAGGGGACCGAGGAGGTCCGCCGGGAAGCCGAAGAGAGCGTCCGCAAGCTGGTCGAGAAGGTGGAGCGCGAAGCCGAAGGCTCCGCCCGCGCCCGCGCCGAGGCGCAGCTGGAGGCGGAGTCCGAGCGGATCAAGCAGCAGGCCCAGCGCCGCGAGGAGCGCGCCCGGGCGGCGACCGAGGAAGACATCCGCGCCAGCGTCAGCAAGGCGCGGCGCGAGGTGCAGGCGGCCGCCGAGGACGACGGCCCCACCTGGCTGCGGGGCAGCGCCCAGAAACCGCAGTCGCCCGCCGGCTACCGCACCTACTAGCACCGGCGGCCCCCGGCCGGTTAACCTCGCTGATCCATGCGGGAGGTGCGGATCAGGGACACGCTGAGCGGGGCGGTGCAGACGCTCGACGCCGATCATGAGGTCGGCATCTACGCCTGCGGCCCGACCGTCTACAGCCGCATCCACATCGGCAACGCGCGGCCCTTCGTCGTCTTCTCGCTGTTCGCCCGCTTCCTGCGCTCGGAGGGCTACAAGACCCGCCTCGTCATCAACGTCACCGACATCAACGACAAGATCTACACCGCGGCGGCGCGGGCGGGGGAGGGGTCGGCGCAATTCGCCGCGCGGATGACCGCCGCCTACGTCGAGGACACCGACCGCCTCGGCCTCGGCCGGCCCGATGCCGAGCCGAAGGCGACCGAGACCGTCGACGGGATCGTCGAGCTGATCGCCCACCTGATCGAGGGCGGCCACGCCTACGAGTCCGGCGGCGACGTCTACTTCCGCGTCCGCAGCTTCTCCGGCTACGGCAAGCTCTCCAACCGCCGGCCCGAGGACATGGACCAGGGCGAGGAGTCGGGCTCGGCGAGCCTCAAGGAGGAGCGCCTCGACTTCGCCCTCTGGAAATCGACCAAGGAGGGCGAGGACACCTCCTGGGAGTCGCCCTGGGGCGCCGGGCGGCCCGCCTGGCACATCGAGTGCTCGGTGATGGCCGAGCGGGAGCTGGGCGCCTCCTTCGCCGTCCACGGCGGCGGCTCCGACCTGGTCTTCCCCCACCACGAGAACGAGATCGCGCAGTCCGAGGCGGCCGGGCGGCCCTTCGCCCACGTCTGGATGCACAACGGGATGGTCGACTCGGCCGGCGAGAAGATGTCGAAATCGGAGGGGAACATCTTCCAGTTGAGCGAGGCGCTCGACCGTTATGGCCGCGAGGCGGTGGTCGCGTACCTGATCTCCGGGCACTATCGGCAGCCGCTGGCTTTCGGGAAGCTGCCGATGGAGGAAGCGGTGGCAAGGGTCGAGCGGCTCAGGAATTTCTTCCGCGAGCACCCGGTCGGATACACCGCGTGGATCGAGGGGGGAGTGACTCTCTCGCCGACCGCGGATCCGGTGTCCGCGACCGGTGGTCCCGCCGGAGAGCGCGTTGCCGGGTTTCTCGACGCGTTGGCCGACGACTTCAACACTCCGCGCGCAATGGCTGAAGTGTTCGAGCTGGTCAGCGAAGCGAATCGCACCGACATACCCAATGCCCCCGCCGCCATCCTTCACATGCTCGGCCTCGTCGGCTTGGCGTCCTTGGCAGCGGGTGATGAAAACGCCGACGCCGCGGCCGAGCGGATGATGCTCGAACGCCAGGACGCTCGCGCCGCCAAGGACTTCGCTCGGGCTGACGAGATCCGCGACGAGCTGGCCTCGATGGGCTACGAGGTCCGTGACTCCGCCGATGGTCCGCGCCTCGTGCCGAAGTCCTGATGGCCGGGCAGATCATCTACGGGGTCCAGCCGGTCCACGAGGCGGAGCGGGGGAGGCGGCGCGTCCACAAGGTGTGGCGGGCGCCGGAGATCTCGCCGGTGGAGCTGGAGCGGCTCTGCGGGTCGCCGGACCACCAGGGCGTCGTCGCCGAGGTCGATCCGTATCCGTACGGCGACGCCGAAGGGATGCTGCGCAAGCCCGACGCGCTGATCGTCGCCCTCGACCAGGTGCAGGACCCGCGCAACCTCGGGGCGGTGTGCCGATCGGCCGAGTCGGCGGGGGCGGCCGGGGTGGTGATCCCGGAGCGGCGGGCGGCGATGGTGACGCCGGTCGCCTGCAAGACCTCGGCGGGCGCGGTCGAGCACCTCGAGATCGCCCACGTCAGGAACCTCGCCGACTGGCTGGCGGCGGCGAAGGACGCCGGCTTCTGGATCTGGGGCGCCGATGCGGACGGGCCGGCGCCGCCCTGGGGCGTCGATCTCACCGGCCCCACGGTGCTGGTCCTCGGCGGAGAGGGGAAAGGACTTCGTCCCCGGGTCGCGTCGAGTTGCGACGGCCTCGTCGCCCTGCCGACCCTGGGTCAAGTCGAGTCCCTGAACGTGTCGGCAGCGGCGACCGCACTCCTCTTCGAGTCCGTCCGCCAACGCTCCTGACCCTCCCCGGTCGAGTTCGCACTTCTCCGCGCATAGCGCGGATTTCTGCGAACTCAACGGGGTGCGGGGCGAGGGCAAATGCAACGGCGGTTGCAAAAAGTCCCAATTTGGGGTTGACAGAACTCCGCGCTGGCGTAAACTGCCGCTTCAATAAAGGGTGAACCTCGACTTGAGGGCTTGAGTCGAGGAGATGCCTTCCGGATAAGTAGGGCGCCTCGGGGGAGGTAAGTGGCGCCACGACCCTTCAGCAAGGAGAAGGATCTGTGGCACTATCTACGCCTAAGCAGCATTTTCGGCCGACCATGGCGGGCCGCGGCAACGCTATGGCAGCACGATCTAACCCTCAAGTTGAGCTTGATGATCATTACCTCGTCGCCCTCGCCAAGGATGGCAGGACCGATGCCTACGACGCGATCGTCCGGCGGTACCGCGGTTTCGTCCGCCTGAAGGCCTCTTCGTACTTCCTCCTCGGGGGAGAGTCCGACGATCTGATCCAGGAGGGCCTGCTCGGCCTCTACAAGGCGATCCGTGACTACCGCACCGACCGCGAGTCGAGCTTCCGCAACTTCGCCGAGCTCTGCATCACCCGCCAGATCATCACCGCCGTGAAGACCGCGACCCGCAACAAGCACACGCCGCTGAACCAGTACGTCTCGTTCAGCCAGACCCCCGCCGCCAGCGGCGACTCGGAAACGACCCTCGACGAGATCCTGCCGGGGCCGAGCGTCCACGACCCGGTCAACCAGGTGATCGCGACCGAAGAGCTGGAGAGCCTCGTCTCCTGCCTCTCGGGCGTCTCCGGGGTGCTGTCGGACCTGGAGAGCCGGGTGCTGTCGCTCTATCTCGACGGCCACTCCTACGAGCAGATCGCCGAGCGGCTCGAATGCGACACGAAGACCGTCGACAACGCCCTGCAGCGGGTGAAGCGCAAGGTCGGCGCCCACCTTGCCTCGCGGGAGGTCGCGGTCTAGGCGCGCTTAGTCGCGCCGCTCCAGGTCCGCCAGCACGTAGTCGAGCAGCTCGCGCCCGTGGTCCGAGGCGACGGCAACGTCGTCGGCCTTGACTCGGACCCGGTGCAGCGACTGCATCCGCAGCACGTCGCCGTCGGCCTTGGGGTTGGGGAAGATCCCCGAGTAGGAGACGCCCAGCCGCTCCAGGTGGTCGGCGACGAGGGCGGTCGCCGGGGTCGCCAGCGGCAGGTCGATGTAGATCGCGTCGAGGCCCGCGTCGTCGAAGAGGCGGCGGCGCTCGGCGCCGATCACGTCCTCGAGGTCGGCCCCCGGATCGGTCACCGTGAGCAGCGCCAGGTTGTGGTCGGCGTCGACCTCGGTGTGCATCTCGGTGCGCTCCGCCAGCTCGCATTCGGCGGGCGGCTGGGCGAGCGTGCCGCGCAGCTCGCAGAGGGCGAGGGTCTGGCCGACGATCTCGTGGTGGCGCTCGGGCGCGTAGACGCGGCGCTCGTGGCCATCGTTCAGCTTCGTGTAGAAGAGTGCCGCCGAGTTGCGCCGCCGCGCCGCCCCCGCCGCCGCGTCGTTCTCGACCGTCGCCGGGATCCAGCCGAGCAGGAAGCCGGTCTCGTGCGCACCGAGCTCGATGTTTGCCTTCTGGCTGTAGGGATGGGCGGCGGTCGCCTCGCTGTACATGCCCGCGAGACCGCGCCCCTGTCCCCAGTCCATCAGCACCCGCTTGGTCCGGGTGAACAGATGGTGCCCTCGCGCCGCCTCCAGCGTCACCGCCTGTCCGGAGTGGGCGACCGCGTCGCCCGCCGCCGCCAGGCTCATCCCCTCGTGGCAGAGCAATTCGCCCGCCTCGGTCTCCGCGACACACGACACGTAGCGCCCATCCGCGAGCCGGGCGCAGACCTCCGTCGGGTCGTAGACCCACCGGACGTCGTACGTCGTCCCGTAAGCTGCTTCTATCGCCTCGGTCAGGACGCCACCCTCATCCGGGGCGAGAAATCGGAACGTGACATCCATCTAGCCCCATCATCGGCCCTGCGCCCGCCTAGCTCAACCTGGGAGAGCACCTGATTTGTAATCAGGAGGTTGCCGGTTCGATCCCGGCGGCGGGCTCTTAAATCCGCCTACGAGCCGAATCCGGGCGGTTCAGGCTTCCAGCTGAACCGCGACCTCGTATTTGTCGACGCCGACCCGCTGGCCCATGCCCTCGCCGGGTGGGGTCATCGACTCGAGCGTCTCGTCTCCTTCTCGGTAGTCCTCCTCGTTCTCGAACAGGCTGATCGCGATCGCCCGGCCGCCCTCCTTGTCGTGAAGGAGCAGCAACCCTTTGGCCGGGACGCCGTCCGGCGGTCCGCCCGCGGCCTCCGCCTGCTGTCGGATCTCAGCGGCGGTCGCCTCGAGCGTCTGCGCGTCGGCGCCTTCCCAGCGTGCGACTCTGGCCAACATCTGGTTCCCCTTTCACTGGTTGGCGAGACCCTTCGAACCTAACTCGCCGCGGGTCGAGACGGCGCAAAATTTAGGAACGCCGGGAGCCTGCCCGTCGGGGCTATTCCTCGGTGTCGGGGATGTCTTCGAACAGGGATCGCAGCCCGGCCTGAACCTGGTCGGGTGGGCCTTCGGTGAGTTCGGGGAGTTCCTGGACCAATTCATGGACCTGCTGCATGTCCTTCGGCGTCCTGGGAAGCCGCGTGCGCTGGAGGAAGCCCCGCATGTAGACATCGGCGCCGATCCGGCCGCGCTGGAAGTCGAAGAGCAGCGGGCCTCCGGGCGAGCCCGGCGGGCCGGAGCTGCCGCTCGCCAGGTAGTTCAAGGGGTCGGGGTCGAGCGGCCAGAGCCGCGCGTACTTCACCTGGAACTGGTCGCTGTCCGCCGAGGGCACCGTGCCCGCGACGATCCCGATCTGGATGAGCCCCTGGCTCATCAGGTAGGCGGACCATTTCTGGTTCCGGTAGTTGGCCCAGCCGAAGCCGGCGAAGAAGAGCTTGTCGATCGCCTCGAACGGCGTGGTCCAATTCCTGGTCCCGTCGGACTTGCCGAGGCAGAAGCCGTAGGGGGAGGTGAAGCTCGAGATCGGCAGGCTGAGGCAGGGCTTGGTCGAGTCGACGTGCAGCTGGATCGCGCAGTACTGCTGCGAGGTGTTGGGACAGTCGGGGTACGTCGGCTTCGAGCCCGGCACGGACAGGGTCAGGTTGTTGTTGCTGGTGTCGCAGGTCATGTTGTCGAAGGCCGGATTGAGCGGCGCGTCCTTCCCGCAGACGGGGTAGAAGCCGGTCCCGAGGCCGGTGTTCTGCCCGAACCAGAACGAGCCGCGCGAGACCAGCTTGCCGTCCTTGTAGGCCTCGACGATCCACACGTTCCGCGAGGCGACCGGCGCCTGGCACGAGGTGGCGAAGCCCCCCTTGGCGACCATGTGGACGTGCAGCACTTCGCCGTGGTACTTGGGGGCGAAGCCGGTCGAGGTCTCGTCCTTGGTGCAGTAGGAGTACTTCTGGCTGGGCCTGTAGTGATTGGACGCCGAGTCGACGTAGACGCGGAGCCCGGCGCACGCCGTCGGCCCCGAGCCGGGGCAGAGGTTGAAGGTCACCGCGACCGATTGATCGCTGTCCCCGACCGCCGCCGCCCCGGCCGGAAGCAGGCACCAGAGCGCGGCCAGCACCCCGACGCCAAACACCACCCCCCGCAATCGAGCCCTCATCGGCGCCATTCTGCCGCGTGGCGGGGACGTTGACCGGGGCTAGGCGAACGTTCGATTACTTCCGCTCAGTGACCCGGGGCGCTGATTTACGCCAGCGCGGACTCGAGCACCTTGACTGCTTCGAGCCAGGGGAGGACGCCGGGCTGGCCGGCGCGTTCCAGGCGGCGATGGGCGAACTGGACGCCGGCGACGCTCAGCCACCAGTCGAGCTTGGTCTGGTCGGGTGACCCGTCGACCTCCGCGAGATAGCCCCTCAGGAACGCGTCGGCCCGCGCGGCGTGGTCGCGCGCGACGAAGCCCTCGGGACCTGAGCCGAGAAGGGCGATGAAGGTCGCCCGGCCGAGGTCGAGGCCGCGGGGCGCGACGAGGGCGTCCTCCCAGTCGATGAGCGTTCCGTCGGCTCCGTCGTCGAGGAAGTTTCCGGGCCCGGGATCGCCGTGGGTCATGACAAGTGAAGAGGCGGGGTAGGACGGAGGGACCGGGGGCAGGCCGGCGCCGAGGTCCCGTCCCAGCGCCCGACCCAGATCCTCGACGCGACGTTCGTGGAGGGCGAGGAAGTCGTCGTGGTCGAGTGTGGTCAGCTCGCTGCCCTGCCAGGGGATTCGGGAGAGGCGGGCGAGCGCGCGTCCCAGACCTTCCCAGTCCGGCAATGAGCTCGCGGGCTCGCCAGCCACCCGGTCGATCACGAGACAGGCGGCGCCGGAATATTCGCCGGCGGGGCTCAGTGTGCCGGCCGCGTGAAGTCGTGGTGACGGGCCGTCGTGGCGGGTCAGCCACTCCAGGGCTCGGCGCTCCGGCTCCAAGGCGCCCGGGATCAGCTCGATCTTTACCGCGACCTCCCGGCCGGAGGACTCCTCGACGCCGAAGACGACGCGGTGGCGGTGCCTTGGAGGGGCCGGCTGAGCTCGCCGATCGTCGTCCCGTCGGTCAGGCGAAGCGCCATTCCGCGGATTCTCCCTCAGTAGGGTCAGGCGCCTGATGGGCAGCGATCGATCGACCACCGAAGCGAGCGGGTTCGAGCAGCACCGCTATGTGCCGCCGCCCGACTCGGTCGAGATCGTCCTCGTCCGCCACGGTGCCTCCGAAGCGGCGCTGCCGGGGAAGAGCTTCCCGCTGATCGACGGGCAAGGGGACCCGGCGCTGTCGGAGGTCGGTCGGGATCAGGCGCGGTCGGTCGCGCGCGAGCTGGCCGACGAGCGCTTCTCCGGCATCTTTGTCTCCAACCTGCGACGGACCCACGAAACCGCCCGGCCGCTGGCCGAGAAGCTCGACCTCGAGCCCACGGTGCTGCCGGACCTGCGCGAGGTCTTCCTCGGTGAGCTCGAGGGCGGCGAGTACCGGATCAAGGTGGCCGAAGGCGATCCCCTCGTCGCCGAGATCGCCGCGCGGGAACGCTGGAATGTGATCCCTGGCGCCGAGTCACCGGAGGAGTTCGGGGGACGGCTCCGCACCGCGATCGAGACGATCGCGAGCTCGGTTCCCGCCGGCACCGTCGCCGTTGCCTTCGCCCATGGCGCCGTGATCGGCGAGCTCTGCGCGATGGCCACCGACAGCCGCCCCTTCGCCTTCATCCACGCCGACAACGGCTCGATCTCCCGCCTGGTCGTCCACGAGGGCGGCCGCTGGCTGCTCCGCAGCTTCAACGAGGTCCGCCACCTAGACACGCCGACCGGCCCGGTCGGCTGACCTTCGTCCTATCGACGCGCTCCGCGAAGGTGCGTCTTGAAGTAGTACGGCGCTGGGTTGTCCTCACAGGCGATCCCGTCATGGTCCGCGTCGAGGCGGTCGGGGTCGTAGCGGGGCCCGCCGTGCTTCAGGTAGAAGATCTGGGCCGCCTTCTGGCTGTGGAAGTCCGCGCAGTCCAGGTCCCGATGCTGTGCGGATGCAGTGGCGGGCAGGAGGATGACGACGAACACGATCAGGGCGGCCCCTGCGGCCGCGGCGATGATCTTGCGGGTGGACTTGAACACTTGAGGCGCCCCCTTGGGTCGAATGGCCGAGGGAGCCTAGGTGCCACAAAACTGTGCCGGTACCGAACAAGGGTCCAAACAGGACCGGCAGTACCGACTAATCGTCGTCTTCGATCGACACGATGTGGTGGGCGTTGAGGAAGACCATCGTGTCCTCGCCCGCCAGCTTCAGGTCGACGATCGGGATCGCGCGGCCGCCGACGCGGACGATTTCTTCGTCGGCTTTGCGGGCGCTGACCTCGACCTCGAACTTGCGTTTGTCGCTGGTACGGATGATCGCCATGGGAGTTCGGTGCCCAGGAGGGGGCTGGGTCGAACCGGGGCTCGGGTACCTCGCGTGGATGAAAGTGCTGATCGTCAACTGCACGCTGAAAGCGAGTCCCGACACCTCGAACGCCGAGGCGCTGGCCAAGGTGGTCTTCGACAAGCTGCGCGAGGAGGGGGTCGAGGTGGCCGAGGTACGCGCGGTCGACGAGAACATCCTGCCCGGGTCGAATCCGACATGGGCGAGGGGGACGAGTGGCCTCCGATCTGCGAGGCGATCGTCGGGTCGGAGATCCTCGTGATCGCGACGTCGACCTGGCTGGCGCGGCCCTCGAGCGTCGCCCAGCGGGGTGCTGGAGGGGACGACGCCGGACACGACTGGTCGCGGGCCACCGGAGCGACCGCGGGGCGGGGCTAGTCGCAGGGGGTCGGCAGCTTCGTCGGCTCGGTCGGCACGTAGTCGGCCTGCTTGGGGAGGTGGGCCATGACCTTGGTGTAGTAGCGCGCTCCGTTGCAGGCCTTCGGCGCGGAGGCGGTGACGCTGCCGGAGAAGGTGTCGACGAGGCCGTTGGCCGGACGCTCGACGAGCGTGCCGAGGGCGGTCGCCTTCGCTTCGCCCCAGTCGTGCCACTCGAGCTTGGTGGCGGTGAGGTCGCCGTCGCCGCCGAAGCCGTAGCTGGCGGGCTTGACGAAGTTGCGGCCGGTGACGTCGGGGAGGTAGGTCTTCCCCGACCCCTGCTGCGCCTGGCGCGTCACGGTCTTCTCAGGGGCCGTGCTGCTCCCGCCGCCGCCGCAGGAGGCGAGGACGACGGCGAGCGCGAGCGCCGCGACCAGCGCGGAAAGCAACCGCCCCGGCATCAGAGCTTGAGGAGGCGCGCCTTCTCGGCGGCGAACTCCGCGTCGCTCAGCACTCCTTTTTCGTGCAGGGTCGCCAGTCGTTCGAGGCTCGACAGGCGGGCGTCTTCCTCCTGCATCACTTCGGCCCGCGAGGGGGGCGGAGGCGCGGCGTCGGCGCGGCCACGGCCGGCGCGCCCACTCGGGCGGCGCACGTCCGGGATCCCCATCCCGCTCGGCCGTTTCACGTCAGGTCGTTTGACGTCGGGCAGTTTGATTTTGGACGCGCGCTCGTGGAGTTTCGCGTCGGTGACCGCCTTGTCGATGGCTTTGCGGGTCGGCGCCAACACCTCGCCGAAGGTGACCCCGGGGAATTCCTCCGCGGTCTGGCGGCTCAGCTCGCGCAGGCCGAAGGCGGCCATGATCCCGATCACCACCACGGTGAGGAAGGTCCGCAGCCCGACCCCCGAGGCACTCAGCAGGTAGATGCCGAGGAGCACCACGAGGCCGCCGTAGCAGTAGGGCAGATAACGGTTGAGCGCCGGCGCGATCACCCGCCGCGTGCCCCGCGCCGCGCCGGTCGGCGAGGAGAGCCAGCCCGCCGCCGCGAAGAACACGCCGACGATGATGATCGTGGTCGCGATCGAGACCATCAGCGAGGTGCCGATCGACCAGGCCGCTTCGGCCGCGGGCTTGACGTTCTGCTGCTTCACCAGCTGGTCGACGACGACGCCGCCCGCGACGTGGCGCAGCACCACCACCAGCAGCCCGGCGACCATCAGCGCGACGCCGCTGAAGAGCACGGTGACCCAGCGGCCGCCCTGGGTCAGGTAGATCGCCAGGCCGAAGACGAGGAAGGTGAGGATCGAGAGCAGCAGCGCCAGGCCCTTGATCGCGATCACGATGTCCTGCGCCGTTTTCAGCTGGTCGGACTTGAGGATCGTGATCTGGCCCGCTTCCGGCGGCAGCTTTTCCGCCAGGTCCTTGGCCAGGCCGATCTGCCCGGCGAGGTTCGTGAGCATGCTGCCGAGGTTCAGCTTCACTTCCCCGTTCGCCGTGCTCACCGCTTCTTTCTTGTTTTCCAGCACCGCCATGAGCTGTTCGTGGGCGGTCCGGTTGGCGGTTTCCCAGAGCGTCTGCGCGGTGCCGGTTTCCAGCACTTTTTCGGCGCCCGTCCCGGCCACCTGGCGCAGCCCGCCGGCCGCCGGCCCGGCCAGTTCCTTGGTGTCGCCGGGCAGGATTTCTTCGAGTTCCTTTTCGACGTTGACGTTTTCGTAGAGCTGTTCGACGAGGTAATCGCCGACCGCCGTGCGGATCGTCGGGTTGCGGATCAGCCGGCCGGAGGTTTCGACCCACTCGCCGGTGTCGAGGGCCTGGCGCTCGACCCAGATCGCGAAGACGCTGAGGAAGGCGAGCAGCGCGCCGAGCGCGAGGAGGGCTTTGACGGTCCTCCGTCGCCAGGGCTTCATGGGGCGGATGGTATACGTGACCCATGATGAAGCTGGAGGGCATCCACCACATCACCGCGATCACCGAGAACGCCCAGCGCAACGTCGACTTCTACGCGGGCGTGATGGGGCTGCGGCTGGTCAAGAAAACCGTCAACCAGGACAACCCGACCGTCTACCACCTCTTCTTCGCCGACGAGGAGGGCGACCCCGGCGCCGACCTGACCTTCTTCGAGTACCCCGGCGCGGCGCGCGGCCGGGCGGGGGCGGGGATGGTGCACCGGATCGTCTGGCGCGTCGGCGGGCCGGAGGCGCTCGACTTCTGGGAGGGACGGCTCGGGGCGCTGGGGATCGACACGCGGCGCGAAGGCGGGGGCCTGCACTTCGCCGACCCCGAGGGGCTCGACCACGAGCTCCTCGCCGCCGACGTCCCCGACGCGCCGCTGATCGCCGACCACCCGGAGATCCCGCGCGAGCTGGCCTTGCAGGGCTTCCACGCGGTGCGCGCCTACGCGACGGCGCCCGAGGCGAGCTCACGCCTGCTGGAGGCGCTCGAGTTCGAGCCGACCGACGCCGGCTGGGAGGCGCGCGGGGCCGATCGCGGCGGCCTCTACATATTCGACCCGCCGCCGGAGGAGCGCGGCGTCCAGGGCGCGGGCTCGGTCCACCACGTCGCCTGGGCCTCGACCCCCGAGGAGCACATGGACTGGCGCGAGAAGGCGATCTCGGCGGGCGCCCGGCCGACCCCGGAGATCCCGGCTTCACCGTCGACGAGCCGCTCGAGCACCTGGGCGAGAAGCTCTCGCTGCCGCCCGCCTTCGAGCACCTCCGCGACGAGGTCGAGCCGAACCTGCGCCCGGTCGTCAACCCCCGCGCGCCGCTGACGTAACCCCGCGCCCGTCCCCGTGTAGCCGACAGCGTGATCTCCGAGGAGCGCCTCGCGGCGCTGCACGCCTATACCCGCAAGCACAGCGTCAACTGGCCGCTCTACGTGGTCATCCGGCTGCTCTTCGTCCCCTTCTTCCTTGCCTACTTCCGGCTCTCCCGGACCGGCCGCAAATACGCCCGCAGCGTCGAGGGCGGGCTGATCGTCGCCGCCAACCACCGCAGCTTCCTCGACCCCTTCGTGGTCGGCGCCTGCCTGCCGTTCAAACGGCCGATGAACTACGTCGCCAAGGTCGAGCTCTTCCAGAAGCCGCTGCAGGCCTGGTTCCTCTCGCGGCTCGGCGCCTTCCCGATCCGCCGCGGGGAATCCGACGCGGAGTCGATGGAGACGGCGCGGATGGTGGTCGAACGGGGCGGGACGCTCTGCATCTTCCCCGAGGGCACGCGGATCGGGAAGGCG
>Ga0209941_1001670_pt1 | contig 14444 bp, 10 predicted proteins | sample ThiBiot_300_plan_FD_183945 | JGI IMG/M metagenome (GOLD analysis project Ga0209941, IMG submission 183945) | Wastewater bioreactor microbial communities from Cape Town, South Africa - Thiocy_solids_1 (SPAdes) | ecosystem: Engineered > Bioremediation > Thiocyanate > Unclassified | place: South... | reverse complement strand
TGAGCGAGCCCATGACCACGGCCGCCCCGCCTCTCTGACGGCGCAGCAGTTCGGCGATGGCGTAGACCTGCTCGGTCGAGAAGGCGACGACGGCGCTGCGGCGCGGCAGGCGGGTCAGCTTCTTCGATCCGGCGTAGCTCAGCGTCGACAGCCGGTCGCGGGTGACGATCTCCGCGTCCGGAACCAGCGACCGCATCAGCGGCGCCGTCGTCCCGGCGCCCAGGAACATGGTCTCGAACCGGCCGCGCGCGTGCAGCAGCCGCTGGGTGAAGACGTGGCCGCGCTCGGGATCGGCGACCAGCTGAATCTCGTCCACCGCCAGGAAGTCGGCCGACCGCTCCAGCGGCATGGCCTCGACCGTGCAAACGAAATAGGCGGGGCGCGGCGGGACGATCTTCTCCTCGCCGGTGATCAGGGCGACCGAGGCCGCCCCGCGCCGCTTGACGATCCGCTCATAGATCTCGCGCGCCAGCAGACGCAGCGGCAGGCCGATCATGCCCGAGGCGTGACCCAGCATCCGTTCGACCGCTAGATGGGTCTTGCCGGTGTTGGTGGGCCCCAGGATCGCCGTGACGCGCGAAGGAGCCATGCCTGCGGAACGGTCGCTCATGACCAGCCCAAGGTGGCGAACCCCGCCCGTTTTCACAAGCGCCGCGGCGATCAGGATGCAGGTGAAGGCGAAAGGGTAAGCGGAACCTTACCCGCCTCTGGAACACGGGCGAAACGAATCATGACCGAATCAGCGACACCCGTCGATTCAGGCTTTGTTCCATACCGGCTATAGTAGCTTAACGAGCGTTAACCACAAGGCGGGCGGTTCCTGCATCGTGCCGGATATGCAGAATTGCGCCGGGGTCTTCCCTGCAAGGAAAACCTCCTTTAGGCAGACCAACGTGGCCCCGTAGCTCAGCTGCATAGAGCAAGGCTTTCCTAAAGCCGAGGTCGGAGGTTGGAGTCCTCCCGGGGTCGCCATTCTTGTGTCGAGACAAGCCAAGGCTTGCTTAAAACAAGCTAAGACTTGCGCAGGTCGCTTGCGGCCCCTCTGGGCAGACGGCAGCCGCTTATGACTCTGTCTCGGACCTTCGGAAGTTCCGCTTTCCGACTCGCAGGCTGGAGGTTGGGCCTTCCATTCCCGCTCACCCTTTGTCCCCAGGACAAAACGCGTTCGTTTCGCCAACAGAGCATTAAGGCATATCGTTCCGGCGTAAGAATTCTGGATTTATTGTACAACAATTTGACCACAAAGTCCGACAAGTGTCTTGCTCATTCGTGCATCTGACCATAGGAATGGCAGGCACAGCATGGCGAACTCGAAGAGTGATTGCTCCGTGGAGGCTAGGTTTTTGGAAGCACCGGGAAAAACAGCAGCCGCGGCCGACACAGGTCCGGCGGCGGTGTCGACTGCTGAAGAGCTTGCGCAGATTTTGCGGACCCGGATCCAGAAAAGCGAACTGGCGCCCGGCGAATGGCTGCGTGAGGTCAAGCTGTGCAATGAGTTTGGGGTCGGGCGCTCCATCGTGCGTCGGGCGCTGCGTGCGCTGGCCGATGACGGCTTGATCGAAATCGAGGAAAACCGCGGCGCCTGCGTGTCGGCCACGACGGTTGAAGAGGTGTTTGATCTCTACGAGGTGCGGGCGGCGCTTTACGGCCTGGCGGCGCGTTTCGCCTGTCTGCGCGGTTCCGACGCCGTGATCCGCCGCATCCTTGAAAAGATCGACATTCTGCTGGCTCAGGCGGCGGAAATCGCGCCGGCCGAACAGATCATAGAGACCAGCGAGACCATCTTCAGCCAGATGGCCGACTGCGCCAGCGCCGACACCCAGCGCATGATCGAGGCGGTGCGGCGCAAGACGCGTTTTCACTTCTCCTATGTGGCCCTGGCGATCAACGCCCAGGGGCCGGGACCGTTTGAATACTGGCGTAAGGTGCGCGAGGGGCTGGAGGCGCGCGACGCCGAAAAGGCCAGCCAGGGCGCGCGCGACATCCTCTACTACATGCAGGGCGAGGTCGCCCGCATCATGCTGGCGCGCGGGCCGCGTCTGAGAACCGAGCCGTCGGCCGCGCAACCGCCGACGTCGAAGAGGACTCCGACCAAGAAAAGAGGAGGGGGGTGATGCCGCGCATGATCTCGCGCCTGGCCGGGACGGGCATGGCCGCCGCGGCGCTCTTGTTCTCGACGGGTTGCGCGGCGGGCGTCGCGCAGGCGGCGCCGACCGTGGCGGACGAGGGGCAGACGCAGGCGCTGCTGGCCTATCTGCGGTCCCAGAATACGACCGGCTTCCTGGTCATCGAGGACGGCCGCACCCTCATCGATCAGGCGTGGAGCCCGCCGATCGGCGACCGGATGTTCTCGGCCTTTCTCTATGGGCATACCCCCGATGGGATCCTGCTGGAGGATGTGGCGTCCCAGCAGAAGAGCTTCATCGCCGTTCTGGCGGCGGTCGCGGTCGACAAGGGGCTGCTGGACGTCGATCAGCCGGTCAGCCGCTATCTGGGCGCGGGCTGGTCCAAGGCCGAGCCCGAGCAGGAAGGGCGCATCACGGTCCTGAATCTGCTGAACATGACCTCGGGGCTGGATGAGGGTTTCGCTTATACCGATCCCGCAGGCGCCCAGTTCTTCTACAACACCCCTGTCTACGCCGTGACCAAGCGGGTGCTGGCGGCCGCGTCCGGTCAGTCTCTGGACGCCATGACTCGCGCCTGGCTGACCGAGCCGCTGGGGATGAAGGACACTGACTGGCGTCGGCGCCCGGCCGCCCTGGCATCGGCCGGCAATGACACGGCTCTGGTGACCACGCCGCGCGACATCGCCCGCCTGGGCCTGATGGTGTTGAGCGGCGGCCTTGCGCAGGACGGAACGCGGGTGGTGTCGCAGGCCCAGCTGGCGGCCATGTTCGAGCGTTCTCAGGCCAATCCAGCCTATGGGCGTTTGTGGTGGCTGAACGGCGCCGACTATGCGGTGCGCAGCGTCGATCGCCGGACCGAGGGGCCCCTGATCGCTGCGGCGCCGGTGGACCTGGTGGGGGCGTACGGCCTGTTTGAACGGCGCCTTTATATCGTGCCGAGTCGCGACCTGGTGGTGGTCCGCACGGGGGCGGCCGCCATCGACAAGGACTTTGATCAGCAGCTCTGGCTGCGGTTGATGAAGGTGCTGGGCGACCGCCCGGCGTCCGCGTCCGAACCTTAAAACGCTGCGTTTTTCAGACGAAACCTCGCTCGTGACCTGTCGCGAGCGCCGCCGAAGCCTGTCCGGAACCCGGACCGCTTCTGTCCAGACCTTCAAGAGTACAGGGTGAAGCCAGTGATTGACGGCAGCATGCAGACCTTCCCGCTAACGCTCGATCAGATCGTCGAGCACGCCGCCAAATGGCATCCGGCGGCCGAGGTGGTCACCGCCCGCCAGGGACAGGACAACGCTCGCGTCACCTATGCCGAACTGCGCGAGCGCGGCCTGAAGATCTCCAGCGTCCTGAAAGGGCTGGGCGTCGAGGTGGGCAGCCGCGTGGCGACGCTGGCGTGGAATACTCAGGCGCACGTCGAGACTTGGTACGCCGTCATGGGCATGGGGGCGGTGTGTCACACCCTGAACCCGCGCCTGACAGCCGAACAGCTGGCCTGGATGCTGGATCAGTCCGAAGCGCGCATCGTCTTCGTCAGCGCCGATCTGATGCCGTTGGCCATGCAGGTGGCGGACCGGGCGCTGGGCGTCGAGCAGGTCTTCGTCATCGATGGCACGTCTGACCTCGCTCACCCTCGCGCCCGCGTCGAGGCGATCGAGCCCCTGATCGCCGACGCCGTCATGGATGTGCGCTGGGGTCAGTTCGATGAGAACGCACCCTCGGGCCTATGTTTCACCTCGGGTTCCACGGGGATGCCCAAGGGGGTGACCTACACCCACCGCTCCAGCTTCCTGCACACCTGGAAGCTGTTGCAGGCTGACGTGCTGGCCTTGCGCAGTGTGGACGTGGTGATGCCGGTGGTGCCCCTGTTCCACGCCAACGCCTGGGGCCTGCCCTTCGCTCTGCCGGCGACGGGGGCCAAGATGGTCCTGCCCGGTCGTCAGATGGACGGCGCCAGCCTGGCCCGGTTGATCGAGGCCGAAGGCGTGACGGTGGCGGTGGGCGTACCGACGGTCTGGCTGGGCATGTGCGATCATCTGGAGGCGACGGGCGCGCGCCTGCCGTCGCTGGAGCGCATCATCGTCGGCGGGGCGCCCATGCCGCCTGCCCTGATGGAGCGGATCGAGCGCCAACTGGGCGTTATGGTCCAGACCAGCTGGGGCATGACGGAGATGTCGCCCACCGGCGCCTTCGGCGTGCTCAGCGACAAGGAACGCTTCGCCGCCCTGTCGGGTCGACCCGCGTTGGGCGTCGATCTGATGGTGGCCGATCAGAACGGGGCGCCCCTGGCCCAGCAGCGCGATCAGGAGGGCCGCTTGTTCGTGCGCGGCGCCGCCGTCATCGAGCGCTATTTCGGCCAGGACGAGCCAGTGGTGGATGCCGATGGCTGGTTCGACACCGGCGACTTGGCCAGGATCAGCCCGCGCGGCGATCTGATGATCACCGGCCGGTCCAAGGATCTGATCAAGTCCGGCGGCGAATGGATCAATCCGACCGACATTGAGGCGATCGTTTCGGCCCTGCCCGATGTGGCGTTGTCGGCGGTGATCGGCCGCGTCGATCCGAAGTGGAGCGAGCGCCCGGTCCTGATTGTGGAACTGCGTGAAGGTCGCGACATCTCCGACGAGGCTATTCTGGCGGCGCTGAAGGGCAGGATCGCATCGTGGTGGACGCCCGACGCCGTGATCCGGCTGGACGCCATGCCTCTGGCCTCGACCGGCAAGATCGACAAGCTGAAGCTGCGAGCGCTGTACAGCCAAGGCTAAGCGCAGAAGCATGAAACTCAAAGGCCGCGTCCTGAAGGGCGCGGCCTTTTTGATGCGGGGCGAACAGTGCCTGAATCTCGCAGATCGACATGAAAAAAGAGCGGGCCGCATGGCGACCCGCTCTTCAGGCGGCGTGAACGGAGGGGATCAGGCTTCGCCTTCCTCCACCCAGTCCTTGCGCAGGGTGCGGACCGCCAGTAGGGCCAGCACCGCCGAGATCACATAGCAGCCCATCAGGGCGACGGCGGAATAGCGCAGGGCCTGGTCGCCGAAATGCGGGATCATGGCGTCGCTCAGCCCGCCCAGCAGCCACGAGCCGCCGCCGATCCCGATCAGATTATTGATGAACAGGAAGCAGGCCGCCGCCGTCGCCCGCATATGGGACGGCACCAGATGCTGCGTGGCCGTTGTCAGCGGTCCGACAAACAGCACCGTCAGGGCGTTCGGGATCACCAGCAGGAACCAGGCCAGCACGGGCGAAGAGCTCATGAAACCGGCGATGAAGAAGGGCGCCGTGACGGCCCAGGCGATGAAGGACACCTTGGCGTAGGCGCCGCGATCCATCTTGCCCAGCTTGTCCGCCAGGACGCCGCCCAGAAACACGCCCGTCACCCCGCCGAAGAACAGCAGGGAGCCGAAATAGTAGGAGGTGGTCGTCAGGTCGAAGCCGAACATCTGCATCAGGATGGACGGGCTCCAGAAGGCCAGGGCGTAGCCCGCAAGGCTGCTCATGGCCGAGGCGAAGGCCATCAGCCAGAAACTGGGCTTCTTGGCCAGGATCGAGAAGACGGCGCCGATGGGCTGGCGGGTCTTGGCGGCCGCGGGCCGTTTCGGCTCCTTGACCACCAAACGGAAGATCGGGGCGATCACCACGCCGGCGATGCCCAGCACGATGAAGGCGGCGCGCCAGTCCACCGCCTTGGCGATGGCGGCGCCCAGGACGACGCCGGCGGCCAGTCCGACCGGGATGCCAAGCGAATAGATCGACAGGGCGCGGGCGCGGCGCTCGGGCGGGAAGTATTCGGAAATGACGGCGTAGCTCGGGGCCACGCCGCCGGCTTCGCCGACGCCGACGCCGACACGCATGAAGAACAGCTGCCAGAAGCCCGTGGCCATGCCGCAGAGGGCGGTGAAGCCGCTCCATACCGTCAGCGACAGGGTGATGACCCAACTGCGGCTGGTCCGGTCGGCGACGACCGCCAGCGGAATGGCCAGCGTCGAATACAGCAGGGCGAAGGCGATGCCGCCAAGCGCGCCTAGCTGCGTATTGGTCAGGCCCAGGTCCGCCTTGATGGCCGGAGCCAGGATGCCGAGGATCTGACGGTCCAGGAAGTTGAAGATGTAGACGATCAGCAGCATGGCCAGCACCAGGCGGGCATAGGCGCGGCTGTGGGTCGACTGCGACGAAGGGACGGCGGTCATGACAAGGCCTCGCTGGCGCCGTTCGTGCCGGGCGCCGGGGGAATTGGAGAGGGCAGGCCCACGTCCTGCGCCGTCTTGGCGGCCAGGAAGGCCGGGCGGCTGGAAAGGCGCGCCCAATAGTCCTCGATCTCAGGGCTGAACCGGTGATCCAGATCCAGCAGCCGCGCGAAGACAAGGGCATAGCCGACGCAGACGTCGGCCATCGTGAAGCGGTCGGCGCACAGCCATTCGCGGTCGCCCAGCGCGCGGGTCAGATGCCGCAGCCGCGACAGGAACCACTGAGTATAGTCGTCAGCCGCCTGTTTCAGCCGTCGTTCCTCGGGTTCGAGGCGGCTGTATCGCAGGACGATCGTCTGCGGAAAGGTCAGGGTCGTTTCGCTGCGGTGCAGCCAGTCGAGCCACAGACCGTAGTCCGGTTCGTGCGCCTCGACCGTCAGAGGCGAGGGGCCGTAGCGGGCCGCCAGATACTGCGGAATGGCGGCGGACTCCGTCATCCGCACATCGCCGTCGATCAGCAGGGGGATGGTGCCGAGCGGGTTCAACTCCAGATAATCGGGTCGATGGATGCGAGGCGGGAAGGGCAGCATGTGCAGCCGATACTCCAGCCCCAACTCCTCCAGCGCCCACAGGGCCCGGAACGAGCGGGCGTCGACGCAGTGATAAAGCTCGATCATGGGCGGCGACCCATGAAAGCGGCGCCCGCTGCACAGGACCCAGGCGCGCGCACCGCTGGAATTCGATCCCTCATACATCCTCCCGATGGCGCTTCTCGGACGGCGCCCTAGGATCGACTTTGACGCATCATGCGAGGTTGTCAAAGTTTTTGTACGACAATTAATGTACGATGGTATTACATCATCTGTCTGCCGCAGAGCCTGCGTTCGCGGCTGAAGGAAATGGGCCGAGCGCCCCAGCGGAGGAAGACGAACGATGCAGTTGAAAGCGCCTGAAAAGCACGGCTTCGACGCCGGGCGGCTGAACCGCGTCGACGCCTTTGTGAAGGAGCGCTACCTGGATTCAGGGCGTCTGCCGCACGCGCAGATCCTGATCTGCCGCGACAATGAGATCGTCCATTTCAGCAGTCAGGGCGCGGCGCGGGAGGGGGCGGACAAGCCCATCGACGAAGGCTCGATGTTCCGTATCGCCAGCATGACCAAGCCGGTCACTTCCGTCGCCTTCATGATGCTGGTCGAGGAGGGCAGGGTCGCGGTCGACACGCCGGTTCATGAGATTCTACCGCAGTTCAAGGATGTAGGCGTCTATGAAAGCGGCGGCGCCGGGGCACCGTTCGCCACGCGACCGCTGGATGAGCCGATGCGGATGCTGGACCTGCTGCGCCACACGGCGGGCCTGACCTACGGTTTCCAGTATCGCAGCAACATCGACGCGGCTTATCGCGCCTGCGCCTCCAACGCCGGGCCGGTCGAGAACTGGTACGGCGAGGCCGACATCAACGCCTTCATCGCCGACCTAGCCCGGCTGCCGCTGGAGTTCGCGCCGGGCGCCGCCTGGAACTATTCGGTGGCGACCGATGTGCTGGGCGCTGTGATCGAGCGGGTGTCCGGCATGACGCTGGATCGCTTCTTCGAAGAGAAGATCTTCACGCCGCTGAAGATGCACGACACCGGCTTCATGGTTCCCGCCCAGAAGGCCGATCGCCTGACCGACTGCTATGTCTGGGGCGGGCCCGCGGCCGGGCGGGTCATGTATGATCGCGGCGAAAGCAGCATGTGGTTCCAGAAACCGAGGCTGTTGTCCGGCGGGGGCGGCCTGGTCTCGACGGCGCTCGACTATCATCGCTTCTGCCTGATGCTGGCTAACGGCGGCGAACTCGACGGCGTGCGTCTGCTGGGCCGCAAGACCGTCGACCTGATGACGATGAACCATCTGCCGGGCCGCTCGGACCTGTCCACTCTGTCGCGGTCGCTGTTCAGCGAGACGCAGAACGGCGGCGTCGGCTTCGGCCTGGGCTTTGCGGTGACGCAGGACGTGGCCCGGACGATGATCCCAGGATCGGCGGGTGAGTTCTATTGGGGAGGCATGTTCTCGACCAGCTTCTTCATCGACCCGGTCGAGAAGCTGCACCTGGTCTTCATGACCCAGCTCAGTCCCTCCCTGCTGTATCCGATCCGGCGCGAGTTGAAGACGCTGATCTATTCGGCCCTGACCTGACGCAGAGGCTGCTGTCGCCCTTTCGGCGGCGGCGCTGCGGACCGCCCAATGAAAACCCCGCCGCTGTTCGACAGCGGCGGGGTTTTCATTCTTCAGGCTCTGTCCTGGCTTACCAGCGGTAGGACAGGCTGACGCCTGCGGTGCGCGGGCGGCTGTAACGATAGGCCAGAGGAATATCGCCCTGCTGCAGCTTCAGCACCGGCACGACCTCATTGGTCAGGTTCTTCACGAAGAAGGCTAGTTCGGTGCGCTTGTGCTCGACGCCGAAACGCAGGTCGACATTGTCGATGTCTTCCAGCGGAATGAAGGGCGAGGCCGCCGTGACCGTATCCTGACCGCCGCCGCGCTGGCCGTTATAGGCGACGTTGACGAAGCCGGTCGTGTCGTCGCCCATCGGGTGGCGATAGTTGACGTTGGCGGACATGGTCCAGTCCGGCGTCTGGGCCACGGGGCTGCCCAGCAGGGGCAGGCCGGGAATGCCAGCGGCGACCTTGGTGAACTCGGCGTTCTGATTGGCGCCGTTGAGGCTGACGGCCAGACGATCCTGACCGATCCAGAACACCGTATCCAGCGAGGCCTCGACGCCCTTCACCTCGACCGTGCCGCCGTTGATGTTGAAGTTGGCGCCCGCCTGTCCGCAGGCGTTGGCCACGGTGCAGCCGTCCAGCACGCTGGCGATCGCGTCGGTGGTGCGCGACGTATAGGCCGACACGCGCAGGAAGACGCCCTTGGCCAGGTCGGACTTCAGGCCGACTTCATAGCTGGTGGTGTTCTCGTTCTCATAGGTCGGCCGCAGAGGATTGGGCGCATTCTCATTGCTCTGGCCGTTGTTGACGCCGCCAGCGCGATAGCCGGTGCCGGTGCGGGCGTAGATCAGGGTCGGACGCTCGGTGGCGAAGCGGTAGCTGGCGCTGGCCGCGTAGCTGAGGTTGCTCTGCTTGAAGTTGTACGACGATGGCGTGCCCGACAGGGTGGTCGTGTACAGCAGATAGTCTTCCTGGCTGACGGTTTTGTCGTCGTGCGAATAACGCAGCTCGCCGCTGAGCGACAACTGGCCGATGTCGTATTTCAGAGAGCCGTAGACGGCGGCTGAGGCGTATTCCGACGGCGAGATGCGCTTGGCGCCGAACGGGCGCGGGAAAGTCGTCGGGCAGGGCCGGGAGTTCGGCGTCAGCTGATAGCAGATCGGCGTCGTCGGCGTGCCGCCGCAGATGCCGGACGTGGCGGTGATCACGCACGGGCTGGTGACCGAGTCGCGGATATACATGTCGTCCTGAAAGAGGACCTCTGCGCCCGCCAGCCACTGCAGCTTGCCGTCCAGGGCTTCGCTGGTGATGTGGATGTCCTGATAGAAGGTCTTGTCCGTCACATCGGTCGAGGTCTGGCCCAGGGGATAGAGCCCGGCCTGGCCCTGGGACTGGAACATCGCCTGGGTGGCCAGATCGACCGCCGCCGAGAAGTTCTGACGCGAGCGATAGCGCTGGGCCATCGTCGTCGAGGTGATCTCGCCCCAGCCCAGATCGTATTTGGCGATTAGCATGGCGCGCTGGACGTTCTGGTTCAGGCTGTTGGTGGTGTCCTGCGGAATGTCATAGCGTGGACCGGTGTAGCCCAGCGGCAGGTTCGCCAGCTTGCCCGGCGGCACGACCCACTGGTTGGCGAAGGTCGGCAGGTTCATGTCCTGGGCGTCGACCAGGAGCTTCACGTCCCACGGGCCGTCGTTGTAGCGGAGCTGGCCGCGCACGATGTAGCCGTCGGTGTGGTCGTAATAGACGTCGCGCTTGGGGTTGTAATAGATGCCCCCGCCCTGGCCGGTGACCTGAGCGCCCACGCGCACGGCGACCTTTTCGCTGACCTTGTGATTGACGACGCCCTCAAGCCGCAGCTGGCCCAGATCGTCCGTATAGGTGGCCGAAAGACGCCCGGCGTTGCGGAACGTCGGTTCGGCCAAGACGATGTTGACGGTGCCGAACTCGGAGTTGCGGCCGTACAGGGCGCCTTGCGGGCCTTCCAGAACCTCGACGCGGGCGATGTCGAAATAGTCCAGACGCTTGAAGTTCCGCCCGCCCAGGGTGCTGCTGCCGACATAGGCGCCGTTGACGAACAGGCCGACGCCGGAATCGGCGCTGGTGGCGCGCTGGGTGCCTGAGCCCCGCACCGAGATCTCAGAGAGGTTCTCGCTCTGGACGCCGTTGAAGCGAACGCCGGGCACGGTCTGGAGCAGGTCTCCGACGCCTTCGATCGGACTCTTCTTCTCCAGCTGTTCGCCGCTGAGCGCCGTGATCGTCGAGGGCACGTCGCGAACGGCCTCTTCGCGACGGCGCGCCGTGACCACGACGTCGCCGACGTTGGTTGCGGCCGTCTGATCCGCGGCTGTCAGCGCCGGGTTGTCCTGAGTCTGCGCGACGACGACGGCGGGCGTCATTACCGCCAGCAGCGCCGCTGATGAACATGCAATCCAACGTGCCATGCCCGATACCTCTCCCTCAATATCACGCCGACTTCTTTGCGACGGCTGAGGGGAAACAATCTCTCCGCCTTTCTGGCTTGTCAATATTGTACGACAATAGTGATCATATTGGAGAACTTTTTAGCGACGGCTATGCGTTGCCGACATGGCGGCGAGGTTGAAGGCGGGCGGGCAGGGCCAGCCGCATCATCGAGCTTTAATGTCGAACAATAGTACATTTCTTGTCGTGCAATTGCTTGACAGTTCCAGAGAGCTGGCTGACGTTGAGCGGGGGAGTGTCGTCGGGGGACGCGAGGAGGGCAGGATGGCGGAGATATCGGCGACGACCCGCAGGCCGGGGCTGAAGGTGGCCGTCATGGCCTCGGCCAGCGCAGCGGTCGAGTGGTATGACTTCTTCATCTACGGCACAGCGGCGGCGCTGATCTTTCCGCACCTGTTCTTTCCCGCGGACCTGCCGCTGTTCGTGGCGCAGATCGCCTCCTTCAGCACCTTCGCCGTGGGGTTCATCGCCCGGCCGGTCGGGGGGATGCTGTTCGGGCATATGGGCGACGCCCACGGCCGTAAGCGGGCCCTGGTCGCAGCCATGCTCATCATGGGCGTGTCCACCGTCCTGATCGGCCTGCTGCCGACCTATGCCCAGGTCGGGGTCTGGGCGCCGCTGATGCTGGTGGCCCTGCGATTCATTCAGGGGCTGGCGGTCGGCGGTCAATGGGGCGGGGCGGCTCTGCTGGCGATTGAAAGCGCTCCGGCGAACAGGCGCGGCTTCTACGGCAGTTTCGTCCAGGCGGGCGTGCCGCTGGGCGTGGTTCTGGCCAATACGGTCTTCCTGATCACCAGTGCTTCGGTTTCAGACGCGGCCTTCATGGCCTGGGGTTGGCGCATCGGCTTTCTGGTGAGCATTCTTTTGATTGTGATTGGCCTGCTGATCCACTTCAAGGTGGCCGAGCCGGACGCCCCCGAGAAGGATGCGTCCCAGGTGATGGAAAAGCGGCGCTCGCCTCTGTTCCAGGCGGTCCGCAGCCACTGGCGTGAAATTCTGCTGGCGGGCGGCACCTTCGTGGCCAACAACACCTGTTTCTATGTCGCCATCACCTATGCGGTCGCCTATGGCGCGACCAGCGTGGGCCTGGATCGTAATCTGCTGCTGGGGGCGGTGATGGCCGGCAGCCTGGTGATGGTTCCCGGATTGATGGCGTGCGGCGCCCTGTCGGATCGCTTCGGCCGCAAGGGAATTTTCCTGCTTGGCGCCGTGGTGTCCGGGGTCTGGGCCTTTGCGGTCTTCCCGATGATCGACAGCGGATCGCCGGTTCAGGTCGTCGCCGCCATCACGGTGCAATTGCTGTTCATCAGTCTGATGTACGGCCCGCAGGCGGCCCTGTTCGCCGAGCTGTTTCCCAAGTCCATCCGCTATTCCGGCGCCTCCCTGGGCTATCAGGTCGGGGCGGTCGTGGGGGGCGGCTTTGCGCCCATCATCGCGACGGCCCTGTTCGCGCGCTACGAATCCAGCCTGTCTATTTCCATTTATCTGGCCGCCATGTGCGCCGTGTCCTTTCTGAGCGTGATCCTGCTGGGCCAGCGGCTGCGTCAGGGCATGGCCGATTGATGCACGCCGCCAGCGCCCGCCTGTCAGACCAAGGAGACTGTCATGATTGATGCAAACCGACGTCGCTTTCTGGGAACCAGCGCCCTGCTGTCTGTGGGCGGGGCCGTCAGCCTGGGCGCCTCGGCTGCAACGGCGACGACGCGGCCGCAGGCGTCGGCCGCGGCCGATTTTGACGCAAAGGTCGAGGACGATCTGCGCCGCTATGTCGACTTCGGTATCAAACAGGCGGGCGGCGTAGGCGACAACGCTTGCGGTGAATGGATGGCGGCCGAACTGACCGCCGCAGGCTATGTCGTCGAGCGCCAGTACTATGACGTCCCCTATTTCGAGGCGACGGCGGCGGAACTGATGATGGGAGAGGCGCGCGTCGCCGTCTATCCCCAGCCGATCGTCATCCCGACGGGACCGCAGGGCGTGTCCGGACCGCTGGTGCGGGTCGATGCGCGCGGCGCCTACGCCGGGTCGCTGGAGGGGGCGATCGCCCTGGTGGACCTGCCGTTCGGGCGTTGGTCCACCATGATCATTCCGGCGGCGCGCCGTCCGATTGAAGCGGCCTTCGCCGCCGGGGCCAGGGCCGTTGTGGCTATCACGAACGGCCCGACCGGCAAGGTGATCGCCCTGAACGCCGATGGACGTAAACCCATGTTCAGCGGTCCGGTCGCCTTGTTGGCGCCTGAGGACGCTGGGGCGTTCCTGACCGGAGCCGTCACCCGCCAGGAAGCACGCCTGACTCTCGACGGTGCGGGCGGCCATCGCCCAGCCTTCAACTTCGTCGGCCGGATCGACCGGGACAAGGGGCGCTGGCTGGCCGTATCGACGCCGCGTTCCGGCTGGTTCACCTGCGCGGCCGAGCGTGGCGGCGGGGTGGCGGCCTGGCTGGCGCTGGCGCGCTGGGCGGCGAAAGGCCTGCCGGATCATGACCTCGCCTTCGTCTGCAACACGGGGCATGAGTACGAGTATCTCGGGGCGTCCGAGGCGATGAAGAAAATCGCGCCGCCCCCGGCGGACACCCGGTTTTGGCTGCACCTGGGCGCTAATTTCGCCGCACGCGATTGGCACGAGCTGCCCGGCTACCTGGAGCCCCTGCCCAGTGTGGACAGCCAGCGCTATCTGTCGATCTCGCCCGAGTTCCTGCCTCTGGCCCGCAGCCTTTTCGCCGGACAGCCAGGGCATGAGGCGCCGGTCTCCAGCGCCGTGATGACGGCCGGAGAACTCGATGAGGTCGTGCGCGCCGGTTATGCGCCTGCCGCCGGCACCTTCGGCATCCACCGCTACCACCACGTGGCCGAAGACGATGCGCGCTGCATCGATGTGGCGGCGACCCGGACAGGCTCGCAGGGTTTCCGACGCCTGATCGAGGCGGTTCTGGCGACGTCGGCCTGAGACATCGCGTCTATTGTTCAAACAAGAGTAGGAGTTTGCAGGGATGTTGCTGAAGGAACGTGTGGCGATCGTGACCGGCGCGGGCGGGGGCCTGGGCCGCTGTCACGCCCTCTATCTGGCCGGTCAGGGCGCGAAGGTCGTGGTCAACGACCTGACCGAGGCGGCGGCGCAGGGCGTGGCGGACGAGATCGTCGCGGCGGGCGGCCAGGCGATGGCGGCGGCGGGTTCCGTCACCGACGTCGACGCGGTCCAGGCCATGGTCGAGGCGGCGATGAAGGCCTGGGGCCGCATCGACATCCTGATCAACAACGCCGGCATCCTGCGCGACAAGAGCTTTTCGAAGATGACGCTGGATGACTTCCGCCTGGTGGTGGACGTGCATCTGATGGGGGCGGCCATCTGCTCCAAGGCCGTGTGGGAGATCATGCGCGCGCAGACCTACGGCCGCATCGTCATGACGACCTCTTCGTCCGGCCTCTACGGCAATTTCGGCCAGGCCAACTATGGCG
>Ga0209941_1001666_pt1 | contig 14453 bp, 8 predicted proteins | sample ThiBiot_300_plan_FD_183945 | JGI IMG/M metagenome (GOLD analysis project Ga0209941, IMG submission 183945) | Wastewater bioreactor microbial communities from Cape Town, South Africa - Thiocy_solids_1 (SPAdes) | ecosystem: Engineered > Bioremediation > Thiocyanate > Unclassified | place: South... | reverse complement strand
TAAAAGAGAAATGATCTTTCTTAACATATAGTCAAGAAATAAGTGCTTATTGCCGGCAAATAGGCTTTTTAATTTGGTAGATCAGGAATATAGTGATTTTTAAATGTCGATTATTCTTCGTTATTGGTAAATTAATTGAATACCAGCTGCTATAGGTTAGGATCTTATTGTTCCTTTGAATTGACTTCATTTGCAAAGGCTGCAAATTTGAAGTGGATGGCTAAATTGTTTTGAAACTTAGATGGTTGCAATTAGTCTTTAAAAGTTCAGGTACAAAGGATACAAATTATGACACTGTAGGGTAATTCAAATATTTCACCGATCTTTATTTCTTATGTTTTATTTATGTCATGTAGAGTTTATTGATTGGTGACGGCATTTTCAACACTCCTCTACAACTCCTTTACTGAAGTTAGATTACATTAACATGTGCTAAAGCACCTCACATAAACTTTAAATTCTTCCTAATACTTAATTCCAAACAATTCCATATACCTAACTTAATTATACCGTTATGTTAACACTATTCAAAGAAAGTCCCAACCTAGCCTCTATATCTGGGGGGTAAGGTTGATTGTGAGCTTGCAAGTTCGGAAATAACTGAAGTAAACGTACTGCTGTATAGGAAACTTCAGTCAACGCGAACTGTTGACCCAAGCAAATTCTTGGCCCACCACCAAAAGGAGTATAGGCAAAACCTATCTTCCTCATTTCAGGTTCCAACCACCTTTCAGGTCTAAATATATCGGCATCCTTTCCGTAGATATCTTTATCTCTATGAATAGCCCATGTCAGCCATACTACTGTTTGTCCATTTCTAACAAAAATGGGCTCAGATCCATCCTTTCCACCTCCTCTTGGTAATGTTGTGTTCCTGGAGGAGAGTCTGTAGTTTTGTGGAACAACTGGCCAAACTCTTAATGTTTCAGAAATTGCAGCCTTCAAGTATGTACAACGTTTAAGGCTTTCGAAAGTTATCTCTTCAACGTTAACGTCATCCCCAGAACCGAAATTATCGTAAACCTCCTTTTTGACTTTATCCAAAACCTCAGGATTCCGCGTGAGTTCCAAAACTAAAAATCCAAGAGTGGCAGCAGTGGTATATCTACCTGCTAAAAACATACTTAATAGTTGATCTCCTATGACTTTCGGCTCGCGTGTAGCCTTTACAAGTTCATAAAGGATATAATATCCACCTTGAGATTTTTTTTCAAGTTCTTCAGGAGTTAATTCCAATGCTCTTTGAACATGTCTTCCTGTAAATTCATGAACAAAAGCACAAGCATCCCTATATTTCTTGGGGTTCACAAACTGGTAAAATGGTTTAGCTACGGCTCTCAAACTGGAATATCTCGACGCTGTACCGATGGCAGTGCCGAATGCCATTGTATCTTTTAGCTCAACTTCGGGTTTATAACCTATGGACTCATCTCGTAAGGAGTAAAGTGATTCTCCGAATAAGAATTCGGTTGCCGTGTCATATGTGTATTTCAAAAAGTATGGTTGAATGTTAATTGGATTACCATTATACTTCCTTATATGTTTAGCCAACGTCAAAACATGAGGTTCTAAAGCTTGAACATGAGCAATTTGCTCTCTAGAAAACTGAGGTCTCAATATTGATCTGCATTCTTTCCAAGGTTCATCCACTAGAGTAAAGATTGATCTTCCCAAAAATGGACCCAAAACTTCAAGTCTATCATGAACATCAAAATCACCAAATTGAGTAGCATATATTGCTTTAACGTTCTCAACATTTTTTGTTATAATTGTTGTAGATCCAAATCCTTTGAATTCAAAAGTCCCACCAGGAACGCTATCCAATCTAGTCTTCATATCAGCAAGTCTCTCGAGTTGATTCATTTTCAAATATTTCCGAAGAAAGTTGATCGATTGCACGAAACTTCTAGACATGGTATAGGGCTTTTTGCAGTGTAACTTTCTCAATAAATACTGTTCATACAAAAAGTTGAGGAATTTGTATCCGATAAAAAGCAAAACTAGAACTACCACCCATGAAGGTAGCAAATTGAGTAGACTGTTCATTTTCCGTTTATTCCTAAGTATATTGACCGAGAAAACTTGTCTAACAAATAAGAGATCAACGCATTTGTTCGTTCTTTTTTGGACCCTAAATATATCAATTTGCTTTATCATATGCATCTAACGAAACAAACGTATTGCATACAGTTTGCGCCTACAGGTTTGGTTATGGACGGATATGAAAGGAAATAACAAAGCAATACTAAAGCAATACTCAACTCACCAAATAGACAGGATAAAAAGCCTTTGACACCTACACTACCAATTGTAGTCGTATTGAAGCCCTTTTTTTAGCCCGTTTAATTTAAAAATCTCATGTCAAAATTTTTCACATGTGTTAAAAGTGCTCTGCAGATTGATTACTTCATCGGAGTTTCTTGGGATCGGAGTTGGCAAATACCACTTAAGAATTAATCTTCGTAAAGGATTTATCAAGTGCTCAACTCATTTTTGGCTTGACAGGACAGAATAGCTTTTTTGAGCTACATCAAAACGTGAGCATCTTTCGACTCCGTTCTTATCCACTAGCTAGGAGCTCCGCTGCGGGGATTATTCTACTCTTCCTGGTAACCCCATAATCATTTTTGGTTTGTCCACGACATTGTTACGTGTCTCTCCCTTCCATTCAAAACTGATCCCCACATTCCAAACAATAGACTTATGCGTTGAGTCAGAAGTACTAGAACTTCAAATCCTTGAATTGGAAGGAAACGTTGTAAATAATTTTTAATTCATAGATACCCTTCAGCAAATGATCACATTCTCCTCCCCATTTTATCTAAATATTGTGAGTTGGCGTTGCATATAGTAGACATAGTGGATTATCGGAATCGAACCTGAGAGTGAACAGATAAAATCACTACTCAATATCTAATGTCATCTACAAATAATCGAAGTTAGATCTATAGCGCAAACTTCGAAGCAAATTTAACCAGACTCTAATTTGACTTTGTATTGAACAATATTCGTAAATGATTTAAAGAATTATTGGTATAACTGAGATTTTTCACTTTTCTTATTTTCTATTAACTGTTCTAATATTTTTGTGAAAAAATGAAAAAAAAGAGAGTACGATATTTTGATCGAAGGATCAACGTACCTATCCAATTCTCAGTACTTCATATTAAAAATCCACTTCAGCCAAACCTATGAATATCCTACAATATAAACAAAAGTACCAACGAAGTGCTATGATTTCAATTCAAAAAAAACTCCGCGACGGGGAATTGAACCCCGGTCTACCATGCGACAAACGGTAATTCTAGCCACTAAACTATCACGGACAATGATACACTTTGTGCGAGGTGGGGGTCTACATGTAGGGGGTGCCAAGATACACCAGATGTTGAATCACATGATTTTGTTAAAAAAAAAAAAATTTCTACTGAAGAAAAATAAAAAAACAGAACTCTTGACCGAGCTCGTTGTCTCTTGTGCCACAAAGAAATATACAAAGTAGATTTTACATACCACTTACTTGTGGTCTGCAGAATTATAGAAAAAATATGGGACCAACTTGATTTGGAATATCATGACAATCAACTTAAACAAACGGATATACGTCATTTAAAAATGAACCAATACCTCCATTGTTGTTACAGAATATACAGCCTACGACTGGCCCAATCAGATGAATCAATTGATTTGTCTGACGAAACGGTGTCGAATTGGGTTCGCTATTTTACAACTTTTTTTTTTTTTTAACTAAAATGCATTTATTGCTTTATGTACTTAGAGTATATAACTATCTATATACTCATTTAGTTTGGGAGGGAAAATAAATTTAAAACCCACCATATTGTTTTATATTCATAATTTTAATTTTGATTTTTTTTAAAGATCAACTCAAATACCTCCGTAAGTTGTAAAATAGCGTACCCAATCTGACACCGTTTCATCAGACAACTTACGGAGGTATTTGAGTTAAATTTCAAAAATAAAACAAGCATATAATGGGATTTTTATTTTTTCTACCAAACTAAATGAGTAAATATCTAAATATTCTGCTAAATTTCTTTTAAAATTATATCTTTTATTGCATTTGTAACCATGCTCAATTCATCAGAAGAAATGGTATATGGAGGCATAACGTAAATAAGTTTACCAAATGGCCTAACCCATACACCACGATCTACAAAACACTTTTGTATCTCTTGTAGTGATACGTTTTCCTTCAACTCAACTACTCCTATAGCCCCAAGTACCCGTATGTCTGTAACTTTTTCTGACGATTGAAGATCATTATCGTCCAATAATTCGGTCTTCATTTGCATTTCAATATTCAGCACTTGCTCCTTCCAATTGCCACGTTCAATAATCTCTATACTTTTAAGTGCAATCGAACATGCCAAAGGGTTTGCCATGAAGGTTGGACCATGCATAAAGCATTTTGGCTCTCCATCACTTACGGTAGTTGCAACCTTACTTGTCGTCAATACTCCGGACATTGTCAAATAGCCTCCAGTCAACAGTTTTCCAATACACATAATATCTGGACATACACCAGCATGTTCATAAGCGAAAAGTTTTCCCGTTCGTCCAAAACCAACTGCTATTTCATCTAATATTAATAGAATATTATATTTATCGCAAAGTTCCCTGATTTTAGACAAATATTTTCGATTGTAGAATCTCATACCTCCTGCCCCTTGCACAATTGGCTCGATAATAAAAGCCGCTATTGTTTCATGGCATTCTATTAAAGTCCTTTCTAATTCGAGCATTTCCTTATTACCATCTGTCCATTCGTCGTAGAACCCAATTGTTGCTTCCCCTACGAAAATGTTTTGTGGTAAAAAATCTGAATACAACGAATGCATCCCATTATGAGGATCACCAACACTCATAGCTCCGAAAGTATCACCGTGGTAGCCACGATTAAATGTAATAAATCTTCTTTTAGTTTTGATCCCAAGCGAATGCCAATACTGAAATGCCATTTTGAGTGAAATTTCAATTGCAACTGAACCAGAATCAGCCAAAAATACCTTTGTTAAATTCTCATGGGTGATCAGTACTAACTTCTTACAAAGCTCTATGGCAGGCTTGTGAGTAATACCCCCAAACATAACATGAGACATTTGTTTTAACTGTTTTTCCGCTGCTTGGTTGAGCTCTGGATGATTATATCCATGAATCGCACACCACCACGAAGACATACCGTCTACAAGCTCTCTCCCATCAGCAAGTTTTAGTTTACTACCAGAAGCTGAGACTATTGGATAACATGGTTGGGGCTTGATTGTGGAAGTATAGGGATGCCAGATATGTTTGCGATCAAAAGTTAAATCCTCTTCAGTAATAATATCCATGACTAAACCTGAAGTTTTTAATCTTTCTCCATTTAAACAAAAGAAAACAAGAAGAAAGTTTTTATCTCGTTAATTCTTCAAATGTTGGATATTGCCGCTTAAGCATCAAGGCTGCAAAATTTTTTGAAATTCTGATTCAAGGGATGACTCAAGGGATGACTCAGAGTCACAAACAAAAAAATTTAGCGGCTTTTCCTACCCAACTATTGAATGTTGAAATAGTAAAATTCAACAATATTTCCAGGCGGACGAGCTTCTGGTTAATCAACTAATTTATATTTTGTAATTGTCGATAATCTTCAATGAAAGTATTTGTTACAGGCACTGATACGGACATTGGTAAGACAATTGTCTCATCGCTCTTAGTAAAAGCATGGAAAGCAAAATACTGGAAACCAATCCAGACAGGCCTTGAATCGGATCCCGGCGACACCAAAGTGGTACAAGGACTTACATTGTTACCCAATGAATACTTCATGAAACCGTCCATAGAGTTATTAAAACCATTGTCACCATGGAGGGCAGGAGTTAAAGAGAATATTGAAAGAATTGAAATTAAGGATATTTGTTTACCTGAAGAATTCAATGATGCAAAGGAAACTTTAATAATTGAAGGTGCTGGTGGATTGTGTGTTCCAATAAATGAATCAACAATGATGAGCGACTTGATTTGTGAACTAAATGCACCCGTTATCTTGGTCAGTAGAAGCGGACTAGGAACTTTAAATCACACTTTGCTAAGCGTAGAATACTTAGCGAAAAAAAAATTGATATGCATTGGTATCATATTGAATGGTGAATTAAACCCAGATAATGCTGAAACTATTGAAAAATTAACGGGAATTAAGGTCATTGCCCAGATACCAAAAATTGATAAGAGAATTGAATCCTGCAATATAGAGGAGCTTTGTAATTTAATTCCACCTTTAAGCAATTTGATTACTTAAATAAATGGGCTAATAAAAATCAGAAACCGTTAATAATTCGGTTATCAATCCTTTTGTTTTGTTTATATTCTACCTTTAATCTAATTAAAGCTTATTTAAAAATATACTAAATGAAAAATAACTTGAAAATCTGGTTGAAACTCTGTGTTTGTACTTAGAATAATATATTTCCTATAAATCAAAAATGTCGAATTTTCTGTTTGTTTACTGTAGAGTGATTTCTCTGTTAAGAACTCTCCAACACTCTTTCCAAACGATATTAAGCTCTACGAGTCATATGATTCATTGAGTCAATTGAGTCAATTGAGTCACTTACAAGAAAAAAATAATCTGTTTTGAAAATATTAACTATCCCAACCAAAATTTGCAGAATTCTGAGTTGCAACCGATAGAATTAATTATATAAATAAGCATAAATTTTCTTGATATTATTCGACTCTATTAATTACTAAATTGAAGACAATTCTACAGAAGTATTTCAAATTATCGCCATGTTTAATTCGGAAAGTTCATTCGAAATTAAAGGGAAAGAATACGAAAGTAGCATTGAAGTCGATGATAACGAATTGATAAAGCAAGGGTATAAGCCTGAGTTATTGAGGAATTTTTCATTCCTATCCGTACTAGGCGTGAGTTTTGGCTTGACAAATTCTTGGCTAGGCATTTCCTCTTCTTTGGCAACCGGAATTGGTAGTGGTGGTCCATTATTGATCATATATGGCCTTATTATTGTTGGATTTTTTAATTTTAATATTGGGATATCATTAAGTGAATTGATTTCTGCATATCCAAATTCTGGAGGTCAATACTACTGGACTGTACAATTGGCTCCTAATAAATATAAGAACTTTTTAGGGTATGTTACTGGTAATTTGTGTTGGTTAGGATCAGTTTTCACATGTGCCTCTATAACATTAAGTGCTTCCATATCTATTGTTGCAGTATATGGGTTGAACAATCCCGATTACGAGTTCAAAAAATGGCATGTTTTTCTTACTCATGAATTATTCAATGCAACTGTATCGTTATTCAACATATGGGAAAGGCCACTATCAACCATCTCCACAATAGCATTAATTATCTCATTATTAACTTTCCTTGCTACCTTTCTCATTTGCTTGATATGTTCTCGAGGTAATTATCAATCAGCTTCATTTGTTTTTAATGAATTCAGAAACTCTACTGGTTGGAACTTATCTAGCATTTCATTTATTGTGGGATTAATAAATCCATCTTGGGCATTTGTTGGTCTTGACTCTGCATCACACATGGCTGAAGAGTTGAAAAATCCAGCCGTCGTAATTCCAAGATGTATAATGGGTACTATCGTTTTAGGATTTGTAACCGCTCTAAGCTACTCTATTGCCATGTTTTTCTGCATTAGAGATACCGATAGTGTCGTGAATTCCTTGTACCCTATTATGGAAATTTTTTATCAACTGACAAATAGCACTGTGGGCGCATCGTGTATGACAGCTCTTATGATTAGTTGCGGGTTCTTATGTAACATTGCAGCAAACACTTGGCTGGCTAGAAATTGTTGGTCATTTGCAAGAGACAATGGTATTCCAGGTTCCAGGTTTTTATCTCGGATTCATCCAATTTTGAAAGTTCCATTGAATGCTCATTTATTGTCAAATTTTTGCGTAGCAATCATAGGATGTATATACATGGCATCATCTACTGCATTTAATGCGATTATTTCGGCTTGTATTGTGTTATTGTTTTTGTCGTATTCCATTCCAATTATATGTTTATTATTGAAAGGTAGAAATAATATTGTCCATGGAACATTTTGGTGTGGAAATTTTGGTTATATTTGCAACTTCCTATCTTTGATCTGGATATTGTTCTGTTTGATATTCTTTAGTTTTCCATTTTCGATGCCAGTTGAAGGTAGTTCAATGAACTACATTCCTGCTGTGTACGTAGGTGTATTTTGTTACATTTTGGGATATTGGATGTTAAGAGGTAAATACAGTTTCAATTTAACCAATAGAGCCAAGGAAATTAATTCCAGCAGTCAAATTGTCTCAATCTATTAATATAGACACATGACATACCCCTTAAAGAGAACCAATTTACCACCTATGCTGCAGGAAAAAGTGAAAAAGAAATGTATTAAAGAAGTTTTCCTATCGCGATCTACTCTCGCATAAGAGAACCCATATTCGAAGTACTGGTTCTCTACGTACTATATTTAAAAAAAAACTAGGGAACCAATTGACGACTGGATTCAAAACCCGGATGCCTTTTTTTTATAATATGTTCGAGATGCAAGTAACAAGCCTCTCGATAGGTAATTCTATTTTCAAATTCTAATCAAGTTGTAAAGAAAGCCACGGAAACTGTACTACATGTAATATATGAATTATTCTCTACCCCTTCTGGACAGAAATCATTTTGGCAACAAATATGATCCCTTGCCTGCCAAATGCCAAACTTGACGAAATTGCTTCTATATCATCCTGATCGGTTTTGATTTAGCTCGAGTAAATAACAACCCTGAATTGAAACTTTACATGAGGAATAACTTGAGGAAACCACCTGAATTCTATGTAATAGTTCTTCAATAAAGACCATTTTAAAAAGCACTCACTTGGGAGTCTTCAAACTACCCAACTTAATTTGGAACATTATGAAGGTCACATTAAGAACAGATATAAAAAAAACTTAAAAATGTCCATTGTTAACATACCGTGTGCGACTAGTGTAAGCAGACAAATCAGTGAGTTTGTTTGACGCAACAATTGCAAAATTGGTACGACATTTTACAACAGACCGAGGTTGTTGAGTTAATCTTTTAACAAGATTACAGAGTATATAGTCACCATCTCCCTGATCCAGTATAGCCCAAATTGGATTTGCGGGAAAGCAAAAGAAATAAAATGAAAACCCAAAAAAAGACAAAACCGTAGAGAACACAGTTTAATTGACAAGTTTAACTCTTCATATGCTGTTATCGAATATACCACCAACAAAGGAGGATATAAGATGAGTTAATGACTAGTCACAATGCTGAAATTATTTTTTTTATTGCTAATGAAAATAAGTTCTGAGGAATAGAAAAACACATTAAATACAAACTAAAGAACAACCGAGTGGAAAGGAAACTTGATAGTTTCTTAATTAATAGACCTACAGGTTTTCATTCATACTAACTAATTATATAGCAATTTCAAGTCAATCCCTTGGAACTTTTTGCCCAACACTGGGTCGATTTAAATGAACACAAAAACATAATTTCTTGTGGTATTGCTATTTGTTGCAATTAATTTCAGAACAGTAGGAAACCTATTGACATTGGTATCTAGCTACAGCTAAACAACGAAAGCCATTTTGTTTAGGGAAAATACAAGAACACGCCGCAGCAGGAAGAGGTTGACTCAAATGAACAATATCTTTAGTTTCGCTCAAGCTGAAACTAGCTTGTGTACAACTCAAATCAGAAAACTCAACTTTCATTTCCACGCTTTACGATTTGAGTGAAAAAGGGGAACATGGAATGGCACATGCAGGGTCCAAAAAAGAACGTAAATCAAACACAATAACTACTATGAAGCTGCATTATACTTCTGCTAATGTAAGACAAAATAATGAAGTAACCAATCTAACTTCAATAACAAAAGATTTAAAAGAAAGCATAAACCAAAGAATACTTTGCTAGTTATAACTTTAAGCAAAACTAACGTATCCTGCTTGTAAAACGTAAGAGTAGAGAAAACTGCGTCATGTAGTAGGATTCCGCAATGTTAGATTTGCGCACTTTAGGTGACAACAATCTATTTTACATATCTGGTAGCCTCATTTTCTACCTTTGTTATACTTGTGAAAGTTGCATAACAAAGCAACAAGAGCATGGAAACAATGCCTATAGTCTTCATTTTTAAGTTCACCAATTAGCATGTGTATGAAGTAAAAATAGCGCCTTTTGTTACCTGGACGTACAAAGCCGAATCGGTAATGCACTCTACATTGTGTAAAATCCCACCACAAGAGACAAACAATCCCAACCCCAAATTTGAATTATATGCAGAGTGCAGTCTACAAAATTTGAGGGTTGTAAATGGAAAGTCGTGTTCAAATAAATACAAACGTTACATTATAGCTTGGTTTATTTGTAAACATTATCACATAAAAACAAATATATCCAATCTATGAAACTAAATTAGATAACTCAAATTAAATTAATAAAGGCAAAGCAGCAACGAAACCAATGGCACCAATAGCGGTCTTGGCGGCATTGTTGGATTGTTCAACAGAGTGGGAAGTAGCGGAGGCTTGACCAGAAGATGAGTTACCAGCAGCAGAAGAGTTAGCAGCAGAGGAAGCTTCAGATTTTTCAGCTGATGAAACTGGAGCAGAAGAAGCAGCGGAAGTGACTGGAGCAGAAGAGCCAGCAGCGGAAGTGACTGGAGCAGAAGTTTCTTCTGTAGATGGAGCAGCAGAAGTAACTGGAGTAGTAGCTGGGGCAGAGGATTCAGCAGCTGGGGTGGTGGTGGCCTCAGCTGAAGAAGTAGCATCTGGAGTAGTGGTGGCTTCAACATCTTTAACGTTAATGGCACTCGAGATGGAAGTAGAAAGAGCTGGTGGAAGAGCCCAAGTGTTAGCACCGACACGGTTACACATGGAAACAATGACTTCAGAAGCTTGCTTAACATCACCTCCATTACAGGAGTCAACTAAACAAGAAGCAACTAAACCGTTCCAGTTTGGCATAACACAGAAACATCCTGAGTCGAAATCTGGACAAACGGTTGGGTTTTTCATAGTAACACAACTCTTAGCACAAGATGGTAAGTTGTCGTAAACTGGATCAGCAAAACCGTTGATGGTGTAAGATTTTGGTACTTGAGGGTAGGTACCATAGTCAACAGCTAAGGCAACAGAGGCTAAGACAGCAGAATTTAAAACGAAAGTAGTCTTCATAGTGAGATAAAGTAAATTATTAGTGGATGATTGATATTAAGAAACAACTAATGGTGAATATTTAGGGTACTTATAGTGGAGAGAACGAAGTACAAGAATTATCTTTTTCATCAATTAAAAAATATTTACAAATATCATTCAATCCGGAACAAACAAAGAGCGAAAACATTGCAGTTGTGCCAGAATTAGAAAAATTGCACATTTACACCATATACCTGTATTTGCTAAAACAGGTGGAAGTTGAAATAAAATAATGTTCGGCAATTGAAAAGAAAAAAAAAATAATTTTATACCCAATAGTTCAACGGCTTCGAAACTGGCGGGTTTTCGGAATCCTGAATATCTATATTTGCCAAGTGGTATGACATCAAACAGTATGTATAATTGCTTGATTTGATCGCAAAAATGGGAATAGCCGAAGTAAAGGCATTCTAGTAGAAGAACAAAACTGGTGAGAAGAACGCTGGATACATCTGATTTAATGTGAACTAATACGAAATATTTACAATGAAACTTCAAGGGTAGCATAACCGCAACACCTATTAGTATATTTTATTTTGAGCCAATAAGCTGTATACGAGGTGGTTTTGTGCGGAGGCGTGAACGTAATTCATTCTTACAACAAAATTCTTATTTCACATTATGCATGTACGGTAAAATTTTTTTACTTGGTGCGCAATATTTTTATCAGATAATTTTTGGTCCACTGATGCAATAGATAAAATTTTATCTTTTCGATCTTGGCAGGCTACATACTTGAAATCATGTTAAAAACCCGCCGGATCCAGGACTCGCAATTTCATCAATCAACGTTTGGCTTGAATTCACCGATAACTCCATAAAATTTCTGGGCTCATGCCAGTACGTACATGAGTTCTTAATAATTCTCATTCACAGTATAGGTCGTCTAGTTCTACAGATTCCTAGATTTCACTTCAAGGCTTGGTGCCAATTTTTCCTTTGACACTACTGGTTTCATTTACTGCGCATTCTTGATTCTCATTAAAATACTACACTGAATTCCCTGAAATACTAGATCGGTTTTTACCTCAAATTTGCCCTATTTTATTTGTAAATTTTGATCATGGCAATTTCCTACGACCAAATTTACTTCGTAGAGAAGCAGAGGAACAATAAGTATGAGTGGTTAATGTTTGTTGTTGCTATTCTGGTCTTAATCGGCCATGGAATTTTTTTCCACTGGTTACCAGGATTTTTAAGATCTAGAAGGTCAGCATCGTTAAAATTTTCCCCCTATTTTAAATTTTTGAGCCTTTGGGACAGAGCCACAGGTTGTTGCTGCTTGAATACAAGATGGGGAAAGTGGTATTTTCAGCCTAGTATTTTGTTATTGGGTGTTTGTTATATCGGACTCGCAGTAGCTTTTTGTTTTCTTGAAACTGAAGATATTGACTACGAACCTCATTATTACATTATTGGAAAACGTATTGGGAGAGTTGCTGTCGGTAACTTGATCCCATTATTTCTTTGTATTATGAAGAGTGACTTGGTTGCTGCTGTTTCTGGATTGCAGCACGATAGAGTTACTTTTTTACACAAGTGGTTAGGTAGACTTATGTGGGTGTTGCTCACTGCTCATATGATCATATGTCTCTACTATTGGTTAAGTATGAACTTCCTTATTATGATCGAAATTCCTCCACAAATCTTTGGGATGATTTCATACGCTTGTATGTTCTTTTTAACTTGGGGAAGTTTACGTTTCATTAGGAGCTGGGCATTTGATTTCTTTTTAGCCCAACATAGAGTATTCAATTTCATTATGCTTCTTTTGGCATTTTTCCATAACCACGCTAACAGAGCTGTCGTTTTGATTGCAGTTCATTCCCTTGTTGTTGACAAAATCGTTGGTAGGGTTATTACCTTTATTCATAAAAGATTCTCGCCAACTAGGGGAATGTCCGATTTTGAGATTTTGGATGACGATACTTTGCTTGTCACCTACCCAATGAAGGTTACTGAACAGCCTTGGTGGACCACTTTTTTACCCAAAGTATATACCTGGAAACCAGGTCAACATGTGTATTTGAACGTTTGGAAAGTCAGCAAATTCCAATATCACCCTTTTACAATTTCCAGTTTACCAGAATCTGGTAATATCGTTTTGGTGATTAGAAAACAGAATGGGTTTACTAAGAAACTATTTAAAAAGTTGCAACAAATAAAGGAAGAAGACCCAGAAGGAACTCTTCAATTGAAAGCTTCTATCGCTGGTCCAGCGGGTGGAAAGCACCAGCCATTAATATCGTTTGATACATCTTTGTTCTTATCTGCTGGTGCTGGTGCTTCATATACCCTCCCCCTTGTGTTAGACTTAGTTCAAGAAATAAAACATCGGAATTCTATTGAAGATTTCCTCCATAGACCTCAAAATGTCTCTATAAGATTCGTTTGGGTAGTCAGAAAGAAGAGCAATATACTTTGGTACAAACACATCTTACGAGAACTTCTCCCCTATATTAAAGATGGAACTATTGCATTTGAGGTTTATGTTACTCAAGAATCATCTGAACAAATTGACAATGGTAATAGCTCAATTGAAAATACGAGTAGCGATGGGTTAATGGATGGACTCGATTCTTCATGCAAGAAGTCCGAAAGTATTGATGTCTTTGATAAATGGACTTCTGAGGAGTCTTCCGTATCTTTACTCGATGATTGTTCGATCCAATTCAGTTACAGACGTCCCGATCTTGCTTACATAATAGAGGAAGAAGCATTGAAATTAACAGATAAAGAACTTAAAGCGTTGTCAGTAAGCAGTTGTGGCCCACAACTGTTTGTCAATTTGATCAAACACGAATGCATCAAAAATAAGAGACCGAGATATGCTCCTGATATTTATTGTCACTCTGAAGTATTTTAATTGGACTGTGTACTACTGTATAAGGTTTGTAAATGTAGGTGGAAACATTGTATGTTCTTGTCTATTATACATGTATGAAATAAATATCAGCCATTTGAATTGGCTGGTTATGCAAATGAATTTCGATACGATCTAGCTTCTGACTTCGTCACTGGTTGTCATTGAGTAGTCATTGCTATTTTGTCCTACATCGACCTCAGATTTTTTGCCTGACACACTTTCGGCCCCGGATTGTACTTGTACTTCGTCTACTTGATCATCTTTATTTGACTCATAAGCACTTTCAACCGTAGTTTCCTCATCATCAGGTTTTTTATCTTCCAGATGGATCCATTT
>Ga0209941_1001663_pt1 | contig 14502 bp, 14 predicted proteins | sample ThiBiot_300_plan_FD_183945 | JGI IMG/M metagenome (GOLD analysis project Ga0209941, IMG submission 183945) | Wastewater bioreactor microbial communities from Cape Town, South Africa - Thiocy_solids_1 (SPAdes) | ecosystem: Engineered > Bioremediation > Thiocyanate > Unclassified | place: South... | reverse complement strand
TGCAGACTCAATGTCTCTGTGCAACAGTTCCTCCAATCTAGCCGCTGGTGCGTCGTAGTCAAGGGTCTTCCTTGGTCTGGTGTTGAGCTTCCTAGCCACTTCGTCCAGCTCGTCTTGGTGGAAGCCTCTCAGGCTGGTGCCTTTGGGGAAGTACTGGCGCAGAAGGCCGTTGGTGTTCTCGTTGCAACCGCGTTGCCAGGGGCTGCGGGGGTCGGCGAAGTAGACCTGCAGGCCGGTGTTGATGCTGACCTGCTTGTGGTTGGCGAGGTCCATGTCGCGGTCGATAGCGCCCCATTTCGTTTGTAAATTAGGTGGCTTTGCGAGATTTGCGTGAGAGTCAGGAGCCATCGCTCCTCCGCATTGGGAAGCGGACTCAACCCCTTGGACGGAGTGAACGATGGCTCAACCGAAAGATATTGCTTTGTCGACCCGTTTGCGTGAGGCGCTCGTTGATCAACCCGATTTCCTGCGCGAGATCGTGCAGGCGACGCTGCAGCGGCTGTTGGAAGAAGAGATCACCCTGCACCTGAACGCCGACTCCCACCAGCGCACCGAGGAGCAGCGTAGCCGGCGCAAAGGCTACCGTAGCCGACAGCTCAAAACGCGCGTGGGCACGCTGCACCTGCTGGTGCCGATGGACCGCGAGGGCACCTTCAAGACGGAGCTCTTCGACCGTTATCAGCGCAGTGAGAAGGCGCTGGTGCTGTCGCTGATGGAGATGTACTAAGAGACCGTGAGCACCCGGAAGGTCAACGACATCACCGAGGTGCTGTGTGGCACCAGCTTCAGCAAGAGCACCGTGAGCCGCCTTACCGGCCAGCTCGACGCCGAGCTCAGCGCCTGGCGGGAGCGGCGCCTGGACGCCGTGACCTAGCCCTACCTGGTGGTCGACGCGCGCTACGAGCACGTCAGGGTCGATGGCCGGGTGATGAGCCAGGGCGAGCTGATCGTGAAGGGCGTGGGCGCTGACAGGCAGCGGGAGCTGTTGGCCGTGGACGTGGCCGACAGCGAGTCGGATGCGGCCTATGACGCGCTCTTCAGGCGCCTCAAGGAGCACGGCCTGAGGGGTGTGCGGCTGGTGACCAGCGGACGATCACCGCGGCCTGGTGAGCGCCATCCAGCGCTACTTCCAGGGCGCAGCCTGGCAACGTTGCCAGGGGCACTTCCTGCGTAACGCGCGCGGCAAGGTGGCTAGGAAGCATCGGGCGGCGCTCACCGCCGACCTGAAGGTGATCTACGCCGCGACGGACCGCGGATGGGCGTGATCTCTCGCCAATGAGGTGGTGGAGCGTTGGAGCGCCTCCCACCCGGCGGTGGCCAAGTGGCTCGAGGAGGGAATCGAAGCTACGCTGGCGTGCTTCGCGTTCCCCGGACCCCACGGGTGCCGTATCCGCTCCACGAACGGGCTGGAGCGCTTCAACCAGGTGCTCAAGCGCCGCACCAGGGTGGTTCGGATCTTCCCGAACCGGGAAGCCTGCTTGCGGCTGGTGACGGCGTTGTGAGTGGAGCAGAGCGAGGAGTGGCTCTCAGGTAGGAAGTAACTGGACATGGAACTGCTTAAGGTTAGCCCCGCCGCATCATCGGCCAGCGATGAGGAGGTGAGCATGGCGGCTTGGTGATGACTGGCCCTGGAGGAATATACAGACGTTCTGGGACTTGACTCCCCGTAGCGTTGGCAGGTTGGCCGGTAGGCAGATAGTAGCGTGAAAGCTCCAACCGAGGCGGGGTCGATGGTGACGCTGAGATACCTACCAGGTTCACGATTTGGAGATCGCACGGCCCTCGCGCCAGTAGCGATCTGATCGCTCACATGATCTAATGACGGAAATGCAGATCACTACGACGACGTCAACGAATTCACGATTTCCTTTATAGCGGGGGAATACGAAGCATGCGTCCAAACGAGAAGTTCGACGTACGAGTTGCTACGACCGAGGAGGTCTTCGGTACGGGCAGCACAACCTACAAGATCCCAGTATTTCAGCGGGCATATGCTTGGACCAAAGACGAAATCGACGACCTCCTTCGGGATCTCTTCGACGAACTCGACTTGGTTTCAGAAGTTCCGAAGGGCGTTCCGCCTCATTTTCTTGGCTCGCTGGTATTGACGGAAGCAGAAGTTGGCGACTCACTGCAAGTTCTCGATGGTCAACAGCGGCTAACAACCATATCGCTTTTGCTCGGCCTACTAGGCATGGGCTTGGAGCGGCATAAGGTCGAAGACCATGCGAACGTAAGCAAGCACTTGCTGGTTGGAAAGATCGGCCAGAAGAAGAAGCCCATTCTTACTCTCCAAGAGTCCGACCATCCCCTATACGTAAAGGTTCTGGAGCATCCAGAGCTAGACCTTCCGAAGGCCGACTACAGGACCCTGCTCGGTCAAGCAGCGAAGAGGATCAAAGAAGATATCGCGTCGCGAGTTAAACACGCTCAGGAACATGGAGGAAGCCCGAAAGAAGCCTACATTCGGATGGCACAGCGCGTTCTATACGAAGTAACCTTCGTTAGGATCACGACGCCATCCGAGTCCGCTGCGTTCGCTCTATTCGAAACCCTCAACCATCGAGGCCTTCCCCTTAACGCAGCGGATTTAATCAAGAATAAGCTCCTGGCGCGTGCAGGCGAGAACTTCCAAGACGTGGTCGACGGATGGGAAGAAGCCGTACAGACCGTTGGCGCCGGCGAGATCGTAAACTTCCTTCGCTACTACTGGATCGCAAAGTTCAAGTTCGTCAGGAAGTCCAACTTGTTCAATGCCGCTCGAGAAGAGCTCCAGAAGCGAAGCCCGAAGCAAATAGCTGAGCTTGTACACGATCTGCGAACACGTGCAAGCGAATACAAGCACATAGCCAATCCAGATCCCGAGGCGCCCGACTGGCCCGCCGCGTGGCCCGAATCATTCGCAGAGAACTTCTTGAGGCTCAATGATTTCAAAGCCAAGTCCTGTCGGCCCCTTCTCATCGCAGTCGCGGACGATCCCAATCAGCTTCGGTTCGCCCTAGAATTCGCGGAGACGATTACCCTTCGGCATTCGGTCATCGCGGATGGAAATGCTAATACGCTGGAAAGAGAGTATCAGGCGGCCTGTAATCTCATTCGTGAAGGTGTTAGTGTTCGGCAAGCATTGCGGGAACGGCTTGACGATACTATGCCCTCCGACAATGAATTCCTGGCGGCTATTTCGAAAGTGCGATTGGCGAAAGTAGACGCCGCTTGTAGGAGAATCCTAGTAGAGCTCAATCGACAGGTATCAACGGGAGAAACCGAGGTACTCGGACCCAAGGCCGTGCACGTTGAGCACATATTGCCCCAAACGCCTAGTGAAGACTGGTTTGCCGACGACTTGATCTCAAAGAACAAGCACAAGGATTTGGTGGGTGCCTTGGGTAATCTAACGCTTCTGCACGCGCGAAAAAATGCCCGGGCTTCAAACAAGACGATTTCGGAGAAACTTCGCCAGTATCAGACTTCGGAAATTCGGTTGACGAGGATGCTGGCGGATGAACTCTGTAAGTCCAGCGCTCCCAAGTGGGGAGAAGAGGAGATCAAACGCAGGACCTCGGAGTTGGCCCAATTGATGATTCGCGCGTGGCCCAGTCCAAAGTACGATTGATCCGACTAGCTCTGGAGGCTGTGTGGTTGCTCACGAGCAAGTACTTTCCAGCGCGAGACATGAATCGACGACTTGGGGACAGGCAAAGTAAGCGCAGGCGAGCGAGATGAAGCATGTAGGGCCGTAGTACTGCACGGTCCAGAATTCATTAGCGCCGAAGCGTAGAACCCAGCCCCGTCTCGCAACTCCTCTTGGTCGTTGTCGCAATCGTATGCGACATTCAGTTAGCATGGCATGCAGCCGTAGCGATCGCGATTCGTGCAGCAGATAAGCATTGAGAAGGGGGATAAGCGCAGCGTGAGCCGAACATGGGCCTGGGAACGCACCGATCCGAACCGAAGCGGGTCTTCTGGCGATTTAGCGAAGATATTTCGGCACGAAGACCCAAAGCGACCAGGTGTCATGGACCTCGACGCGCCATCCTCGGCAGCAACCCTGATGGCACGTGAAGTGCTACAGAATTCCTGGGACGCAGCACGAGACCTTCAAACACGTGATTCTACCGCTCCGCAGTTCATGATTGAGTTCCGGTTTGAGGAACTCGCTGGCGAAGAGAAGTGTAGGTTCGTTGAAGCCTTTGACTTAGCGGGTCTTGCGGAACGGCTGGACGCCACAACAGAGGGACGCAAGCACCTTGGACTTCAACCGGTGGACTGCCTAGACGATATTGGAACCGCAAGCCGACCCCTACGAATCTTGAAAATAGTGGAGCATGCAACAACGGGAATGTACGGGCCCTGGCAGCAAGCGCGGTCTCGCATGTACTGGGCGCTTGTTAGCGTTGGCTACACAGTTAAGTCATCCGGCTCAGGTGGCTCATTTGGCTACGGGAAGGCCGGATTGATAAGCGGATCTCGCGTTCGTTCTGTGTGTGCTTATACATGCTTCCGCGAACAGGAAGACGAGCTTGACGTGACGCGCCGCTTCCTCGGCATGACGTACTGGGGCCAGCACGACGTCAATGGATCAAATTTCACAGGGTTCGCTCGCTTTGGCCAGTCACTCGAAAGAAGCTTAGACACCATTGTTCCCTTTGAGAACGAAGCTGCCGACGATATTGCAAGTTCATTGGGTTTGGCCCGCCGAAGTCCCCACGAAATCGACGACCTGGGAACTACCTTCGTCGTAATTGACCCGACCGTTGACCCCAGTGACCTGGTACGCGCCATTGAACGCTACTGGTGGCCAGCTATCGTTGAGAATGACTTCGTCGTCTCGGTTGTTGACTACGACGGCACCCAGGTAGTACCTAGGCCCAAGCGGGATCCTGTGCTCAAGACATTCATCGATGCATGGGATATCGCCAAAGAGCGGAGCCAGCCAGATAGGGATCGAGAGCGCTTTGAGATTCTGACCGCAAACGCAGAGCACGCTCCCCCAGACGTTGTAAAAGGTCGCCCACTTGGACAGCTATCCCTAGTCAGCAATCTGGAGGACTGGTCCTACGCAGATCAGCGAGCTGTCCCTAATGGCGAGGTGGTCAACCATCGAAGTCTGGTCGCGTTGACCCGGGGCCCCAGGATGGTTGTTGAGTACCACGAAACGGGGCAGGCCCCTCCATATGTTCGTGGAGTGTTCGTTGCCGACGCGAACGCAATGGACGGCCAACGATCGATTGACGACTACCTGAGGCAAACCGAACCCAAAGCACATGACTCCTGGCAATCACGAATAGCGGAGGGTGAGCTAGATCCTGAGGCTGCCGCGATTGCGGGTGACGTCACTAGGACGATTCGACGCCGAGTCGACGCGTTCCGTAGAGGCTTGAAACCCGCGATTCCGAAGACGGAAGACGTGGTTCTTCCGTATTTCAACGACGTGATGAGAAGAGTAATGCGGGGAGAGGGCAAAGGAGTACCGGCCCCAATGTCTGAAGTCAGGCCAATCTCCATTGTCCCAGAAGTCGAGTTAGAGGTGGCCAGCGAGGGCATGATTCGAGTCCGGGGCTACGTTACGTTCACGCTGACCGATCACGCAAAGGCCGAGGAGCACCTAGTCGAGTTAACGGTATCCTATAGATACATCGAAGATGACCGCATAGGTGACCATGCTGCAGTACAACATTTCTTGGAAAATGCCCCCGGTTTCGTACGAACCCAGGAGAGTAGACTTAGAGGAATACTCAGGCGCGGGGTTCCGGTGCGCGTAGGCTTCGTTACCGAGCCATACGTTGCGGATTGGACCGGACGCCTTGTTGTTGATGGAGTATTCGTCGATTCTGTCCCTGCAGGGAGCGGGGCACGGTGAGTACCGCAAATCGAACGATTCGCCCGTTCAAGGGGCTCACGGCTCTCGACAACGTCCTGGACACCGCACTCCTACAATTTGGGCCAGACCGTTGCCCTGCTACAAAGCGGATCCATGTCGACCTACTAGCCCACGAATACATGGTCCGTCCAGTAAAGCTTGAGTGGGCACCGGACGATAGATCCTTCACCCAGTTCAAAGCTCACATAGAATCTGGCCTCCGAATGGCAGGCATCGGGGCTGAGGCAGTCGAGCTCATCGCCATTGCAAAATCGTCGTACCTCAAGCTTGCCGACATCGTCTTCCGGCATCGGGTGTCCGACCTCGGAAGCCTAGAACGACTTATAGACATCACCAAAGGCAGGGAGGGCAATCGGGCTCGGGCGCTTTCCGCGCCCTTCACAGGGTTCGAGCTTGAACTTGCGCTCATATTAGCTTTCCACCTCAAACCAGCCGCATTGAAGCCCTTCCGTAAGGGTACATGGCTAACTCGAGTGCAATTTGGCGTTGAGACCACACTCAGCCAAATCGTCTTTTCGCCTATACCCCTTACCCCTGAGATCAGGCACTCGCTCCAAATCAGCGCAAAAGCAACTAGGTACGTCGACCTTGACGGACACGACATAACCAGGCCAGCGACCGAACAGGATGAGCCCAAGTTCTACGTAGACGCTGATTTCTTGGCCCAGTTGAACGCTCGAAGGAATTCACTTCTGAGCCATGCATTCCAGATACAACTTGCCCTAGACTTCGTATCGGCTATTGTTCGCGAGGCAAGCGTTAACCACGACTCCGATGCGTTTACCTACGAGGATGTTCGTACAAGCGTCCTTGGGAGCGTGGTGCGTATGCTCGCTAATGCATCTGCTGATGACAAGCAGCACGACCACATTCTTGGACAGATATTGAACCGTCCCGAAGCAGCAATCGCCAACCTAGAACACGTTTTCAACGTGAACAAGGTGTTTTCAGATGCCCTGAAGGCAGAGGACGAGTAATGCGGTATCCGATCTTGTCACGTCCGCACGTTGAGGAAATCGCCGCGAAGAGAGTAAGCGGTATTGATGTTGACATTGAAGCAGAAGTCGAATGGATCGGCTCAGGAGATTTGCTTCAATTGACGACTATCGAGACCTTGGCTGACGAGGTTAGAATTGGTATGGAACAGTGGACTGATAAGGACATCGACCGTTACGAAGGTCAGATGGCCCAGAAGCTCTATGACACACTAGTTCACATTCCTACTGAGGTACTAGACGATCGTGGCTTCTGGCGGTACTTATCCGTGAAGTACTTCTGGAATTTCATCGTCTGGCGCCAAAAGAGCGCATTCAAACCCGAGGGTAACTACATGAGCTATGTCGATGGAGCGAAGAACACGGAAACAGTGCTGGTTCGCATGTTCATTCGCACCGCTGCCTTGGGTGGAAAGAGTACTGAGCGATTGGCTGGCGGAATCACGGAAGCTGCCGATTTTTGGCGGTCCCATGTCGTCCGCGTTCAGACTGGCTCGGCGCCGAACATTGCGCGCGCATTGGCAGAAAAGCAGTATGCCGACCGACAAACGACGGATCCAATACGGGAGGTTGGAAAACGCTTGAACCGGACCTGGACGAACATCATCATGCACGTCTATGACGAATCCGAGGCCCGTGACATAGTCGACGAGGTCTGGAATGTAGATTAGGTGACGTGCCGGACCTAACCTCAACTCCTATCGCGACAGGTCGCGAGAGTGCCGACTGGTTTCACCTTGAAGGTAGCAAGCTCGTTCGTAATCTTAAATGGGGCTCGACGGTTCTGCGTTCGAGCGTGGATGTACGCGAACCAGTCTCCGGCGACCTGAAAGGCGAGTGGTGGCGTGCGTACTTGCGTGGTCAACGACCAGCACCTGTCCTTGGATGGAACCGTGCGCTTCGGGCCGTCGACTTGTTCAGCGGTCCGGGTGGGCTTGCCAACGGGTTTTCTCAGTTCTTTGCAGAAGCCGGTTATCCGATGACCTCGGAACTTGCAATCGACCAAGATGCGGGCGCGACACGCGTGTATGCGGCCAATCATGGCACTCTGCGGACTAGTTCAGCCTCGGTCGCGAGCCTACTGGATTTTGCGGTTCGTCGGACGTCACGGCAGACTACGTTTCACTATCCACCGGAAATAACTGACGAAAATATTGCCTCGGCCTTACAAGAGGTGGATGTCGTCCTGGCCGGTCCCCCTTGTCAAGGGCATTCGAATCTTAACAACCACACACGGCGAGACGACCCAAGAAACTCCTTGTACCTGACGGTGCCAGCATTTGCCGTCGCAATCGGTGCGCCCGTCGTAGTGATCGAGAACGTGCCAGCCGTGCTTCACGACGCTGACAACGTCGTAGAAACGGCGCGCGATCTCCTAATTGCCGAGGGGTATAATGTAGTTTCAGGAGTTTTGAACGCCGCTCAGATGGGTTGGCCGCAAGCCCGGAGGCGGCACTTCTTGGTCGCACGTCGTGACTTTGCGCCATTGCCGCTTCAAGATGTCCTGGAAATATTAGGTGAGCCGGAACCACGGTCAGTGTGGTGGGCAATCCACGATCTTGAGGATGCCCCAGCCGTGGACGTCGTCGATGAGGGCACAGTGGTGAGCTCTACTAATCAGGCCCGAATGGAGTGGCTCTTCGATAACGACGCCCATGAACTTGCACTCCCAGAACGCCCCAAGAGCCACCGGCAAGGGACGACCTATATGTCTGTATATGGGCGCATGCACAAGGACAAGCCTGCACCAACCATTACGACGGGCTTCATGTCACCCGGCCGTGGTCGGTACGTCCACCCAACACGCCCGCGCGTTCTCACTGCACGCGAGGCGGCACGCCTGCAGGGTTTTCCCGATACCTACCGGTTCGTCGTTGATAGTGGGTCACCTCCGGGTAGGACGCAGCTGGCAAAGTGGATCGGAGACGCCGTGCCAATGCCACTCGGGTTCGCGGCTGCGTTCTCGGCATACGCTCCAAGTCTTCCGTGACTCATTTTGGGACTCTGAGGGGGTTTGGTGCCGCCCAGCAACCGCCAATCTGAACCTCTAGCGGCCCAGAGCCCGACGCCTATAACATCCAACCGGATGAAGGCAGTTCGCAGGAGGGATACTGCCGAAGAGATCCGATTGCGGAGGGCGCTCTACAAAATGGGACTGCGGTATGGGGTCGATTCCCCAATCACTGGAATTCCTAGGTTACGGCCAGACATCGTCTTTGCGGGACCGAGAGTTGCCGTTTACGTCGACGGCTGCTTTTGGCACGGATGCCCCATCCATGGAACGCGGCCAAAGAGTAATTCTGCGTGGTGGCAGAAGAAGATCGCGGAAAACGTCGCGCGAGACCGCCGCCATAATGAAAGGCTGGCAATCGAGGGTTGGCTCGTGCTCCGGTTCTGGGGTCACGAGGACATGGAGCTAGCGGCCAAGCTGGTCCATGAAGCAGTTGCATCCAGACGCTAACCCGGGTTGCCGCTCTTGGAAGGTGCATCCTCCGCAGGGCGCTAGAGCCATGCGGGCCGTCGAGGATCGCCAATGGCCCAACCACTGTCTCAGCCACCCGTCACACCCCATACAGACCCAAGTTGAACAGTTGAGCTTGTAGCCCGTTCCTGTTTGCGTGGGGAGCGGGCTTGCTCGTCGTTTCGTTGGGCATGCTGTAGTGGCAATAGCAGGTGGGTAATGGCGTGATGGGCGAATGGTGCGCGTGCCATCATGGTGGCAATATTCGTGAAGCACTCGAGCGTGCGGAGTGGCGGCTCGCAGCTCACCTACCTGCAGTTGGTGAAGTCGTACGGCGATGGTGACAAGGTGCGGAAGCGGGTGGTGGCAAAGCTGGGGCGCGAGGACCAGCTCGACCCAGCCGAGATAGACCGTCTGGTGAGATCCTTGGCGCCTTGCGGCACCCTGGTGGTGGGCGACACGTCCGGCCTGGAGTGGGTGGTGGTGCACCTGGGCCGGGAGTACGGGGCGGTGCATGCCCTGAACCACGTGTGGGGCGAGCTCGGCCTGAGCGGCATGCTCGTCGACCTGGCGGCGGGGCCGCGTTTTGCCTTCCCGGTTAGCGAGGTGGTGAAAGCCATCGTGTTCGCTCGGGTGCTGGAACCTTCAAGCAAGCGGGCGTTTGTCAAGGAGTGGCTGGCTAGGCTGTTCGCGCCGGAGTACGAGGGAATCGAGCTGCAGCACGCCTACCGCGCGCTGAAGTTCCTGGCCGACGTCGGGCCGGAGCTGGAGACGAGGTTGACGGGCGTCTTGACCGGCAAGCTGTTCGCCGACGCGTCGCTGATGATGTTCGACACCATCAGCAGCTACTTCGAGGGGCTCGCGGGTTTCAGGTTCTCGCGCGACCAGCGCGGTGATAGGCCGCAGGTGAACCTCGGCCTGTTGACCAGCCGCAAAGGCTACCCGTTAGGGCACTGGTTGTTCCCGGGCCGGCAGTAGGACGTGAAGTGCATGGCTCTCGCCTCACGGGAGTTCCGTGAGTGCCTAGCGTTAGGCTCGTTCGTGGCGGTCGCCGACCGCGGCATGGTGAGCGCCACCAACTTAGCGGCGCTATGCGAGGACGGCATCGACTACAACATCGCCGAGCGGCTCAGGCGCAAGGCGAGCCACGAGGCGCTCTCACGCGCCGGCCACGACCAGCGCGTCACGCCCACCATCGAAGTGAAGGAGGTCAGTCGCGACGGTGTGGAGTGCCTTATCTTGTGCCGCAACCAGGCTAGGGCCGAGGAGGACGCTCATCAACGCAAGGCGATCCTGAGCCACTTGGGGCGACAGCTGGAGATGGGCTCGTGGCGCGACAGCCTCAAGCCCGGCGCCAGGCGCTACCTCAAGGTCGACGGCAGCAGCACGCGCCTCGACCGCAGCCGCATCGCGGATGACGCCAAGTACGACGGCAAGTGGGTGCTCAGGACCACCACCACCCTGCCCGCCAGCGAGGTGGCGCTCGCCTACCGTGGCCTATGGCGCGTGGAGGACGCCTTCCGCACCCTCAAAACGCCACTCGAACTCAGGCCCATCCACCACAAGAGCGAGAATGGCGTGAGGGGCCAGGTGCAGAGTTGCGTGCTCGTTGTCAGAGGACACCAGACGCAGGCGCCTCGGGCTACTTGCCCGGCACGAACTCCGACCCCCTCCCCACCCCCGTGATCAACAACCGCTCCCGCGCCCGCGAGCACGCCACGTACAGCAGGTTCCGCTCCATCTCCACGAACGCGCGCTGGGCGGCCTCGTCGGGCTGCCGCGAGCGCACCGACCCCAAGGGAACGGTCCCCTCCTCCACGCCCATCACGGCGATAGCCCGGAACTGCAGGCCCTTGCTGCGGTGCATGGTCCCGATCGCCACGCGGCTCCCGGGCGGTGCCTCGTCCGCCTCGAGGTTGAACGCCTCGAGCCCGGCGGCCTTGATGGCGGCGTAGACGCGGTTCTGGATGATGTCCCGCTTACGCGCGAAGATGGCGATCTGCCCCGGCCGGTAGCCATTGGCCACGAGCTTCTTGAGCCACTCCGCCACCCTTTGCACCTCGTCGTTCACCCCGCGCGCCACCACGACCTCCGGCTCTGTGCCGGCCAGCAGGGAGATGGAGCGGGAAGTCGGCTCGTCGCATTCGACTTTGCCGGCGATGATCTCCTCGGCCACGCGGCGGATCTGCTCGGTCATGCGGTAATTGACGCGGAGCGTCACTGAACGACCGCGTACCTCGAGCCCCGCGCGCGCCACGGGCGTGTAGGGCTTGAAGATGCGCTGATTGGCGTCGGAGGCGAGGAACACGTCGTTCGTGCCGCTTGGCGCTAGGGCGCGCAGCAGGCGCAGCTCGGCGGGGCCGAAGTCCTGCGCCTCGTCGGCGATTACGTGGGCGTACGGGCGCTCGTCGCCCGCTTCCAGCCGCCCGACCAGTTCCCAGCACACCCTCGACCAGGTGGTGGGCCCGGCGGCCTCCAACGGCGTCCGCATGGCCTCGATGCCGCGCCAGGCCAGTTCGCGTTGGGCCCGGTTCAGGGGCGTGCCGCGGGCGGCGCGGTCCACCGCGGCGTACTCTTCCCAGGTCGTCACCCCGTAGGGGTCTACCACCATGTTCCACTCGGCCTCCAGGAAGGCCGGGGTTACGGTGGCAGCACCGAGCGCCTCTGCGGCTCCCTTCGCCGCCTTGCCGACCGCCGGGCCGTCGGCCACCTTGAGGCTCTCGCCTCGCGCCTCGCTAAGGCGGTCGACGGCGAGCTGGTGCAAGTGCACCACGTCCACGCGTTCCCTGGCCGGGTCGCCTGCCAGCAACTGGTCGAGCTGTTGGCGCAGGTGGTTGCTTAGCGTCTTCGAGAAGCTGGTGAGCAGCACGCGCCCGTTGCCGTGTCGCGCCAGGCGTGCGGCGCGGTGGACGGCCACTACCGACTTCCCGGTGCCGGGCCCGCCGGTAACGCGGGCGGGTCCCGCGAACTCCCTGTCGACCGCTTCTCGCTGGCTTGGGTGGAGGTAAAGCATCCACTGCTCCCAGTCGAGCGTCAGGGCGCGTCTTAGGTCCTCGTCGGACTCCACCAGGTAGAAGCGCCGCTTTGCGTCGGGGTGCGTGAAGGGGTTGAGGCTGAGCTTCGGAGCTGGTGGCGGTGGCGGCGTTTCGCCAGCCGCGACCGCCATCAGGAACTCACACGCCTCGGCGGGCAGTGCGTCGCCGATCTCGTCGAGGAACGCCTGGGTGGTTGCCTCCCTGATGGGCTGCAGCCACGCTTTCGGGGTGCCGTACGCGAGCAGGGTTTCGTCGGTCAGGTGCTCGAACGGGCGCTTGGCGAACGGGTCGTCGAGTTTGGGAACGACGATGCGCTTGATGATCTCTTCGCGGCGTTCACCAATTATGACGATCTGAGCGGCGCCCGTACCTGGGTGCACGTCCAGGGCGCGTCCCTCCGCCCAGCGGTAGGCCGCATCGTGGTGGCCCACGTAGGCCGGCACCACGCTCGCCTCGGTGCGGAAGAAGACGAGCCGGATGTCGTCGTTCACGCGGGCGGACCAGCATTTCGTGGAGGCGTCACCGATGCGGTGGACGTTGAGCCCGGGACTGTCGGGCGACTCGGTCAGCTCCACCATGGTGCTCATGACGGCGCCTTGCTCGGCGAGGGTCAGCTCCTTGAGGCTGCCCCCGAAGGTGTCGTAGAAGACGACGTTGTACTTCACGTAGGTTCCCCCGGATCTCTGTTTACGCCAGCTTATCCATTGCGCCTACACGAGGTTCTTACTGCCGACCGGCCCGGGGGGCGCCAGTCCACTCGTCGTGAGGTAGACGTCGAACGTGTAGCCGGGGCGAGATGCACTCAGGTTGAAGCGAGGCCTAGTGCCCAACCACTAACCGCGCCGCTGTGTAGAAGAGCAGCAGTGCGATGACGCCGTCTAGGTAACGCCACGAGCGCGGTGTGCGTAACCACCGCGCTAAGTAGCGCGCGCCGAAGCCTAACGCCGTGAACCACATCGCGCTTCCCGCCATGGCGCCGACGGCGAACGCCCATTTGGCGGGCCCGTGCGTTGCGGCCACGGACCCGATGATGAAGGCCGTGTCGAGGTAAACCGATGGGTTGAGCCACGTCATGGCTAGTGTCAGCAGGATCACAGGACGGAGCGCGGCGGTGCCAGCAGCGCCGCCAACGGCTGGCGTTAGTCCCTCACCCTTGCCCCACAACGCGCGCCAGGCTGCGAGGAGTCCGTAAGCGATCAGGAAGGCGGCGCCTAACCACCGCGTTGCGCTTGCCAACCATGGCACGACCTCGAGGACGTACCCGAGTCCCGCGACGCCCGCGGCGATGAGGAGGGCGTCGGACACCGTGCAGATGGCCACGACGATGCCGACGTGTTCACGGCGCAGGCCTTGGCGGAGCACGAAGGCGTTCTGCGCTCCTAACGCGACGATGATCGAGAGGCTGAGGCCGAACCCGGCAAGCGCGGCAGCGGTCACGCCGCGCCAGCGCTCCGAACCTCGTGCGTCGACCTAGTGGATGAAACGCTCGTCATACGAGTAGCTTTGCCGCCTTGTAGCCAGGGTACCTGGTTCGCTGTCGGCCCGGGGGCTGCTTTGGGGCCGCGAGGGGCAGCTTACTCGACGTCGAACCGCCGCCAGCGCCCCTCGGAAACCACCTCGGCATCACCGTCGACGACGGCGATGGCACTGTCATCGTCAAGCGCGTAGGCCGGCCCGCCGAGCCGCGAGGCCCAGAGCTCGGCGTTCGCCAAGGTGTTGTCAGGCAGGTCGGGGTGGCCGAGGTGAGGGAAGATCGAGAAGTCAACGACCCCCAACGCACGGTCGTCGCCGGGGATGGGCGGCTTCCACCCAACGAACTCCTTCCCAACACGAGGAGTCATCGCCATGCTGCCGGCGCTAAGGCCGACCCAGACGGTGTCGTCGAGCGTTGGCAGTAGGTGCGCCAGGCCAGACGCGCGCAGCCAGTGGGCTAGGTAGAGCGCGTCGCCACCGTTGACGAGAAGCGCATCGGCCTGGCGGACCCAGGGCTCCCAGCGTTCTCTGTCGATGCTCGGAAGCGCGGTGAGCTCGAGAATCCCGAGTGATTTCCAACCGAGTTCGCACATCGGTGTGCTGGCGGTGCCGTTGAGAAAGCTCAGCGCCCCTTCCGGGGTGACCAGCGGGTGGCCG